>Ga0335074_10008219_pt1 | contig 14496 bp, 17 predicted proteins | sample Lox_Sample_23_FD_206715 | JGI IMG/M metagenome (GOLD analysis project Ga0335074, IMG submission 206715) | Soil microbial communities from Loxahatchee National Wildlife Refuge, Florida, United States - Lox_Sample_2.3 | ecosystem: Environmental > Terrestrial > Soil > Wetlands | place: USA...
CGGGCCGCCGTCTGTAGGATCTCGAGATCGATGGTCAGTTCGCCGACCTTGCGCTTGAAGCGATTGAGCTGCTCTTCGCGCAGCGCTTCATCCTCCTTGGGCCGCGCGCGCAGTGCGTTCTCGGCCTCGAGCAGGAAACGATCGCGCCAGTCCTCGACCTCAGCGATCTTCAACCCGTGCCGCCGTGCCGCTTCCGCCGCCGTCGTCTCACCTTTGAGCAAGCTGATTACCAACGCCGCACGACGCTTGGCCGTCCAGCGCTGGACTTCTTCCGGCCTCTGCTCGTCTGCCATATGCCCACCTCACGGTCGCTCGGACCTTGTACTATTGGTGGCTCGATTCTCAAGGGGAGCAAGATAGAACGCTAGTCCAACAAAGGCACGTGTTCGCAATCTGGTCACTTAGCGCAGTTACCAGCCATTCCAGCGAGCGGGCCGGTGTAGAGAGTAGAGCCGATCAGATTCGCGAACATCGATGTAGGAGTTAGGGTAAGTGTAGTTATTGAACTGTTGATGGCGAACCAAAAAGTCGGTTGGGATGGATCGGATGATGAGGCTACGCTCATCAGATAGCCGGTCCCATCAGGATTCACCACGTAGCCTACCGTTGGAAGCGGTGCAACTGTCAAATCACTAGCGCCATTCTCATTGAGTTCATACTCAAGAGTAGCAGTACCCACCCCGTCGAATTCCAGCACACCAGCAAGAGATATAGGTTGAGAGATTTGCTCGACTTCGTATTGACATGATCCGTTCGTACACACGTTTTCTGCTTGGATCGGCGTACCGCCGGACATGCTGAATACGCATCTAAAGCCCTTCAGGCTAGCATTATTGAATTTCTCTATTTTGGCGGCGATTGCGGTTTGACCCGAAGCGCAAAGCAGCATCCCGGCCACGACAGCAGCCAGAGTCGGTTTTTTCCAGCCATTTTCGCCGGACATTTAGCCAATTAGCCTTTTAACAGACGCTAGTGAGCCAATATTCTGTTGTATGGCGCGATTGCAATCAATCTGATTGGCCAGCCCGCTGTATGGCCGGAAAGAAGAAAGCTCTAGGAAGGGAAAGGTTGATGCGTATGGCCACCAACCTAGCGCAAACAGGGGGTGGTGACCTGCGGGGTGAAGACGAAGTTCGTTTCTGGCATGGAGGCCAAGGGCATCGCTATGGCAGGTTAGCTTTTCGGGCTAAGGCAACGGCCCAAGCAAGCTTTAATGCGGAAATTCCGGCCGAAGTTGCTTAAAAAGCATACATATGGCATACTTTAGGAGTCGGATAATATCCAACCGCTTGATTTGACTGCGGAAAATCGGAAAGGCGACGTGATTTCGAGTCACGCCGGTTAAACCAGACTCCCGAACCTCTCCGCGCGGACTGAAAAGCATTTCTGTTTGTGCCCTTACAGTCAAGCATCGCCGAAAGCGACAAGCGTCGGTGTCAAATCAACCTCGAGTGTTGAATGGTAATGGAGCGCGGTCAGTGCGCTACCAATTTGATCCTTGCGCTGTCGTCTTCCTTCCAACAATCATCCGAGCGACGTTGCCGTAAGCGAGCGCATCTGTGCTAGGTTCGCCTGACGCGCCGCTCGCGCCGATGGTTCGTAAAATGGCAACTGCCGCAACCGTTATTCATCCTCAAGAGCATGATTGGCACAGGCAACTCGGTTCCAAACTGATCACACCAGACCAAGCTGTCAGCCATATAAAATCAGGCGATCGAATCACACTCTCGATCTCGCAGGCCACGCCCTTCGTGCTATGCGCTGCGTTGGCCGGCCGCTTGATGGAACTCGAGAATGTTGTGCTCAACCATAGCGCCGCTCTGTTCAACTGGGACTTACCGGGGCTCGGTGAGCGCTACCGGCTCGAATCATTCTATCTGTCGCCGATAGACCGCGCGGTTTTCAATGGCGGTCGCGCTGAATTCGTTCCGCTTTCTTATTATCGCGAAGGCGTGCTGCCGCCCGGCCTCGACAATTTCAACGTCTACCTGATGCGCGTATCGCCGCCGGACGCAGAAGGCAACGTCAATCTGGGCGAAGTCCAGATCATGTCGAAGACGCTTGCCCGCAACGCCTCGCTGGTGATCGCCGAAATTGATGCGCAATGCCCGCGCATCTGCGGCGACAACTCGCTGCATATTTCCGAGATCGATTGGTTTGTTGAGCGCACCGCCGACGATGTGATTCCCGCGTTATCGGCACCGCCGGTTGGCGATGAGGAGCGCCGGGTGGTTTCCACGATTTGCGAGCAGGTTGCGCGCGAACTGATTCCAGACCGTGCCACGATCCAGATCGGCGTCGGTTCCACTTCGGGCGCTTTGATGCCCCACCTGCGCAACCATCATGACCTTGGGATGCAAACTGAAATTATCCCATGGGACACCACGCGTCTGGTGCGCGAAGGGGTGATTACCGGGAAATACAAGAAGCTGTTTCCGGGCTTGGTGGTCGGCAGTGGCTTTGCCTACGCAACTCCGCGCGAGGAACTGGATTACGCCGAAAATAATCCAGTGTTTCAGCTCTATGATTTCAATTTCACCGACGATATCCGGCTAATAGCGCGCGAAGAGGGGCTGATTTCCGTCAACAACGCCCTCGCGGTGGATTTCACCGGACAAGTCGGCAGCGAGTCGATCAGGCATCAGATGTACACCGGGACGGGTGGTCAAACCGCGTTTGGGATCGGCGCGACAATGGCTGGGGGCAAGTCGATTATCGTCCTGCCTTCCAGCGCGATGGTTAAGGGCCAACGGATGTCACGGATAACACCAATGCTCGCTCCAGGCACAATCATGACGCTGCCACGAACGTTCGTGCATTACGTCGTGACGGAATACGGGATCGCAAAGCTGATGGGCAGATCGGCTCGGGAGCGGGCGGGTGAGTTAATTGCGATCGCTCATCCTGATTTTCGACCCGAACTGAGCGCCGAGGTGAAACGTCTCTACGGCTAATTATCGATGAGCGGCAATCCAGTGCCGCATCTTGGTCCGTGAGGCTGGTTTCGGCGGCGTGGCGAATATGCTAGTAAAGTCTCAAGTAATGCTTGGAGATTGCCGAATCAGGTGCAGATCAAGGTTGCTTCCCGGCTCCGTTCGCTTCCACCCTACCTCTTTGCCGAACTGGACCGTCTAAAGAAAGAAGTCCAGCAGCAGGGTGTGGACGTTATAAGCCTCGGGATTGGCGACCCCGACCTGCCGACCCCAGCTCATATTATAGAGGCGCTCAAGCGCGCGGCGGAACTTCCACCGAACCATCGTTACCCCGATTACCAGGGCCTCGACCGCTTTCGCGAAGCGGCTGCTGGATGGTACCAACGGCGTTTCAACGTCAAGCTGGACCCCGTTCGCGAGGCCTGTGCGCTTATCGGATCAAAAGAAGGTATTGCGAACTTTCCGGTCGCAGTGGTCGATCCCGGCGATATCGTGCTGATGCCGGATCCCGGTTACCCGGTCTATTACTCCGGATGCGTCTTTAACGGCGGCGAGCCGTATTACATGCCGCTGCGCAAGGAGAACGCGTTTCTGCCGGATTTCGCTGCGATCCCCGACGAAGTCGCGCGGCGCGCCAAGCTGATGTGGCTTAACTATCCGAATAATCCAACCGCGGCCACCACGGAGCCTGATTTTTTCAAGTCAGCGATAGAGTATTGCTTGCGCAATAACATTATCCTGGCGCATGACATTGCCTATTCCGAAATCGCCTATGACGGCTATAGGGCGCCGAGTGTGCTCGAATTTGACGGCGCTCGTGAATGCGCTATCGAGTTTCATTCGCTCTCTAAGACCTACTCGATGACCGGATGGCGAGTCGGCTTCACGGTCGGCAACGCCAGCTTGATCAGTGCTCTCGGCACGGTCAAGACCAATATCGATTCAGGTGTCTTTCAGGCGGTGCAGGAGGCGGCGATCACTGCGCTCGAAGGCCCCGAAGACACGCTGCGTCAATATTGCGCGATTTACCTTGAGCGGCGCGACCTCATGGTCAGTGCGCTACGCGCTCTGGGACTCGCATGCGATACGCCGCGCGCCACTTTCTATTTATGGGCGCAGGTTCCTCAAGGCTACACGTCGGTATCATTCACCGAACGCGTTCTGAAAGAGACCGGGGTCGTAATTACACCTGGCTCGGGTTTTGGCAAGGCGGGTGAGGGTTACGTTCGCTTTTCATTGACTGTGTCGAGCGAACGTTTGCGGGAGGCGGCGGATCGAATCAAATCACTACGGCTGTAGCGGCGCTGGATGCCCCATCGTGCATTTATTGGCATAGGCACTAATCTGGGGGATCGAGTCGCTAATTTTCGGGACGCCATTCACCGGATTGGCGCTTTACCCTCGACCCGCGTCGTGCGCCAGTCGTCAGTCTACGAAACCGAACCGATGGGGGATATTCAAGGGCTTTTTCTGAATGGCGTGGTCGAAGTTGACACGGCGATGCTGGCAGATGCATTGCTCCGCCGACTGTTGACTATCGAGCGCACGATGGGACGCAAGCGAGTTCCCGCGAACAAACGAACCATCCGGACCTCCCCGCAGCCGCGTGTCATCGATCTTGACCTGCTATTTTTCGAGAATCAGGTTGCCGACACGCCAGCCCTTCAATTGCCCCATCCACGGTTGCATGAACGCCGTTTTGTGCTTGCACCGATGGCAGAACTGGCGCCGATGTTGATCCATCCGACTTTGAAAAAGTCGATTTCCGAATTGCTGGCAGGCTTAAAGTCGCCCTATCGCGTCGCGCTCGCGCGCGCGGATATGCTCCGGCCCAATCCCGCCAGGCGCGAGGTCCTCTCACGATGAAGTTTTTTGTCGATTCAGCCGACGTCAGCGAGATACTGGAGGCCGCAAGCTGGGGACTCGCCGATGGCGTAACGACGAATCCGAGCCTGATCGCCAAGACCGGCCGCCCCTACGCCGAAGTGCTGCGCGAAATCTGCGACGCGCTCGACGGCCCGGTCAGCGCCGAGGTTGTTTCGACCGAAGCGCCCGCGATGCTTGAGGAAGGAGAGAAGCTCGCTCGGCTCCACCGCAATATCGTGGTGAAATGTCCGATGACGATCGAGGGGTTGAAGGCAACCAGAGCGCTCGTCACTCGCGGGATTAAGGTTAATGTCACTTTGATCTTCAGCCCCTTGCAAGGCCTCGCGGCGGCGAAATGCGGAGCCGCCTTCGTCTCGCCATTTGCAGGCCGCCTCGACGATATCGGTCAGGATGGAATGCTAGTCGTCGAGCAACTGGTTCATATCCTGTCGAATTACGACTACCCAACCGAAGTGCTGGCGGCATCGGTGCGGTCGCCGATGCATTTACTGCGCGCGGCGGAAGCCGGCGTCCATATCGCGACGCTGCCGTTTAATGTGATCAAGCAGATACTGCAGCATCCGCTGACTGACGCCGGGTTGGAGAAATTTCTGGCTGACTGGCACGCAACGAAACAGAAGATTTGAACGAGGGTCACGCGTGTCCACAATCACTGTAGTGCAAAAGAACGGCTTTGCGGCGATAGCAGCAGATACGCTCACCACGAGGGATGGAGGGAAAGATAGCGCCGAATATGTCCTCAACCATCAGAAGATTTTACAGATCGGTGATTCTTTTATAGCGATCTCCGGCCCTACTTCTGCAAAGTTGGCGCTCAAGGACTACTCTGCAAAGGGTGAGGACTATGACTTCAGCGACGTGGACGCTATCTATCGCACTTGGCTTAGATTACACGCGGCGTTGAAGAGGACTTATTTCTTAGAGCCAGATGAAGATGAGGGACAGTCTTTTGAATCCAGTCGGTTCGATACCCTAATTGCCAATCCCAACGGGATCTTTGGCGTTGCTGCTCATAGAACTGTTCAGCAATTCGCGAAATTCTACTCTTATGGGACAGGATCTTTGCATGCACTCGGTACTATGCATGCCTTGTATCCGTTGACGGATCGCTCCGCGGAAGACATAGCGTTGGCGGGTGTCGAGGCGGCCGCCGCCTTTGATGCATATACCGGATTACCGATTATCTCGTACAGGATAGCCCTCACCCAGCCGAACTAAACCGTCGGAACGGCGGGGCGTTCGGCGATTAGCCGATCGACTTCGATGCGCAGGCGGCCGATCACTTCGTCGTATTTGAAGTTACCGAGTTTTTCCGACTTGCGCTTGAGGTTAACCGTCGTCGGGCCGCACCATAGGCCAAGATCGGCATCATCGGTCTCGCCAGGACCGTTTACGCGGCAACCCATCACTGCGATCGTTATCCGATGCGGCGCAGCGTAAGCCGTCAGCTCCTTCACTTGCTGCGCCAACTCAACGAATTTCTCATTCTCGACACGCGAGCAGGATGGGCATGAGATGATATTCAGGCCTCCGCCAAAATTTGGCACTGAGCGGAAGCGGCCCGCCTTTACGTCGGCGATGATCTGATGGCCGACCTCCACTTCCTCGTGTTTACGCTCATTCGGCAGAGTCAGCGACACGCGAATGGTCTCGCCGATTCCGTCCGCCAGCAATTGTTCGAAGGCGATTCGCGTCTTGATTATGCCGTCGGGGGGCAAACCAGCTTCCGTAACGCCGAGGTGAAGCGGAACGTCGGGCCGCCGTTCGGCAAACCGCCGATTCGCGTCCATCACCTTGGCCGGGTCGGAATCCTTCAGTGATACGACAAAATCGCTGAAGCGGAATTCGTCCATAAGGTCGCAGTGGTAGGCCGCCGATTCCACGATTGCGCGCAACTGGTCGCCGGGATATTTCTCCAGAAAGAACGGCGCCACTGACCCGCAGTTGACTCCGATCCGAATCGCGATGCCGTGTTCGCGCGCGATATCGACCAGCCATTTGACCTTTTGCGGGACCGTCTTCGCCTTTTCGATATGATGGAGATGGCCCGGGTTGTAGCGGATCTTATCCACGAAAGGGGCGACTTTGTTGGCGATTCGGTAGTTCTCTTGCAGATCAACTGACAGATTGATCCCGCGGGTCTGCTCACGAATTTCCTTGAGCGCAGTGACTTCCTTGTCGCTGTCGAGCGCGATTCGCACGATCGCGGCGCCAGCATCGGCCAGTTGATGCGTCTGTGCGACGGTCTCGTCAATCGCGATTGTCCGCGTCGCGCACATCGACTGCACGGCTATCGGCGCACCTCCGCCGACTACAACATCGCCGATGCGCACTTGCCGCGTGGTCCGTTTCGCCTGTTCCATTTTTCCTCGTTGCCGCCAGCGCCCTATTCAGATGATCCGCCTTGGATTTCACCCTTAGCCATCGCGAGCAGCTGCGACATCAAGATAAGTGCGATCAATGTTCTCGCAACTAAAGCCTTATGATTTGAACGACGCTCCGCAGATGAATCCGATGCTTCAGCTTAGCCAGTGGCTCCCAGTATATCAGAGCCGCTGACAGGCGCGAGAACCGCGTGTCGACACCTTCGTTCGGCCAAATTATGCGGCGACGCGCGAAGCGTGACGTTTCAGCGACCGAATCTCACCGTTCTATCGCTGCTCTTATGAGTGCTCGTAGTGCGACATTTTTCTGTCATGTCATGTTGTGACAATTAATTGCCTTAATTTGCCTCTTAAAACTCTTGTAGCAGTGTGTAGTCAATGATATAAGCATTTTAAGTTTAGAGGTTCGCCGCTAGCTAACCGGGGGGATTCGGCTTCGCGACGATAGTTCAATATCGGTCCGTGCCGTCCCGCTGAAAAGGAGTGACAACTTGTCGCATCAGCCGGAACGCCAGATAGACCATAGTGACCCACTAGCCTTTACCGACGTGATCCTGCCCTGTCAGTTCTTCGGAGCTATGGGAGGGAGCGGTCTGTGCGCTGAGCAACGTCTGATGCTCGCCGTGCTGGTGGACGCAATCAACATTCTTCAGGGCTGGAATCGAATGGGCAGCGCGCGCAAGCGGCGGGCGTTTGCCGAAGCCGGTCAATGGGTTACGACGCACGGCCGCAACTATCCCTTCTCGTTCGACAGCGTCTGCGACGCACTCGGGATCGATCCGGAGATACTGCGGGAACGGCTCGCCAGCCTCGTGATGGGCTTCGGGATGCAAAGCCGATTGGGTGGCAGCGGGCGCCTGCGTCTCAAGGAATCGAGCCGTGCCCAGCACATGACGGCGAACAGAGTACGTCGGCGGAAGCCGCCGCGCCTCGCCGTCGCCAACTCTTAGGCTGGCTTTTGAGCTGTCGCACGCAAGCGCTGTAACACGGCGCTGGTCACGATTTACCTTTGCGCGCGGGCAGCTGGTCAGCCTCGACTAGTTCAGTTAGCTTCGAAGCTAAGAACGATAAATCGGCGTTAGCTTCACTTATCTGGTCTAAGCTAAGGGCTAGCGTGGTCGGTTGACTGTCTGACTGCGGCCTCAATATGATTCGGGTCGATACCTCTGGAGGCCTGAATCAGTGCGAATGCTTCTGCCACCTCTCGAACGGCGCCGCGAAATGGATCGCAATCTGGTCGAGTTTTTCCGCGCGAGTCGCGCCACCGCTTTCCGCCGTGCCATCTCCGAATTCTGCCGCTATTACCATCTGCGTCAGCCGCGTATCGAATGGTACGAGTACATTGATTGGGGCAAAACGGCCGGCCGTACCTTCGAAGACGGCCGCATTCACCTGGTTCATCCCGAGAACTGGAAGTGCGGACGGATCTACAAAAGCGAGCGGATGTGGGTGCAGACGGTCTATCACGAATTGGCTCATTACCTGTTCTGGACTGATGCCGAACGCAAGGCCGAAGCATTTACCCGTCGGATGGTGCGGGGATTACGCCGCGTGTCCCGGCGCGCAGTTGTTCGGGTAACAAGAAGAGCTGCCGCGACGAAGCGACGTCCGTCAGTGCCGCTCAGTGGCGAGGGACGCACCGCGAGTCGCTCGTTCGGAGTACAAATTGCGACCCGACGCGCGGCTATTGCGGCTAAGTTGCGAACCCGCAAGACGGTTGTAACCACTCGCCGCGCAAGCCGAGGAGCCAAGATCGCAAACGCGCGTTGAAGACTGGTTCTACGCCGCTTTTAGGGACGGTCGATCACGATGGCAAATAAGCCCAATGTCGAGAATCGATGGTGGGTAGAGACTAATGTCAAACGTCCCAAGCAGGTGAAATCCGAGACCGAACTGCCGCAACTGCCAGTTGCGATGGCCTTTTACACCGTCGCCAAGGATTACGATCAAGATCGGGCCAAGGACGATCTGACCGACAATAATTTACGGATCGCGCGTGTGGCCAACCCACAGCAGGGTGAATGGGTCTACGTCGCGATGACGGAGGAGCATTACCCGCCACGCCTAGTCAAGCGCGTGAAAGAGGAGTTTCGGCTGCCGCGTGAATCGCGGGGAATCGTACTCGACCACGGACGATTGGTGCGCCTGCTGATTTGCGGACCGCAACTCGAAGATTGGATGATTGACGTTACGCTCAGCGACGAGCCTTCAGTCGAAGTTTACGTCTGGAATACGATGCAGCGCGAGCGATTGTTCAAGCGCGCCGAGGAGGCCCTTCGCCAAGCCCGCCGATGGGCGATCAACCTGCTCCAGCATCCGCCAGTCCAAGATGAACCATTCCGCGGCGCCCTGCTCTGAGGTACGCCGCGCGACCCCTTCAACCAGAGGTGGGTTGGCTGATTGCGAGCGGCCTATTCCGCTAAATTACCGTCGGTGGTTGACTGCGTTAGCAGACGCCAGAAGTACAGAGATTGGTGTTGCCACCGGCTAGCGACGTTCCGGTGCCTGTGACATCCGTCCCGTTGTTAATGAGGATGTTGTTCTCGAAGCCTCCAGCCACCGCGGGAAAGTTCAACCCAACCAGATTGTTACTGATGGTATTGTGCGACACCATCACGCCACTGCCGAAAGCCAAAATTCCCGTGTTCGCATTGTTGCAGATGGTGTTGCCACTCACCAGCGAATTACTCCCTATCCCGACGCCGACACTTGAACCGCCGATGGTCCCCGTTACAGTGTTATTCGAAACCAGAGAATTGCTGCCCACCGCGATTGCAGATGGCGGGGCGCCGGAATTGACCGGGGTCACATCGTAAACCGTATTGCCGGTGACCGTACAACTGCTACCGCAGACGATCGCGCCGGAGAAAGCGATGGCGGATCCGGTTACACCGCTAACGCGAACGTTCCGAACGACGGCGCCATCAGCGAGCAGAACCCCGGCACCGGAACCGGCTATGGAGCCTCCGCTAACAGTTACGTTCGCGGCATCGGAGGTCAACGCATTGATTGCGACCAGACCGCCTGTGATCGTAAACCCGCTGAGATCGATCGTGACGTTCGGCACCAGTACGTCGATCGCGTCTGCGCTGACGCCGCTTTTGACGGTTAGGTTGTTGTTCAGTCGATAGCTGCCTGACTTGCTGATTTTGATCGGGAATTTGCCCGGCTGGGAGATTCCGGTGACTGCCAGTGGTGACGCCCCAGTCTGGCTCAAGTTCTGCGCATTCGCGCCGATCGCGCAAGCCGCAATCAGAATCGTCACCAAGGTAAATCGCAGCATCGCTGTCCGCCGCCAGCCGCTCCAAACACTTCGGTTCATCGTTGTCATCGCTCTTCGGTTACACACGTTCTAATTCAGCCCAAATGCTAAATTATTAAGCGTATTCAGTGAATATCACGAACATTCACATTATAAGCCGGTATAAAACATCACAGCTCAGCTATGCACTGCAAGCGCTTACAGAAGTTCGTAGCAATCTGAGCACGAAAAAAAGCAGCGGCTATCGCTGGCCACTGCTTGTATGTGTAGTGTTTCGGGAGCGACTGTTAGTGCATCACTTGGGAAACTGGACGGTTGCGGTGCCGATTACGAGCCGCTCGCCGTCTTCGTTTTCGAGCCATACATCCATCTCCGCCGTATGATCGGCATCGTTCTTGGCTGTGAGAAAACCTTGGAGCGTGATCGTATGGTCGGGCAGGACAGGCTGGCGATAGGTCGTTCCAAGGCGCGTCATCTTCGCCCCACTTAGCCCAATCCAGTCGGTGACGAGTTTGCTCAGGATCGCGAGGCTCATATTGCCGGGCGTGATCATCCCCGGCAGGCCTTCTTTGCGCGCAGCCTCATCGTCGGTGAAGCGCGGCACCCACATCCCCATAGCCTTGGCGTAGGTGCGCACCTGGTCTTTGCTTAGATGAAATTCCTCGGGACCGAGCGCGTCGCCGATCTGGATAGTTTCAAAGCTGATCGTTGAGTCGGACATGGCGCCTCAGATGCGGTTCATGAAGCGATGGTCGACGTGAGCGACCTCTTCGCCGTTTTGATTCTTAAGGGTCGTGCGCACGATGACGAAGGCCATCGAGCCGGTGCGACCAGTCTTTTCGTAAATTTCCTTGACGTGCGAACTCAGCGTAATGGAATCGCCGGGATAGATCGGTGCAAGAAACTCGACGTCTTTACCAGCGTCGAAGCCTTGCTTACCGAAGCGCGGCACGTGCTGAAAAAAATGCTGCCCGTTGCGAAACGTCACCGCGAATGATGGTGGCGCTGTCAATTTGCCATAAGGCCCACGTTTGGCTTCCTCTGGATCAGTGTGTATCGGATTATGCTCGCCGATAGCGGTGCAAAAAGTACTGATCATCTCGGCTGTGACAGGCACCGGTTCGGTGTTCTCGAATACCCGGCCAATCAGTGCCGGATCGTAATTGATCGCCATCGCTACTTCACCTCGGCCGCGACCGCGTGGGGTACCGGCTTGCGGCGCGGACGGAAATCGACCGGCGCATATTCGCCATGCTTTAGCTCGCGCACCAAGTCCTCAATCGTGCGAATTTCGGCTTCGAAACGCGTCCCGCACAATCCGATCAGGCTGACAAGATGACTGTCCGAGCCGCCGATCGCGCGGTAGCCATGTTGCCTCACTAATTCCACGCTGCGCTCATCCTCGCCTTTGCGGGAACCACCATTCAATACTTCAACCGCTACTACGTTATCTAATGGTGGCTTCTTGGCGTAATGCTCACAAAGGCCGACATTGGGACGCCCTGGATGACAAGGCACAGCGACTCCGCCCATCCGTGCGACCTCATCGATTAGCTCCTGTGCCGGTAACCGGACGTTGGCGAAATCGAAGCGTTTGGTCATCTCTTCATTAACGCCGAACACCAGCACGTGACCGTAATCGGTTTCGACTTCGGACGCCTTAAGCACCAGGGTGCCGAATTTGTCCTCAAGTGCGCGGTAATCGGCATTGCCGTTAAACTGGCGATGCTCAGTCAGGACGATCCCATCGAGCGGGCGCTCGGCCGCCCGAAGCTTAAGCCAGTTCAGGTAGGCCTCGAGTGGCGCCCGGCTGTCTTCTGAAGCCTCGCTGTGGCTGTGTAGGTCAAGCGTAGTGCTCAAACAGAGACCTCGCCTCTTAACGCGGCCGCCTCGCTGCCCAACGCCCTCAGCTCCGGGCCGTCGCTGGGCGGAATTTCACCAGTGTCACCTCGGGTGTGACGTCGTCAAATACAGCCTCGACGGGCATGTCTATCTTAACGCGTTCCGGGGGGCAGTCGACAATGTTCGTCATCAGCTTAGGCCCTTCGTCCAACTGCACCCAGGCGAGGACGTAGGGAAGGCTGTCGCGGAAGCCTGACGCCTGATTCTGGTTGGTAACGGTAAAAGTATAGATGCGGCCGCTGCCTTTGCATTTAACCCATTCAGTGTTGGAAGAAAGGCAGTTCGTGCACAGCGCCCGCGGGTGGAACCGCAAGTCACCGCAATCACGGCACTTCTGGATGTACAATTCGTGCCGCTGGACCGCCTCCCACCATGGACGGTTCTCCTCGTCGATATGGGGCAGCGGCTTGGCGTAGCGTTTCTTGTCTCGTTCCTGCGGCATCTCAATTTCTCACTGATTCGTCAGGATTAAAGTTGCACCCGAATGCCTGGTGCCGAGCGCACCACCGGTCCCATGAGCCAACGCGATCTTGCAATCCTTCACCTGGCGCGGACCGCATTCGCCACGCAATTGCTTGACGGCCTCGATAACCAGAAACATCCCCCGCATTCCCGGATGATTCGACGACAGTCCGCCGCCATCGGTGTTGATGGGGAAATCACCGTCGTAACGGAGCCGGCCCCCGGAAACAAAGGCACCGCCCTCGCCACGCTTGCAGAAGCCAAGGTTTTCGAGGGTCGTGAGGACGGTGATCGTGAAGGAATCGTAGATCATCGCCATATCGATATCTTTGTGGCTCACGCCCGCCCGCTCGAAGGCGAGCCGACCCGATTGCGCGGCTGCAATTTCGAGGAAATCACGCTGGCCGCGGGCCGCATGACGGACTGTCTCGCCCGCACCGAGGATATAGGCCGGCTTCTTCTTGAGGTCGCGTGCGCGTTCCGCGGACGTCACGACCAACGCGCCGCCGCCATCGCTGATGATGCAGCAATCCAGCAGATGCAGCGGCGATGAGATCACGCGAGACGCCAGCACGTCCTCGACCGTAATCGGATCGCGATACTTCGCCAGGGGATTCATGGAGGCGTGCAGCCGCATCGTCACGGCGATTTCGGCGAGCTGCTCCGGCGTGGTGCCGTAATCATACATATGGCGCTGGGCAATCATCGCATAGGCGCCCACGGTGGTCGGGCCGAACGGAAATTCATATTGATCGCACGGGTCGCCGCCACCACCGCCACCGCCCGTGCCAATCGCAAAACGCCCCGACGCAGCGGTCGAGCCATAGACGATCACCGCGACCTCGCAGAGTCCGGCGTTGATCGCGGCCGCTGCGTGAGCCGTATGGGCGACGAAGGATGAGCCGCCGATATTGGTCCCATCGACGAAATTGGGCGTCAGGTTCATGTAGTCGCAGAAACCGACGATGCCCATAGGGCCCATGCCCATGCCCGCGGTGCATAATCCGTCAATGTCCTTGATGGTCAGGCCGGCATCCTGGAGCGCCCCGCTCACGCTCTCGGCCATGATCTGGTACATACTCTTGTCGGGCGCGAAGCGCGTCGGATGTTCATAAACGCCCACGAGGGCGGTCTTGCGGCTCAAGCTCATGCTGCGCTCCTAACTCAATTCCGCGAGGAACTTGCCGATCGCGGCATTGACCTCGTCCGCCCGCTCGCTCGTGACGTTGTGAGCGGCGTCGGCAATCAATTCAAGCCGCGAATTGCGGATCCGGCTCTTGATAAACTCTGCATCACTGGGCGGCGTGCTCTGGTCATCCTTGCCCGCGATAATCAGTGTGGGCTTGGTGATCGCGCCAATCGCCTCGCGCAGATCTACCTTCGAGCAGGCAACGATATCGCCCCAGCGGGTGCGCGGGTCGGTACGAATCTGCTCACCCCAGCCCTCACGGATAATCTCGGGCTTTTCGGCAATCGTCTTTGGCGAGTAGCCGAGGTTGGTAAATGGCTGCCCGCTGCGTCCCATCGCGACGTTGCGCCACGTCTGGATCATCTCGGGCTGAATATTGAATTTCGCTGCTGTCGCGATCAGCAAAAGGCCCTGTACACGAGTGGGATAGCGGCACGCGAGGTCCATCGCGATCGCTCCACCCATCGAACGGCCAGC
>Ga0335074_10008220_pt1 | contig 14496 bp, 18 predicted proteins | sample Lox_Sample_23_FD_206715 | JGI IMG/M metagenome (GOLD analysis project Ga0335074, IMG submission 206715) | Soil microbial communities from Loxahatchee National Wildlife Refuge, Florida, United States - Lox_Sample_2.3 | ecosystem: Environmental > Terrestrial > Soil > Wetlands | place: USA...
CGCTAAGAGCGAACAATCCCGGAACTACCTCCCGTCCCATGAAGGGGGTGGCTATTTGTGGACGGTCGGCAATTGGTGGACGCATTCTGTGGACGAAAATCGGCAAGCCGCCGCCGCATGGCGGCCGCGTCCACAGAGCGAACGGTTTGGGGACAGTCATGCTACTAACAGCATCGTTCGCTTTCGTTCTGGCTTAGCGTTGTTTATCTGACAACCGACGCTATGACCTCTAGACAGTAAGCCGCCCTTTCCCGATGCCGCGGATAGGCCCAATGGTGTCGTTCACTAAGCCGTATAGTGCAGAGAAATCCGATGCCAGCTTTAAGGCCGCGCCGGCAGCTTGGAGCATTCGTTCCGCCTGTTCTAGGGATACGTCGCTGGTGAGGGTGCCGTTTGCCAGACGGCAGCCGGCACAGAGCAGCATCCCGAACTGCAAAGGCAAGGTTCCGGTGAGCTTCAAAGAAGCGCATCTCGCGTTTCGCGTGGCCGCGGCAGTCCTGTATATAGGCATCGACAACCTCATCTGGCGTCATGGCCGGAGACCTCCAGCAGCGTGCAGCTCGGCGATCCTGTCACGATAGGCGTAGACAATTAGATCGTGGATGACCTCAATCAATCCCGACTGGTATCCGCTGCCGAACGGATTTCCATGTGCTCTGGGGTTCCGTATGCCCGCGAGACTGGGATCGCGCTCGCCGGTCAGCAACTTCACGACGGAACCACCAAGACGGCGGACGCTCGGAAGCTTATCGTCCGTGAGTCCATCACTTTCGACCATATACTTTGTGAGATCGGCGAACGGAATCCGCTCAGGCCGAAATTGCTCCTTTATATTTGGTGAGCGCTTCTCTTTCTGCGCCTTCTCAGCGATCCGTTTGTTGTGCTTTTCCCGAAACTTGCCGAGGTAACAGTCACGCAGGACGTGTTCGAGCGCCGCGAGTGCTGCTAGTTCACCCGCGGTGATCACGTCGAAATCGAGCCAGGCGAGGAGATACAATTTTAGGGCACGATCGAAGCCGTCCACCATGTTTAGCGGAACACCGGCGGGCAGACGGAAACCGAGCAAGACGCTTTGCCACTGGGCGAAGCTATCGAACTGCACGAACCCGCCGAGATTCCCCGGTGTGGGCCAGGGAACGGTTCGAGGGCCTGGCAGCCACTCGGCCGCCGCGGCAACCGCATCTAGGAAATCTGCCGTCAGAGCCATGAGCCTACCGCCGCCGCCTTTTGCTGAATGCTATCACCGCGGCGCAGAGGCCGGTAACGAGCACAATCCAGAGGTCGTGGCTCACCGCCAAGTCAAGGGATTGGATGTGAAGGCTGAGCATCGTCGGCTCCCAGGTTTTGACCGACCCCGACAATATGCGCGGCAGAACGGGTGCCCGATGCCGAAAATTCGTCCGGCACGGAACCAGCGCCACCGGGCAATTGCAGCCAACTGCAATCCGACCAGTCCTCACACTATATATATGATAATGGCCTTTATCATAGGTAGATGGACAAGCGCTCGCCGACCCGGTAGGCTGGCTCCACTCCCCTCCAGGAACCAGGCGGCAGTCATGGAGCCACCCCCCAACCCGGACATCAGCTGGTATATAGGTATCAGCCGAGAGCGGGGCGTGTCCCCCCGTTGTCCGTTTGCCACCGCCGAGCGTTGCCCGAGGTTCTACCATAGCCTCTCGCTTCTCGGCGACGCGGGAAGCACGAAGATACCTGCCGCCGAAGACGAGCGGCTTCGGCGGAAATGGGAGAGCTCCGATCTTTTGCCGAAGACGGCGGAATACGACACTGCTCTGGCCGGCAATGGAGAACGCTGGTTTTCATACTCCAACTTTTGCCCAGAGACGATGTTCGACAGATTCGGTCTCTTCGCCACCTACGTTTCCGAGCATGGCGACGAAATAGATCGTGACTCGGCGCATCAGTGGCTTACTGAGAAAAATTGGCCGCGCGATCACTGGCGGTGGGACTGGGCGCACGTCAACCCACAACACTTCACGGAATGCCCTCTTTATTCACTGTTGTCCCATTCCTTCGGCTCAAACTCTGGCAGTCGCGACGAGGTACTTACTCTCAAGCCTACCTTCATGGGCATGGGCGTGAATATAAAGGAATTAGGAAGGCGCGCTTGGCCATGGCTCTGGAAGCGCCTGCGTAGACACACATGAACCCGCTCGCCCCGATTTCCGACAGACCTCTCCTGCCGGGGCTGATCGCCGCGGCCGGTCCGCGCGCCTGCACCCGCTTCCTGGAATTCTTCGCCGGCCGCATCCGCAATTCAAACACACGCCGGGCCTACGGCCGCGCCGTGGCGGACTTTCTGACGTGGTGCGAGGACAACCGGGTGCCGTCGATCGCTGCCGTGCAGCCGCATCACGTGGCGGCGTGGATCGAGGTGCAGACCAAGAAGCATGCACCGCCGACCACCAAGCTACGCCTAGCTGCGCTGCGACATCTGTTTGATTGGCTGGTGACGGGCCACGTGATCGACGTGAATCCGGCGCACGCGGTTCGGGGGCCGTCGCACACCGTGAGGGAGGGGAAAACGCCGGTGCTGTCGCCGGAGGAGGCGCGGCAGCTTCTCGACAGCATCGGGGTGACGACGATCGCCGGCCTTCGCGACCGGGCGCTGATCGGGATGATGGTGTATAGCTTCGCGCGCATCGGCGCAGTGCTGGGGATGAAGGTGGAGGATGTCTACACGCAGCAGCGCCGGCTTTGGGTGCGGTTGCGCGAGAAAGGCGGTAAGGCGCACGCCATGCCGTGCCATCACAACCTTGAGACCTACCTCAATGCCTACGTCGAGGGCGCTGGCATCGCCGGAGATCCCAAGGGCCCGCTGTTTCGCACCATGGGCCGCAGCAAAGGCCGGCCGTTGACGCGGACGCCGCTGCAGCAGGCCGAGGCCTATGAGATGATCACGCGCCGGAAAAACGCCGCCGGCATCGCCACAAGGCTCGGCAATCACAGCTTTCGGGCAACGGGCATCACAGCGTATCTTGAGAACGGCGGCACGTTGGAAAAGGCGGCGCAGATGGCAAACCATGCCAGCACGCGCACGACGCAGCTCTACGATCGCCGGCGCGAGGAACTCAGCCTCGACGAGGTGGAGCGGATCAGGGTGTGACGTAGCACGGGCATTGCGGCGGAGGTCACCGCGATGATTTGGCATGTGATCTACGAAGGTTCAGACGGCAAGGTGCAGTCGCGCGCAGCGCGGTCACGTGACCTGGCCATTCACATGGCGTGCGAGCTCTTGCAGCAATCATACGAGGTGCGCAGGGCGATCGGGCCGGACGGCTCAGTAATCGAGCGCGCCGAGCTGGATGGGCACTACGACGACGGCCATTTCCCTGGCCTCCGCCGCGCTGCCGGCCCGGCGGGCTGACTTGTCATAGTGGGGCCTTATGCGACATTCCACGTGGATACGTCACTCGGGAAGACTCCCATCCACCTCAACCATGTGGAACAATTCATCAGGCGCCACTTTTAATTCCTTAGCCAGTTCCATTGATACTTCAGGATTCAATTTATTTAGGGCGTTATGAGATATCTCTATCGTACTACCAGCTTCTGTTGCAGCTAGCAAGGGTCGTACCGTTTTCTCAGACCAGCCTAGCAATGCGAGCAATCTGCTTCTGGGTCTGATTTTAGACAAGCAGATCAACGGGGTGAGACCGGGTTGTGCCAAAATCTCACATTCAATATGCTCAGAGACTGAGCCTTCTATTCCAGCGCTTGCGTCCGCTAGGTCGAGGACCCCGTTGGCTGCAGCGGTCCCCTCAAGTTCGATCGACGCATTGCGATCATTCGAAATGATAATTGTGGTTCCCCCGGCCAGATAGGCGCCGTGCACGAAAGCCCACTCTCCATTCCATATGCCAGAAGCAAATGCATCCATGATTGCGTTGTTTATAGCACCTAGATTGGAGGCCGATTGGTAATTAGCATCCTTTGCGCGGAAGAACGTCGAGCCTGCGCTTTTGAAGGTCATCTTAGTACTGACTCGGGCTGATCCAACTGCACTAGTCTTTTTTGTTGACGCTTTGGCTTTGACCTTGGCTTGTGTGACATTCCTTGATTTGAAATTAAATTGTAGTTTCGGTCCAACAGAGTCCGGAGAAACCGCTATGCCGAATTCGGAGACATTGCCAAGCGCGGTGAAAAGATCTCCTTCAAGAGTGCCATATGTTCCGAGAGCAAGTTTCTGTCCTACGGGCCATACGCCAAACATGTGGAGTGACTTACGAGTTTCGTGTGAAAAAGCGGACGCGAGATCGGCAGCCATCATAGCGTTCCCTTCGTAAACTCACACTCGGCTTGCGAGATACGCCTTAGATCCAGCCCTATCTTTGACTGGGTCTGCGGCGAAGTTGTCTAACATGTCCATTCCCAGGAGCCCATCAAAGCCTATAAAAGGAGCCGTGCCGATGGACAGGTGATGGACGCGAATGTTGGAAGACGTAGCCGTTGTCGTTATACCGCCACCGTGGGGCTCAACGTCGGTTTGCGCTCTAGTTCCACTCATTCTGAAAGTGAGAACTGCTGCGCCCGCGATGTAAAATGTAACCGGCCGTGATGCCGGCGCACTTTTCACGCTTGATGGCATGCTCACGAGCGGCAACGCACTCGCTTCGGCGCCAGTATCAACAATGAGAGTGACAGTTGACGAGGGGGAGCCGCGAACTTCCACTTCCGCCGTTATGCGGCCATCAGACAGGATTGTTGCCACTTACGTCCCCCCGATATCTTTCCCCTAGGGGATTTGTTCGATGTATGCGTAGTCGCCGTTGGTGAGGCCATCCATTCGCTTTTCCAACTCTTTTAGAGAGGAGCTGCTGTATAGGCTGTTGTCGAGCGCTGCGACCCAAGAATGAGGGTACTTCTCCCTGATGCTTGAACGCTGACCATCAAAAAATTGATAATTTTTCACGAACGCGTCGACATCCCGGGGCTTAACCGCTCCAGTGCCTACAAACGTGTTCAGCGCATCCGCAAAGCTCGGTCCCGCCATAGTCATGCAACCTCCGGGCGTGCCACTCGGCCGGCCCGCCTCGCTTTATCGTGGTATTCTCCAGGCGTTCTGACACCGCTGTCAAACGCTGATTTGATAACGGCGGTGTCCAGGGTAGGTTCCCTCAATACCACGCATGATAACGTCCTTAGCCATGCGTGACATGCATAGCCGATGCTGCCAGCGATTCCCCCCGCAGCGAGCTTTCGTTGAGCCGTAGCGGAACATCAGCCGACTCTCGGCCAGTGATCGGACCTTTATTTCCGATAACGGTTATGATAAACTGTGGCATGGCAAAGAAACCAGGGCCCCGTTCTGCTCCAGTCGCCAAGCGCCGAGGGCGCCCGGCGAAGCCTGGCGGCCGGAAACCACAGGTCGAGGTGCAGCGAGCTTACCGCGCTCGGCTCAAGGCGGCGGGAAAGGTCGTCAGGGTGGTCCGTGCCATTCCTGCTACCCCCGCCTCCGCCAGTGTGGCGCCGCCCTTGATCCCCGACTTCGATCCCGCGACACAGATGATCTGTGATCGTGCGTTGTTCGAGGGCATCAGCGAGAGGCTCCATAACGCGTTATTAAAAATAGAGCGCCAGGAGCAGGACGTTGAACGGCTGACAACGCGCAACGCCTATCTCGAAGGCGAATTGAAGCGCGAGGAGCAGCACCACACCAACGCCTTGAAGGAAATCGTCACCCTCAAGCAGCAACTGGCAAAGCGGCGTTAGTCCTCCATTTCGCATGCCGCCACCGGCCGCTTGCACGAGACTTCACTGTTCGATCGCTGGCGGGGCGTTTCCCTCCACGTGATAATCCGGTTTATCGTGTGCTTGTTTCCCGGTAGAATCGGCGGCATGTCCGATCCGCTCCCCTTGCCCGTCACGCTGCTCCCGCCCGCGCTTCCATCCCGGCTCGACCCGTACAAAACAGCCCTGTGTGGGAGATTGGCCCGTGGTTAGTGGTGAAGAGTCTCTAGGCCGTGGTTCTCAATGGCAGAGGTGGGAACCTCACACCCATGCACCGGGTACTCTGTTCAATGACCTATTCGCAGACGATTGGGAGGGATATATCTCCAAGTTGGAGAGACAGACACCAGCTATCTGCGCTGTTGGAGTAACAGACTATTATCTTACCGATAAGTATCAGCAGGTATGCGCCGCTAAAGCGGAAGGTAGGCTTAAAGATTGTGATCTTATTTTCCCAAACGTGGAGCTGAGACTCAGCATCGGGGCGAAAAAGGCGTTTTTGAACATTCATCTCCTTGTGGACCCGACTGACCCCGATCACCTCAAGGAACTTGACCGCTTTCTCGAAGGTCTCACCTTCGAAGCGTTCGGGGGCGAGACATTCCGCTGCCGGCGGAGCGACTTGATCCGACTGGGCCGCCGCGCAACTCCTCAACTCGCAGAGGAAAGTCAGGCCCTTAAAAAGGGAGCGGAACAATTCAAGGTTGACTTCAACGAGCTTCGACGAAACTATGATCGTAGCGGATGGGCGATTAACAATATCCTGGTCGCTGTTGCAGGAGGCACCAACGACGGCACTGCCGGACTACAAGAGGCCTCCGATGCTACTCTTCGGGCTGAGATTCAAAGATTTGCGCACATAGTTTTCAGTGGCAATCCAAAAGACCGAGATTTTTGGCTCGGCTTAGGCGCGCTCTGCCCCGACGAAATCCGATTTCACTTCGGGGAGCTAAAACCATGCATGCACGGAAGCGATGCTCATAGCCTTGAACGCGTCGGCGCGCCGGCAGGAAATCGATATACCTGGGTCAAGGGTATCAGCAGCTTCGACACGCTTCGGCAGGCATGTGTCGATCCGAACCGTGCCTACGTTGGCGAGAAGCCGCCGATGGGGGCGACCCCTTCGCAGACAATTGACACTGTCACCATCAGCGGTGCGCCGTGGGCCAGATCGCCGGTGTTGCGCCTGAACCCGGGCTTGGTAGCAGTCATCGGGCCACGTGGGTCCGGAAAAACTGCGCTTGCGGATATAATTGCAAGGGGATGCGACGCAACCGCAGAGCGCCTTAGCCCGCAGTCGTTCATCGTGCGCGCAAAGCATCTCCTGGCGGGAGCTAGCGTCAGTCTTACATGGGCCGATGGAGCCGAGTCGGACCTACAGTCACTGAATACGTCGGAATCCTTATTTGGGTGGGAGCCGCCTCGCGCCCGCTATCTATCGCAAAAGTTCGTGGAAGACCTCTGTTCATCAGACGGCATGACTGACGACCTGTTGCGCGAGATTGAACGCGTGGTGTTCGACGCGCACCCTTTCAACGAGCGCGAAAGCGCTACGAATTTTCAGGAGATGGTGGACCTCAAAGCGGGGCGCTACCGTGACATTCGGGAGCGAGAGGAAATTGCACTGGCCAACGTGTCGGATCGCCTGGGGACAGAAATAGAGAAAGAGAGACTGGTCGAGTCTCTTTCCAAGCAAGTAACCGACAAGGAAAAGCTGATAGCCAGGTATGTGGCTGATCGTGCAAAGCTACTTGCGAACGGGAGTGAAGAACGGCTGGCAAGGCTGGAAGCGGTCACGGCGGCAGCAGAGGTGGTCCGCGGTTATATGCGGGTAATCGCTGCACGAGAGCATAGCTTTCAATCGCTCAGAGATGAGGTGGACGATAGCCGGAGCAACCAGTTCCCGGAAGCGCTCAGGCGTACGATCCAGGCCTATGCAGCTAGCGGCCTGAAGGGTGATGAGTGGGACCCCTTCGCTCTTACATATCGTGGTGATGTTGATGCGGCAGTTAACACCGGTCTTGAGAAAACCAAAGCGAGTGCTGCATCCTGGCGCGGTCAAGCCCCAGCTATTCGTGAAGACCTGAACGTGCCTTATGTCGGTGCGGATGCTGATCTTCAGCGCACGCCTCTGGCACTACTCGAGGCCGAAATTGGACGCTTACAGCAACTGGTCGGGAGCGACCGAGCGATCGCCTCGCAGTTTGTTGCTTTGTCGCGAAGGATCGATGAAGAGAATGCGGCATTAGCGCGCCTCAAGGAGAAGCTGGAGGACTGCAAGCAGGCAAAAGAGCGAATTGCTAATTTGCGCGTGGATCGACAGGCAGGTTATGCGCGTGTGTTTGAGGCCGTCGTGTCAGAGCAAAATGTTCTCTCAGACTTATATGCTCCTATAATGAAACGCATCTGTGGTGCGCCTGGCGCGCTGAATAAACTGAACTTCACGGTTAGGCGCGTCGCGAACGTGGAGCAATGGGCCAATCAAGGGGAAGCCCTCCTCGATCTACGTCGCCAGGGACCATTCAAGGGACGGGGCAAGCTGCGTGAGCGCGCCGAGAAATTGTTGAAGCAATCTTGGGAAACGGGAAGCGTTCAAGATGTAGTCGCCGCAATGACCCAATTTCGGGAGGAGACGACCGCGGAGGATCTCCGGCCGCTGCAACGGTTCGACGCCGACTTCAGGATTTGGGCAAAGAACTTTGCGCAATGGCTTTATCGCACAGATCACATATCAATCCGATATAGCGTTGACTATGAAGGGGTAGATATCCAGAATCTTTCACCTGGCACACGTGGAATCGTTCTTCTTCTGCTGTATCTCGCGCTCGATGACGCGGATGACCGGCCTCTTATAATCGATCAGCCGGAGGAAAACCTTGACCCTAAGTCGATCTTCGACGAACTGGTGCCGCTGTTCGTGCGCGCAAAAGAATCCCGTCAGGTTATCGTCGTCACGCACAACGCCAATTTGGTTGTCAACACGGATGCAGATCAGGTGATAATCGCGGATGCCGGGCCAAGTGTCGATCGTCAACTACCTCCCATCAAGTATATGGCGGGAGGTCTGGAGGAGACTGACATCAGAACCGCGGTGTGCAAAATACTGGAAGGCGGTGAGCCGGCCTTCAAGGAACGGGCACGTCGTTTGCGGATCGCGCTGTCTCGACGCTAGATCGAGTTGCAGACGAAGGAGCACGCCGCGCCGACCACCAAGCTGCGTCTTGCCGCGCTGCGCCGCCTGTTCGCCTGGCTCGTGACCGGTCAGGTGGTGCAGATGAACCCGGCGGCATCCGTGTGCGGACCGCCGCACACCGTGAAGGAGGGCAAGACGTCAGTGCTGTCGCCGGAGGAGGCGCGTCAGCTTCTCGACAGCATCGAGGTGGCGACGATTGCAGGCCTCCGCGACCGGGCACGGATCGGGATGATGGTCTACAGCTTTGCGCGCATCGGTGCTGTGCTGGCGATGAAGGTCGAGGACGTTTACAGGCAGCAGCGCCGTCGATGGGTGCGTTCACGCGAGACGGGCGGCAAGGCCCGCGCCATGCCGTTGCCACCACAACCTTGAGAACTACCTCACCGCCTACATCGAAGCCGCCGGCGTCGCCAGAGATCCCAAGGGGCCGCTGTTTCGCACAATCAGCCGCAGCAAGGGCCGGCCGCTGACGCGGACACCGCTGCAACAGGCCGAGGCTTACGAACGAGATGATCACTCGTCGGAAAAACGCCGCCGGCATTGCTACCAGGCTTGGCAATCACAGCTTGCGGGCAACCGGGATCATCGCATATCTGAAAAACGGCGTCGCGCTGGAAGAGGCCCCGCAGAGGGCGAACCGTGCCAACACGCGGACGACGCAGCTCTATAATCGGCGGCGGGAAGAACTCAGCCTCGACGAGCTGGAGCGGATTAGGGTGTGAGCTAAGCCCAGGCCTGCCTCTCAACTCGTGAGGAGCGCGGCGAGCCTCGCTAGCGCTAAATCGGCGTGGGTTTTGACTTGTCCGATGTAATATGCGTGATGCGTTCTGCTATAAAAAGTGTAAGCATTCTCCCGCTTCGCATAAGCTTCGTTGGTCACATAGACCGCCATCGGCTTGACGTTGGTATCGATGACGATGCTGCCAGCTTGATTGTTCGTCACGAAAGGCAACTTGCGATAGTTCCACGCAGGGTAAGCAAGGTGTTCCGAGCTCGCGTTCCCAAACAGCGTCAGAGTCGGATTGACGGCATCGAGGAATTTATATGAACGGCCCGACTTGCGACCGTGATGCGGCGCGATAAGTAGGTCTACATCCTTCACGTCGTCTGCGTAATTCTCGAGGATGTACTCCCACGTATCATCGTGGGAATCGCCCGCGAAGATGACTCGCCCGCCGGCCGAGCGATACAAGATTACGTAGGAGCCGTCGTTATGATCGCCGGACGAATTAGCTCCGCTGATTAGGTGCGGAGTCGGTGCAAGAATCTGCAATCCATCTCCTCCCTCCCCGTCGTCACCCCGGCTCCAGTACTTCCCGCTTTCCCCAGCATACAGTACGAGACGCTTGGGGCCGTCGTCGATCGTGCCGTCCCGAATAGAGCGGTATAAGCGCCAATCAGCTTCGTCATATCGTGAACCTTCCCAGGAGCCCATTTTTTTGTCGTTACCAGTGTCCCAGAAATTCGTCGGCGGGAAGGCAGCGAACAGCGCTCGTATCCCATCCAGGTGATCCATGTCGGGATGCGTCGAGATAAACCGAAAGATGCTCGTGATGCCGAGTTGTTCGAGATAAGCGATCGGGTTTACCGGGTAGTCCTTCTGATTGAAGTTGCCGCGGATCGCAGCCTTCGCCAACGCCTCATCTAGGGCCTTCACCTGCGGTGTCCGCGCGCGGGCGTTGCACACATCGATGACCGTTACCCGACCCGTAGCGTGTTGAATGATCGAGCAGTCGCCGTCTCTGACGTTCAGGAAATGGACAATTCCCATAATAACTTCTCCTACTTTGATGCCTTCAGGGCCAAAACAGTGGTCACGAATCGCACGCCATAGTTTGATGCCGCCTGGCGTGCGAGCAGATATTGCAGGAGCATGATGCTCCCGTAGATGGCAGCCAATTTTGCAGAGAGGAACCAAAGCCCGAGTGGCCCGGCTGCTAACAACACAAGGAACGCAATGGCCGTATAGTCGCGCGTGAGGAGAAATGACCTGTGTGCGTCAATGACTGCGGGTTCACTTTCGACAGACTTATACAGGCGATACCACAGAGCGTTCTGCTCATGCGGGTCAGACGGCCAGACCTTTATCATATGGCGAAGCGCCGCGAGGTCGATTCGCGGATCACGCGCCGCATACCGCGAGAACGCGAAGCTGCCAGGCAGGGGGTTCGACCAGCGCCAGAAGACGAGGCGCGCTTTTGCAAAGGGACTCAGCAGGCCATTGATCACACCCGCGAAGACGACCCCGATCCCAGCGGGCAAAAGGTGGCGCCACTGCTGCACGAACTGATCGATGCTCGGCGCTGTAAGCTGGCCGGTCTGAACCAGTAGTACGAGAACGACGAGATTAACCAGCAGCACCGCGGTAAGCGCGGTGCGATTCTGGTCCTTCAGGGGCGTGGCCCGTACGCGGGCCGAGTTTAATGTAGACGATGCCAAGTGGACTCAACCCCTCTTGAACCATCCAGCTCAGATCGGAGGGAACCAATGACAAAGCGGATTGACCAAGGGATGTTGGGAGGCCGGGGGATGGTTTCAATGCCATTTTTAATGCAGTATTGCTGACCGGTTTGCATTCGTATCGCGTGAACGGCGTCTATCGCCCCCATAGCGCGCGCAACACAAAAAAGCCCACCGTGCTGCCACGGTAGGCCCATTTCCTTGACAGTCAGCAGCGTGCCAGCTTGAACCTACCCCTCCCCCCAACCTGGGTGCATCCATTCTGGGGGTGTAAGCCCAAACCGCCGGAAATTCCGTGACAGGTCTCGACCCTGCCGCTGGGGCAGTCGTAATCGTTGGGATCACGATGGTCAGTCGGACCAAAAAGCCCTGAAGCGATCGGCTGCCAATTCGGTGTACCGGGTGGTGTGCTCGATATTGCGATGGCCCAGATAATGTTGGATCGCGCGAGTATCCTGGCCGTCGTTGGCGAGCTTGTAGCCGGTTGCATGGCGCAGCATGTGCGGGTGGACCGAGAAGTCGATACCGGCCTGGCGTCCTGCCCGGCCGACGATCTTGCGCACCGCGTCGGTCGTAAGCGGCGCCTTTCGCTCGCTGACGAACACGTACGCGGTATCAGGATAGTCCCGCTGCAGCCGGCGTAGGGTGCGCAGTTCTGGTCCCCGCAAAGGATGCACCGACGCGATGCCATGCTTGAGCCGCGCAACGTGCAGGAGGCCTTGGCGGAGATCGACCTGATCCCAGCGCAGGCTGACCAGTTCGGACACGCGCAGGCCATGACGGTAGGCGACCAGGATCAACGCGGCGTCCCGCATGCCGTGCCGACCGATACCCGCAGCCGCCTCGACCAGTGCGGCCACCTCCTTTTCCGACAGATATTCCCGGCTTCGGTAGGCCGCGTTCGCCTTGCGAACCAAAACTTTCCGGTTTTCGATGGTTGGCGGGTGGCGCTCCGGCGGCCTGGAACCGGCAGAAACGCTCATGATCGGCTCCAATCTCTCCGTATATGACCTATTATACGGAAAGTTCCGGCCGGCGCCGCTGATTCTCGTGGCGATTTGTCGGCCAGATGGCCTCGCCGGAATTTTCGGCGGTTCGGGCTTGCACCCCCTTTAAGGGTCTGTGTCTGGCTGGCGATGCCCATGGGAGGTGCGCTGCTTGGTCTGGCGCCGACAAGGGTCGGCAGCTCGGGACGGTGCGGCGACGCGCCTGGGCGGGGGTTTACCGGCCGGCGGCCGCAGGGGCAACGGCCGGAATGGCGCCTGGATTGCCGACCAGAATCAAAGCGCGGCTGACACAAAGCCCAAGATTAGGGACGTCCATCTGAAGATCACCACGACCACCAATGGCCCTTACCTCGCAAGCGAGGCCCGTTCATTCGCCAAACTGCCGGCTTCTGCCCTACTCCCCACCCCAAGAAGTTGAGCAAGAGCAAAAACATCCAACAACCCGCAACAGACTCGACTCTGCAATGGTAGTACAGCAAGATCAGCCTCCGTCAGGGGGAATGCTATGCGGCTCACACTCACGGCAGTCTTTTGGGCGCTCGGGCTTCATGCGGCCTGCGCCCAATACATGGGGAACTTCACAGCAAACCCCTACTTGCCGCCGGCGTCACCCCAGCCGCCTGGCACCTTCAACAATCCCTACGGTAATAGCTTCAATAGCCCGAAACTATACAACAGTCAGGGCCAGTTCCGGGGTGACCTCAACGCCAATCCCTATGATCCAAACAGTGTGTCCAATCCCTATGGCCGCTATGGCAGCCGATATTCCCCAGACAGCATTAACAACCCCTATGGAGCCGGCAGCCCGTACAGGCAAGATAGTCCTTCCAACCCTTATGGGAACGGGATGCAGGTGTATCGGTGATGGAAACCTTGGTGGACCGACCAATTAGAATTTACGGCATGGGTGGGCGCCAGAAGCTTCGCTTGTGCTTCATAGTTGGCGTCTTGAGCGTTGCCGGTTGCGCCACAGCGGCGCAGAGGCAAGCACAGCATGCAGCTGTCGGCGTGCACCTAGCACTTGGTCAGATGAAAACATGTGTGCGGAGTGTGGCTGATAACCCTCAGTACGCTTCGTTGCTGGTGCACACCCCCAATCTCGACACCGGTCAACACACGATGGCCCAGTTGACGGATGAGACCGTGCCAACGGCAGAGGAAGCCAGACTCTTTGCGAAGCGGTACGATGACGTGAATATCTGTCGCTCGCATTTCTTGACGGCACTCTCCTCGGCGCGGCCCGATTTGGTTCCGGTGTTCGCCGATGCCTATGCCAAGTCAGATGGGGTCGCGGTCCAGTTGGTAGAGCGGAAAATCACATGGGCGGCAGCTGCGAGGTCCTCCGACCAAAGCATCGCCCATTTACGGAGGCAGCTTGAGGATGCCAACCAGACCTGGATTGCCAACCTGGAAGCAGAGAATCAAGCTGAACTGGCGCAGCGCCGAGCCGCCGCTGCTGCGGTAATGCAGTGGTCACAGCAGCAGCAAATGATCAATGCCATAAACCGCCCCGTCACTACCAACTGCAATCGCTTCGGCTCGATGGTGAACTGCACGTCGTACTGATCCTGACGTGCGCCGGGCGATAAGCCGAGTTGTGCCCCACCCAAAGGCTATCCCGAGCGTCTCAGCGTCATGGCGCAGAGGGGGGCCTGCGCGTGGGCACAAAGTCATTCAGACTGGGGTAGGTTCAAGGTAAGTGTAAAAAGTGGTCACAAGAGGCGTCAGGCGACTTCTGGCGCCTGTCCGCAAAGGCTTACCTTTCTGGACGCTGCGGCGGCATGGGCATGCTATTGGGGGTTCCCGTCCCCAACGCGCTGAAAGTGACGCTAAGTGAATTGGGCGATTTCAATGACTTACGGGGACAGCTCTGGGACTGCCGCAGAACTGGGGGTCACCCAGCCTTGGCGGTAAGAGGAGTCGTATCGTTAGCCGGGTAGAATCTCCGACCGTAGGCGGAACCAAACGCGCCGTTGTAGACCGCACAACGAACCTGCAATAGAAGGTCCGCGCCACGACGTGACCATCGCATCTGCTGCCGCTTGTTCATGCGGCGGTTCACCAGAAAGTTGGCTGTGCCTTCCG
>Ga0335074_10008222_pt1 | contig 14495 bp, 16 predicted proteins | sample Lox_Sample_23_FD_206715 | JGI IMG/M metagenome (GOLD analysis project Ga0335074, IMG submission 206715) | Soil microbial communities from Loxahatchee National Wildlife Refuge, Florida, United States - Lox_Sample_2.3 | ecosystem: Environmental > Terrestrial > Soil > Wetlands | place: USA...
GCCCCCAGATCATGGCTCGTCATGGAGACAAGGACGGTGGGCTCCCAGCGCTCGATCGGTTCAATCGTGAGAGCAGATCATCTATCTCGGCCAACCAATGTGGACAGTCCTCGCCCTCTTCCCACAGTTCCCGCAGCTCGCTCTCCTCGCGCACTCGACCGACCGCCTGAACGGCTAACTCGATCTCGTCCGCGTGGGGCTCGTGAGGGTGCGACTGCACCCAACGCCGAACGTTGTCGGGCAGCCGAGCTGCCAGCCGGCCCGCGCAGCAAGCGCAGAGTTCCGCGGCAGCGATCGCCTCGCAACACGGGTCGACCTCTAGGTATTCTGCGGCGCTGATCACGTCGTCGATGGCTGCTGCCATGACGCCACCCGGATCAGGCGCCTCCTCGACGGTGTAGAACCAGTCGCCGGCCGCGTCGTTCTCGAAGCTCGCGACGCCCCAGTACCCCACGGTCGGACCATACCGCGTCCCCAGCAAACCCGCGACCGCTTTGGTCAGGATGTTCGTGCTGGCGTCTGCCCTGGCGAGCGACGCTGACCGAACACGGTAACGCTGAGGTCAGCTTGCCACGGCCTCTGGCACCACGGGCGGGGAGCCGGTCCTTCCGGGAGCATTCGGATGTCACGGACCAACAGCGTCGTGAATTTGACCGCGACCGTCGCTGCGCTGCACACGATCAGCGCTGCACGCCCAGAAATAAGCGGACTCGGCGGTCCGGTACGATGGCGGCATGGCGGAGATGTCGACGACACGGTCGCAGCCCGACGGACTTGACCGCGAGACCATGATCGTCGCCGGCGTCGTGTTGCTGGGGGCGATCATGTCGATCCTCGACACGACGGTGGTCAACGTCGCGATCGATCACCTGGCGATCGCGTTTCACTCGTCGCTGACCTCGATCCAATGGGTTATCACGGGCTACACGCTGGCGCTCGCTACGGTGATTCCGGTCACCGGCTGGGCGGCGGACCGATTCGGCACCAAGCGCATCTACATGTGGTCGCTCGTGCTGTTCACGCTCGGATCGGCGCTCTCTGGTCTGTCCTGGAGTGCTGACTCGATGATCTTCTTCCGTGTCCTGCAAGGCATCGGCGGCGGCATGATCATGCCGGCGGTCATGACGATCATGACCAAGAAGGCCGGTCCTCACCGGATGGGCCGTGTCATGGGCGTGCTTGGCGTTCCGATGCTGGTCGCGCCGATCCTCGGACCGATCCTCGGTGGTTGGCTGGTCGACAACGCATCCTGGCGCTGGATCTTCTTCATCAACCTGCCGATCGGGATCGTCGCGTTCATCCTCGCGCTGATCGTGCTCGATCCCGATCAGCCGCAGCCCGCCCACCGGCTCGACTGGCTCGGGATGCTCCTGCTCTCGCCCGGGCTGGCGGTGTTCATCTACGGTCTCGCTGAGTCCTCGACGTACGGGTTCGGATCGGTGCGCTCGTGGGGTCCGACGCTGGCCGGGGTCGTGCTGATCGCGGCCTGGTTCATCCACAGCTGGCGCACCCCGAACCCGCTCATCGACCTGCGAACGTTCGCGCACTCACGCGCAGGGGCGGCGGCGGGCACATTCCTCCTCTTCGCCATCTCGGTGTTCGGCACAATGCTGCTCGTTCCGCTCTACTACCAGGTGGACCGGGGCGCGTCAGCGCTCCAGGCTGGCTTGCTGCTGGCGCCGGGGGGCCTCGGCGCCATGTTGCTGATGCCCGTCGCGGGCCGCCTCACCGATCGGCATGGCCCGACCTGGCTGCCGGCTGCCGGCCTGCCGCTGGTGGCGATCGGACTCATCCCGTTCGTGTTCATCGGCGCCCACACGTCCTACGTGTTGCTGTGCTCGGCCAACTTTGTCCAGGGTCTGGGGATGGGGCTGTCGATGATGCCGAACATGACCGCTGCGATGCAGGCGGTCCCGCCCGCCGCCATCGCCCGGACCAGCACAGCGATGAACATCATTCGCCAGGGCGGGGCCTCAATCGGCACCGCGGTACTGTCGGTGATTCTTGCCTCAGCGATCACGAGCAACCTCAGCGCGACTCTCGACGGCCGCGCCTCGGGCTCGGGCTCCGGCGGGCTCGCGACCCTCCAGCACCTGCCGGCGACCGCACACGCCGCCATCGCAGGGCCTTTGGCCCACGCCTTCGCCTCCACGTTCCAATGGGCGCTCGTGCTCATCCTCGTCGCTCTCATCCCGGCGGTAGGAATGGCCTTCTCGGGCTGGCGCCGCCCCGCAACGGCGCGCGCGGGCGCCCGTCCGGTGGTGCTCGAATAGGCCTGTTCCGGAGACCGCGCCCGCCCCGGCGCCGTTACCGCGCACCCGTCGCGGTAGTCGCGGCGCTGACGAGCATCGGACTTTTTGTCGCGAGTACAGCTGCGGGTGCGAAGTCTGCTTGCCGCACCGTCTACGTCTCAACCTCGAACGAGTCGGCGAAAGCGACCGTGACCCCGTGCGAGCGACTCAACGTCGGGTTCCAGTTCGGAACCCAGGGCCAGATCGTCCCTGTTTGGGAGCTGTCGAAAAAGCCGGCTGGGAAAGTCTTGAAGTTGGTTTCACAAGGCTACGACGACACGGACCCTACCGGTGAGACCGCCACGCAGTTCTTTCTCTTCCGCGCCGTCGGGAGGGGCACGGCCACGGTGAAGTTCCGCGAGACCACGGCCTCGAGTCCGGACGTTCTCGATACCTTCAAGCTGCGCGTCACTGTTCGCCGGGTCGCGACCGTCGCGACGACGACAACAACAACCGCGACGGTGACCGCAACCACAGCGCTGCTCTGAAGGGCAAGCTACCGGCATGAACAAGACATCCTTCCTGGGCCACAAGCCCGTCAACCGCATCGGCTTCGGCGCGATGCAGCTTGCCGGTCCCGGCGTGTTCGGCCCGCCGCGGGATCCGGACGGCGCTCGGGCCGTGCTGCGCCGTGCGATCGAACTCGGAGTCGACCACATCGATACCGCTCAGTACTACGGCCCGGACGTCGTAAACGACCTGATCTCCGAGACCTTGCATCCCTATCCCGACAATTTGAAGCTCGTCACCAAGGTCGGTGGCCGCCGCGACCAACGGGGCGCCTGGCTGCCCGCACAGAGTCCCGCTGAGCTGCGCGCCGGCGTCGAGGACAACCTACGGTCCCTGCGGGTGGAGCGGATGGACCTCGTCAACCTCCGTCTGATGAACGCGGATGCGTCGGGCGACGTCCTGGTCGAACAGCTTGGCACGCTCGAGGATCTGCGCAGCGAGGGCAAGCTCGACCTGATCGGCATCAGCGAGGCCGGTGCCGATACCGTCCGCCGTGCGCTCGAGCTGGTCGACATCGCTGAAGTGCAGAACTCCTACAGCGTCGTCAACCGCTCCGGTGAGGACGTGCTCACGCTGTGCATGGAGCGAGAGATCGCGTTCGTGCCCTACTTCCCCCTCGGTTCGGCGTTCAGCGGGGGCCCCAAGCAGCTTGCGGAGGATCCGGCGATCGCTGGGGTCGCGGAGCGGCGAAGGATCACCGTCACGCAGGTCGCGCTCGCGTGGCTGCTGTCCCGTTACGAGCGCATGCTTCTGATCCCCGGTACCAGCTCGGTGGAGCATCTCGAGGAGAACATGGCCGCGGCGGACGTCGAACTCGACGAGCAAGACCTAGCCGAGCCCAGAACACAACCCAGTTGGGCGATCCGCTGCCCGCCCACGACTGAGAAGGCCTACTAGGCCCGCGTCGCTCGGGTCACGCTCCTGCCGGAGGCTGACCCCTCCGAATTGGCGAGTCAGCGACGATCGCGGCGATCACCGCCTGGGCATTGTTGGCGGATCTGGCGCAAGCCGTGCAAAGGTCGCTTGACAGCCACGAGAAAAGTGATATCACTTAGCTACCACTTTCTGAGGGCGTTCCCGAGGAGGGAATCATGAATGGTGATCGGCTAATGAAGCTTGTAACTCCATACGGATACAGGCACCCGTTGCTCGTCGCTCGCGTGCGGATAGGTGTCGGTATCTGGTTGCTCATCCTGACCGCCGTTCTGTACGGCTACGGCCGAGGCGGCTGGCTGGGAGTGCTGCTAATACCGGCAGCTGCGTTGAACTTCTACCTTGCCTATCGCGTACCACGAGCGATCGGTTCGAGGAGGGCACGTAACGCGGGGTCGCGCGGATGACTGGCGGCATTACTGCCTGGCCGGTCATCGCGCGCGGTGATGAGGACGCTTGCGTCGGGGCTGCCGGGTGGCGTTTACGGCGTGTAATCACTTTTGAGACGGCACTCCACGAGGGGGAATCATGAGCCAGGACATCCAGCAGTACCGCCAGCCGGAGGCGACTCCGGTCGGACACTCGGGAACCCGCGTCGTCATCCAGGAACGCCCCGCGTGGGCGATCAGCGGCTGGATCGGCGTGCTCGTCATCGCCGCCTGCATCGCCGCCGCGATTCTGCTCGGAGGCAGCTCGGTCCCGGGGCTGACCGCGGTGCCGATCGTCGTCGGGGCGGTGGTCTTGAGCTCGCTGATCATGGTGCAGCCCGGCCATACCAAGGTCGTGCGGTTCTTCGGCAGCTACGTAGGCACCGTACGTCGTACCGGTCTTTGGTGGATCGTGCCGCTGGCTGACCGGAGGAACCTGAGCATCCGAGTCCGGAACTTCGAGACGAACCATCTCAAGGTCAACGACGCCGACGGCAACCCGGTCGAGATCGCCGCGATCGTCGTCTGGCAGGTGGCCGACACCTCGCGGGCGGTGTACGCGGTCGATGACTACGTCAACTTTGTGGAGGTCCAGGCCGAGTCGGCGTTGCGTCACGTTGCGACCACGCATCCATACGACGACCCCGGGGGCGAGAGCACGTCGTTGCGCGGCTCAGTCGACCTAGTCGCCGGAGAGCTCGCCCAGGAGGTCGCCCAGCGTGTGACGATCGCCGGGGTGGAGATCGTTGAGGTGCGGATCAGTCATCTGGCCTACTCCCCGGAGATCGCCCAGGCGATGCTGCGCCGCCAGCAGGCCAACGCGGTCGTCGCGGCGCGCTCGCGGATCGTCGAGGGCTCGGTCGGGATGGTTGAGATGGCTCTCGCCCGGCTCGAGGAGCACGGCATCGTAGAGCTCGACGAGGAACGCAAAGCGGCGATGGTGAGCAACCTGCTGGTTGTCCTGTGCGCCGACCAGCCGGCCTCCCCGGTGGTGAACGCCGGCACGCTCTATACGTGACGTGACTCCTGAGCGCAAGCAGCTGCTGCTGCGCATCGACCCAGCGGTCCACGATGCCCTGGCTCGGTGGGCCAATGATGAGTTTCGCAGCCTCAACGCCCAAATCGAGATGCTGTTACGACGCGCGCTCAACGAGGCCGGCCGGATGCCCCGACAGGCAGGGCCCATGCCCAGACGCGGCCGCCCCCCAAAACCGTAGCGGCCTACAGACCGAATCGACGAAAGCCGATGTGAGCCTTCTCATCTTGAGGCCCTGATTCTGATCGTCGAGATCTCTAAGCTGGTTGCAGACCACGATCTGGAGGCGTCTGTAAGTGAGTTCTGCAGGCCGTCGGCCAAAGCCACCCGTGAGCTCCGACGCACGGCATCCCGCGGATGGTCTGGTGCCTGTCGTCGGGCGGTTCTTTCCCGCGCCCGTTGCCGCGAAGGTTCCGGAGATCATCTTCGTCTTCTGGGTTGTGAAGATCCTTACGACCGCTGGCGGGGAGGTCACCTCTGACTACCTGAAGACGTATGGGAATTTCGGGGGTGGCGGTACGGAGGTCGCGTTGTTCGTGATCGGGCTCGTCCTGCAGTTCGCGACCCGCCGGTACCGCGCCTTCGCGTATTGGTTCCTGGCCTACGCGATCGCGACCGCCGGTACCGGGATCTCCGACTTCCTTCATCTCGACGTTCACATCCCCTACATTGGGACGACGATCCTGTGGGCGGTCATCCTCGCAGCCGTGTTCTGGACCTGGCAGCGCAGCGAGGGAACGCTGTCCATCCACAGCATCACGACGCAGCGACGCGAAGCGTTCTACTGGGCCACCGTGTTCGCGACGTTTGCCCTGGGCACGGCCCTTGGGGACTTCACCGCAACCTCGCTCAACATGGGCTACCTGCCCTCGGGAATCTTCTTCTTCGCGGTCATCTTGCTCCCCGCGCTGGCCTGGTGGAAATTCGGTCTGAACAGCATCGCCGCGTTCTGGATGGCCTACATCGTGACGCGGCCGCTCGGAGCATCGTTTTCCGACTACATCAGCAAACCATCGAACATCACCGGCATAGGGTTCGGCAACGGCCGCACCGCGGTGGTGTTCGGTGTGGCCACCTTTCTCCTGGTTTCGTACCTGGCCATCGCTCGGCCCGACATCCAGCAGTCTGTTGGGCCGACCACTGCGGGCAGGCGTTCGGTAAGCTCTACGCCGGAGCACCTGGCGGGGTCGCCCGAACTCGAACTCGATTAGTCCGGAACTTATGTGGTTCCGAAAGAGTCTGATCAACGTCTCCGGCCAGCGCTTCAGCGGCCTGGTGGAGCTTGATTGATCGCGGACGAGCTCGGTTGCACCGCCAAGCAGGCTTGCGAGGCGTGCTCGAACTGTGGCGCTTGTTGGTTAATCGTGGATGGGAGGGTGAACGCTCCGTCGCGGTCGGCGTCGGGGAAGCTCGGTACTCCGTGCGACCGCATGCAGTCCGCGAACGTCAGGTCCTGGGCTAGGTCGTCGGCACCGCTGGCCGGCTTTCCGCCGTTGGGCAGCAGATCGTGGCAGTCACGGTTGGCGGACTGAAACGCCGGAGAGTTGGGATCGGCGCTGCCGGGCGAGATCTTGACCTGCCACTGGTTACCTGAGCCGGAGACCGTGGGTCGGGATAGCCGGGCACTCCGTGTGAGCGCATGCAAACCGCAAACCCCACGAACCGCCTGCCGACATTCCCCGTCGCGGTTGGCCGGTTGGCCGAGCCACTCGGCGCGCTGCCCCCGCAACCCGAGACGAGCAGGCCGACGGCCACCAGTCCCGGGAGACACCGAAACGCGCGACGAGCCCGAGCTTCGGCTTTGATCTCGTCTGGCCGTGTGTCTGCCGACGGGGTTCATTTCGCCTCGCTTTGAGGTGGTTGAGCCGGTTGTACACGGCGAGGGGTAACAGCGAGGTAGCGCGTTTCGTGTCCGGAATCCTCTGCGTCGGCCTGGGCTCATGCGTCGCGAGCGTTGAGGACGGCGAGGCCCGCCAGGAGGCTTCCCGCTGCCCATGCGGCCAGAACCCCCAGGCCAGCCCACGGCGAGATCGGTAGAGCGCGGACGTTCCGGGTGGCCTCGATCGCGAGCCCGGCGGTCATCGGCGCGATCTGCTCGATGTGCCGCCGCCACGGGCTGGGGACGAGCTGTGCGAGGAGCGGCGGCAGGTAGAGCAGTCCGAGCACGGTTCCGGTCGATACGGCGGTGTCGCGGACGAGGGCCCCGATGCCGAAGCTCAGCAGGGCGATCAACCCGAGGTACAAAACGCTGCCGAAGGCCGCGCGTAGCGTCGGCGCGGGCTAGACGTCCAGGTCACCTTCCGCTCTCGCGCGTAGGCGGTCAGTTGGCGTTCGCGTGGAGGGGAACCTTTCGCCAGTCGCCGCGCCCGCCGATGGCCTGAACGGCGATGAACGGCGCACACATAGCCTTGCCGGAGAACCAGGTGGTCGTGCCGGTCATCTCCAGGACGGCGTCGTCGGCCAAGAGGCGGTCGATGGCCGCCATGTCGGAGTGCTCGAAGGCTGCCGTGTGGCGGACCAAGACTCGGTGGATCCGCTCGTCGGGCCTCAAACGCGACCGGGAGCGGAGATGAGCAGCGGGCTCAGGAGCCCCGATAGCGCGCCTGACGCGAGTCCGTGAGCCGGCCCCGCGTTAACCTGGGTTCGCTAGGCCGATGCGTTTCGCGATCTCCATCCCACAGTCCGCTCGCGACAGCCGTTTCGACGGTGACCGTTTCCGCGCGCACCTGCGCCGCGTCGAGGAGTTCGGTGTGTTCGAGAGTGCCTGGGTGCAGGAGCAGGTGATCGGCGCGGCCGGGAGTCTCGCTCCGCTAGAGCTACTGACGTACGCCGCGGCGTGCACCGAGCGGGTGCGGCTGGGTTGTGCGGTGTTCGTGCTTCCACTCCATAACCCGCTGCACCTGGCCAAGGCGATCAGCTCGCTGGACTGCCTCAGCCATGGCCGGGTCGAAGTGGGTGTCGCGACGGGCGGGCGGGGGCGCCCGTTCGGCGCGTTCGGGGTCGACGGGGACAGGCCGGTGGCCCGGTTCAACGAGGCCCTGGCGCTCATGAAGGCGTGCTGGACGGAGCGTGAGATCACCTTTGATGGGCGGTTGTGGAACCTACAGGGCGTGTCGATGGAGCCCAAGCCGGTGCAGAAGCCGCACCCGCCAGTCTGGTTCGGTGGCAGCGCTCCGGCGGGGATGCGGCGCGCGGTCCGGCATGGAGACGGGTTTATGGGCGCCGGCTCGCAGACGACCGGTCAATTCGCCGAGCAGGTCAAGGTGGTGGGGGAGGAGCTGAGGGCGCAAGGCCGCGCACCCGAAACGTTCCGGATCGGCAAGCGCGTCTACGTCCATGTCGAGGACGACACCGCGCGTGCACGCCAGCGGCTCGAGGACGCGCTCACGCGACACTACGGTCGCGGCGGCTGGTCAGAACACATCGTCGCCGGCCCCGCCGAGGAGTGCATCGTCGGCATCCGCGCGGTGGCGGACGCCGGCGCGGAGCTGATTCTCCTCAACCCGCTTCTGGACGAGCCGGAGCAGCTTGGGCGGCTCGCGGGAGAGGTAATCCCGGGGCTCAGCTAAAGCTCGCCGCCGACGGTTGCCTCCGCCTCGACACACCCGACATCACCTGGCTCGCGATGCGCATCGGAGCCGGCGTTCCACTCAGCATCCTCCCGTAGGGAACGCGCTCCCAGCCGCTGCCGACGGCGTGGTGAATAAGTCGATTACAGGAAAGTGACTTCTGCAGAAGCTAGTGTGGTAGGGTGCGCGCACATGCAGGCACGAAGGTGGATCGCGCTCCAGTTTGGGGGTCCCGAGGTGCTTACCGAGATCGAGGTGGAGCTCGGGGATCCTGCGCCCGGGGAGGTCACAATCGAGGTCCGGGCGGCGGGAATGAACCCTGCGGACTACAAGCACTTCGCCGCCGGTCAGGACCCGAAGCTGCTCCCGCTCACGATCGGCTACGAGGTAGCGGGGGTGATCGCGGCGCTCGGCCCCGACACGGAGATCGCGTCCGGCGGGGGGGGGCGGTCGGCGACGAGGTCGTCGCGTTCCGGGTCTCCGACGGCTACTCCTCCGCGCTCAACGCTACAGCAGCCGATGTGTTCGCAAAACCCGAGACGCTCACGTTCCCGGAGGCGGCGAACCTGCTCCTGGTCGGGGCGACGGCCGCCGACACGATCGACGTGGTCGGCTTGTCGAAAGGTGACACGGTTCTCGTGCACGGCGCCGCCGGCGGAGTGGGCACCAGCGTGGTGCAGCAGGCGGTGCTGCTCGGCGCGACCGTGATCGGCACGGCGAGCGAACGCGATTTTGACGCCGTCCGCGGCTTTGGCGTCACTCCGGTCGCGTATGGCCCGGGGCTAGACGAGCGGGTCCGCCATGCGGCGCCCGACGGGGTCGACGCCGCGATCGACACGGTCGGGGCCGATGAGGCGATCGACGTATCGCTGGCGCTGGTCAGCGATCGAGCGCGGATCGTCTCGACGGCCGCCTTCGGACGTGTGAAGCAGGACGGCTTCCAGGTCGTGGGAGGCTCCGTCCCGCGGAGCGGCCCCTTCCGCGCCGCAGTGCGGCAGTCGATCCTCGATCTGGCGGCGGAGGGCAAGCTGACGGTCCCGATCGGCCAGACGTTCCCGCTCAGCGAGGCACGTCGAGCCGTGGAGGCCCTCCGCGGAAAACACCCGTACGGAAAGCTGGCGCTGGTGACATGACGACAATTGGAGTGATCGGCGCGGGACACATCGGGCGGAGCTTCTCGCTGGCGGCGATCGCCAAGGGCTGTGAGATCGTGATTGCCGGTAGGAGCGGGCCTGAGGCGCTCGGCGAGCTCGTGGCGGAGCTGGGGCCCAAGGCGAGGGCGGCCACCGCCGCCGGAGCCGCTGAGGCAGGAGACTTCGCGGTCGTGGCGATCCCGATTGCGGGCGCGGAAGCGTTGCCGGTCGAGCCGCTCGGCGGCAAGGTCGTGCTCACGACCTGCAACTACTTCGCAAAGCGCGACGGGCCGATCACCGAGATCGATTCTGGCGCGGTAACCGTGCCTGGGTACGTGCAGGCGCGGTTGCCGACGAGCAGGGTCGTACGGGCGTTCAACCATCTCGACGCGGCGGCCATCGCCAGCGACGGAACGCCCGCGGGCACGCCGAACCGTCGAGCGCTCGGCTACGCGGGCGACGATCCGGGCGCCAAGGCGCTGAGCGCCGATCTCTACGAGGAGTTTGGTTTCGACGCCGTCGACGTCGGCGGGCTGGCTGACGCGTGGCGCCTGGACGTCGATCAGCCCACCTTCGTGGTGCGCCAGAACGCTGAGGAACTGCGGGCCAACCTGGCCAAGGCGACGCGGCGCGTCAGCTGAGGTCAACGACGTGCGCGCAGCCTGGTACGAGCGCCAGGGGTTGCCCCGGGAGACGCTCATGGTCGGTGATATGCCCGATGTTCACCCCGGTCCGGGTGAGGTGCGCATCGCCGTGTCGATCTCAAGCCTCAGTCCTGGGGACGTCAAGAAGCGGGGCGGTTGGCAGGGCTCCCGAATGGAATATCCCCGGGTCATTCCGCACAGCGACGGCGCTGGGACGATCGACGCGGTCGGTGAGAATGTGGACCGCGCGCTCATTGGTCAGTCGGTCTGGTGCTACGGGGCCCAGTCGTATCGCCCGTTCGGCACAGCGGCCGAGTTCGTCGTCGTGCCGACGGAGCTCGCCGTGCCTCTGCCGGACGCGGGCAGCGATTCGGCGAACCGCGAGCTCGCCGAACAGGCGGCCTGCCTTGGGATCGCGGGGATCACGGGCTACCGGGCCGTCTTTGCCGACGGGTCGGTCAACGGGCTGGTTGTGCTGGTGCATGGAGCGGCGGGCGGCGTCGGGTCGATCGCGATCCAGATGGCCGTGCGCGACGGCGCGACTGTGATCGCGGCGGTCCGCTCAGCCCAGAAGCACCGCGCGGCGGGGCTCGGCGCCCACCACGTTCTTGACTCGGACGATCCGGAGTTGTCGGCCGCGATCCGGACGGTGGCACCGGGGGGGGTCAACCGGATCGCCGAGGTCGACTTCTCCGACCACATCGAGCTTGACGCGGACGTCATCGCGATGGGAGGCGTGATCTGCTCCTACTACTCGTCGGCCGATCGTCCCTCGCTGCCGTATTGGAAGCTGGGATTCGCCGACACGACTTTGCGGCTGCTTGGTAGCGACGATTTCCCCCCGGCGGTCAAGAGGAAGGCTGCAAACGAGCTCACCGCGGCGCTGCTCGACGGAAGCCTGCGATCGGTGATCGCCGCACGTGTGCCCCTGAGCGAGATCGCGCGGGCACACGAGCTGGTCGAACGTGGTGTGGACGGACGGGTAGTTGTGTTGGTCGGCGACGGCTGTGGCGTCGATACCGGGTCGGGCGGCCGAGACGAGAGTCGGGAATGACGCCTGAGCGCGCTAGGCTCGATAGCCGCGAGATGGAAGACCTCAAGCAGCTGTTCAGCGACCTGATCCGCTTTGAGACGGAGCTCTGGAACGCGATCGACGCGCGCTTGCGCGTGGCGCACGACCTACCACTGCACAAGTTCGAGCCGATGCAGATCATCGCCTGCCGGCCCAACTGCCGCGTGTACGACATCGCTGGAGCCCTATCGCTGACCACCGGCGGCGTTAGCAAGTTGGTCGATGCGATCGAGGCCTCGGGGTACTGCAAGCGGCGCCCCAACCCCGACGACCGGCGCTCATCGATCATCGAGCTGACCCCTGCCGGAAAGAAGGCGCTGGCGCAGGCCACAAAGACGTTCGACCGCGAGCTTGAACTGCGACTGCGTTCGCCTGTGCCTGCCCGGACGCTCGCGCAGTTTTCGTCCTCGATGAGAGCCTTACGAGCCGCCTCCGCCATCGTCGATGAATCGGCAGCCGCCTGAGGCGGAGAACGATCGGCTCGTCGTCACCGATCGGACGGGAGCTGCCGCAGCAGCGCCCGACGAGCCCGCAGCGCGCGTAGGGCACACAGCGCAAACAGGGCGCAAGCGACGACCAATAGGGCACCGAGACCCAGGGCGCTGTCGGCGTTACGGACGCGACCGGAGCTCAGGGCGACGCGGTGTTTGCGGACACTGACCCGGCTGTACCGCTGCGCAACGACGCGGACCGATTGCTGCGGGCGCCTAGCCCCGGCTGTCCGCGACGCGATGTGGCCGACCTCGGAATCGGTGCCGATCTCGATCACAGGATGTTGAGCAGGGCGAAGCCAGCGCAAAACGTTCAGGAGATCCGCCAGCGGTAGTGCAACGCACCCTTCGGTTGGAGCGTTCATCCAGTGGTGCAGGAAGATCCCCGCGCCTGGTGCATTCGGCCCGCCGATCGTCGGATTGTTGTTCGTCTCCAGTACGGCCAGGTAGGGGTAGGCGAGCGTCTCGGTCCAAAGCGCCTCTGACCAGGAGGCAAACGACGGTGTCGTGCCGCAGGGCACGTGCACGAACTGGTTGTACTGGGTGCTGTAGGGGTCCTCATCCCACCAATCGCCGCACACCAGCTGGTGATATGCGTAATGTAGGCCGCCCGGGTTCGGCTCGTTGCCGTACATTCTCAATCCGATTGTGAACACGCCCGTCGGTGTCGCGTGGTCACCGAAGTGGCGAACGTTCACGAGGTCGCCAGAGCCGATTTCGGCCCGCCAGGTAACGAACACCGGCTTCCAGGCCGAAGACGCGTTTGCGCGCTGGAAGGTCTGGAACGTCGCCAGGTAACGGGGCGGGTCATAGGTTCGGCTCGAGACGAGGATCAGCTGTCTCGCGGAGGACGGAATCGAGAAGTCATCGGGGCCGAGCGCTCGAGCCGGGCTGGGCGGGATCAGGCCCGCAACGGCGAGCAAGCTGACACCGAGGGTCGCGCACGTGTGACGCCCAAGGACGCTCCGCCCGTGCGACCGCCAGCGACGCCTAGAAGTCGCTGCAGGACCAACGGCACGTTCGGCCGTCGACATGCCCTGATGGTAAGCGGCGGCCGTGCATCGATGATCGCGCACGCGGCGGCGTGCAGGCGTTAGTCCGCTCGCATCCCCATAATGGGGGATGGAGACCGACGCAGAGGATCGGGATGACGGAGACCTCCAGCTGGTGGCATCGTTTGATGGGGCCGTTGCTTCCTTATGGGGCGTGCCTCGTCGCGGCGTGGGTGCTGATCCCGTTTACGCCGGATGTCCGGGTTGGCGAGGTGCTGCTCGCTGTCGGGTTGCAGTTGGTGGTCGGCGCTGCCTTGGTTTGGCGCGGTTGGTGGCGGGAGCGGGGTGGTGCCGTGGTGGCTGGGATCGTGGTGTTCTCGGCCTCGGTTTGGTTGCTTCGTAATGGGGTGGGCAAGACGGCGGGTGGCTACGGCTCGCTGGTGTTGTTGCCGGTGATCTGGGCGGCGGTCCGGGCGCGTCGGGCTGAGCTCGCGGTCGCGGTGGGGGCCGCCGTGGTCGTGATGCTGGGTCCGTTGATCCTGATCGGCGGGGTTCGATATCCGAGCTCGGGTTGGCGGGGCGCGGTCGTGCTGATCGTGATCGCCGGGGTGCTGGGCGCAACGGTCCTGGCGCTGGTCGATCGCGTTAGCGCAAGCGAACGGTTGCATCGTCTGCTGGCGGATACGGCGACCGATTTGGTGGTTAGGTTCTCGTTGGATGGAACGGTGCTGTATGCGTCGCCGGCGGCGTTCGCTGTGCTCGGGTATCAGTCGAGCGAATTGGTCGGACAGCGGCTCGACCGCTTTTGGCACCCAGACGACGCAGGAACGCGCGAGGCGCACTTCGGGCGTAGTGAAACCCGGCCGGGACCGAGCACGATGCTTTACCGGATGCGCCACAAGGACGGGCGTTGGCTTTGGTTTGAGTCGACGACAGCCGCTGTCCAGGACGAGAGCGGCGAGGTTCTTGGGCATCGCTCGGCGATTCGCGATGTGACGGAGCGGACGGAGGCCGCGGCGGAGCATGCGGCGCTCTCGCGGCTCGCGACCCTCGTCGCGACCGCGGTCGGCCCTGAGGCTGTGTTCAGCGCCGTGGCCGACGAGATTGCGCAATTGTTTGACTCAAGCGTGGCAACGGTCGTGCGGTTCGACGCCGATGCCGGAGTGGGCACGCTTGTGGGGGCGTGGACCCGTGAGCGAGGCCGCGAGCTCACCGGGTCGGCGCTCGACCTGACCGGCCAGACAGCCGCGGCGCATGTCTACCGGGATCGGCGGGCGCTGCGCATCGACTATCCAACCGATGGCAGCGAGCCACTCGTTGAGGATTTCGCGGTTACCACAGCGATCTGTGCGCCCGTCTTCGTCATGGGCGAGCTGTGGGGGTGCGTCGTGGCTGC
>Ga0335074_10008224_pt1 | contig 14493 bp, 10 predicted proteins | sample Lox_Sample_23_FD_206715 | JGI IMG/M metagenome (GOLD analysis project Ga0335074, IMG submission 206715) | Soil microbial communities from Loxahatchee National Wildlife Refuge, Florida, United States - Lox_Sample_2.3 | ecosystem: Environmental > Terrestrial > Soil > Wetlands | place: USA...
TGGCGCGGGAGCCCCGAACAAGCCCGATCCTGCCGTCTTACGGCGAGTCAAGCCTCGCCGACCTCTCCTCCTCGATCCTCGCCTCGCTGACCGGCGACGACTCCGCCAACGTGCTCGGCCTGCCCGAGACCGGCCGGGCCTGCCTGCTGATCATCGACGGACTCGGCCTCGAGCTGCTGCGCGCGCACCAGGCCGCGGCCCCGTTCCTGGCCGAGCTGGCGTTCAACTCCCGGCCGCTGACGGCCGGGTTCCCGTCCACCACGGTGACCAGCCTGGGCTCGCTCGGCACGGGCCTGCCGCCGTCCGCCCACGGGATGCTCGGCTACCAGGTCGCGATCCCCGGCACCGGCCGGCTGCTGAACGGCCTGAACTGGCCCAAGGACATCGACCCGGTCGAATGGCAGCCGCGGCCGACGATCTTCGAGCGGGCCTTCGCGGCCGGGGTGAGCTCGACCTACGTCGCCCCCCGGGGCTACGAGAAGAGCGGCCTGAGCATGGCCGCGCTGCGCGGCCCGCAGTTCAAGGGCGCCCACGCGCTCGGCCCGCTGGCCGCGCTGACGGCCGAGGCCCTGGCCGAGTCCGATGACACCCTGGTGGCGGCCTACCACGGCGACCTGGACTCGACCGGGCACGTGTACGGGGTGTCCTCGCCGGCCTGGGAGTTCCAGCTCTCGCACGTGAACCGGCTGGTGGAGCAGCTCGCCTCGGCCCTGCCGTCGGGGACCGCGCTGTACGTCACCGCCGACCACGGCATGGTCAACGTCGGCTCCGACGACAGGATCGACGTGGACGCCGACGGCCCGGCCGCCGTGCTCCGCGACGGCGTCGCCCTGCTCGGCGGCGAGCCGCGCGCCCGGCACGTGTACACCGCGCCCGGCGCCGCCGCCGACGTCCTCGCGACCTGGCGGGAGGTGCTCGGCGAGCACGCCTGGGTGGCGTCCCGCGAGGAGGCGGTCAAGGACGGCTGGTTCGGCCCGCCCGGCGTGATCGACGAGTCCATGGCGTCCAGGATCGGCGACGTCGTCGCCGCCTGCTCCGGCACCTCGGCCGTGATCGCCTCCAAGGCCGAGCCCCTCCAGTCCTCCCTGTTCGGCATGCACGGCTCGCTCACCGCAGCCGAGCAACTGGTCCCGATGTTCGCCTTCGCCGCCCAGTAACCCCCACCCAAACCTGTCGGCTACGCCATCGACCCGAAACGCCTTCTGTCGCCTACGCCATCGACACCAATTGGCGATGTCGATGGCGTAGGCGACAGGTCGCGAAACCTGTCGGCTACGCCATCGACCGCAACCCCGTCCGGGACCGGCGGATGACCCGTGCGCGGGGCATACTGGCCTGGTGACCGATGAGAGCGCCGCCACCCTGATCACGGTCGGCGAACTGACCGCTTTGCTCGCGGCCGACCGGCCGCCGACGCTGCTCGACGTCCGCTGGCGGCTCGGCGGGACGCCTGGCCGCGAGCTGTACCAGGCCGGGCACATTCCCGGCGCGGCCTTCGTCGACCTCGACCTCGAGCTGGCCGGCCAGCCCGGGGCCGGCGGGCGCCATCCGATGCCGTCGGCCGACGACTTCGCCGCCGCGATGCGCCGGGCCGGGGTCGGCGACGACCGCCTGGTGGTCGTCTACGACGACGCCGACTCCACCGCCGCCGCCCGCGCCTGGTGGCTGCTGCGCTACTTCGGCCACCAGTCGGTCCGGGTTCTCGACGGCGGCTTCCGGGCGTGGACGGCGGCCGGGCACACGGCCGAGCCGGGCCCGTCGGGGTCGCCCGGTTCGCCGGGCTCGATCGAGCTGCCGGGAACCCCCGAGATCGCGCCCGCCCCGGGCACCCCGCTCGGCGACTTCACCGCGTCCCCCGGCCATCTGCCGTTGCTCGACGCCGACGGCGCGGCCGCGCTGGCCAGGACCGGGTTGCTGCTCGACGCGCGCGCGGGGGAGCGCTACCGAGGCGAGACCGAGCCGGTCGACCCGGTCGCCGGTCACATCCCCGGCGCGATCAGCGCGCCGACCACGGAGAACGTCAACGCCGACGGCACCTTCCGTCCCGCCGCCGACCTGGCCGCCAGATTCCGCGGCCTCGGCGTAACGGCCGAGTCCGACGTCGGCGTGTACTGCGGCTCCGGCGTCACCGCCGCCCACCAGGCCCTCGCCCTCAGCCTGGCCGGCCTCCCGGCCGCCCTCTACGTCGGCTCCTGGTCGGACTGGATCACCGACCCCGCCCACCCGATCGCCACCGGCTCCGAACTAGGCACCCCGGCCTAACCAAGCCGCGGTCGGCCCGCTCGCGGTCACCCGGCAGGCACCGCCGACCGCGAGCAGGCCGGGGCGGGAGATCACTGAGTACGACGCCGCCGCAGGGCCCGCCCGGCGGTCGCGAGCACCCAGGTGAGCACCCCGGCGAGGATGCCGACGACGCCGGGCGACCACCCCGAGACCGCGATCGCGACCACGCAGACCGCGGCCGCCCCGGCCGCCCGCACCGCCAGCCCGCCCGGCCGCCCCCTCGGCCGCCACCTCAGCCGCCACATCGCCCACCGCAACGTCACCGGCCGCCAGCTCGCGATCCACCCGCCCGGCACCCGCGCGGTCCGCCCGCCCGGCAACTGCGCGGTCCGCCCGCCCGGCACCTGCGCGGTCCACCCGCCCGGCACCCGCGCGGTCCCCTCGCCCGGCACCCACGCGGTCCCTTCGCCTGACCCGTGTGCGGTCCCCCCGGCTGACATCGGCGCGGCCGCGCCGGCCGGGCCCTGCTTCGGCGCGTCGGGCGGATCATGAGCCGCGGCGCGCCGCGCGATCCAGCCCCGCAGCCGATTCAACCCCGGCAGGCGCGCTCCGGTCGGCCGGTCGGCCGGTGTCTCGCGGCGCGCGCGGTGCCGGCCGGCCCCCGAGGCAGCGCGGTCCGCCGACCGTCGATGACGGTGCGCGTGCCGTCCGCGGTGATCCGCCGCCGCGCCGAGGCCGAGGTCGGCCAGCTCCTCGCCACGGCCGAACCCGGTCCGGAGCACGACGTAGGCGGCGGCCGCCGCGCCGAACCTGGCCGGGTCCCCGCCGTCCTCCCGGTCCGGGTGCGTGGCCGCCGCGACCCGCCGCCAGGCTGCCCGCACGTCATCGTCCGACAGGCCCGGACGCGCCGGCAGCCCGAGCAGGGCGAAGGGGTTGTCGCCGACCGCGTCGTCGCCGCGGGCGGCTGCCCGCCGCCGCGATCGGCCGGAAGCATGCTCACTCACGCCGCGCCCCGAATGCATCGTCGAGCACCTCGCTAACGTCCGGCAGCGCAGGCACTCCCGCTGCCACCGCCCCTGCCCGGGTGAAGCCCGCGCCCGCCCCGGGCGCCGCCCCGATGACGGGCAGTGGAATCGTCGGCGGTTCGCCCGGGATCCCCGCCCCGGGCACATCACCCGGCGCCCTCGCACCCGGCACTCCCGCACCTGGCGCCCTCGCACTCGGCACTCCCGCCCCCGGCACGCTCGCGCCCGCCCACCGCCTCGCCCCTCGCCCGGCGCCGTCGGCCCGGCCGCCCGGGATGAGGGAGGCAGAACCCGGCCCAATCGCGGCCTGCGTCCCGGTCAGCCGCTTGATCTGCAGAAACGTCACGCCGCCGCGATACACATAGGCGACCTGACCGACCTCAAGCCGCCGCACGATGTCGCCGTCGAGCACCGGCGCCAGCCTGGTCCGCGACAGCCCGTCATCGGACCAGGCGCCGGCCCCGTCGAACCGGCGGCTGGTGTCCACCGCGGACTGCGTCCCCGCCATGGCCACCACCGCGTCCGGCCGGGGAGTGCGCAGCAGCCAGATGCCGCCCTCGGCGGTGGCGGCGACCCGGTTCCGCTCGTCCTCCGAGCCCGCCAGGCCCTCCCACGACTGCGCCGACACCTGCACCGCGAGCCCGAGCGAGCGGGCCCGCTCGTACAGCTGCCAGATCGGCAGCCGCCGGCTCACGGCCGAGAATTCGTCGACGCAGAGCAGGATCTCGCGCTCGCCGTCGAGCGCGTAGAACGCGAGCAGGTCGGTCAGCGCCCGTGCCTGCGCCTCGGCCACCGCGACCTCCGCCGTGCCCTCGAGCACGCAGTACCACGCGTCCGCGTCGGCGTAGGTGGCGCAGCCGTCGAGGCCGCTCCCCAGCCGCCGCCACAGCGCCGCGAACCGCAGCTTCACGTCGTGGAAGGCCTTAGCCGAGGAGCGGGCGGTCGCCACGCCCGCGCCGTCTCCGCTCGCGCCGTAGACCATCGCCAGCCAGTCCGCGTCGAGCCGGGAGAGGAAGTCGGCCGAGTTCGCCGGCGGTCCGCACGGCGCGCAGACCGCGAGCGAGACCAGCGCCTCCATCACGTCGCTGTAGTACGCGGCGCCGCCGGTGCCGTGCTCGATCAGGTCGAGGAGCGTGGTCACCAGCCGGTCGGGCGGCAGCGTCCACAGCGACAGCGGCGTCTCGTCCGGCCAGATCGCGGTCGAGCGCGCGCCCGCGTCCCGCAGCACCCGGCGGGTCCGGTCGGCGACCTTGCGCGAGGACGCGCCGCCCTTGCAGTCGAGCACCACCAGCAGCGGCGGCCGCCCGGTCCCGGCCGCGTGCCTGCGCAGCCCGGCGGCCATGAACCCGGCCCAGAGCCGGAGCAGGAGGGTGGTCTTGCCGGTGCCGGTCGAGCCGATGACCACCTGATGGGAACGGAGCCGCTCATAGGGGATCACCATCGCCGGCCCGGCCCGGTGCCGGACCGAGCGAATCGTCGCCCCGACCGCCACCTGCCCGTCACCCGACAGCAGCGGCAGCGAGCCGGGCGCGGCGATCAGCGCCCGCGCGGACCTGACCTGGTGCCGCCACTGGCGCTGGTCGAACGCGGCGGGCGCGGCCGGGGTGAGCCCGCCCGCCCCGGACCGCATCCGGAAGAGCCGGTAGGCCCAGCCGACCCCGCCGACGGCGATGCCGAGCGGAACCGCGAGCGACGCGACCGCCACCACCGCGCCGCCCGCCTGCCCGTGCCCGACGAGCTGCCACATCCCCGCCCACAGGCGATACGGTGCCGCCGCCATCCGGAACCAGGCGGTCCCCGGCCCCACCCCGGGCGGGTTACCGCCGGGACCGGTCCCGCGCGCGCCCGCCGCCCCACCCGGCCCGCCGGTCCCGATGACGCGGGCGGGCCAGACGACGACCGCGACCACCCAGGCGGCGGCCATCGGCAGGCACCAGACCGCCGCCTGGTACAGCCGGCGCGGCGTCCACCCTCGCCACCAGGCGTAACCCGCCGCACCGACCGCGACGAGGGTCACCGGCGCGACCGCAACGGCCACCCCGACGACCACCGCGTTCCGCAGCAGCCACAGAGCCCCGCGCCCCACGGCGCGCCGCACCGGGTGCCGCGCCTGCGACCCTTGATGCCTGCTCACGCGCCAACTACATCACCGTCGGCCGGGAAACCGCCGAAATCGCCCCTTACGGTCCAATTACGCCCAATTATCAGCTACCTCAACCGAAACATCACGATCCCCCTAACGCATCACGATCCAGCCAACGCATTAGACCCATCCCATCGCATCAGACTCACCCCGTCCCCTGGCCCATCACGACCCCGCCCGGCCGCAGGTATGATTTCGCGACGCCATTGATTATTTGATAACAGCAAGAAGCCGAGAGGCGCCCGCTTACAGAAGCGCGCCCGGCGGGAGGTCGCGGACCTCGACGCGGGCGGCGAGCGGGCCGAGGGCGGCGCGGGCCCGCAGCACCGTGGACAGCGCGGCCGGGGAGCACAGGTAGAGCGCCCGCGCGTGCCGGGCCGGCCGGCCGGGGACCGACACCTCGGCCGCCGGGCAGCCGTAGTCGCCGGTGCGGAAGAGGATCTCGCGCATGATCGCCGTGGTGCGGGCGACCGTCTTGGGCGCGATCTCGGCCTCGATCGCCCAGCACTCGCCGGCCCAGCCGATCGGCGTCCCGTCCTGGTGGCGTGCCCCGTCCGGCCAGTGCACCTCGGCGTCGGGCAGGTGCTGGCGGACGCCGACCCCGTGCCTGGCCCTGATCCGCCGTTCGCACCGCCAGAACGCGCTGGCGGCGCGGTAGGAGCCGGTCGCCTCGAGCGCGATGCGGGCGGCGACGACCGCCCTGATGTGCGCGAGCCGGGCGAGCGCGGGCCGGCCGGGCCGGTAGCCGAGCCCGCAGGCGTCGAGGCCCGCCCTGGTCACCCAGATCCAGTGCGCGCCCGGACTCAGCCGGTCGCTCGACGCGTAGCCGAGCTGGCGCCACCGGGCCACCGCCGCCCGCGCCGACCGCTCGTCCCCGGTCAGCGCCGCGAGCTGATCGAGCTGGAGGCCGTACATCTCGGCCGCGAACACCAGTGCGTCGACGTTTCGCACGGCCAGCCGGCCGGGCGAGGCCGGCCGGCTAGGTGACGGTTTGTCATCGTTCGTCATCTTGACGGCATGTTAATCCGGTGCCCCGGCCGGCCGCACCCATAAGGGGCCGACCGCACCCATAAGGGAATGAAGTGCGGCGCCGCTCCGGGCGAGATGAGGATAACAGCAAGAGGCGGCGATGGTGAAACAACGGTCCGTTCGATATGTTCGCCTTTATCTTTGCGCCCTTGACTTACCACCCTGAAGTCACAATGAGACTACTTAATCACAGCCCCCACCTGCTGATTTCGCCACAACCAAAAGGGCGTAACGTTGCGCCCCGGAGGCTAGAAGTACCGGACTGCGAAGGTGTACGTTCGCGGGGAAGTGCCTTATCAGCGGAGGTTTTATGAGCATTCTTGGCACGCGAGTCATCCGCACGGAGGACCCGCGGCTGCTGACGTCGGGCGGCGTCTACGTCGACGACCTACGCGAACCTGAGCTGGCCGGGGCGGTGCGGGCCACGTTCGTGCGCTCGCCGGTGGCGCACGCCCTGATCACCGGGATCGACGCCGCGGCGGCGCTCGAGCAGCCGGGCGTGGTCGCGGTGCTGACGGTGGCGGACATGACCGACATGCCCGATCAGGTGCCGCCCGAGCCGGAGCCCGAGGGGGTGCCGCCGGCCGAGGGCCCGATGCCGCTCGGCGGCCTGTGGGCGGAGCCGCTGCTCGCGGTGGACCGGGTGCGGTTCGTCGGCGAGCCGGTCGCGCTGGTGCTGACCGACTCGACCTACCAGGGCGAGGACGCCGCCGAACTGGTCAGCGTGGACTACGAGCCGCTGCCCGCGGTGGCGTCGATCGAGGCGGCCCTGGCCGGGGAGAGCCTGCTGTTCCCGGAGGCAGGCAAGAACGTCTGCGTCCAGGGCCGCGGCGAGGTCAGCGACGACTCGATCTTCGACGGGTGCGAGGTCATCGTCGAGGGCGACGTCGTCAACCAGCGGGTCGCCTGCCTTCCCCTGGAGGGACGGTCCACGGCCGCGGCGTGGGTGGACGGCAAGCTCACGGTGTGGGCGTCCACCCAGAACGCGCAGATCGCGCGGTTGATCGTGACCGCCATCGGGCTGCCGCCGGAGGCGATCCGGGTGGTCGCGCCGGACGTGGGCGGGGGATTCGGCGCCAAGATCGGCATCGACCGCGAGTCGATCGTCGTCGCCTGGGCGGCCAAGCACACCGGCCGGCCGGTGCGCTGGGTGGAGACCCGCAGCGAGAACCTGGTCGCGATGACCCAAGGCCGCGCGCAGCGGCATCACATCAAGATCGGCGGCAGCAAGGACGGGCACATCAAGGCGTACCGCCTCGACGTCGTCCAGGACACCGGCGCCTACCCGCGGATGTCCGGCTTCCTGCCGATGCTGACCAACCTGATGGCGCCCGGGGTTTACGACATCCCCGCCGTCCAGGCGGGCTACAAGGTGGTGGTCACCGACGCGACGCCGATCGCCGCCTACCGCGGGGCGGGCCGTCCGGAGGCCGCCGCCACCATCGAGCGGGCGGTGGACTGGTACGCGGCCGAGGCCGGCGTCGACCCGGCGCTGGTGCGCAGGCTCAACTTCATCAAGAACGACCAGTTCCCGTTCGTCACCAAGACGGGGGCGCCGTACGACACCGGCGATTACGAAGGCGCCCTGGACAAGGTGCTCGCCGCCGCCGGGTACGACGAGCTCCGGGCCGAGCAGCGACGCCGTCGCGAGGCGGGCGACACCAGGCAGCTCGGCATCGGGCTGGCGTCCTACGTGGAGATAACCGCGGCCGACGGCGCCGCCGGCGAGACCGCGAAGGTCGAGGTCCACGACGACGGCACGGCGACCGTCTACACCGGCAGCTCCGCTCACGGCCAGGGGCACCACACCGCGTTCGCGATGATCGTGACCAGCGAGCTCGGCATTCCGATGGACAAGATCGAGGTCATCCACGGCGACACCGACCTGATCCCGGACGGCATCGGCACCTACGCCTCCCGTTCGCTCCAGCTCGGCGGGTCGGCCGTGCACAAGGCCGCGATCGAAGTGAAGGACGAGGCGGCCAAGCGGGCGGCCGAGCTCTTCGAGGCAGCCGAGACTGACGTCGTGCTCGACGCCGACACCGGCACCTGGCACATCGCCGGCGACCCAGACAAGTCGCTGACCTGGTCCCAGGTCGTCGCGGCGGCCGACCAGGGGCTGATCGTGGCCAATGTCCGGTTCACCGCCGACCGGCCGACGTTCCCGTTCGGCACGCACCTGTCGCTGGTCGAGGTCGACACCGAGACCGGCAAGGTCACCCTGCTGCGGCACGTAACCGCCGACGACGCCGGACCGGTGCTCAACCCGATCCTGCTCGAGGGCCAGCGGCACGGCGGGATCGCCCAGGGGGCGGCGCAGGCGCTGTGCGAGGAGATCCTCTACGACTCCGACGGCAACCCGCTGACCTCCACCCTGGCCGACTACGCGGCGATCACGGCGGCCGAGCTGCCCAGCTTCGAGCTGCTCACCAGCGAGACGCCGACCCCGGGCAACCCGCTCGGCGTCAAGGGCATCGGCGAGGCGGGCACGATCGGGGCCACCCCGGCCGTGCACAACGCGGTGATCGACGCCGTGTCGCACCTCGGCGTCCGGCACATCGACATGCCGATGACGCCAGAACGAGTTTGGACCGCTATCCAGAAGGCGAAGGCGAACGCTCAGTGAAGGTCGAACTGACCGTCAACGGCAAGGACATCACCGCCGAGGTGGAGGACCGCACGCTGCTGGTGCACTTCCTGCGCGACACGGCGGACCTCACCGCGACCAACATCGGCTGCGACACTACGTCCTGCGGCGCCTGCACGGTGCTGCTCGACGGCGAGTCGGTCAAGTCGTGCACGGTGCTTGCGGCCCAGGCAGACGGTCGCGAAGTGACGACGCTCGAGGGCCTGGCCGACGGCAGCGGCGAGATGCACCCGGTCCAGCGGGCATTCCACACCGAGCACGGCCTCCAGTGCGGCTACTGCACGCCGGGGATGGTGATGGCGATCGTGTCGCTGCTGCGGGAGAACCCGTCGCCGACCGAGGCGGAGGTCCGCGACGGCCTCGAGGGCAACATCTGCCGGTGCACCGGCTACCACAACATCGTGCGGGCGGCGCTGACCGCGGCCGCGTCGAGTGCGCAGGGGGCGCAGTGATCCCGCCGTCGTTTACCTATCTCCGCGCGTCGTCGGTCGACGAGGCGCTCGGGCTGGCGGCCGAGCACGGCGAGGACGCCAAGTACCTGGCCGGCGGCCACTCGCTGCTGCCGATGATGAAGCTGCGGCTGGCCTTTCCCGAGGTGCTGATCGACCTCGGCCGGATCGCCGAGCTGTCCTATATTCGCGATGAGGGCAGCTATGTCGCCGTCGGCGCGCTGACCAGGCACCACGACGTGGAGACATCGGCGCTGCTGGCGAGCGACATCCCGCTCCTCGCCCATACCGCGGGCGAGGTCGGCGATCCGCAGATCAGGCACCGGGGCACGATCGGCGGCTCGGTGGCGCACGGCGACGCCGCCTCCGACCTGCCCGCCACGCTCCTCGCGCTCGACGCGTCGTTCGTCATCCGGGGTGCGGAAGGCACCCGGACGGTGCCGGCCGCGGCGTTCTTCAAGGGCATCTTCGAGACCGCGATCGAGCCCGGTGAGCTGCTGACCGAGATCCAGATCCCGAAGCCGGCCAGGCCGTCGGCGTGGTCGTTCCAGAAATTCACCAAGCGGAAGATCGACTGGGCGATCGTCGGCGTGGCGGTCCAGGGATCGTCGGTGGCCCTGATCAACATGGGCCTGACCCCGCTGCGCGCGTCCGCCGTGGAGTCGGCCCTCGCGTCCGGCGCGTCGATCGCCGACGCGGCCGCCCGCGCCGCCGAGGGCACCTCGGCCGGCTCCGACATCCACGCGACCAAGGCCTACCGCGAGCACCTCGCCCGCGTCCTGGTCCGGCGCGCCCTCGAGGAGGCAGCCGCGCGCCCGGCCTAGCCTCGTCCCGCTCGCCGTGGAGGCCCCGCCCGGCGGTCACCCTGTCGCCGACGCCATCGACCCGCGGCCGCAACCTGTCGGCTACGCCACCGACCCCGATAGACGCTGTCGGTGGCGTAGCCGACCGGCCGCGCAACCTGCCGAGGGCGTAGCCGACCGCACCCACGTCAGCGGCCGGTGCCTGACGCGGCGGTCAGGCCGGCGTGACGAGACCGCTTCGCCCGGCGGACAATGGAAGCGTGAGGTTGCGCAGCGTGCTCGCCCGGCCTTTCCGGTACCCCGTCCGGTGGCTGGCGTTCCTGTCCGGCGGGGTTCCCGCCGTGCTGGTTTTCCCGGGGCCCAGTCTGTCCTACCTTGCCTGGTTCGCCCTGGTACCCGGCATGGTGCTGTTCACCCGCGCCGCCACCACCAGGGAAGCACTCGCCCGAGGCTGGTGGTTCGGCGCCGGCTACCTGATCGCGATCCTGCAGTGGATGACGCCGGAGATCGGGCCGGGCGTGGTGCTGATCGGCGCGGTCTTCGGCGGCATGTGGGGGCCGTTCGCGATCGCGGTCAACCGCCTGCTCAGACCGCCCGCGTCGGGCCCGGGCGCGCTCGCGGCCTTGATCGTGGTGCCGAGCTGCTGGCTGATCCCCGAGTGGATCAGGTCCTACCAGGGGCTGGGCGGGCCGTGGGGGCTCTACGGCGCCTCCCAGTGGCAGCACCCGGCCGTCCTCGCGCTGGCCGCCATCGGCGGAACGTGGCTGGTGAGCGTCGCCCTGCTGCTGGCCAACACCGGCCTCCTGCTCGTGCTCGGCGCGGTCCGCCCGGCCCTGCTGACCGGCCCGCCCCCGGCCGCGGCCGCGGCCGCAGCCGCAGCCGGCCCGCAAGAAGCGGCCGGAACCCCCGCCGCCGCCCTGGCCGCCGCCGGAGCGCCGCCGCCCGCCGCCGGAGCGCCGCCGGGCGCCGCCGCAACACCCTCGCTCGCAGCCGGCCGCCGGATCGCCCTCGGCGCGCTCGGCGTCGCCGCGTTCGCCGCCGCCGCCGGATCCGGGCCGCTCGCGTTCGCCCTGACCGCGCCGTTCCCGGCCGTCCGCCAGGTCACGATCGCCCTCGTCCAACCGGGCAACGTGCAGAACCCGACCCAGCGGGTCAACGCCTCCGAGGCGCTGACCTCCGAGTTCAGCGCCAACGGGCGCCTCGCGTCCGAACATCCCAACCTGATCGTCTGGGGCGAGTCGAGCGTCGCGGACGACCTCACGCTCGACCACGGTCTGCTCCGGCAGATCGAGCAGCTCTCGGCCCAGGACCACGCCGAGATCCTCGCCAGCCAGGACTCGAACGTACCGGGCCCGAGCCCCAGCCCGAGCGGCGGCAGCGACAGCGACACCGGCGGCGGCCAGGAGAAGGTCGCGGTGCTGGTCAGCCCGTCCGGCATCCAGGGCCGGTACGTCAAGACCCGGCTGGTTCCGTTCGGCGAGTACATCCCGTTCCGCAACCAGCTCGGCTGGCTCACCGACGTCAGCCACGCCGCGGCGAGCAACATGATCCCGGGCACTGGCGCGCACACGCTCACCGTCACCACCACGCCGAACGGCCAGCCGCTCACGATCGGCGTGCTGATCTGCTTCGAGTCCGCGTTCCCGGACATGTCGCGGGTGGAGACCGACCAGGGCGCCCAGGTGATCGTCTACCAGTCGTCGACCTCCACCTTCCAGGGCACCTGGGGCCCCGACCAGCACGCATCGCTCAGCGCGCTGCGCGCAGCGGAGACCGGCCGCCCGGTCGTCCAGGCCGCGCTGACCGGGGACACGGTCGCCTTCGACGCGCGCGGACGGGAGCTCGCGTGGCTCGGCCAGGACGGCAGCGGCGTGGTCACGGTCCGACTCGACCTCCCCGCCGCGTCCGACCGCACGTTCTATGACCAGGCGGGCGATTACGTCATGTGGACCGGCGTGGCGGTCACCGCGCTGGCGGCGCTGGTGCTGATCGTGCGCAGCCGCGGGATTCTTGGAAATACCACTGGTGTCGTTCGTGGTGCTACGGCAGAATATGACGAAGACACCGGGCAACCCGTGCGCAGCAAGTAAGCAGCTGAGCACGGAAGCCGCTCGAATGAGGGCAAGGTCGCAGGGGAAGGCGAACCTCGTCTCAGGGAGGCACCGGTGTCGGTTTACGGCGTTCTGCAGGTTCACTCGGCGCCCCCGGCGCTGTGCCCGCACATTGAGTGGGCCGTGGCGGGGACGGTCGGGTCGACCGTTAGCATGCCCTGGGTCAGCCAGCCCGCTGCCCCAGGGTCTCTTCGGGCTGAGCTGACCTGGAAGGGGCAGCCCGGCATGGGCGGCGCGATCACGTCCGCGCTCGCGGGCTGGAACCGGCTGCGCTTCGAGGTGACCGAGGAATCGTCGCCCGGCTGCGACGCGGTCCGGTACAGCTACACGCCCAACCTCGGCATCTTCTCCGCCACCACCAGCGCCAACGGCGACATCCTGGTCCCGGAGAACAAGCTCAGGGCCGTCCTCGCGCTCGGCGCCAACGGCACCTCGGTCCTCGAGAAGGAGATCGAGCGGCTGCTGGGCGCCGCCTGGGACAACGAGCTCGAGCCGTTCCGCCGGGCCGGCGACGGCGCCCCGGTCCGGTGGCTCAACGCCACCGGCTGAGTCCGACGGGAAGCCAGATGCCCCCCTTCACCACCGACCACATCCCCGACCTGTCCGGCCGGACGGTGATCATCACCGGCGCCAACAGCGGCATCGGCCACGCCGCCGCGCAGGCGCTCGCGACCGCCGGCGCGCACGTCGTGCTCGCCGTCCGCGACCAGGCCAAGGGCGAGGCGGCCGCCGCGACCATCCCCGGACCGACCGAGGTCCGCCCGCTCGACCTCGCCCGCCTCGACTCCGTGCGCGCGTTCGCGGACGGCTGGCACGGCGACGTCGACCTGCTGATCAACAACGCGGGGGTGATGATCCCGCCGCTGACCCGCACCGTCGACGGCTTCGAGCTGCAGTTCGGTACCAACCACCTCGGCCATTTCGCCCTCACGAACCTCTTGCTGCCGCAGGTCACCGGGCGGGTCGTCACGGTCTCGTCCGGCGCCCACCGGGGCGGCGCGATCGACTTCGACGACCTCAACTGGGAGCGCAAGCGCTACCGCCCGTGGCGCGCCTACGGTCAGTCGAAGCTGGCCAACCTGCTGTTCACGAGCGAACTCGAGCGCCGCCTGACCGAAGCGGGATCGCCGGTCAAGGCGACCGCCGCGCACCCCGGCTACGCCGCCACCAATCTCCAGTCGCACAGCGGCAGCCGGCTGACGGCGTTGGCGATGGAGCAGATCGGCAACCGGGTGCTCGCCCAGGACGCCGCCGGCGGCGCGCTGCCGACGCTCTACGCTGCGGTCGCGGACATCCCCGGCGACAGCTTCGCCGGTCCGTCCGGCCCCTTCGGCCTCGGCTTGCGCGGCGCGCCCACGCTGGTCGCCCGCTCCGCCGCCGCCCGCGACGAGCAGGCCGCGCGCCGCCTCTGGACCGTCTCGGAGACCCTGACCGGCGTCAGCTTCCCGGAAAGTCAAATTCGCAAAGCACTTTAGCCCGAACGGACCCTGGCTCCACGCCCCCCGTCTCGTCCCCCACCACCGGGGCCGGCCTCCACTGCCCGGAGCCCGAAGCCGTGGCAGCCGGGCAGCACGCGCGGCGTAGGCTCGAAAGCGCTGATCACCCAGACGCTGAAGGCATGGAGTAGCACATGAGCATCGCCGAACTCACCGGCATCGACGTTCCGACCGGCCTGCTGATCGGTGGCGAGTGGAGCAAGGGGAGCGCGACGTTCCCGGTGCTGGACCCCGCCACCGAGGAGCCCATCGCCGAGGTCGCCGACGGCACCGTCAGCGATGCGCTCGACGCGGTCGGCGCGGCCCAGCAGGCGCTGCCGGGCTGGGCGGCGACGCCGCCCCGGCAGCGGGCGGAGATCCTGCGCAAGGCGTTCGAGCTGATGACCGCCCGCTCCGAGCAGTTCGCGCGGCTGATGTCGGCCGAGAACGGCAAGTCGCTGCGGGACGCGCGCGGCGAGGCGACCTACGCGGCCGAGTTCTTCCGCTGGTACGCCGAGGAGGCGGTGCGCATCGAGGGCACCCTGATGCAAGCGCCGTCCGGCGCCAACAAGATCCTCACCCTGCACC
>Ga0335074_10008225_pt1 | contig 14493 bp, 9 predicted proteins | sample Lox_Sample_23_FD_206715 | JGI IMG/M metagenome (GOLD analysis project Ga0335074, IMG submission 206715) | Soil microbial communities from Loxahatchee National Wildlife Refuge, Florida, United States - Lox_Sample_2.3 | ecosystem: Environmental > Terrestrial > Soil > Wetlands | place: USA: Florida...
CGGTCAGCACCGGGTTGCGGTAGGGCAGCACCAGCACGGATGTGACCAGGCGCAGCCGTTCCGTGGCACCCGCCACAACGCCCAGGATGGAAAATGTCTCCAGCGCGTCACCGCCGCCGGGATGCCGACGATCCAGCGTATAGGGGTAGGCAGACTCGCTCTCGACCGGAAAAACGATGTGGTCTGCCACCATGGCGGAGTGCAAGCCGAGACGTTCGCCTTCACGTGCCAGGGCCAGTATGCCTTCTCGCGTTGCGGTGGGGCCGCGGGTGGGCAGGTAGAAGCCGAAGCGCACTGGCAGAGTCTCCTTTGGTGGCCGACTTTCGTTGCGATGCGTGTAGCTTCGACAGCCTGTATCAGCTTGCCGTTGCCACGAGTCCAGACATCGCCACACCGCTTGCGCCACGATCGGCAAGCCAGGCCCGCAGCCAGCGCGCCGCATGCTCTGTCGCCCGTTGCAACTGCGCGGCAAGCTGCCGGCAGGCAGCCTGGTCGCCGGCCTTGGCAGCCGCGGAAAGCGCCGCGGCGAGACGGTAGGTTTCAAGCGCGCCAGCGTTGCCGGCAGCTCCGATAAGCTGGTGCGCTTCGGCGCCCATCGCCCTGCAGTCGCCTGTGACGGCCAGTGCGACGATACGGTTGGCGCACGTGACAGAATGCTCGAGATAGGCCTTGCTGAAGTCGCGCAGGTGTTCGGGCGGCAGCAATCCGGCCAGCATTTCAAGCCGTGTGACGTCGAACACCGAGACGTCACGGTCACCTTCGACCTCGACGCCGACAGGCTCCGTTCGCACCAGCGGCGGGGACCCCGCAGACGCCGGCAAGCACGCAAGCTTTTCCAGCAGCAGCGCCGAATCGATCGGTTTCGAGACGAAATCATCCATGCCGGCAGCGAGACACTCCTCTCTGACGCCGGCCAGGGCATGCGCGGTCAACGCGATGATCGGAATACGGCACTTCAGTGGCGGCATGGCCCGAATCTGCTGCGTGGCCTCCGCGCCGCCCAGGTCCGGCATCTGCACGTCCATCAGCACGACGTCGTAATCGCCATCGCGGACCGCGGCGACGGCCTGGTGGCCGTTCTCCACCACAGTCACGTCGTGGCCAGCCTTGAACAACAGGGCGGAAATGAACCGTTGATTGATCGCGTTATCCTCCGCGACCAGAATTCGCAGTTGCCGCGACGCCGCTTGCGGCACAAGCTGGGACGCGGTTGCGGCCGGCGCGGCGCTGATTGCAGCGCTTGCCAGCGGCAGTTCGAACCAGAAGGTCGAGCCGGCGCCGCGCCTGCTTGAGACGCCGATGGTGCCGCCCATCAGCGCGACAAGCTCCCGGCAGATGGCCAGACCCAGCCCGGTGCCGCCGTAGCGGCGGGTCACCGAGCTGTCCGCCTGACTGAACCGCTCGAACAAGCGGGCTTGTTCGGCTTCCTCGATGCCGATGCCGGTATCGCTGATGTCAAACCGTACCCGCTGGCCCCGATTGTTCTCCGCAATACCTGTGGCAGCATTGACCGGCGCCACATGCACCGACACGCGCCCCGCTTCGGTGAACTTGATGGCATTGCCGACGAGGTTGAGCAGAATCTGGCGCAGACGCGTTGGATCCCCGCGGTGATATTGCCCGATATGGGGGTCGATCCGCACATCGAGTGCCAAACCTTTGGCGCGCGCCTGTGGCTCGAACAATCGGGCCGCGGTTTCGATGGTATCGGCAAGGTCGAAATCGACGCTTTCCAGCTCGAGCTTCCCGGCATCCAGCTTGGAAACATCGAGTATGTCGTCAACGATGCGCAGCAACGCCCGGGCGGAACGCTGCACCATCACGGCATAATCGCGTTGCTCCTGACTGAGCGCGGTATCGAGCAGGAGTCCGTTCAGCCCGAGCACGCCGTTAATCGGCGTGCGGATTTCGTGGCTCATGTTGGCAACGAACTGGCTCTTGGCAAGGTTTGCTTCCTCCGCCAGCGCCCTCGCCGTCTCGGCATGCTCTGTCGCCTGCGCCCATTGCGCCGTCCGCTCGGCGACCTTCTGCTCCAGGCCGGCGTTGAGCGCGGCGAGCTGACCCCGGTCACGCTCGATCCGCGCGACCAGTCCGTTGAACGAATCGCGGATGACACTCAGTTCGGTACCGGCGATCACCCGTGCGTCCGACCGGTCCAGCGCAATTGGCGTAGGATTCTCGGGCGTGGTCGCGTCAATCGCACGGAACAATACGGTGAGCGGACGGCTCAGGATACGACGGCCAACATACAGGAAGACGATCCACAGAGCTGCTCCCTCGACCACCGCGACGCCAGCGAGCAAGACCGCCCGCCCTTTGATCTGATCAAACAGGTATCGACGCCCCGAGATGAATTCGGCATGTCCGACAATGGTGTTGCCGGATTCCTGATGAGAGACGATGTCGAAGCTGTAGCGGCTCGATCCCGAAGCGCCTGCCACCAGACGCCATCCATCTTTGTCCGCTTCGTCGTGATCGAGAACAATGGTGCCATCGCGGTTGAAAGCACTGACAAAAACATGGCCATTGACCGGATCGGTGACCCGCACGGCAGTGATTTCCGGAATGGCGACGATGCCGCCGGCGATGGCATCGAGCTTGCCGATTTCCATGTTCCAGAGCGCATCAGCAAGAGGAGCCGTGAAGACTCCGCGATACATCTCCAGCTCGCGTCGTATCGTCGCCTTGGTATCGATGTACTCCTGCATGACAAGCAGGACGTTCAGGATGATTGCTACAATAACGTAGCAGGCGAATGCAACCCGGAACAATCGACTGACGATTGATCCGGTCACGGCTCAGCAGCCCGAATGGTTGCTATGCAGCAAGTCCTGATATGCCGGGGAGGCGTGGACGGCACCGATTGCATCCCAGAGCTGTTCGGCGACCGCGGGCGTGCCGGTATAGAAGATCTTCGAGAACATCAGGTAGTACGGCTGGGTCAGGACCGGCGGCGACAGCTCCGTGATGCTGCCGAACTCTGCTGAATTGGCCGACAGGATCGGCCGGATGTGATTCTCCAGCTCGGCATAGGCGTCCAGGTGTCCGGCCAGCAGCTTGTGCAGATTGTCAAGATGGTCCGGCTCCGGATCGACCGTCACACCCATCGCGCGCAGGACCGGCACCACCGCGTAACCTGGCGTCGCCCCAACCGGCCCATGCAGATTGGTCAGGGTTTTGCCGTCCCATTGGATTCCCGACCCCGCGCGGACATAGAGGCGATAGGACTGGGTGAAAATTCTCCGGCCAGGGTCGGGGCTACCGTCTTTCATCGGGTAAACGCCATAGGCCAGTCTGGACGTGACATAGCTCGCAGCGAAGATCGCGTCAGCCTGGCCGGTCTGGATCAGGTACAGCCCGCGCTGCCAGGGGGTACGGGTCAATGTGATTGGCACATTGGCCCGTTCACTGGCCATGTGCAGCAGCTGAATCGTCAGACCGGGCTTGACCGGATCGATCGCGGTACCGTTGCCGCAAATGAGCGGCGCGTTCTCGAAGACGTCGAACACGATGCGAACCGGCGCCACCGCGGCAGCCGCCCGTGCGCCTCGGCCCGGTAGCGCCGGCAACAGGGATAGTGACATGCCCCGCAGCACCAAGCGCCGGGTGGGCGCTGGCCTGCCTGCGCCCGTTTGATCGTCAACCTCTCGCAGCAATCGCCCCATCATCTGCTGTGTCTCAAAATATCTATCGGTTGTCTGCGACATGAATGTCAACCTCTCGTCAATCCTGCGATGAATCAAAATGTCGGTGCCTGCCATGTCTATGGTCTGTCCTTGGATTCGCAATACGGCAGGTCTCGGACATGGCGGATCGAGATGTTGCCCGCAGCGATTACGAAATATCAAATCCAGAGAAATGCGCTGCTGCGCTCAGGGCGACGATGGAGACAGCAACGAACTGCCGATCGGAATCGGGACCAGCCGTCCATCACCGTTCCGGCAGCCAACATGCCAAGTTTCGCGCGGCCGAATCAAGTCGTCTATCGCGGAGCCCGGACGGGTATCTTTATGCCCGAAGCCGGAATTATACCGTAATACGTACGAACCAAAGTGTTGTGCGCGAACGCGTCAGGCAATGTGGTTCGGCGGTGAGCTAGGCCGGCGGCCTGTTCGGATCACGCCCATATGTCATTGCGAGGAGCGAAGCGACGAAGCAACCTTGGTCACAACGGGGGCCGGACCTGCCAGCCTCTATCCGCCAGCCTCTATCCGCCAGCCTCTATCCGATCGAGGTTGCTTCGTTGCTTCGCTGCTCGCGATGACATGTCCTTCAAACGGCGCAGGTCCCCGACGCCACGCGCCGGGGACCCGCCCACCTGCATCACGCCAGATCGAACCGATCCAGGTGCATCACCTTGCTCCACGCCGCCACGAACGCATCCACGAAGGCCCGCCCTGCATCGTTGGTCGCATAGGCCTCCGCGATCGCGCGAAGCTGCGCGTTCGACCCGAAGATCAGGTCCACGCGCGTGCCGGTCCACTGCTTCCCGCCCGTCGCCGGATCGCGTGCCACGAAGACGCCGTCGGGCGCTGCTTCCCACGTCACGCTGGTGCCGGTTGCCAGCAGGTTGACGAAGAAGTCGTTGGTCAGTGTCTCCGGCCGGCGGGTGAAGACCCCATGCTGGGAACCGCCGAAATTTGCGCCCAGCACACGCAGGCCGCCGACCAGGGCCGTCATCTCGGGCACGGTCAGTGTCAGAAGCTGCGCCCGATCAACCAGCAGTTCCTCGGCCGACCGGTTATGGTGGCCGCTCAAATAGTTGCGGAACCCATCCGCTGTCGGCTCCAGCACGGCGAACGAAACAACGTCCGTCTGGTCTTGCGACGCATCGGTGCGGCCCGGCTGGAACGGCACGGTCACATCGAACCCGGCCTTCTTCGCCGCTTGCTCCACCGCCGCGCAGCCACCCAGAACGATCAGATCGGCGAGCGAAATTTTGCTGCCGCCCGACCGCGCGTTGAAGTCGCGTTGGATCTTCTCCAGTGTCCCCAACGCATCCGCCAACTGTGCCGGTTCGTTGATCGCCCAGTCCTTCTGCGGCGCCAGGCGGATGCGCGCCCCGTTCGCGCCGCCGCGCTTGTCGGAGCCACGGAACGTCGAAGCCGACGCCCAGGCGGTGGAAACCAGCCGCGAGATCGAGAGACCTGAAGCCAGCACCTTCGCCTTCAGCGCCGCGATATCCGCGTCGTTGACCAGCGGATGGTCGACGGGCGGAACAGGATCCTGCCAGATGCGGGGTTCGGCCGGCACGTCCGGGCCGAGGTAGCGCACATGCGGACCCATATCGCGATGGGTCAGCTTGAACCAGGCTTCGGCAAAAGCGTGCGCGAACTCGTCCGGGTGTTGATGGAAGCGCCGCGCGATCGGCTCGTAGATCGGGTCCATCCGCAGTGAGATGTCGGTCGTCAGCATCGACGGTGCGCGCCGCTTCGACGGATCATGCGGGTCCGGCACGGTGCCATCGGCCGCCGCGTCCTTCGGCTTCCACTGAAACGCACCGCCGGGACTCTTGGTCAATTCCCAGTCGTAGCGGAAGAGGTTGTCGAGGAAACCGCTGCCCCATTTGGTCGGCGTGCTGGTCCAGATAACCTCCAGCCCGCTGGTGATGGTATCGTCACCCTTTCCTGTCCCGAAACTGTTCTTCCAGCCCAGGCCCTGCTGTTCGATCGGCGCAGCGTCCGGATCCGGACCGACATATTGCGCCGCGTTGGCCGCGCCATGGGTCTTGCCGAAGGTGTGCCCGCCGGCAATCAGCGCGACAGTCTCCTCGTCGTTCATCGCCATGCGGCGGAAGGTTTCGCGGATGTCGCGGGCCGCGGCGACCGGGTCCGGTTTGCCGTTCGGTCCTTCCGGGTTGACGTAAATCAGGCCCATCTGCACGGCGCCGAGCGGATCCTGCAACTCCCGATCGCCACTGTAGCGCTCGTCGGCCAGCCAGGTGCCCTCGGGACCCCAGTAGATGTCGTTCTGCGGCTCCCACACGTCGATGCGGCCGCCACCGAAGCCGGCGGTCTTGAAGCCCATCGATTCCAGCGCGCAGTTGCCGGCCAGGATCAACAGGTCGCCCCAGGACAGCTTCCGTCCATATTTCTGCTTCACCGGCCACAGCAGCCGGCGTGCCTTGTCGAGGCTCACATTGTCCGGCCAACTGTTGAGCGGTGCGAAGCGCTGCGCGCCGCCAGCGGCGCCACCGCGGCCGTCGCTGATGCGATACGAGCCTGCGCTGTGCCACGCCATACGAATGAACAATGGACCGTAATGGCCGAAGTCGGCCGGCCACCAGTCCTGCGATTTCGTCATCAGTGCGAAGATGTCCGCCTTCACGGCTTTCAGGTCGAGACTCTTGAAAGCCGCGGCGTAGTCGAAGCTCTGTCCCACAGGATTTGCCATGGGAGAGTTCTGGTGAAGGATCGACAGATCCAGCCAATTCGGCCACCAGAGCTGGTTCGTCATGGCGCGGACAGCGACAGTCCTGCTGGCCTTGCCGCCCATCGGGCACATGGTTGCGTCGTTCATGATACCTCCCAATCGCAGTGTGCACTGCCTTTACCCGGGTGCGGGGATTACCGTCCTGGCGGCTGGAGTGTCCAATCGATTAAATTTCTGGGACTAATCGGTTTTCTCGTTCGAAGGCTCCGGTGCTGCCTCTCACGGCTGAATGGCAAGTCACCGCGCTTATCCAATGTTCCGTCAGTATGACTGACACAACGCATCCGTTCGAACGGGCATTTCCAACTTGCATACGCCTGCATTGCCGATCAGCCCCGGCGCACAAACCGGCACATGCACGCACACACCCACCACGCATCATCATGCGCGGCGCCATCATTCTTGGCTGCATATTGGAGAGAGGTGCCCCGGTAACAAGGGAACCGGCCGCGCGCGTTCGTGGCTTTTTGCGTTTACTGCGGGGCCGCTCCGTTGGCCGCCGCCCGCGCCCAGGTGCGCAACCGCGGCCAACCCCGCGCCATCGGCACGGCGCGCGGTTTCCCCCGCCCGCAGGCTCGGTTACACCCCCGCCATGACCGATGCGTCAGGCCCGATCGGCCGCAACATCCCCCGTCGTGAGGACCGCCGCTTCCTTACCGGCACTGCCCGCTACATCGATGACCTGCCTGTTGCCGGCGCTCTGCACGCCCGCTTCGTCCGGTCGCCGCATGCGCATGCCCGCATCTCGGGCATCGACACTTCCGCGGCGCGCGCCCTGCCCGGCGTTGTCGCCATCGCCACCGGTCATGATCTGGCGCAATGGACGCAGGCGCTGCGGCTCGCCCCGGCCATCGAGGGCCTGCATCCCGTTACCATCGAGACTCTGCCCACCACGAAAGTGCGATTCCACGGCGACCCCGTCGCCTGCATCGTCGCCACCAGCCGGACCGCGGCCGATGACGCGGCGGAACTCGTGGCTGTGGAGTACGACCCGCTGCCCCCCGTCACCAGCATGGAGGCGGCGCTCGCGCCCGATGCACCGCGGGTGGACGATGCGCTGCCCGGCAACCTCGTGTCCCACCAGAGCGTCATCTGCGGCGATCCGCAGCGCCGCTTTGCCGAGGCGCATCGCATTGTCGAGGCCCGTTTCGTCCAGCACCGCCAGACCCATGTGCCGATGGAGCCGCGCGGCTGCTGCGCCGTCTGGGACGCAGGGCGTGAGCATCTTACGATGCATGTCGGCACCCAGGTACCGCATCCCTACCGCACCATGCTTGCCGCGCGGCTGGGGCTCAGCGAATCGCAGATCACCGTGCTCTGCCCCGATATCGGTGGCGGCTTCGGCCAGAAGATCACGCTGTACCGCGAGGAACTCACGGTCGCCGCGTTGGCCCGCGCGCTGAACCGCCCGGTCCGCTGGCGCGAGGACCGTGGCGAAAACCTGCTTGCTGCCGCCCATGCGCGGGAGCAAAGCGCCGAGGTGCGCGCCGCAGTGGACGCCGATGGCCGGATCACCGCGCTGGACCTGCGCGTCATCGAGGATTTCGGCGCCTACTGCTTCTATCCCGCCAACTACCTGCTGCGCATGACGGTACTGAGCCTGACCGGTCCCTATCGCATCGCCGACTATGCGTATGACATGAAGGTGGTGCTGTCGAACAAATGCGGGGCTGCGCCGATGCGCGCTCCGATGTCGATGGCAAGCTGGGTGATGGACGGCACCATCGAGGCCGTCGCCCGCGAACTGGGCCTCGACCCCATCGAAGTGCGCCGCCGCAACATGCTGCACGCGAGCGAGCTGCCCTGGACCATGCCTGCCGGTCCGGTGCTGGAGGACGTGACGTTGCGCGAAACGTTCGCAGCGGCACTTGATGCGTTCGACGTCCCTGGCTTCCGCGCGCGCCAGGCAGCGGACCGGGCGCGCGGCATCTATCGCGGCATGGGCCTGTGCTGTGTGGTGGAATCGAACACGTACGGCTCGGCGTTCTATCGTGCCGCCGGCATCCCCGGATCGGGCCACGAAGCAGGTTGGGTGAAGGTGGCGCCGACCGGCGCCGTGGATGTCTCGGTCGGGTTGATGGCATCGGGCCAGGGTTATGAAACCGCCCTGGCGCAGGCCGCCGCCGAGGGTCTCGGCGTGCCGATCGACAGTGTGCGCGTGCACCTCGGCAACACCGACGTGGCACCCTACGGCATGGGCAGCCGCGGTGCCCGTGGCGGGACCGCCGGCAGTTCTGTGCTGTTGCTGGCCGGGCAGACGTTGCAGCGCAAGGTGTGTGCGATTGCCGCGTCGTTATTGGGCCTGAACTCGGGGGACGATCTGCGGCTGTGGGAAGGCCGCGTGCAGCGCGTCATCGAAGGCGACTGGCAGGACACCGGGATCGGTTTGCTCGACATTGCCCGGGTTGCCTACATGGACCCGCTGCGGCTGCCGGAAGGGGTCGAACCCGGGCTGGAGGCGCACCGCGCCTACGATCCCCCGCCGCTGACATTTTCCAACGCCACGCATGCCTGCGAAGTGGTGGTCGATGTCGAGACCGGCGCCGTGCAGGTGGAACGCTGGATTGTGGCGGAGGATTGCGGCCGTGTGTTGAACCCGGCCATCGTTGCGGGGCAGCAACACGGCGCGGTGGCGCTGGGGATTGCCGGCGTGCTGCAAGAGCATGTCGTGTATGACGAGAACGGACAGAACGTGACCGGCAGCTTCATGGACTATGCGATGCCGGTAGCCGCGGCGATCCCACCGATCACGCTGATCCCGATGCATACGCCCAGCACGCGCACGCTGAGCGGGACGAAAGGCATGTCGGAAGGGGGCGTGATGGGCGCGGTCGGTGCCCTGCCGAGCGCAGTGGCGGATGCGCTGGCGCCATTCGGCGTGGTGGTGGATCGCCAGCCGCTGACTCCGGCCGCGGTGTTGGGAATGCTGGCAAACGCGCAGGCAGCGTCAAATCCCTAGCACCTGCTATCAGGAGCACCTGCTATCAGTAGTACCTGTTATCAGTAGTACCTGTTATCAGTAAAGCCCGGCACAGCCACCCCATGTCATTGCGAGGAGCGTAGCAACGAAGCAACCTCGTTCGGGAACGCCCGTGCGCCGACACGGCCAGGGTTGCTGCGTCCCTTCGCTCCCCGCAATGACATGTGGACGGATCGCATCCCGTCGAACGCCCGGCCATTGCGGAAATTGGGCCGAGAACAGCCGCTATTAACGGCCGGGCCCGTATCGTTCGCAAAAGGCACCGTCGTGCGTTTATAACAACGCGCGGCTTTTTTTCAAATACTGTCCGCCGGATCAAAGGCCAAATGTGGACGCATCAGCGCCTCTGCAGCGCCGACGGCGGCAGGTGTGCGTGGTTTGAAAACCGAGGGCACCGAATGGCCAGACCATCTCTGTTGCCGGACAACCGATCGCTCGGCTCGCTTGTGTTGATTGCCGCTGTCATCGCAGTCGCGGCCGGCGCCTTTGCCTACACAGCGGGCTGGCTGTCTCCCGGCCGCATCACACCGGACAAGCTGGTCGCCGCACTCGCGCCACCGGGCGGTCCGGCGCTCGGTTACCGGCGAAACCACGCCAAAGGCATCTGCTTTACCGGTGAGTTCGAAGCCAATAACAACGGCACCGAACTTTCCGCGGCGCAGGTCTTCGCCCGCGGCCAGTACCCGGCCCTGGGGCGCTTCAACCTGGGCACGGCCGATCCCAACGCGCCCGATTCGACGGTGCGCGTGCGGGGCATGGGCCTGCAGATCACCACGCCGAATGGCGAAGTATGGCGCGCCGCGATGATCGATCCGCCATTCTTTCCGGTATCGACGCCGCAAGCGTTCTACGACCTGCTGGAGGCACTGGGCAGCAAGGCACCGGATGCGATGAAGGTTTTCATCGCCGCGCATCCTGAATTTGCCGCGTTCGGCGCATGGGCGCAGAGCGCGCCCTGGACGGCCAGCTTCGCCGAAGATCGATTCAACAGCCTCGACGCCTTCATCTTCGTAAACCCGTCCGGCGTGGAGCATGCCGTGCGGTGGTCGCTGCTGCCGCAGGCGCAGGTGATTCCCATGACCCAAAGCGACCTGGCCAAGCTCGGCCCCGACCATCTCGAGCCGGAGATCACCGAGCGTGTCGCCAAGGCGCCGCAGCGCTGGACAATGATCCTGACAGTCGCCGACCCTGCCGATCCCACGTCGGACCCGAGCAAGGCCTGGCCCGCAAACCGGCGCACCGTCACGGCCGGGACGCTGGTGGTTCAGCGGATCGAGAACGAGCGCGATGGTCCGTGCCGGGACATCAATTTCGATCCGACGGTCCTGCCGACCGGTATCCACGTCTCGGACGATCCGTTCCCCGCGGCACGATCCGCCGCCTACGCACATTCGTACGACCTGCGCACCGCCGAAGTGCGCGACTACCCCTATCACCTTGCCACGTCCACCGGAGCCAAGCCGTGAGCAGTGATCGTTTCAATCCGGTCCAGCGTCTGCTGCACTGGGTGATGGCCATCTGCATCCTGTCGATGCTGTTTATCGGCGTCGGGTTCGCATCGACCATCACGCCGAAATACATTCCGCTCGTCGCGACGCACAAGACGCTGGGCATGGCGATCCTCGTGCTGGCGCTGATCCGCCTGGGCGTGCGTCTGCGCTACGGCGCGCCGCCGCTGCCGGCGGACCTGCCCGAGCCAATGCGGCTGGCAGCGATACTGTCGCATTATCTGCTCTATGCACTGATGATCGCCATGCCATTGCTCGGCTGGGGAATGTTGTCGGCCGCCGACTATCCGGTCGTGCTGTACGGGAACATCCGGCTGCCCCAGATCCTGCCGCTGAACGATACGCTGCACACAGTCTTGTGGAACGCACATTTTTATCTGGCGTTCGCTTTCTACGCGCTCATCCTGCTGCATATCGCCGCTGCCCTGTTCCATGGACTGGTCCGGCGCGACGGCGTGTTTGAGAGCATGGCAGGGGTATCGCCCGCTACCAAGGTCGCTCCCGCCGAGTGACCTCGGTCAACCTTCCTGGAATTCTCTCTGCTACGCAGAACCGGTGAAGCGTTAGGGTTTGAGGCGAAACAAGTGCTCCAATTGGCGCAGCGATCGTGCGTACCGTGTCATGGCCGGCGCAGGCCGGCCATCCACGACTTCCGCGCCGTAGCTGCAAAGACGTGGATGGTACGCCTGCGCGCACCATGACACGTTGGAGCCGGTGCGCCCCTCAAGCGACTCGTTTATTCCGTCTCGAGCCCTTAGGCAGCGTCGGCAAATAAGTGCGTCAGCACGCCGACAAAGCTGCCGCTCAAAGCAAAAGCTTAGGGCTTGTTCGACCGTGCATTTCGATTCGTTTATTTTCGAACAAGCCCTTAGTACGCGGAATCACTGAAGCGCACTGCACCTTCGTCCCATGTCATTGCGAGGGGCAAAGCGACGAAGCAATCGCCTGCAGAAGAGCACACGGACAGTTCGTGCGCGTGTGCGACCGAGGTTGCTTCGTCGCTTCGCTCCTTGCAATGACCAGCGGGGCGCGCGTGACTCACGCTTCTGGTGGATGCCAGGTGAAAGCGTCCCGCAGCCACGCACAGCTTTCCTCCATCGCCGCGGCAGCGCGATCGACCACGCCGACCCAGAAGAAGAACCCGTGGTTCATCCCATCCCAGCGTGACGTCGCCGCCGGCACGCCCGCGTCCCGCAGCCGCGCCGCATAATGTTCCCCCTCGTCGCGCAGCGGATCGAATTCCGCCGTCACCACCAAGGCCTGTGGCAGTCCGGCCAGCGACCCGGCACGAAGCGGCGACGCCAGCGGGTTCGCCGCATCGGCCGAATCGGCGAGATAGTGGTTCCAGAACCACATCATCGTGTCGCGCGTCAGGCCGTAGCCTTCCGCGTTCTCGCGATAAGACGCGGTGCCCGGCGTGTGGTAGTCGGTCACGGGATAAATCAGCAATTGCCCGCAAAGCGCAGGCCCACCTTCATCGCGCAACCGCAAAGCCGTCGCCGCCGCGAGATTCCCGCCGGCACTGTCGCCCGCGATCGCGATCCGGCGCGCATCCGCTTGCAGGTCCGCCGCATGCTGCGCCGCCCAGCGCGTGGCAAGCACGCAATCATCGAGGCCGGCGGGGAACTTGTGTTCCGGCGCCAGACGGTAATCCACCGAAACGACGACGCACCCGGCCCCGGCACACAGATTGCGGCAGATGCCGTCATGCGTATCCAGGCTGCACAGCACGAAGCCGCTGCCATGGCAGAACACCAACAGCGGAAACGGGCCCTCGCCGAGTGGCCGGTAGATGCGCAGCCGCAGCGGACCGCCCGGGCCGGAAATGACATGCTCTGTCGCCGCGGCAATCGCGGCCGCTGGTGCCATCAGCGCGATGCGGGCTTCATATTGCGCGCGCGCCTCGGGGACCGGCAGCGTATGAGTCGCCGGCACGCCAGTGCCTTTGTCGAGAAGCGCCTGAATCTGCGGATCAACCGGCATGGGCTGTGCTCTCTGCGGATGCTGCCGACGGCACATGAACCGTACGGGCATCCAAACCAGCAGGCAATCCGGGCATGGCCGGATCGACCGCACGCATTTCGCGGTCGGGTGGTTCCGACCTGCTGACGATACGAACTACCGGGTGTGGTGTGCCGCGCCCGGTAGCCGCTGCATGCGCATCGCAAATTCGACGGTGCTGAGCGTTCCCTCCCAATATTCCATCAGCGCCGTGGCATTCGCTTCAATCCATTGGACCACCAGTTGGAAATCGCGCGATGGCAAGTCACCGCGGACCGGTCTCGGCTGTGGCCGGATCGCGACCACTGCGGTGTTGGAGGCATCCATGCGGTCGCCGGGAGAGAGACAAACCTTGATTCGCGCATCATGCCGAGCGCGCCCGCGCGGGCTGATCCAGACCGTCATGGGCAGGCCGGTGTCTCGAGGATAAAGATTTGCCATCTCGAACGTATCGTTCGACTCCCTGGCACGGGGAGTCTTGACGATTCGTTGAGAAGCGCCGTCATTCCGCGGGGCGAGGCGTGGTGTCCGCATTTATCTTGCTCCGTGTGCAAACTACCATAGTCCCGAGGGTTGGGCTATCAGTGCTGTCCTTGTTTCGCCGATCCGATTCTCGCTGCGCCACACCAGCACAGATCGTTAAGATCAGCCCCACCCCGTCGATCTCTGTTCGTGTCCGCGCGTAATCGTTCGTATCCTCGCGGCCCGTGCCGCCAGCCCCCGATTCGCCCTATGATCGCCCTCCTCACCGGCCGCATTGACCAGCTGACCGATTCCGCCGTCGTCCTGGACGTGAACGGCGTCGGCTACCTTGTCCACGCCTCCACACGTACGCTCGCTGCGCTACCCCAGCCCCCGGCCACCACCCGCCTCCTGATCGAGACCCATGTCCGCGAGGATGCCATCCTGCTGTACGGCTTCACTGATCCGGCCGAGCGCGAATGGTTCCGCTTGCTCAACACCGTCCAGGGCGTGGGCGCCAAGGTCGCGCTCTCCATCCTCTCGGCCCTCTCCCCCCGAGACCTGATCGGCGCCATCGCCGCGGGCGACCGCGCCAGCCTGAGCCGCGCCCAAGGCGTCGGCCCCCGCCTCGCGGCACGCCTGCTCACGGAGCTACGCGAGAAGGCAGGCGCGATGCCCAGCAGCGCCCCCGGCGTCGCCGTCCCCGCCACCCGTGCCGGCACCACCTCCGAGGACGCGCTCTCCGCGCTCACCAACCTCGGCTACCGCCGGCCGGAGGCGCAGCCTGCCGTTGCCCGCGTACTGGAACGTCTGGGCGAATCGGCCCCGCTCGACGCAGTGATTCGCGAAAGCCTGAAGGAACTGGCGCAACGGGTTGCAGGATGACCGCCATATCCTCAAGCAGCCGATCGCATTGCCGTCCATACGCAATCCATGAGCCGGAGACGCGGTACGCCGGCCGTGATATGAGAACGAATCAGGAATCCGTAAGCCTCCGCATGCCGCTATTCCACACCCGCATGACCGTGGCCTCTTCGCGCCGGCGGACTGGCGCTGCGTTGGCCGGAAGCGGTGGCGCAAACCCGAGCCGCCTGCGCGGCACGCCGCGGC
>Ga0335074_10008226_pt1 | contig 14491 bp, 13 predicted proteins | sample Lox_Sample_23_FD_206715 | JGI IMG/M metagenome (GOLD analysis project Ga0335074, IMG submission 206715) | Soil microbial communities from Loxahatchee National Wildlife Refuge, Florida, United States - Lox_Sample_2.3 | ecosystem: Environmental > Terrestrial > Soil > Wetlands | place: USA...
CGACCACCAGCTCAAACAGCACCCACGGTGGAAACTCCAGCAGACCCACCCCGGCTGGTTCCACTGGACCGCCCCCAGCGGCCGCACCTACCACGTCAGCCCGCAGATCTATGAGCCCTGATCGCTGAGGCGTCTGGGTGGGGGAACCACTCCGTGGATTACCCCGCCCGGCACGAGCTTGTGCTGGGCCACCCCGGGGCCTTGGTTGACACGCATGTCGCCGAACGACCAGACCCCTAGCCCGAACATCGCGGCCACGACAGCCACCGAGGTTGCTGCCGCCAGGGAGGATCGACGCGGCAGGCGGACCAGCAGCCAGGCGCCGAGCAGCGCGATGGCGCCGATGGCCGGGACGTAGAACCGGGCGGACTGCAAGGTGGTGACGAAGTCGTTGGCGGTCCAGGTGTAGGCGGAATACAGCCCCCAGATGCTGAACCATGACGCGGTCAGGGCCAGGCCCACCGCCAGGTCGCGGCGGGCGGCCGAGGCCTGCTCGCCGCCAGCGCGGCGCGACCGCGCCCACCGCGCGATGATCCAGACAACGGCGGCCAGCGCGGGGACCAGCATCGGCATCGCCTCGAGCAAATGGGCGGGCATGTACCGGAGGTTCGGCCCGATTGAGCTGAGACTGAACTGGATCTCGCCAGGTCGGTACCCGGACTTCAGCGGGCCGCCGTAGACGAGGTCGTCGAAGACTGCCAGGCCGGCACCGAAGACGACGACCGAGCCCAGCCACCAGGCGAGCGCGGTCGTCGGTACCTTGCGCAAGCGCCAGGCCACTGCCACCACCACAACGGCGCAGCCAAGCACCGCGATGTCGGTGTAGCGGGTGAAGGCCGCGCCCTCCAGGGCCACAAACCCGGCCAGGCCAGCCCAGATACGCCGCCGCGCTGTCGCCTCGGTGGCCAGGACTGCCCACAGCAGCGCGCCTGTGCCCGCCGCGATCAGCGAGGCGTCGGTGAACGTCGGCATGTAGTCGCGCCAGGCGAACAGCAGCGCCGCGCCCGAGGTACAGAACAGGCCGACGGCGGCACCGCCGCCGAAGCGGCCAAGCCACCGGCGGGCACCGAAGAACAGGCCCAGGCAGCCGAGCGCCCCGTAGAACAACGGCGCCAGCCGGATGATGCCGATCGCCTGGAACGGCGCAGCCAGGAACGGATAACCGGGGTCCTTCTCGCTGATCCACTGCCCGTCACCAAGTTGCACCCACTGCACGATCGGGGACGCTGCCGGCGGCGGTGGCGAGCCTCCGCCAGAAGTCTGTGGAGACCCGGAAGTCCCTGGAGAACCGGAAGTCTGTGGAGCCGACGTCTTCGGCGAGGACGGGGGCGCCTGCCGAACGGGGGCCAGCCCGCCACCGGGGCTGCCCAGCTGCTCCCCCAGCGCGTTGGCCTGGGCCGTGGACAGGGTCAGCCAGTGACCTTGGGTGATGCCAACGATCGAGGCTTGGTACGCGTGATCGTCGGGTTCGACCAGGCGGGGCGCGAAACTCAGGGCCATTGCGCACAGCGCCGCGAACGCGGCGAGGGCGAGGAGGATCTCCAGCCGGTCCAAACGCAACGGAGACGCAGGCCGCCTTAAACCGGTGGCGGCGGTCGAGGTGTCAGCGGCGCTCATCCGCGCGCCCGCAGGCAGGTAACGAGCAACATCGACGCTTCTCAGCCTCCTGGGTAACTGCGGCTCGCTGCCGAGTGGTGGCTCTCGGCGGCTGCCCCGGCCATCTGTGCGGCAGGCTACGCGGTCACCCGTTGCAGCGTGGTTACAGCAATGGGCGGTTACAGCAGCGGCGCTAGAGCGCCAGCCACCCTCTGGCAGCGGACCGGATCGGATGTCAGGCTGTTCTCCAGTGCCCAGAGCCAATAATCGATACACCGAACGAAGGCCCACGCGGCTGCCTTGGCCGGGTCCAGCTGGCCGCTGCGCACGATCGCGTCGAGCAACCCGGTAATGGCCTGCGGGCCGTCGAGTTCGTCAGCCCGGGTCCAGAGGAGCTCAGCCACGGACCGCTCGGGCGCCCCAACCGCCGCGCTCGGGTCGACCGCCACCCACGGCTGGCCGGGACGGTAACTGGCCAGGATGTTTTCGTAGTGCAGGTCGATGTGTACCAGGAAGCGTGCGCTGTCGTGGGCCAGAGCCGTCGCGAGCCGGGCCGCCAGCGCCACCCACGGCCCTGGAACCGGATCGGCGAGCGAAGCCTGACGAGCGGGCAGCGTCACCGCCAGCTGACGCGCCTCCGCCCGCAGCGACGGGAACGAGGACCCGGCCGCGTCGATGGCCAGCGTCCGCGCCATGGCTCCAGCGGCGACCGCCGCTTCGGCCAGCGGGACGCCGGGCCAGCGAGCGGGAGGCATCGAGGCGCTCGAGCAGCAGCGCGCCCCGCGGCACATCGGCGGCCACCAGTTCGACGGTTCCGTGTGCCTGCCACGCGGCCAGCGCGTCGGCCTCTGCCCTGGTCGGCTCCGATGGCCAGCGCAGCCTCAGCGCGAGCGGACGGCTAGCTTGGCTAACCGAGAAGACGACCGCACCGTACCCGTGCCCGAGCACGCCGCCATCAGGTGTCAGGTCCCATTGGCGGGCCAGGTCACCGGCCAGCGACGGCAAGGCAGCGATCCAGGCCTTTCCCTCCGGTGATCCGGCTGCGGCGAAATTGTCAGGAGCCAGACATGCGAAGGGGGCATCACTCCGCGAAACAGAAGTGTCAGGCGCCCTTGCGCAGCCGGGCCAGGGCCTCGGCGAGAATGGCTGCGCCGTCGGTGTCGTTGCGGCGTTCCTTTACGTAGGCGAGGTGCGTCTTGTACGGCTCGGCGTGCGGCGGCGCCGGTGGGTTGGAGGCGTCCGGCCCGGCAGGATAGCCGCACCGCGGGCAGTCCCACGCCTCCGGGATCGCGGCATCGCTGGCGAAGCTGGCGACGGTCTCGTGCCGGTTGCTGCACCAGAAGGAGACGCGCACGCGCGGCGCCGCCTCGCCGCGCTCCGCCTCGCCCATCGGACCTGCGCCGACCCGGCTACCGCGGATGGCGTTGCCACTACTCACTGCTCACCCCTTGCCTAATGACCTGCAGAATCCTGGCGTGCGTGCTCAGATTGTCGCTCAGCCCGACGCCGCCGTCAGCGATTCAGCAGCAGACCCAGCCCGACGATGCAGATGAACCAGAGGATCCCGCAAAATATCGTGATCCGGTCGAGATTGCGCTCGACAACTGAGGATGAGGCGAGGTTCGACGAAACACCGCCGCCGAACAGGTCGGAGAGCCCGCCCCCCTTGCCTTTGTGCAGCAGCACGAGCAGCACCATGAGCACACTCGTCACGATCAGGACGATGGATATTGCGAGAGTCACTGCTGCTTGTCGTCCCTTCGGCCGTTCCGCTCACGGGCTGGGGCTCAGCTCACGATACCGGCAGATCCTTGCGAACTGTCCGGCATCGAGACTGGCACCGCCCACGAGGGCGCCGTCGATGTCTGGCTGCGTCATGATCGCAGGCATGTTGTCGGCCTTTACTGACCCTCCATAGAGGATACGCGCACCAGCCGCTGCTGCGTCCCCATGCACGTCGAAGACACGCCCACGGATCGCGGCGCACGCTTCCTGGGCGTCCTCCGGGGTGGCGACTTCACCGGTGCCGATCGCCCAGATCGGCTCATAGGCGATCACCATGGCTGCTACCTGCTCACTGGCAACGCCGGCCAGGCCGCCGTTGATCTGGGCGAGCGTATGCGCGATCGCCTCGCCCGCCTCGCGGATCTCCAGGGTCTCGCCCACGCAGAGCACGGGCGTCATGCCGGACCGCAGCACAGCCTTCAGCTTCGCGTTCACCAGCGCGTCGTCCTCGCCGTGGTACTGCCGCCGCTCTGAGTGCCCGACCACGACGTATGTGCAGCCCAGCTTGGCCAGCATCGGCCCGGACACGTCGCCGGTGTAGGCGCCCTTGTCGAACGGGGAGATGTCCTGCGCCCCGTAGTACAGCCGCAGCTTGTCCCCCGCGATCAGGGTCTGCACGCTGCGCAGCGCTGTGAACGGCGGCAGGACGGCCACGTCCACCGCGTCGAAGTCCTTGCCGGACAGCGTGAACGCCAGCTTCTGGGTCAGCGCGAGAGCCTCGAGGTGGTTCTCGTTCATCTTCCAGTTGCCGGCCACCAGGGGCTTACGGCTAGCAGCCTGGCTCATCCCGCCGCCGTGACCCCGGTTTCCTCCAGCGCAGCCAGCCCGGGCAGCTTCCGGCCTTCGAGAAACTCCAGGCTTGCACCGCCGCCGGTCGAGATGTGACCGAAGGAACGTTCATCAAAACCAAGTTTCCGAACGGCTGCCGCGGAGTCGCCGCCGCCGACAACTGTCAGCCCAGGCACTTTGCTTATGGCCTCGGCCACCGCGCGGGTTCCCTCGGCGAACGCGGGGAACTCGAACACCCCGACCGGGCCGTTCCAGAAGACGGTCTTGGCGTCGGCGAGCTTCTCCGCGAAGAGCGCCCTGGTGGCCGGGCCCATGTCCAGGCTCTCCCTGTCGGCAGGGAAGGCGCTGACCGGCACCACTGTGTGATCCGCGTCGGCGGCGTAGCGGTCGGCCGCGACCAGGTCGACCGGCAGCACCACCTCGACCCCCCGCTTGGCCGCGTCCTCCAGTACCGCCGAAACCTCGGAGATGTGGTCGGCCTCGAGCAGCGACTGCCCTACCTCGTAGCCCTGGGCTTTGAGGAACGTATAGGACATTCCGCCGCCGATCAGCAGGCGGTCGACGCTGCCGAGCACGTTGGCGATCATGGCGAGCTTGTCGGATGGCTTCGCGCCGCCGAGCACCATCACGTACGGCCGCTCTGGGTCCTCGGTGAGCCTGTGCAGCACCTCCACCTCAGCCTCGACCAGATCGCCCGCCGCATGCGGCAGCAGCAGCGCCAGGTCATACACGCTGGCGTGCTTGCGGTGCAGTGCGCCGAACCCGTCGCCGACGTAGCGGCCGTCTGGCCCGGCAAGCGCGGCGAACTGCTGGGCGAGCGCTGCTCGCTTGGCGTCGTCCTTGCTGGTCTCGGCAGGCTCGAAGCGGACGTTCTCCGCCATCCCGACATCGCCGTCGGCCAGGCTGGCCGCCACCTCGGCCGCCGACGGTCCGGCGACGTCGCCCGCGAGCGGGACGGGCTGGCCCAGCAGCTCAGCCAGGCGGGCCGCCACCGGCTGCAGCGACGGGCCTCCGGCCGCGCGCTCGGCATAGTCCGCGCCCGCTGGACGGCCCAGGTGCGCGAGGATCAGGATCCTCGCGCCGCGCTCGGCCAGCCGGCTGATCGTCGGCAGGCTGGCCCTGATCCGTCCGTCATCAGTAATCTGCGTCCCGGCCAGCGGGACGTTCATGTCGGCGCGGAGCAGTACCGTCTTGCCGCCGACGTCCAGTTCGTCGATGCTCTGCATTACCAGGCGGCCTCAGGCCCTGTCGGGCAGCCGCGCGCCCACGAGCGCGGCCAGGTCGGCGAGCCGGTTGGAGTAACCCCACTCGTTGTCGTACCAGCCGATGACCTTGACCTGGTCACCGGAGGCCATGGTGAGCTTCGAGTCGAACGTGCACGACCACGGCGTCCCGACGATGTCGGAGGAGACGATCGGGTCGGAGGTGTAGCTCAGGTACCCCTTGAGCGGTCCCTCGGCGGCGGCCAGGAACGCGGCGTTGACGTCAGCGATGCTCGCTTCGCGCTGCAGCCGGACGACCAGGTCGGTGACTGACCCGTCGATGACCGGCACGCGCATCGACATGCCGTCCAGCTTCCCCTTCAGGTCGGGGAGCACCAGCGCGGTCGCCTTGGCGGCACCGGTGCTGGTCGGCACGATGTTCTGCGCGGCGGCCCGGGCGCGGCGCAGGTCGCGGTGCGGGAAGTCCTGGAGCACCTGGTCGCTCGTGTACGCGTGCACGGTCGTCATGAACCCGGTGATGATCCCGAAGCTGTCGTGCAGCACCTTGGCCATCGGCGCCACGCAGTTCGTGGTGCACGACGCGTTGGAGATGATGTCGTGCTGCTGCGGGTCGTAGGCGTCGTCGTTCACGCCCATCACGATCGTGATGTCCTCGTCGGTGGCCGGCGCGGAGATGATGACCTTGCGCGCACCGCCGTCAAGGTGCTTGCGGGCGTCGACCGCCTTGGTGAACCGCCCGGTGGACTCGATCACCACGTCCACGCCCAGCTCGCCCCATGGGAGAGCGGCCGGGTCCTTTTCGGCCAGCATCTTGATCACCTGAGAGCCCACCCGGATCGAGTCGCCTTCAGCGGTGACCTCGCTGGCGAGCGGGCCAAGCACAGTGTCGTACTTGAGCAGATGCGCGCACGTATGGAGATCACCGAGGTCATTAGCCGCGACGATCTCGACCCCCGCCGCGCTCGCCGCCCCGGCGTTCACCGCTCGCCAGAAGTTGCGACCGATGCGGCCAAAACCGTTGATCCCCACCCGGACAGTCACGCTGTGCTCTCCTCGTCGTATTGAAGGTCTATTGAACGGCATCGTCGGCCCGGCAGTCCGGACCCGCCGACCCGACGATACACCGGTGCCGAGTGCGGTCGGTCCGTCGTGCTGCTGCCGCTCAGGCTTGCCCCCATGGGGACGGAATGCCGTATCTGGCGGCCTTGCCTGGCCTAAGATGACTTGCGACAAGTGACCCTTAAGGGTGATTAGCGCGTTTAGGACTACAAAATTATGACTTTTGGTGGGTCTCAGTCGGCCGTATCTGCACCAGGGTCTTCCGCGTGGGGGTCTGCCGAAGGGAACTTTGCCGCGCTGGGCCGCCCCGCCGCGAGGCAGCTCCGCATCCGCCAGGTCCTGGCCCTCGCCGCCGGGGTCGCCGTGGCCGGTGCCGTCGTCTGGGGCGTGCTCGCCTACCTGACGAAGCATCAGTACTCGCTGATAGCGCTGGGTGTGGGCGTTGGCATCGGATACGTGGTGAGGCGCTACCGCCGGGGGGATGCGGTGGCGTCAGCCGCCGCCGCCGTGCTGGCAGTCGTCGGCTGCGTGCTCGGCACCTTCGTTGCGCTGGTCCTTGTGGCCATGCGCGATGGGGCGAAGCTGGGCGCGATCGTCGGGCACCCCAATGTGATTGTGCAGGCCTATCCCAGCAGCGTTGGCTCCCTTGGCATCGTTTTCTGGCTGATGGCAGCGGTTGCCGCGTTTACCTACCCGATGAGCCCGCAGACGGCAGGCAGGCCCGGCGTTCCGGTGCCGTCCAAGCCGGAACCGGAGCCTTCCAGGCCGCCGTGGGCGAGCATGCCTGCCCCCGGCGGATACGGCACGCCGCAGGCGCCGTCGGGTGAGGAGGACGAGGAGGCACCCGGAGAGCCGGGAGCCCTGGGCGCGCCCGGTTGGGGAGCTCAGCCGGTCGCCGCCGATGCGCCTGCGCTGCGTCCAGCGGCTCGGTCATTCGCTGAGCAGATCCCGGCGCTGCGTCCATCGGCGCCGCCGGCCATGGGCCAGGCCCAGCCCGTCATGGGTCAGGCGCCGCCGGCCATGCACCCGCCGGCGCGGCCAGCGGCGGCATGGCCAGCAGCCCAGCAGGTCACTGAGCAGATGCCTGCGCTGCGGCCGTCGGCTCAGCCGCCTGCCTGGGACCTGCAGCCAAACTCAACTGCCCGGCACCGCGCACCGCAGACACCTTCCCCGGAGCCCACCACGAGCCAGTGGGCGGCAAACCAGCCGGCAGCGGGCAGCAGCGCCCAAGAGCAGAACTCACTGCAGAACTCACTGCAGAACTCAGTGCCGAACTCGGCGCTGCCCAAGCGGCAGCGGGCGGTCGGCCGGCACCGGAGCCCTTCCTCGGGCTCGATGGACTGACCTTCCCAACGGGCGTTCAGGGCACCAGCATGTCGGGCGTCAGGTGAGCTTCGGTTCCGGGGATTCCGAGTTCGGTGGCCCGCCGGTCGGCGAGCGCGAGAAGCCGGCGGATCCGGCCCGCTATCGCGTCCTTGGTGAGCGGCGGATCGGCAAGCTGCCCGAGTTCCTCCAGGCTCGCCTGACGGTGCTTGATCCGCAGTTCACCGGCCACGATCAGATGATCAGGAGCTGTGGCGCCGAGGATCTCCAGCGCCCGCTCGACCCGGGCGCCCGCCGCCACCGCGGCTCTGGCACTGCGCCGCAGGTTGGCATCGTCGAAGTTCGCGAGCCGGTTAGCCGTTGCCCGGACCTCACGGCGCATCCGCCTGTCCTCCCAGGCGAGAACGCTGTCGTGAGCGCCCAGCCTGGTCAGCAGGGCGCTGATCGCGTCGCCATCCCTTATCACCACCCGGTCCACCCCGCGGACCTCCTTGGCCTTGGCCGAGATCTTCAGCCGCCGCGCCGCGCCCACCATCGCCAGGGCTGCTTCCGGGCCTGGGCAGGTAACTTCCAGGGACATCGACCGGCCCGGCTCGGTCAGGCTGCCGTGAGCCAGGAACGCGCCGCGCCAGGCAGATTCGCAGTCACAGCCGGTGCCGGACACTACCTGCCTGGGCAGGCCGCGCACCGGCCGCCCGTTCGCGTCCACGAGACCCGTCTGACGGGCCAGGCTCTCGCCGCCGGAGTTCACGCGTACCAGGTAGCGATTGCCCTTGCGCAGGCCGCTGGGTGCGAGCACGACAAGTGCCGACGAGTGCCCGAAGATCTCGGCCAGGTCCTTGCGCAGCCTGCGGGCTGCCGCTCCGGTGTCGAGCTCGGCTTCCACGACGATCCGGCCGGCGGCCAGGTGCAGGCCGCCAGCGAACCGGAGCAGCGTGGACACTTCCGCCTTCCGGCAGCACGGCTTGGTCACCGAGATCCGGCTGAGCTCGTCTTTGACCAGAGCGGTCATGGCCATGGGCTTTACTCCCCCTCGAAGATCTGCGCGAACGCGCCGGCCAGCAACCGCGGATCGTGGCGCGCCGACCCGTCCGCCCTGGCCAGGTCGGCCAGAACCAGCTTCGCGCCAAGCAGCGCAGCCGCCTTCTCAAGTTCTGAGACGGCCGCGCTCGCTGCGCCACGGTCGGCCAGCACCATGTCAACGTTCAGCCCTGGAGCATGGTCAGCTAGGACCTCCAGGTGCTTGTGCGGCGAGAACCCCTCCGTCTCTCCCGGCTGCGGAGCCAGGTTGAGCGCGACCAGCCTGCGCGCTTTCGTGGTGACCAGGGCCTCGGCAAGACCGGGCACCAGCAGGTGCGGAAGAACGCTGGTGAACCAGGATCCGGGTCCGAGCACCACCCAGTCCGCTGCGCCAACAGCGGCCACTGCCTCAGGGCAGGCGGGCGGGTCGGCCGGGACCAGTGACAACGACCGTACTCGCCCTGTCGTGCTTGCGCAGGCAACCTGGCCGCGGACGGTGCTGATGTCGTAGGGATGATCCGGGTCTGCGCCTTCAACCTCGGCCGCGAGGTCTAGGGGAACCGACGCCATTGGCAGCACCCGCCCGTGCGCGCCGAGCAGCCGCCCGACCCAGTCCAGGCCCTGCACCGAGTCCCCCAGCAACTCCCACAGCGCCACGATCAGCAAGTTGCCGACCGCATGGCCGCCGAGTTCGGTGTCCCCGGCGAACCGGTGCTGGACGACCCTGCTCCAGGTAGTGCCCCAGGCATCGTCCCCGCAGAGCGCGGCGAGGGCCATCCTGAGGTCCCCAGGCGGCAGGACCCCGAACTGCTCGCGCAGTCTCCCGCTGGAGCCGCCATCGTCGGCCACCGTGACCACCGCGGTCAGCTGCCTGGTGACCCGGCGCAGCGCGGACAGCGAGGCGAACAGGCCATGCCCACCGCCGAATGCCACCACCTTGCGGCTGCGCGGGCGCCCGGCAGCGGGTGTCTCGTCGGTCGTCATTCGCGTCCGAGGTCTCTGTGCGCCACCCGGATGCCCGGCCACGACCCGGCCAGCCGCGCCGCGATCTGCTCAGCCATCACCACGCTCCGGTGCTTTCCGCCTGTGCAGCCGATGGCGAGCATCGCGTGGTGCTTTCCCTCCCGCTGATAGCCAGCCAGGGTCACCCGTACCGCCTCGACGAACACGTCCAGGAATTCCGCGGCACCGGGCTGGCCCAGGACGTAGTCCCTGACCGGGCGGTCCTGGCCGGTCAGCGGGGCCAGGTCGGCCACCCAGTGCGGGTTCGGCAGGAACCGGCAGTCGGCCACCATGTCAGCGTCCACCGGGAGCCCGTACTTGAACCCGAACGACATCACGTTCAGGCGGAGCGCGGTATTCATATCACCGCCGAAGGCGTCCCGCATCCGCTCCCGCAGTTCGTGCACGTTGAGTTCGGATGTGTCGAGCACCAGATCGGCTTCGCCGCGTATGCCCTGCAGCACTTCACGCTCGGCCGCGATGCCGTCCATCACGCGGCCTTCTTCCTGCAGCGGGTGCGGGCGGCGCACGCTTTCGAACCTGCGCACCAGCGTCTCGTCGCTGGCTTCGAGGAACACCACGTAGGGCCGGGCGCCCCGTGCGTCAAGGTCGCCGATGACCGACTTCAGGTCGGTGGAAAACGCGCGGCTGCGCACGTCGACAACGACGGCGATCCGCGGCACGGCGCCCTGAGCCCGGCCGGCCAGGTCCAGCATCGTCGGCAGCAGCGCTGGCGGCAGGTTGTCGGCCACGAACCAGTCAAGATCTTCCAGGGATTTCGCCGCCGTGCTCCGTCCGGCTCCCGACATGCCGGTGATGATGACGATCTCCGGGACCCCGGAGTCCGGGTCGTCGGTTCTCATCGCGCTTCTCCCCCGTTGCCGTTGGCTGTACGCAGCGCCGCAGCGACCGTCTCAGCGGTCCGCGGTCCTATACCTGGCAGCCCGGCTATTTCCGCCACGTTAGCCCCGGCGATCCTGCGCACGGAACCGAAATGACGCAGCAGAGTCGCTTTGCGGGCCGGCCCCAGCCCGGGCACCGCGTCGAGCTCGCTGGTTGTCAGCGCTGCTGATCTCTTCTTCCTGTGATACGTGATCGCAAACCGGTGCGCCTCGTCCCGTACCCGCTGCAGCAGATACAGACCCTCGCTGGTCCGTGGCAAGATCACCGGGCTGTCCTCGCCGGGCAGCCACACCTCCTCCAGGCGCTTGGCCAGGCCGCAGACCGAGACGTCGTCGATGCCGAGCTTGTCCAGCGCCCGGGCTGCCGCGGCCACCTGCGGCTGGCCGCCGTCGACGACCACCAGGTTCGGCGGGTAAGCGAACTTCCGCCGGTCTTCTTGCACCACCGGCTCTCCTGGGTCCCCCAGCGCGTCAAGTTCCCCCGTTTCCTCGCGTTCCTCAAGGTAGCGCCGGAACCTGCGGGAGATGACCTCATAGATGCTGGCGACGTCGTCGGTGCCGTCCAGGCCACGGATGCTGAACCTGCGGTACTCCGACTTGCGCACCAGGCCGTCCTCGAAGACGACCATGGACGCCACGACGTGCGTCCCCTGCAGGTTCGACACGTCATAGCACTCAATCCGCAGGGGCGCGTCCTGCAGCCCAAGCGCCTCCTGGATCTCGTGCAGCGCGCGGCTGCGGGTGGTCAGGTCGCTGGCTCGCTTGGTCTTGTGCAGCGCCAGGGCTTCGCCTGCGTTCCGCGCGACGGTCTCAAGCAGCGCCTTCTTGTCTCCCCGCTGCGGCACCCGGAGCCGGACGGGGCCGCCGCGGCGGCCAGTGAGCCACTCCTCCAGCGCCGCGGTGTCGGGCGGCAGGGCGGGCACCAGGACCTCGCGGGGCACCGTCCCGCCGTGCTTGGAGTCACCGCTTCCCGTGGCTGGATCCACGCCGTAGACCTGGCCGAGAAACTGCTCCACTAGCTGGCCTGGCGTCATCTCCTCGACTTTGTCGACAACCCAGCCCCGCTGGCCGCGAACCCGCCCGCCCCGTACGTAGAACACCTGCACGGCCGCCTCAAGCTGGTCTTCAGCCAGGGCGATCACGTCGCAGTCGGTGCCGTCGCCGAGCACTACCGCCTGCTTCTCCAGCGCACGCTGCAATGCCTGGATGTCGTCGCGCAGCCGCGCCGCGCGCTCGTACTCCTCGGCGGCCGCTGCCCGGCGCATCTCAGCTTCGAGGCGCCTGGTGAACTTGCCGGTCTGCCCGGCCATGAAGTCGCAGAACTCCTCGGCCAGCAGCCGGTGTTCCGCCTCGCTGACGCGGCCGACGCACGGCGCCGAGCACTTCCCGATGTAGCCGAGCAGGCACGGCCGGCCGATCTGGCCGGCCCGCTTGAACACCCCGGCCGAGCAGGTCCGCACCGGGAACACCCGCAGCAGCGTGTCAACGGTGTCCCTGATCGCCCAGGCATGCGAGTAAGGCCCGAAGTAGCGCACTCCCCGCCGCCTCGCGCCCCGCATCACCATGACCCTCGGGTAGTCCTCGTCCATGGTGACAGCGAGGTACGGGTAGCTCTTGTCGTCGCGGTACCTGACGTTGAACCGGGGGTCGAACTCCTTGATCCAGGAGTACTCCAGTTGGAGCGCCTCGACCTCGGTCCCGACCACCGTCCACTCCACCCCGGCCGCCGTCCGGAGCATGGTCTGGGTGCGCGGGTGCAGCGCCACGAAGTCGGAGAAGTAGGAATTCAGCCGGGACCTGAGGTTCTTGGCCTTCCCCACGTAGATGACCCGGCTATGGTCGTCCCGGAACTTGTAGACCCCAGGTGACTCCGGAATCGAGCCGGGGGTCGGCCGGTAGCTCGCCGGATCTGCCACCCTGCAACTCTATGCTGCGGGGGTGTCAGCTGCCGCCGCCTGCAGCCTCGCCTGCACTGCCGCCTGCGCCCTGGCCGCGGTCGCCTGGGTCTACCTGCTGGCCGCCCACGGCGGCTACTGGCGCACCGACCAGCGGCTGCCCTCCGCGCGGGGCGAGCCCGCGGGCGGCTGGCCCAGCGTTACCGCCGTGATCCCGGCACGGAACGAGGCGGCGGTGCTGCCGGGCACGCTGCCGACGCTGCTGGCGCAGGAGTATCCGGGCAGCTTCGATGTCATCCTCGTCGACGACGAAAGCTCAGACGGCACGGCGAGCGTCGCCGCTGAGATCGGCGGGCCGCTACTGCGGGTGGTCCAGGGCACCCCGCCCCCAGCTGGCTGGGCCGGCAAGGTCTGGGCCATGCAGCGGGGGCTGGACGCCGTGACCGACGCCAGGTACGTGCTGTTCACCGACGCCGACATCGCCTGCAAGCCCGGGACCGTCAAGGCGCTGGTGCGGGCAGCCGAAGCCGACGACCGCGGGCTGGTCTCGCAGATGGCGCTGCTGCGCGCGCAGACACCGGCCGAGCGGCTGCTGGTCCCCGCGTTCGTCTACTTCTTCGCTCAGCTCTACCCGTTCCGGCGGGTCAACAGGCCCGGGTCGGGCACGGCGGCCGCCGCGGGCGGGTGCATGCTCGTGCGCAGAGATTTTCTGAACGCTGCCGGGGGGCTGCAGCCCATTCGCGGTGCCCGTATCGACGACGTGGCGTTTGGCCGGCTGCTGAAGCGCTCGGTCCCTCCCGTTCGCTGCTGGCTCGGGCTCACCACGGACATCCGCAGCACGCGGGCCTACCCCAGGCTCGCTGACGTCTGGGACATGGTGGCCAGGAGTGCCTACACCCAGTTGCGCTACTCCCCGGCCATGCTCGCGGGCACGCTGGCGGGCCTGCTCTGGCTGTACGCGCTGCCGCCAGCCGCCGCGCTGGCCGGGCTTGGCTGGCTGGCCGCGGGCGGCGGGCTGGCGGCAGCGTGGCTTGCGGCTGCGGGCCTGGCCGGATGGGCGATCATGACCGTGACCTACGTCCCCATGCTGCGGCTTTACCAGCTCTCGCCGGCCCGCGCGCCGCTGCTGCCGCTGATCGCGCTCCTCTACGCGGCGATGACCGCTGACTCAGCCCGCCGCTACTACTGCCGGCCTCGCAGAGCGGGTGGTAACAGAGCGGGTGGTAACAGAGCGGGTGGTAAGTCAGCGAAGGCTTCGGGTGGCGGGCAGGAGCAGGTCAGGTGGCGGTCGCCGTAAGCCTGGTCGATCCGGCGGACCGGCGGCCAGTACTTGCCCCGCCGGTCGCCCGGCAGCGGGTAGGCGGCCTCCTCGCGGCCGTAGGCGTGGTTCCAGTTATCCGCTGTCAGCATGGACGCGGTGTGCGGCGCGTTCTTCAGCGGGTTGTCGGCCGGGTCGAACCCGCCCGACTCGACCTTGTCGACCTCATGCCTGATGGCGATCATGGCGTCGCAGAACCTGTCGAGCTCGGCCAGGTCCTCGCTCTCTGTCGGCTCGACCATCAGCGTCCCCGCGACCGGGAAGGACATCGTGGGCGCGTGGAAGCCGTAGTCGATCAGGCGTTTGGCCACGTCCTCGGCAGTGATGCCGGTCTGGCTGGCCAGCGGCCGCAGGTCCAGGATGCACTCGTGCGCGACCAGCCCGTCCCGGCCGGCGTACAGCACAGGGAAGTGCTGGCCCAGGCGCCGGGCCAGGTAGTTGGCCGACAGGATCGCGACCTGGGTGGCCTGGCGCAGCCCGTCGGCACCCATCATCGCGATGTAGGCCCAGGAGATCGGCAGTATTCCGGCCGACCCGTACGGCGCGGCCGCTATCGGGCCTGTTCCCGTGCTGTCTTGA
>Ga0335074_10008227_pt1 | contig 14491 bp, 12 predicted proteins | sample Lox_Sample_23_FD_206715 | JGI IMG/M metagenome (GOLD analysis project Ga0335074, IMG submission 206715) | Soil microbial communities from Loxahatchee National Wildlife Refuge, Florida, United States - Lox_Sample_2.3 | ecosystem: Environmental > Terrestrial > Soil > Wetlands | place: USA...
ATGTACAGGTCAGACAGGGTCGCGCCGTTGCCGGTGACCTGCACCCACCCGCCAGACTCCAGCGTCCACCCGGTACCAGATGACACCTGCCCGGCTCCCGTGCCCACGGTCGTCAGCTTCACCGAGGCGGGCACCCCGGTGTTGGTGGCGTCCGGGTAACCGCAGGCGGAGGGAACGGTGGCGCACGTGGTGACCGCGGCGCTCGAGGCGGCGGGGTGCAGGGCGGTCAGTGCGGCAAGTGCGGCACTGGCGGCAAGTGCGGCACCGGTGACGGTCAGGGTGGTGCGGGCCGAGTTACGGGCGAAGGTACGGGTGGCGGTCATTGTCTTGCCTCTTTCTTGATTTCTTGTCGTTGTCTTTCAGCACCTCCAATCTCGCCGCTGCGGCATTTTCTCAGTAGGGCAGTAATTCCTTATTCGAGAGGACCAGGCGCACGATAAACAGGCCCGGTCAATAAGGCTGGTTAATAAGACAGGTAAAACCGGCCCGGGTACTTCGGCCCCCGCCGCCTACCACCACGTGTAATCTTCCGATTACTGTGAGTGTCTACAGTCCCAAATATGCACGGAGGCAGGAAATGCGAAGAAAAATTCGCCAGGGGGTCCGCCCCGTCGCCATGCTCGCGGTCATGCCGCTTGTCATCCCGGTCGTGATGATCGGACTGACGCAGGCGGACGCAAGCACGGCAGCCACGCGCGAGGTCCCTTCCTACTGCGCCGCGGGCGGCCAGAAGCTGTGGAACAACCTCGTCACCTGCGGCTGGCCGGGCACCGGCAATACCGGCCCTGACCTCGATGAGTGCAGGGACAGGCAGCTAACCCCGCTGGGCAACGGATCGGCGCCCATTTACCTCACCAGCGCGGGGCAGAACCTGACCTGCACGAGATTCCGCGGCCAGGTCTACATCGAGGCGGCGAACGTCACGATCACGAACTCAGTCGTCCAGGTGACGACGGGCTCGCGGGCCAGCGGAACGGGGGCGATCACCATAGACACCGGCGCAAGCGCCACCATCAGCCACGTCACCACGGACGGCGGCGAGGTGATGCACGCCTGCGTATGGGACCAGGGAGCCCAGATGATCGCCAGGGCGGTGGACTGCTACGGGGCGAACGACGGGATCTTCACGTGGGCGGCGACAGGCAACCCGACCTCGGGTGACAACTTCGTCATCACCGGCAGCTACTTCCATGACCTCACCCGCGAGACGTCCAACGGCCACATAGACGGCTTCCAGACCGAGGGAAGCAGTTACGGCCTGATCGACGACAACACCTTCGACATGCCAACCGACGCCACCAGCGCGATCGCCATCTGGGATTCCCTTAAGTCCGCCACGGCCATCACCGTGAGCAACAACCTGATCACCGGAGGCGGTTTCTCCGTCTACGCCGAGGACTACAACCCGGGCACCGGCGAGCCAGGCGGCCCGAGCGCCGCGGGCGGCTACAGCGTCAGCGACATCTTGTTTGACGACAACTCGTTCAGTACCAGGGCCTCTGACTGCGTCGGGAAGTACGGCGTCTGGTTCACCAGGCCGACCTGGGTTCCCTACCAGGGCGGGCCAACCGACGGCTGGCACCGGCTCGGCAACGTCGTGCTGGAGACCGGCGAGAACATCGACAGCAGTAACCCGCACGTCAACGGCAAGCTCTGCGGCTAGCCGCCGCCCGCCGGCCGGCACGGGACCTTCGGCCCCTGCCGGCCGGCAGGGCTCATTTACCTGAGCCATTCATCCGGGCCGAAATGACAATTCAACTGGCCGTCGACTTAGTGACTTGCGGCTCTTATAGAATGCCTGGCTGACGGGCGAGTCTTTTCGTATGTCAACAACGACATAACGAAAAGAGGATTAGCCATGTTCAGCACTTCAGGATTCGCCAGCAAGAATGCCAAGCGCCTAGCCGTCGCCGCCGCGGCAGTGACCATGACGACCGCGGGGCTGATGAGCCTCGGAATAGCAGCCTCGCAAGCTTCAACGCCGCTGAATTGCGCGGCGCTGCCAAGCTCATGCGGTTACCCGGACGCCACCAACACCGGAGTGCCGGCCGGCACGAACTTGACGACCGTGGGCACGGGAGCCGGGCAGGTGTCATCTGGTACCGGGTGGACGCTGGAGTCTGGCGGGTGGGTGCAGGTCACCGGCAACGGCGCGACCCTGTCTGACCTGTACATCCCTTACAACGTCAACATCCTGGCGAACAACGTGACCCTCAACGACGACGAAGTCATCGCCGGCGGCCCGAACTCGATGGGCGTCAGCCTTCGCAACACGGCGGACGTCACGATCGAGAACACCACGATCAGCGGCCTGAACGCCGGCAGCAGCCGGCTCATGACCGGCATCAAGGACGTGTTCTCCACCTCCACCGGCCTGGTCGTGAACCACTGCGACATCTCCGAGTTCGAGACCGGCATCCAGGTCGAGTCCGGCCTCATCGAGAACAACTACATCTGGAACCCCGGCTACGTCTCAGGCGACCACACCAACGGCGTCATGTCCAACGGCGACAACACCCCGCTGACCATCACCCATAACACGATCTTCAACGACCTGGGCCAGACCGACGACATCGGCCTGTTCGAGGACTTCTCCGGCCAGGCCAACCGCACCATCACCAACAACCTCCTCGCCGGCGGCGGCTACTCGATCTACGCCGGCGCGACCAACGAGGCCACCTACGGAGTACCGACCAACATCGTCGTCACCGGCAACAAGTTCGCCACCCAGTACTACGCGAACGCCGGCCAGTACGGACCCGCCGCCTACTACGACGCGGCAGGCACGGGCAACACCTGGAGCGGCAACACCTGGGATGGCACGGGCGCGACCGTTCCCGCACCATGACCGCTCTCCCGCCCGCGCCGTCCGCGCCGTCCCGCCCGAACCAAGGGCAAGGGGCGGCGCGGACGCGTCCGGTCAGGAAAGGAAAAGGCAGCGAAGCACCGAGCCCTTCTGGCACCCTCTGTAGAGTGAAGACTACGTTCCGTAATCAGATCCCGTGGTGCTTCGGTGCGCTGCCCTCCGTCATGCTGGCCGCCGTCATGCTGGCCGCCGTCATGCTGGCCGCACAGGCCGTTCCTGTGGCCCAGGCTGCGCCATCGGCCAGGAATCCCGGCGAGCACGAGCCTCGCGCGAGCTCGCGGCCGGCGCACTTGCCGGCCATTTCCGGCCTGGACATCAGCGTGACCGACGGGCGGTCCCGTGTCGTGCCAGGTGACCTGCTCAGCTATGCCGTGCGTGTCACTGACGGCGGCGCAGGACCTGCCAGGAACCTTCAGATCACGCTGATGCTCCCGCCTTACCTGAAACTGCTCTCGGCCCGCGGCCCGCACCGGTTCGCAGAAGGCAAAGTGAGCTGGGCGCTGACCTTGAACGCCGGCCATTCGGCCAGCTTCGATGCCAGGGCTCAGTTGCACAGGGTGCCTGCGGGCGTTGGCCACCTCGCGGTCGTGGCCTGTGCCGGGAGCGGCGCGAAGACCTTGGTGTGCGCGGCACATCTCGACAAGCTGCCAGGCGCGGTCAGCGCGGCGCGGACCGGGCACGCGGCCGAAGGCGCCAGGCAGGGAGACGTCTCGGGAGTGACTTCGGGCGGCCGGTCGAAGTACCTGCTCGGCGGCGTCGCGCTGCTGGTTACCCTGCTGCTCGCCGCGGCCGCCGCCAGCCTCATCAGGGCCAGGCGACCACGCCTGGTCAGGCACAAGCGCTCTGCCTAGAGTAAGTAATGTCCGGCGTGTCGCCACTGTAATTGCTTCCGAACGCGCTTATGGTCATCTGCCGTGGGCGGCCAATTGGCAAGAACCCGCGATTTCGACTATCTGTCATTAGCGTTCGGCCAGGCCTGCCTGGCGGCAAACAGGGGGACTCAATGCGAAAATCAATAGCGGTCGCACTCGGAACAATGACTGCCATGGGAATCATACTCATGCCGGCCGCCGCACTTGCGGCACCAGGGGCCGCGTCTCGTGCGGAGCAGAGCGGATCGGACCCTGCCACCTCGGTGACCTTCGCCGTGACCACAGGCGAACTGACGATCTCGGTGCCAGACAGCGCTGATCTCGGTTCAGGTGCTCCGGGTACCGACATAGTCGGTGACCTGGGGACCGTTCTGGTTACCGATGACCGTGCGGCGCTGAACGCGGTCTGGACGGCGACCGCCTCTGACACCAATTTCGTGACCGGCGGCGGCACCATGCCAGAGACCATTCTGGCTACCGATGTTGACTACGCCACCGGCGACGTGGCCACGACGGGCACGGTGACGGCGGCGACAACTGACATCACGATGAACACCACTCCGCAGGATGTCGTCGATGCTTCAGGCGTCGTCGGCGACAACACCGCGTCGTGGGATCCGCAGATTACCGTCCACGTGCCCGACGCGGCTGTGACGGGCACCTATACGGGCACGATTACGCACTCGGTGTCGTGACCTGATTACCTGAATTCCGCTCGACGATATGAGGAGAACCATCGTGCGCCGAATGTTCGGCGTGGTAGTTCTGGCCGCGGCAGCCGGGATCTTCTTCCCGGCCGCCGCGGTCGCGGCAACCGCGCTCCCGACCAGCCAGGTACCGCAACGGTTCGGCGTCCGCCTGGTGGACGTCCCTGTCTCCGAGGCAGGCAACCCGAGGGCGCTGCGGTACATCATTGACTTCCTGCACCCGGGCACGGTGATCCGACGCCGGATCCTGATCGTGAACCAGGAGTCGAGGCCCTCGACCTTCCTTGTGTATCCGGACGCGGCAATGATCGAGAAAGGCGCCTTCATTGGTGATGCGGGCGCCACTCGCAGCGAACTGACGACCTGGATTACCGTCCAGCACGCGCACGTCACGCTCGCACCTGGCGCTTCGGCGTTTGACCTGGTCACGATCAAGGTGCCGAGGATCGCGACCAAGGGCGAGCACTACGGCGTGATCTGGGTGCAGCAGTCATCGCATGAGCATTCCAGGCGGGGATTCGGCGTCATCGAGGTCAACAGGGTCGGGATAAGGATCTACCTCGCGATAGGCAGGGGCGGCGTGCCGCCCACCAGGTGGACGGTCGGCTCGATAATCGGCCACCGGACACAGAAGGGACGCCAGTACCTCAGCGCTGACGTCGACAACACGGGCGGTCGCGCCATCGACGTGACGGGGACCCTCCGGCTGTCCGGCGGACCAGGAGGCGTCAGCGCGGGCCCGTTCCAGATGTCGCAGACCTTTACGCTCGCCCCTGGCCAGTCGATCGACGTCACGTTCCCTGTGCCGCGCGCGCTTCCTGTCGGGCCCTGGCTGGCCAGCATCAAGACGGTCAGCGGGCTGAACGTGGTGAAGGCGGCCTCGACGATCAAGTTCGACAATCACCTCGTGCGAACGACGTTTCTCGGCCTCGGCTCTTCGATCTGGGTCAGCGGCGTTATCGCGCTGCTGCTCCTGTGCGTGATGGGGTTCTGGATTACCCGGCGGGCGTCAGCGCCCCGAGGTGTCCGGCCGATGCCGGCGCACGCGCTCCGAGCCCGCTGAGAAGAGCCCGCTGAGAAGAGCCCGCTGAGAAGAGCCCGCTGAGAGGCGCCTACCCGATCAGGCGATAGCCGCTCACCGAGCCGTCGGCGATCAGCCGGTCATCGATCACTGGCAGGTCGGCGATGGCTCGGTGAACGACGGCGGGGTTGCCGAACGCCACCACCGCGGCGGGAACATCCCTGGTGACCACCGAGCCCGCGCCGATCAGGCTGCCCGCGCCGATCCTGACGTGCGGCAAGATCGTGACGTTGACTCCGATCTGGGCGCCGCGCTCGATCTTGGGGCCGCCCATGAGCCCGGCCGAGCGCTCGTCGCCGGGATAGAGGTCATTGGCAATGGTGACGCCAGGAGCGAGGAACGCGTCGTCGGCGATTTCCGTGTACTGGGCCACGTAACAATTGCAGTGGATCTTCGCGCGGTGGCCGACGCGGCAGCCGTAGTCGATCACGCTGTTGCTCCACACGCACACGTCGTCGCCGATCTCGCAGTCCTCCCTGATCACCACGCCGTGCCCGGTGGCCAGGTTCCTGCCGATGACCGAGCCGCTGTAAATGGTCGTGCCCGACCGAAGGCGCGCGCCAGGTCCGAGGCTGAGCGTGCCGCCGTGTCCCCGCGGCGCCGGATAGCCGACGGTCACGCCGCTGTCGATCTGACTGTCTGCCAACGATCCGTTCCCTCACGTGTCAGTAGGCACCCGTGCCGCTGATCACGGCGGAACAGGTCTTCCACAGGATCTGCAGGTCAAGTGCCAGCGACCAGTTCTCCACGTAGCGGACGTCGAGGCGCACGGTTTCGTCCCACGACAGGTCTGACCGGCCGCTGACCTGCCACAGGCCGGTGATCCCCGGCTTGACCGCGAGCCGCCTGCGCATGGCGTCGCAGTACTGCGCGGCTTCCTCGGGCAGATGCGGCCGCGGGCCCACGAGCGACATGTCGCCGGCCAGGACGTTGGCTAGCTGGGGCAGTTCATCGAGCGACCAGCGGCGCAGCCACCGGCCTGTCTTCGTCACGCGCGGATCATGACGGATCTTGAACAGGACGCCGCTCGCTTCGTTGCGCTTGAAGTAGCGTGCCTTCAGCCGCTCGGCATCGGCGCGCATGGTGCGGAACTTGTAGACGGTAAAGTCTTGCCCGTCCCTCCCGATCCTGGTCTGGCGGAAAAAGACCGGGCCTGGGTCGATGCACTTGATCGCCAGCGCGATCGCGCCGAACAGGGGAGCGAGCAGCACCAGCGCCGCTCCGGCGGCCGCGCGGTCGAAGATATCCTTGACTATCCGCTTACCGCCCTTGAGCTCTGGATGATCAACGTAAAGCAGCGGTAGCCCTGCCACCGGCCTGATCGTTGTCCTGGGTCCCGCGACATCGAGCAGGATGGGCGCCACGCACAGGTCGGTCCCCGTCTTTTCCAGTGACCAGGCAAGCTCGCGCAGCCGGTCGGAATCTATCTCCCCGCCCGCGAGCACGGCGACCGTGTCGGCACCGAAGTCGCTGACGGCGGCAGGCAGGCGGTCAAAGCTTCCCGCCACCGGCACGCCGGCCAGTTGATCGGAGTGATAGTCGCTGGTCACGCACGCCGCCACTACCGACAGTCCGTGGTAGCTGTCCCTGCGGAAGGTTGAGATCAGGTCGGCGACCGCTCCGGGCTGGCCCGCTGCCACCACCCGGTGGAGCCGGCGACCGCGGCGCCGCTGTGCGTGCAGGCGCTTGCGCAGCCGTGACCTGCAGACCAGGTCCGCGCCTGTCGCGCCGAGGAAGGTAGCGGTCAGGTACCACCTCGAAAGCTGGAACTGCGTCAGGTAAGAGATGATCATCGCCGCGATGGCCAGGCTCGCTCCGGCGTTGATGACACGGCGGAACTCGTCAGAGCCGAGCCCGATGATCCGCGCGTCGTAGCCCCCGGCGATCAGCAGCGATATCCACCACAGCAATGGCGTGGCCATGATGAGGAAGATATAGATAACTGGTATCTGATTAAGGCCGCCAAAACGGATGGACGCGGTCAGCGCGCCCGCGCCAAGAGCGCAGGTGCTGTCGACCGCGGCCGCCCGGCGAAGATAAGAGGGAATCCACGAGCATGCCGTGGATTCCTCCGGCCGGACGATAAGGTGTCCCCGTTCGGCGTGCGTACCGACCGCTTGCCCGGTCACGCTCATGCCGCCGCCACCACTCCTAAGGTTTTGCCTGACTCCCCGTTGATGTGCCCGATTGTCCGCATGGCCACACGCGGTGTCCATCGCGCCGAGCCCGCTAGCAAGCGTAGCTAATATCCGCGATGCCGCGACCGCATTACGCACATTGCCAGGAAACTCAAATTAAAATCCGGGCAGGAGCGCAAATCTGGTCGCTTAATTAAAAGACCGGCGCTTCAGGGCTGGCAAAGCGCCACGATCGCGGCGTGAAAGGCACGCGCGCGGTCGGCCCAGCTATGCGTGCCCGCGAATTCCCTGCGCCTTGCCGTCAGCTCGGGCGTTCTGCCCGCAGCCGCGAGGCGGTCGACCTGGCTGGCGAAGTCCGCCGGGCCGGCGGCGATGCGGATCAGGTCGGTATCCAGCCAGCGGATCGCGGGCAGGTCGGTCGTCACGACAGCGCGCCCGGCGGCGAGGTACTCAAGCGTCTTGAGCGGAAAGCTGCCCCTGTTGAACGCCGAATCGGCGTAAGGAACCAGGCCCACGTCAATGATCCGCAGGTAGCCAGGCAACTCGCGGAACGGCTTGGCGCCGGTCCAGCAGACGTTCGGCCGTGCCGTCAGCGCCGCGAACCTGCCTGGCGCGAAAGACGGCTCCTTCGGCCCGACGAGCAGCAGCGATCGTCCCCGGTCCGCGATGGCCTCTAGGAGCGCCAGGTCAGTGCGTTCGTTGATGCGGCCGATGAAGCCGGCGACCGGGTGAGGGAGCCGCACGTCCGCCGGCAGCGGCGCGCTGTCGACATCAAGGTAAGCTGCCGCGTCCGTGCCGAACGGGATCAGCGCCGGGCTGAGCCCGCGATCCTTCCAGGTGCTCGCGACGAGCGGGCTGGCCGCGACCACCAGGTCGGCGGCCGCCGCCACGCGCCGTTCCCTGTGGCCGAGTTGCCTGGCGTTCTCCCCGAGCAGCCAGGCGCCGCCGGCGAAGTCGTCCTTCGCCCAGTAGATGCTGGCCCGCTCGCCGCAGGCACCCCTGACCGGGTACAAAGGCCAGCCGGTGATCAGGGCGCTGACCTTGGCCTGGAGCGCGGAGACGGCACGGCGCAGGTACTGGCGCGTCAGCGCCGTGGTCAGTCCCGCCATTCCCGGCCTCGAGGGAAACGGCGCCACCACGGGAGTCAGCCTGGCGATCCTCGCCTCAGGCAAGGTGAGCCTCGGCCTGGCTAGCGCGGCTGCCGCCTCGGGATGTCGCAGGGGCGTGAGCCGTGACATCGGCGGGTCGACGAACAGCACGGGAGCGAGTTCTGACAGGGCTCTGGCCAGATGCCAGTCACCCATCGGCATGCCGTCGAACCGCGTTGTCGCGCAGAGCACGATCGCGTCATCCCAGGAACCGCCCGCTGCGCCGGCCGTCATGAGGCGTCGGGCGAGACGGCGGCCGCGCGGCTGCTCTCATCCCGCAGCCAGGTCGTGTAGTCGCCACGCGCTATGGCCAGCCGCGCCCGTGCGCGTGCCAGGAACGTGATGCCGCAGAAGCAGGCCAGGCGTGGCAGGAGAGCGGGCCGGTCCCTCGCGAGCCTGGCCAGGTCAGACAGGCTGGTGCGCTGGGTCGAGGCAGGCGCGGAGGTCGTGCGCTCGATCTGCGCGACGCCGGTAACCGCCCGTACGCGCCTGCGCAGCAGGTCCGCCACGCGCCTCGGCGGATAGTAGGTCACCCGGGCGCCAGGCGCGATGCTCCGCTCGTCCGCTCCGAACGACAGCGAGGCCGCCAGGTCATCTGCCATGAGCGGAGGCAGTGCCCGGAGCCGCCGGTGTCCTTCCTCGCTGACGGCGATGACGCCTCGGCCGAACAATTCCCCGCGGACGTTCGGCAGCCGCGTCCAGACGTCGTAATACCAGCGTACCGGCCAGGGGCAGCCATCAAGACCGATCACCCGTTCGGGTGCGGTGGCGAGGACGCCAGGTTTGCGCAGTTCCGCCTCGAGCGCGAGGACATCATTTTTGCCCAGCTCGATATCGGCGTCCGCGTAAATCAGCGGAAAGCTTTGGGCGGCGCGGTCTCCGGCGATCAGCGCCAGCCGCTTCGATGCTTCTGGAATGCAGATCACCTCGACCGGCGCGCCGAAAGAGCGGGCAATACCCGCAGTATCGTCAGAACACCCGTTAGCTACGACAATGATCGTCAGTCCGGGAATTGGCGCACTATCCGCCAGATTAGCGAGCATCCGGCCGATGACTAGCTGCTCGTTGTGCGCGGGGATAACAATTGTCGTCACGAGCGAGCAGTATGAATGCTGCCCGGCCTCAGGCGCTTGATTTTTGCGGAAACCTGGCCGGTCATTTTGAAAGGCGGATATGCTGCGAACCTGAGCCGGCATCTTGTAATCATGGAGGCTGAAATCCGAGGGGCTGCGGAAAATACGCTTATCGGCCTCGCCGTGGTCGGAGCGGGCTATTGGGGACCGAATCTGGTCAGGACCGCCTTGGCTACTCCTGCCCTTGACCTGAAATGGCTCTGCGATCTCGACCTTGACCGGGCGAAGCACGTCATCGGGCGGCAGGCCAGCGTGCGGCCGACGGACAGCCTGGCCGACGTACTCGAGGACCGGGACGTGCGAGCGGTCGCGATCGCGACGCCTGCCGCTACTCACTACGAGCTTGTGCGGGCCGCGCTCGACGCTGGCAAGCACGTGCTGGTCGAAAAGCCGCTGACCGACTCGGCGGCTGAGGCGGCCAAGGTGGTCAGGCAGGCGGCGGAGGCCGGCCTCATCTTGATGTGCGACCACACGTACTGCTACACCCCTGCCATCGCAAGGGTGCGGCAGGCGATAGCGGACGGCGAGGTCGGCGACCTCCGGTTCATCGACTCGGTGAGGATCAACCTCGGGCTCGTGCAGCCCGACGTCGATGTCCTGTGGGACCTCGCGCCGCACGACCTGTCGATACTCGACTTCGTGCTTCCGCCAGGCACGCAGCCTGTCGCGATCGCAGCCCATTCCGCCGACCCGCTCGGCTGCGGGCGTGCGTGCCTGGCCTACCTGTCGGTGTGGCTGTCAACTGGCGCGCTCGCGCACCTCCACGTCAACTGGCTGAGCCCGATCAAGGTCAGGACGACCATCTTCGGCGGCTCGAAGAGGACGATCGTCTGGGACGACATGAGCCCGGCGGCGCGGCTCATGTTCCACGACCGCGGCGTAGAGCGGGTACCTGACCAGGCCGGCCCCGATGAGCGGCGCCTGAAGCTCGTGTCCTATCGCATCGGCGACATGCGGGTGCCTGCCCTGCCAGAACGCGAAGCGCTGCTCGCGGTCATGACCGAGTTCGCCGCCGCGATCACCGAGCGCCGCGCGCCGCTCACCGACGGCGGCAGCGGGCTGCGCGTTCTCCACGCGCTCGAGGCCGCCTCGCTGAGCGCTGAGAACGGCGGCGCCAGGATCGCGCTCGACGACGCGGACTACCGGTGACAGCCGGCCTGAATGATGGGAGGGCACCGGGGCAGGCACAGGAGACAGGTCGCGCTGCCAGGTCTTGCTTCCAGGGCGCTCGGCTGGAGTTTCGCCAGCAACCTGGTCGCGAGGGTCGGCACGCTTCCGATCGGCATCGTGCTCGCCCGGCTGCTCGGGCCCCACGCGTTCGGCACGTACGCGGTCGCCCTGGTCGCCCTGGTCGCGGTGCTGAGCTTCAACGACTTGTCTGTGAGCCTGGCGATCGTGCGCTGGCCTGGCGATCCCGCGGACATAGCGCCAACGGTCGCGACGTTGTCTGTCGCGGCGAGCCTGATTATCTACGCGGCGTGCTTCCTGATCGCCCCGAGCTTCGCCTGGGCGATGGGCGCTCCGGCCGCGACTGGCGTCGTACGGGTGCTCTCGCTCAATGTGCTCGCCGACGGCCTCGCCGCGGCGCCGGCGGCGATGCTGCAGCGCGAGTTCAAACAGGACCGCAAGATGATCGCTGACCAGGTCAACAACTGGCTCGGCGCCGCGGTGTCGATCGCGCTCGCCTTCCAGGGATTCGGCGCGATGAGCCTCGCGCTCGGCCGGATCGCGGGCGGCGGGGCTTCGGTCATCTTGTTCTTCGCGTTCTCGCCCGTGCGTTTCGGCTTTGACCGCAGGAAGGCTAAGGCCCTGCTGCGATTCGGCCTGCCGCTCGCCGGGTCGAGCATCGTCGTCTTCGCCGTCACCAACGCCGATCAGCTCGTCGTCGGTCACGTGCTCGGCGCGACCGCGCTCGGCTTCTACGCGCTTGCCGTCAACCTCGCCGGCTGGCCGGTCACGATGTTCTCGCTGCCGACGAGGAGCGTCGCGCCCGCCGTGTTCTCCCGCCTGCAGCACGACAAGAAGGCCATGCGCAACGGCTTTCTTTCGGTGGCCGGGCTGCTCGGCGCGGTGACGATTCCCGCCTGCCTGCTGCTTGCCGGGGCCGGGGTGCCTATCGTCGCGGTCGTCTACGGGCAGCGCTGGGTACCTGCCGCCGCCGCGCTGACCGGACTCGGCGTGCTCAGCGCGCTGCGGGTCGGCTTCGAGCTCTGCTACGACTACCTGGTGGTGCTGGCACGGTCACAGGCGGTGCTGGTCGTTCAGGTCGTGTGGCTGGCTGCCCTGGTGCCAGGCCTGATCATCGGCACGACCGCTGACGGCATCTCGGGGGCGGCACTGGCGCAGGCCGCCGTCGCCTGCCTGATCGTGCTTCCCTGCTACCTGCTGTGCCTGGCCATGGTGGGCATCAGGATCGGGGCCCTGGCCAGGCGGCTTTGGCTGCCCGTGGCGGTCGCTGTGGTGGTGGCCGCGGCGGCGGCGGTCGTTGCCAGGGTCGTCAGCGCTGACCTGATCGCGCTCGCCATCGGCTGCGCGGTCGCGCTGGCCGGATTCTGCCTGCTCGCCAGCCGGATGCGCCCGGCGGTGGCCGAATTGCGCGGCAACCTGGTGCCGGCCGGAGGCCGTTCATGAAACTGCTTGTCTATCCGCACGCCACCGGCATCGGCGGTTCGCAGCTCAACGCCGTCGAGATCGCGGGCGCCGTCCGTGACCTGGGTCACGACGTGCTCGTGGTGAGCAGGGACGGACCGCTCAGCGGCATCATCGGGCAACTCGGGCTGCCCCACCTCGTACTCGATGAGCGAGCACGCCGGCGTCCGTCGGTACGAGCCGCGAAATTCCTCACGGAGATTGCCATAAAGCACCAATGCGATCTCGTGCACGGCTACGAGTGGCCACCGGGGATCGAGGCGTTCGCCGGACCGTGGCTGCGCCTGCGGCTGCCGGTCATCTGCACGGTGATGTCCATGTCCGTCGCGCCGTTCCTGCCGAGAACCATGCCGCTGATCGTGGGCACCAGCCAGATCAGGGACGCCGCCATCCGGGCCGGCCATTCCCGCGTCACGCTGCTCGAGCCCCCGGTCGACACCCATCTCAACGCACCTGGCCTGGGCGCGGGGTCCTTTACAGCCGCCCTGGGCTTTTTGGCCGATATCCCCCTGGTAGTGATCGTGAGCAGGCTCGTGCCCGAACTGAAGCTCGAGGGCCTGCTCGCGGCCTGCGATGCCGCAGGCGAGCTGGCCGGCTCGGGAACCGCGATCCAGCTCGCGATAGTCGGCGACGGGCAGGCGAGACCACAGGTGGAGGAGGCGGCGGCGCGGGCCAACGCGCGAGCGGGCCGTGCCGTGGTGCGCCTTGCCGGGCTGATGACCGATCCGAGGCCGGCTTATGCCGCGGCCGACGTGGTAGTTGGCATGGGCGTGTCGGCGCTGCGCGGCATGGCGTTCGCCAAGCCCGTCGTCGTCCAAGGCGAGCACGGTTTCTGCGAGCTTGTTAATGAACGCTCGGCGGCCATGTTCGCTCATCAGGGTTTCTTCGGCCTCGGGCCGCCGGCGCACGGGCGGGCGGAGGCGGCCGTCAGGCTGGCTGCCATCTTGCGCCCGCTGCTCGGGGACCCCCAGGTCAGGCTGGCGCTCGGGCAGTTCGGCCGGTCGCTGGCCGTCGGCAGGTACAGCCTGGAGCGGGCGGCGAAGGTCCAGATGGACGCCTACGCGGAGGCGGTGAGCAGCCGCGCCGCCGTGTCCCTCGCCTCGCTGGCCGCCGACGCGGCGCGGGCGGGAACCGGCCTGGCGTGTTACAAGGCGGGCGGGAAGCTGCGGCGATGGCGGGGCACGGCGGCGGCTGATGACTTCAACACCGTGGCCAGAATGCGCGCCTGCGCGGATGCGCGCCTGACGTGAAAGGAGCGGCCGATGACGGGTATTCCGCTTGTTGACCTCGCGGCACAGCATGGCGAGATCGCCGGGGAAGTCGCGCGCGGCTGGCAGGAGGTACTGGCGGGTACCGCCTTCGTGGGCGGGCCGCAGGTCGGGGACTTCGAGCGCGAGTTCGCCGCGTTTACCGGCGTGCAGGAGTGCGCGGGCGTCGCTAACGGTACCGACGCCATCGAGCTTCCGCTGCGCGCGCTGGGCATCGGGGCAGGCGACGAGGTCATCCTGCCGGCGAACTCCTTCATCGCGACGGCGGAGGCGGTCTGCCGCGCCGGTGCCGTCCCCGTGCTAGTGGACTGCGCGGACGACGGCACTTACCTGATGGACATGGATGCCGCCGAGGCCGCGGTCACCGAGCGGACGCGCGCGTTCGTGCCCGTCCACCTCTACGGCCAGGCCGCGCAGGTCGAGCGGCTCACCGAACCGGCGACGCGAACCGGCGTTGCGGTGATCGAAGACGCCGCCCAGTCGCACGGCGCGGTGCGTAACGGCCTGAGCGCCGGCTCGCTCGGCCACGCCGCGGCCACCAGCTTCTATCCAGGCAAGAACCTCGGCGCCTACGGCGACGCCGGCGCTGTGCTCACGAACTCCGCCGCGCTCGCGGGCAAGATCAGGCT
>Ga0335074_10008228_pt1 | contig 14490 bp, 11 predicted proteins | sample Lox_Sample_23_FD_206715 | JGI IMG/M metagenome (GOLD analysis project Ga0335074, IMG submission 206715) | Soil microbial communities from Loxahatchee National Wildlife Refuge, Florida, United States - Lox_Sample_2.3 | ecosystem: Environmental > Terrestrial > Soil > Wetlands | place: USA...
TACGAGCTGCGGCAGCAGGACGTCTACGACTACATCTCCCGCGTGGCCCTCGCCGGGGAACCGATCACTGACGTCTTCCCCGGGGAGAACGTCGACGCCAAGCTGCCGGTCCTGATCACCGCCCGGCTGCTCCTGGCGTTCCGTGCCCCGGGGGATATGGATATGTGGCAGTACCTGGACACGATCTGGAACGCGCTCAATGTTGCGGCAGGGGCCGACATGTCGGTGCTGCCGGCATTGTTGATCCGCCAGAAGAGGAGTCAGGCCGCCACGAGGCCAGTAACCCCACGGCTGTCTTGACGGGCGGTATATCCCAGGTCGACATCGCTCGAATCTCAGCGAGGGCCGGTGTGAGACGACGAGTCCTGAGAGAGGTCAAACATGCTGTTGCTCGGGATCCCAGTTGAGCGCATCCGTATGCTCGGTGACAGCTGGTCCGACGGCGGACTCTGGGACGATATCGCTTGGCTTGCCCTGTGCACCTGGGAGGCTGCTGATGACGATGAGCGCTGTCTGAGATGGCATCATCTCGTGATGGCCGTCGGCAATTTCAAGCGACAAGGTGGCAGGCGGCTGCGGCCCGCGCACATCGCATCAGCGTCGGCTCTTGAATCTGCGAGCCGTGGTGATCAGATCCACATCCCAGGTGGCCCCATGGTTGCCTGCGAAGATCTCACTTCGTGGAAGGAACTGGAACGCTCCCTGCACGGCGCTGCAACCGCGACTACGACGACCCTCCTGTCAGCTCTATGGCCGGAACGGCACCACGTCCTCGACTGGAGGGTCCTTGCGGCGGTTGCCGGGCTTGACGCCATCGGCGGCAGCAACCTGGGCTTGGTAGAACCTGGGAGCCGACGGTCGATCTTGCCAACGCTTGATCTGTACTGCCAAGTCAGGAAACTCCTCATCCAGTTGGCCGATGACGCTGATCTGCCCGTCTCGACCGTGGAGCGGGCGCTTTACGTGATCTCACGAGGCGTTCGGGGCAAGGGCATGACATGGACCGAATACGGCAGCGCTCTCCGCTTGGTTCGCGACCGTCGGGAAACGCCGGAGATCGACGTCACACCTGACGACGAGCAAGAGGTACCTCCATCGGCGCCTTGAGGTACAAGTTCCAGCGCACGGAGATACTCGATCTGACGAGACACCCTGGTCCATCGCCCTGCCGATTACGAGCGCGCATGAACCCATCTACCATCCGCGCGGCCGCGCACCGATTGCTGAGTTCTGCGCACGGAGCTACTGGTCGGACAACCCTCAACGCGGCTAGATGAGTGCGTCGGCCGAGCGCGTGTGCGATGGACCCACAGCTGGCGGCCGTGGATGCTGGCCCTTGTGGACAGGAGCCCCAGCGGTGATGGCAACGGTCTCCCCGCCGTTCCGGCTGTGTACCGCGGAACAGAGGGAAATCCCGGGCCGGTGTTGTTTACCCTCGACGTCGATGGCGAACGGTTCGCCATCCGCCGGGCTGGCGACGGCGGCACCGCCTACGACTGGCTGAGCGGGCCCAACGAGGGCTACGGATTCGGGTCGAGCGGGACACCGAACCGGCCGGCGGAGGAACACCGGGAAAGCATTCGCGCCTTCCTCGCCATGATCGATCCCGATACGGGCTACATCGGGGACGATTGAGGGGACCGTGTAATCCGACTGAGCATTTACCGAGCCCAGACATCGACATGAGCGCGTCGTCGAACTGGCACTACCGCTCGGTCCTGGCCAGGTCCTGGCCGGTGCCTAACGTCGGTCGATCAGCGGCAGATGCGGGTGTTCGAGCTAAGTGCGGCGATGCATATGTATACGGCGGGCGCGCCGCATGCCTGCCCCCCGAGAGCGCTGCTCTCTGCCTCCGCAACTTCTCCCGGCCGCGGAGAACTTAACTCTTCCGGAGGGTCGCTGTCCTACGACCTCGACTGCAGCCCCGGCAGTACCGTGCCACCGTATGCTGCTAGGACTCCCGCTAGCGCCCCGCTGACGACGGGGGAGTTTAGGAGTCCAAGAACGCTGGCGGCCCACCGCTGAAGGCGATTTAGGTCTGGTACTTCCCGGGATGCTTCTTGTTCTATCCGGTCCGCCAAGTCTACCAGTTCGCTAGTTTCTTCGCTGGAGAGGCCGAGCGTCGGTGTAGCTTGGCGCAATGCTCGGGCGAAGATTACGAGATCCGACATGCTGATACCCTTGACGGTCTTCGTGTTCATTGTGATGTCACGGCTATTTGCGGCGATGTTGCCAGTGTTATCGCCATGGATATGGAAGACCGGGCCGCTTGCCTTGACGTCCCGACGCTCGTATTCGGCCACGTCTCCTCCGTAGCGTTCTACACAGTCGTCACCTGCTGACGTGGTCTCCGCTCGGATGGGACCACGTCTCTCTTCGACTTTGACCCCGCTAATGAGTCCTTTTTCGGCAAGATAGGCGCTTGCTCGGTCAACTTCATCGGCCTGGAGCCTGTCGCCCTCAAAGACCGAGTCTTCGAAGTCTAGAAACTTTTCCGTGATCGGGAAGTGAGCTCCGGCTTGCTTCTGCTTCCAGAGCCAGATGAGGAGTCCCTTCCGCGCTGCGGCGATCCTAAGGGCGGGATCCGCTCGGTGGTGCTTGCGATCCTCCACCCACTGTGTTCCCGCCGGAGTCATGTTCGCAGCGGGGCCACCGAGTGTGCTGAACTTGTCGTCGAGCAGGCCGCGCTCTTTGCAGTAGCGCAGAAGCGCAAAGGAGTTGCTTAGGTCTAGCTTGTATGCCTCACTGAACTCGCGGAAGTCGACATCCCCGAGAGGGGTGTCTGAGTGGTCATAGACCCACTCAACAAACGGCTCGTACAGGTCGCCAAACTTGTGATTCATCTTGGTTCTGAGTCCCTGGGATCCGACTTTTAGAAGATTTTCGAGGTATCGTGCATCCGCTTCATCTATATCCCGGCGAGCTCTCAGTACTGGCGCGATCTGCGCCACGAGATCTGGATCTTCGACCGGGACCATCGAGCCGGATACCAGAAAATTATCGGCTGGCTGCCCGAGCCACTGGACCAGTGCCGCAAATGCATCGATGTCAGGACGCTGTCCCTGGGCAAGTCTCGTCATCGTGGACGGGCTCACTCCCACCTCGCCGGCGAGTTGCCGCCAGGAAAGGCCGCGGCCTTGGCGCTGCGCGTCCAGGGCTGCGTAGAGGGCATCGGTGTCCAACCTGCTCCTACCAGCCACGACCACCCTCCTGTGTTCCAAATTAGCCGCATCGTTTGACGATCACTTCACAGGCAGATACGGTTCTGCTGGCGGTATCGTTCGTCATCAGCCTCAGTATACCGAGTTCTGTGCACCCCGCAGCCCTACCCCACGGGCTCGAAGAGCAAGGAGGGCACGTGTCAGCGCCAGTGAATGCCGAGATCGGGGCTGCGCTCGGCCGCTTCTTCCACGGAGGGTCGGGTCCTAGCCATACTGCGCTCTCCTCTGCCTTCGCGCAGGCCGGTTACGGAGAGGATGACCCATACGACGGCTCGTTCCCGAACAAGGAGCGGCGAGTGCAGGTTGTCGTAGCGGCAGCAGCGCGCCGCCCAGTTCGTGCGCGAGAGCTGGTGGAGGCTATCCTCACTCAGCTGCGCGTAGCCGGCATGTTTGATGCTGAGTTCACGAGCTACCACCGGGACGCTGTGCGCGCCCTGCAGCGGGGGCTGCACCGGATCGGTTGGCAGCTCGATGACGCCGGGTATCTCTCGCCTCTCGGCGTCGCTGACGTGGCTACCGGAGGTCGGGACGCTCTTGACGAGCAACTGGACCGCATGCGTCGAGCCTCCGACGACCCCGCGCTGTTGATCGGGACGGCGAAAGACCTACTGGAGGCAGTCGCAAAGTTTGTCCTCGAGGAGCTCAGCGCACCGTACAACCCGAAGGCTGACTTCGCCGAGCTCTGGTATCTGGCCCGAAGCCGACTCGGGATCCACCCGAAGCAGGTCGATGCGTCATTGCCCGGCGCTTCGGTGATCCAGACGGTAATGCAAAGCGCCTGGAACATCGCCGACTCGGTTAATCAGCTCCGCAATCTGCAGGGGACTGGGCACGGGCGAACGCTGCCGACGGGCGTGACCGCCGAGATGGCGCTGCTGGTTGTGCGCGAGGCTTGCAGCATCGCGGAGTATGTACTAATGACCCTCGACCGGACGCTGGGCAGTAGCACAATCTGACGGAGGGCTTCGCCGCGGGCCAGGGCGGCGCGCTGCCACGCAGCACCGGCCAGTCCCCAATCTCGCCAATACCGCAGGTCCGGCCGACTCGGCAGCCGCGAGCTGGTCTGTGGTGCCGGCGGCGAGGCTGCCCAGGCCGTTTTTCATCACCGGCCAGGCGCCTTCGACCGGGTTCAGGTCCGGGGCGTAGGCGGGCAGCTGGATGACCGTCAGCCAGTCCGGGTGCGCGGTGGTGAAGGCTGCATCTTCCTGCTGAGATGGGTATTGAGGTTGTCCCAGATCACGATGACCGGGGCGTTCAGGTAGCGGTGCGCGGCGGTGATCAGTGCGGCGTAGTCTGCCTGGGACATGGCCCGGCGGGTCCCCGGGCGCAGCTGGTGGCCGCGCATCCGGTAGTAGAACCGACCCGGCTGCCCGGCCTTCACGCAGGCCAGGCCCGCCACCGAGATCCTCCCCGATCCGCGGCCGGAGACCCGGACCACCGGCGTGTGCCCGCGGCGGCCCCACGTGCGGGCCTTCGGCGGCTGCAGCGCCTGGCCGGACTCGTCCTCAAAGCAGATCCACGCTCCGGTCGCCGCCGCTAGCCTCGTGCCTTGACCCAGGTCTGCTCCCGCCACGCGGTAATCGCGGCCTCTTTGCGCTCGGCGGCCCGGTGCGCCGCGACCTGCGGGGTGAACCCGAGCCGGTGCAGCAGGTAAGACGTGCCGCGCGGCGTATAGGACACGCCGAACAGCCGGGTGATCAGCGCGGCGACCCGGGCCAGCGTCCAGTGCTGATCGGTATCCCAGCCGTAGACGGCCGGGCCGGCATCCAGCGCCGCGCCCAGCCGCGCCAGCTGGTCCTCATCCAGCCTGCAGGCGTTCCCGCCTGGTCCTTTCGATGCCAGGGCCTCCTTGCCGTCGGCCCGCCAGGCCCGCCGCCACTGGTAAACCGACTTGGCGCTCACCCGCAGCAGCCCGGCGACCTGCCCGGCGGTCATGTCATGCGCGAACATCTGCGCGGCCTGCAGCCGCACTCTCTCCCGGCGGGACCGGCCCTCAGCGGTCAGCCCGCCACCATCCGGATACCTCAGAGCACCGGGCTAGACCCGTCAGGCACGCTGATCACGCAGGCGCGCCGAACATGACCAACCAGACAAAGACCCCAGACATTCAATCCCTGTAGTGCGTAAATCCACTCACCGGAAGCCGAGAACCACCAAGTCAGCGCGATGCACTCCGCGCGCCTGTGATCGTGAGCCAAGTCAGGTCACATCGGCATGAGTGGTCGTTTGGGGTGCGTTGCGAGAACGTAGCACGCCAAGATCAAGATTCTCTTCAGTAACAGTCCGTCATCGACCTTGCTGGCTCTGGCGTGTCTTCATGACATCGCGTGGGCTGCGTGACTGCACGCGACGGATCTCAATAGGTGGATCCATGGTCGGGCCTTTCGGGAAACTCTGGGCCGCGAGCTGGGCAGGACCGCTGATCGCGTGCCGCGCGCTCTCGAGACTGCCGGGCGAGCCAGGCATGGGGAGCGCACTCTCGGCGCGGATCATCAGCTCCCGCGCTGCGTCATCAATCGCGGCGGCACGGAGCAGAAGGACCGGGTCGGAGACCCTCCGGTCCCTGATGGCTTGTTCGACTGAGCCGGCGCGACCGGTGGAAGCGCGACTGTGCATGGAAGAGATGCCAGCGCTTAGCAGGTCGCCGGGGTCGTTGTCGACCGGGCTTTGCCTGCCCCGGCGGCGGGACTGCATCGATGCAGCGGCCCGTGCCAGCCCGAGTGCTCTGCTCTGCGCTCCGATCGCGAAGGCAAGCTCGTCGAACACCCCCGCTGTGTCGATGCTGGCGTCCACGGCAGCGCGGTACGCGTCTTGTAGCGCCGCGCACCGGGCCATCGGCGCGGGGGCGAACGGGCGAGGCACGTCGTAGTCGTCGGGCAGCGAGCGTGTCGGCGTGTAGAGCCGTCCGGCTCGTATGGCAGCTGCTACGGCGTCCGTGTCGTTCGTCGCGATGCGAGCGAACGCGTCGACCGCCTGATGTGCTGCCGATACGACTTCGACGAGTGTGGCCGCCCCTGGCGCCAAAGCATCCGGGGTCCTTCGCGGGCCACGTTGGGAGTGGGCAGGCGTCCACTGGGGATCGTTCCAGACAAGTCGGCCCATCCGGAGCACGAGATCACTGGCATCCGTCATGGCAGGAGTCGGCTGAAGCTGGCTTTCGGTGAAGAGGAGATCCCAGACCTGGTCAACCTGACGCCATGCTGCGCACGTGCTGATCATGGAATCAGCCGCCTTCTGAAGCTGCGCTCCGGTCACAGGCCGGTCAGCGAGTTGCGTAGCCCGGACGGCGAGAGACCGTAGTGCCAGCTCGCCGAGATGGCTGGTGATGGCCACTGCCTGAGCCGTCCACTGCCAACTGCCCGAAGTGGCGATGGGAGACCAACCAGCCCGTTCCTTGTCCCTGTGGGCTGTGGCACGCAGCCGGGAGGCGCTGATGGCGATCCCGTAGCACATCTCGGCAATCGACTCCGCGGCGGAGTCCGGTCGTTGCCGCTGCGGTGGGATAGCTGGGGGGATCGCGGACAGCAGTTCCGTATCGCCTGTTCGTACCGGATCGACGCCAAACGCCGCGCGCGCCGCGGCGCCGGCAACCTGGAGCCACTGGCTTGCATTGGCGAGTTCGTCGCGCGCGGGTGCCGATGCGGGCTGGCCGCTCGAGCGCGGCCCGGCTCGCGGTAGCAAGCCGGCCAGCCACGCCGTGAGGGGCGCCAGCTGTCGTGACTGCCGGGCGAGCTCGTTCAATAGGGCACGTGTGACCGGCAGGGAGGTCACAACGGGCGCCCACTCCGACCGTTCTCGCATCAGCCCACCGGGATCGACGGCGAGGTGAGTGTTCAGCAGGTCCCGGCCCGCGGCGAGTTCGGTTGCCGCAGCGGCAAGGTGACTCGCTTGCCACGCCGTGGTTACATCGGTTTCGACGCGAGCCTCGGCGATGGTCCGGCGAAGGCAGTCCCTGGCGAAGCTGAGGGCCGATCCGACATCGACTGCTGCTCGTTCCCACACGTGCAGGTCGTTCCGGCCCGCTGCTTCAACCATGTCGCATGGGATCAGGTCATCGCAGTAGCGCGACATGACAGCGACCAGGTGGTGGAGGTCCCGAGTGACGCCAGCGGACGAAGTGTTCTCGCCGTCGCCGACGGTCACGGCCGCCGCCAGGTGCTCACTGGCGGCGGATAGGAAGTCGCCGAAAACAGCAGACGCCACTACTTCCCCTTGGCGAGCAGCTCGCTAATTCGGTCAGCATCCCGTGCGGCGTTCTCGCAGGCAGCACGGTCACCGGCGTCGGCAGCAAGCTCGGCCGTTTCCCGCAGACGCCCACTCAAAGCCGACGCCAGGTCAGCGAGAGCGTCCGCGACCTCGTACACATCGGCCTCCGGCGGCGCCGAGGGTGCGAACAACGTCGCTGAGTCAACTGGCATGGAAGGCGCGAGAGCGATGGCGTTCCTCCCGCTGACCGCCGCCCCGCGGGCGAGGGTGAACGCGGGGTACAGGTCGGCGGCCCGGTCCGCGCTTGCGCCAGCGACAGCCCTGACAAGTTCGAAGGCGTCCCAGCCTGTGGCAAGCACGCCGGACACGCCGTCGGCATCGAGGAGATGCTGCTGGATCGGTTTGATCAGCTCCATGCGGGTCCACGCCCTCCTTTGAACTGCCGCCCAGACCAGGCCCGGCGAGGTCGATTCGCGGGTGATGAGGCGGGGTGTAGACGCCCGGCTTGCCGTTTAAATCTGAGGCTCCTACATCACATCAATTGATGTTAATGGACGGTACCCAGAATCTCAATTTTAGTTGAGGCGGCGGAGGCATCCTGCTTCGTAGAGGTCGGCGATGTGGTCGCGAATGGCACGGGGCTGGGAGCCGCCGCGGATGAGGATGCCGCATTCGAGGTTGGTTTCCATCGCACGGCCGGTGAGGTTGGCGCTGCCGACGAGCGCCACCCGGTCGTCGACGACGATGACCTTGGCGTGCAGTGAAGCGCCTGACGGGCGGGCATCTGTCGGCCAGTGCAGGCGGAGCGCGTCGAGTCCGGGAAACGGCGTACTGGAGGCCGTATAGGAGGGGTTGTCTGCGTGCCGCTCGGCGACCAAGGTGATCGCAACGCCGCGCATGAGTGCGTCGTGCAGGGCAGCGCTGATGAGCGGCTCTGTCTGCGTTGCGTAGCTGACGAGCAGGATCTCGGCGCGGGCTTCGTTAATTAGGTCGACGACAGTTGCGGCAGTCAGGCGGCTGCTAGTGACGTGCGATTCCGGGCCGGTCCATACCACGGTGACCGTCTGGCGGCGGTGTGCTCGCTCGGCCACCCGAGCCGCGCCCGCAAGCAGTCCGGCGACATACCCCGGTTCAACCGCAACAACCCGGGATGCCAGCTGATCACAAACGTTCCGCAGGACGGGGGACGCCGTAGCAGCACGCAGAGCGTGGACGCTGGACACGCCTTGTGCCGCCGCATGAGCAAGTTGGCGCACGTCAGCCGACGGCAGCCGTTCAGCGACACGAGCGGCCCAGTCCGTGGCGTCGGCTGTGTAGGAGATGGTGTCTGGCGGCTCACTTCCGGAGGCAGAACCGGCCCCGGGCCAGCCGCTCACTGGACCTGGAAGGCGAGGCCGTCGCCCGTCAGGTCAACCAGCACCCCACGGTCGAGCCAGCGGTTGCCGGCTTCGCAGCTTGTCTCGGAGGCGAAAAGGCAGGCGTGGCAGGCGGCCGCGTGCAGGCTGGTGTAGGGGAACGTCGGGACGTGCTCCGCGCAGAGCGGGTCGGAGGAGCAATGAGAGGCATCTGACAGGGCCAGCCCGAGGAGCCGCTCGATGTGCCGTCGCTCGCCGAGCGCGACGAGGCCGCCCAGGGTGCCTTCGCTGTCGCTGGCTGCGGTTGATATCAGCACGCCTGCTGCGGGGGCTGATGGCGTGCCGAGATAGATCCGCTCGCGCAGGCTGGCGGAGGAGTAGCCGCATTCCAGCGCGACTTGGCGCATCAGCATGTGGCTGAGTGTGTGGATGAGCGTGAACCGGGGGATCGGGAAGTTGGGGTTGGGTGTCTGGTCGCGGTCGAAGGCCCACTGCCGGTAGGCCGCACCGAGGGCCTGGATATGGCCGAGTTCGGCGACCGAGTTCACCCAGTGCGCGACCGCTTCTTCGCGCAGCTGGAGGAAGATCCCTTCGCCGCGCTGTTCGACGGCTGGCGCCCACTCGGCCGGACCCCGGCTCAGCGGCACCCGGCGGACAGGCTGTAGGTCGTCGCGTTCCGGGGCGGACAGTCGGGTGAACCCAAGCAGCGCTCGCACCTCGCGGAGGCGGCTGACCAGAACGATCTGGTCAAGCAGCCGGTCGTATCCGACCGGCGAAGCCGTCGGCGTGGCGCGGAAGTCGGCGTCCTGCCGTTCGGTGGTCGGCCGCGACAGCAACTGCCATTCCGCGTCGCGCAGGTCATCGGACGACGAAGGAGCGGCGGGACCGCCCGCGCCGCGGATCTTCTCGATGCACGCCCAGACCTCCTCGATTGGATGGGCGCGCAGCGCACGGAGCGCGTCCATCCCGTCGATGATGGCCTGCGCGACCTCGGGTGATTGCTGCGCGCCCAGAATGTTCCAGTGGGCCGCGACGATGTCTTCGACCGTCTGCCCGTGCGGCAGGTGCAGCGCGCTGGCCCGGACCGGGAACCACAGGTTGCTCGCGCCGAGGACGATAAGCCTCAGCCTCTTGCCGCATGTGTAGAACCGCTGCAGATGCGGATGGCGGCCGCGGCAGACGGGCAGCTTCTCCCAGCCGCCGGTGCCAGCCGCCTCCTGGATGGACCGGCTGGCACCGCAGGAGCATCGCACGGTCACCCGCGGGCCGAGCGTGGACGCGGCGTCGGACATGGACAGCTGCGGTCCGTCACACACGCCACCGTCCCGCAACTGGTGGACGTACTCCACGTAGGGGAAATCATCCAGATGCCCGTCCTCACAGACGACGAGGAACCGCGCGGCCACGCAGGCACGCCGGTTCGCCGGGCGCATGGACCCCTGGCGTGAGCAGTGCGCGTGCACATACTTGGCCAGGTCAGGGCGGCGGCCCCATCGATGGATGAGCTCGAACTGGCCGGGCGGGTCCAGAGGTCCTAGCCGGTGGCAGCGCGGGCAACGCACCCACCGGGGGAACGGTGTCACGGGCACGCCGACCCGGGTGTACGGGTCGTCCTTCTCGGACGGGTTCCACGGGGCATGCCGCAGTGCACGCACCTGCGGGCCTAGGATCCGGCGCGCCGTCTCGAGCAGCCGCGGTTCCTCGATCGAGTCCTGGTGCTCGGGACTCCACGCGTCCAGCCCGCGAACGATCACGCTCATCGACGGCAGGTCGACGGTCGCCCCGACCCCGGCGGTGGTGACCAGATGGCTGGGCCTGGCTTGCCCGATCCGGGTGGGGTCGCGGCGCGGGCCGGTGCCGGATGAGACAGGAACGGTCATGAACCGCCTCCGGATACTGAACGCTCATAACTCCAGGCTGGCGCGTCGCTGAAGCTGTGGTCCTCTCGGTCGAGCTGCAGCAGGATCTCCGCCTCCACCTCGCGCAGGCTCAGCGGCGCCGACCACAGGTCCCACGCGCCCGCATCCGGGTCGCGCAGCAGCCCGGTCACGTCGGTGCCCACCTCGTAGCCGAGGCGTCCGGTCTGCACCGACTGCCGTCGGCTGTACCAGCTGTCCAGCCGGTGCCGGAGCTCTCCACCCGCAGCGACCGCCCGCTCCTGATCGTGCGTGACCCGCGCGGCGCGCTGCTCGACGTATCTGATCAGCCCGTCCACGAACGCGCCCGCCAGCGGCACCGAGTTCGCCGCCACATTGGACAAGGCAGCAATACCGGAGTGGCGCATGGCTGTGACCAGCACCCCGGTTAGCCCGCGGTCCAGTGCCCTGTCACTGAACGGGGTGGTGGTCAGCCCTTCCACCCGCAACCCGAACGTCGCGTGGTCGTAGCCGAACGACTCATAATGCGCCAGGTCGCGCGGCCGGCTCCACTGATAGATCGTGACCACCAACCCCGGCCGTCGACGGTCACGGCCGATCCGTGACGTGGCCTGGATGTACTCGGCCGTGTTCTTCGGCTGTCCGGTGACCAGCATCAGGCCTAGCCGCTGCACGTCCACGCCCACCTGGAGCATCGACGTGGCCAGCAGCACATCGATCGGCTGGGTGCGGTCGCCCATCCGTTCCCGGACTTCCTCGGGATTACGCCGGAACTCGTCCATCGCCGCAGTTGAATCGAAGGCGGGGTCGAAGGGCCGCTCCAACTCGGCGAGGTTTTCCGCGATCCGACTGCTGGGCATCCGCCCGGTGAGCTCGTCCACCCGCGGACGGCGGCGCCGGGTGCGCACCTGCTGGCTGGACAGCCGGTCCGACACGTCGTCCTCGACCAGCCGCCGCATGCCGGCCAGCTCCCTGGTCGAGGTGAAGTAGTCGACCAGCGTCATGTACGGGTCCGCAGCGGCACCGTACCGGTCCAGGAGGTACTGGGCGTGTTCCATCAGCGCCGACGCCACCCGGATCTCCACCGACTTCAGCCGTTCGCCCGGTGCGAGCACGCCCCGGTATCGTCGGCCCGGCGAATCAGCAGACGGCGCCTCCACAGCAGAGAAGAAGGTGTCCCCTATATCCAGCACGGGCGGCGGAAACACGGCCAACTTCCGTGCGAACACCTGCTCCGCCTGGTCGGCGGCCCGCCGCACGGTTGCCGTCGAGGCGACAAGCACCGGCCGTATGGTGCCGGAGGGATCAACTCGGCTGCACAGCCGATCAATCGCCGTCTCATACAAGCCGACCATCGACCCGAGCGCGTCGCTGATCAGGTGCAGCTCGTCCTGGATGATCAGGTCTGGCGGGCGCAGCCGCATGACCGGCCGCACCTCCCCGGGCGGCAGGCTCCCGGCCGCCCGGTGACCGGACCGGCAGAACGACATGAAATCAGGATTCTGCCACCCATGCCGGGTGCACTCCGTCTCGACCAGGCCGAACAACGGCGCCGTGGCAGCCTTCCACGGGAGCTGCGCCAGCTTGTCCACCGTCGCGATCACCAGCGAGGGCGTCAGCCGGTAGATCTCCTCGTCCACCGTGAGCACCGGGAGTCCCTCACCCGGCGAGTTCCGCGGGCTGAACGCGCAGTCGCCCTCCGGGTCGCTGCAGAACACCAGAACGCGGCGGCGCAGCCGGTTCGTCTCCACGTCCCGGCCGGACGACAGCCGCGAACCGCACCATGGGCACACCGGCAGCTGCAGCACACCGCCGAGCATCCGCTCATTGCCGCGGTTCTCGGTGATCTGCCGTTCGGCCTCCTCGAAGGTGTTCGGCGTGACGCTGGAGCCGACCCACAGCCCGATCCGGAACGGGGTCGCGCCCCACCGGCTGTCCCCGGAAGCCACCCTCTCTCGGCGCAGCGACTCGCACGCGCAGATCAGCGCGGCAGCCCGCTGGAACTGCTGGGCGGTCAGCAGCCGCAGCGTGTACCGCATCAGCACCGCCACCCCCCGCGTCCCGTCCCGCGCATCCGCACCCTCACCGACCACGCCTTGCAGCCGCCGGATCGCGAACGTGTACGCGGCCAGCCCCAGATAAGCCTCGGTCTTGCCACCGCCGGTCGGGAAGAACAGCAGCTGCACTTCAGCGTCGTCCGGGTCGACCAAACCGCGCCGTGCATCTGGGTGCGACGGATCGGTCAGCCCCGGCAGGCACAGCAGCACGAACGCCAGCTGGAACGGCCGCCAGCTCCGGCTGTCCGCGACATCCAGCCTGCGCAGCAGCGCCGACAGATCTGCCTCCGGTGACGCCATCCGCGCCCGCACCACCTCGCTGCGCACCCGCTGCAGCGCCATCGCCTGATTCGCGAACCGGAACGCCTCCCGGGCGATCCCGTCCGTGCGCAGCAACTCAATTGCCCGCCCCAGCCGGTCCGCTATCAAACGCGCACGCTCAAGAGCGTGCGAGCCGGCGGGCTCATACCGTGCCACCTCGGGATCAGAAGACAGCCGCGCCTCCTGCTCACCCAGCCACTTCCGGTACCCGGTGACCAGGGGCCGCAGCGCCCGCACCAGCTCGTCCCCGCCCAGCTCCGGGCTGCCCAGCCGCGCCATGTCCAGCACCAGGCCCGGTACCTTGCCGGGAACGACCAGCGGCACCTCCGCCGAAGGGAAGCACGTCGTCGACAGCTTCCACGCCCGGACCTCACCGTTCCGGACGAACGCGTCCACCGCGCACTGGCGGCCGAACGCGTACAGCCGGTGTCTCCGGTTCAGCAGTTCCAGGTGCAGCCGCTCGTCGTCGTTGCCCTGCGGGGCACCGGCCACCTCCGGGTCGTTGTGCGCGAGAAAGATCGCCGCGTTCCCGTCCAGCGCGGTGACGGTCAGCGCCACCTGGTACAGCCGGGCCACATCCGGTGTCTTCGCCGTCCACGGCAATCCGTTCACCAGCCGGAGTTCCACCACCCGTCGCGGCCCGCGGTGCCGCACCGTGTAATGCACAGTCACGCCCGGCTGCTCGTCATCCGGCACCACATAATCCGAGTCCTCGGTGTCGAGCGGGACCTCCACCTGACCCCCGGCCTGTATCCGGTGCCAGGTCGTGGCCGGCCGTCCCTGCGGCGTCTCATGCACATCCGAAGGTGTCCGCACATACCGGCCCCACGTCGCCGAGACCGCGACCAGGTTGACGTCCGTTGGCACGCTGAAAGCTAGTCCGACGGCTGAGGCCGCCATCGATCCCGAACGGACGGTGGCGTCACTCTCGGCCCCCTCTTCGCCTGCCTCGGTGGTATCACCATCCGACGACACCTCCCGGTCCACAAGCTCAGGCACGGACTCCTCTGCGTCGACGGCCTCGTCGGCATCCACCTCGGCCGGGTCTTCAGGCCGCTCCCGAGGGACAAGCCGCCCAACCAGGTACCGCTCCGCCGGCGACGTGCCCGGCGGCAGTTCCTCCTCCGGCCCGTCCCAGGGCCCGAGCAGGTCCCGTTCCAGCCGTGACTCAAGCTCCGCCCGTACCTCGAACGAGGTAGCCTGCGGTGTCGTCACGGGTTCTCCAGCTTGTACCGTCGGTGGTTCTCCTCAAGCAACCGGTCCAGCAACTCGAACCGCACTTCCTTGCTCACCGTCCAGCGGATCCCGATCTTCGTTGGGTGATGTCCAATTTTCAGGTCAAGATCGTCCCACTCGTATGCCCGCACGACCGCCTCGTCGATGGCTACGTGGATGTCCCGAAGCTCCTGGATAGCAGGCTCATGATTGTCCGGGTCATGCACCTTCTTGTACG
>Ga0335074_10008229_pt1 | contig 14489 bp, 14 predicted proteins | sample Lox_Sample_23_FD_206715 | JGI IMG/M metagenome (GOLD analysis project Ga0335074, IMG submission 206715) | Soil microbial communities from Loxahatchee National Wildlife Refuge, Florida, United States - Lox_Sample_2.3 | ecosystem: Environmental > Terrestrial > Soil > Wetlands | place: USA...
GAAACCTTCAAGAACTCGGCAACGTCGGCAATCGCACCTTTTCCCGGCGTATGGACCAGCAGCAACTTGCCGTCACCTTCCGGCTTCAAATCTTCGACCGGAGCAAGCTTTGACGTCGCTTTCTCCACGTTGGCGGCGTATTTGCACCCGTCGCAACTCACAATACGATCTTCACCGGCCGGAGTGCGCACCATGAATTCGTGCGACTCCTTGCCGCCCATGGCTCCGGAATCGGCCTCGACGACCATGTACCTCAATCCGCAGCGCTCGAAGATACGGCAATAGGCGTCGTAATGCTTGCGATAGGAAACATCGAGCCCGGCCGCATCCACGTCGAAGGAATACGAGTCTTTCATCATGAACTGTCGAATGCGAAGCAAGCCCGACTTCGGACGGGGTTCGTCGCGAAACTTGGGCGCGATCTGATACCAGATCTGCGGCAGTTGCTTGTAGCTGCGCAGTTCTTTGCGGGCGATCTCGGTCATGACTTCTTCCTCAGTAATGCCCAGACAAAGATCAGCGCCCTTGCGGTCCTTGAGACGAAACATGGTTTCGCCCATAACCGTCCAGCGCCCGCTGGCGTCCCAGATTTCGCGCGGGTGCAGGGCCGGCAGATAGAATTCCTGGCCGATGCGGTCCATCTCCTCACGAACGATGCCAATGATCTTGTTGAACGACCGGGTGCCAAGGAAAAGATACGAATAAATGCCGGCCGCCAGCTGGCGTATGTATCCGGCGCGTACCAGGAACTTGTGGCTGGCGACTTCGGCGTCAGCCGGCGCCTCGCGCAGGGTGGGAATAAAGAGTTCGGACCAACGATGCATAGTTTCGAATCCTTATGAGTTTCGGAAGTTCTTGATTGTAAATGATCAAACAGGAACCATCCGACCATCCGCATTCAGTGAGCCGGATTTAGATGTGTCAGAGAGGTCTACATAGTGTTATTGACAATTCATTACTACTTAGTAAAATTAAAGAAGGGGAGCTGGTCCCATGACCATTACAGTTGCAACGGAACTCAAGGTTGCAGACGAAGTCTGGATCGCTGCCGCATTACTACATAGGGAGCATCCGGAGGCGATGGACTTCGCGGTCGACGAAATTGTGGAGCGGGCCCGGCGCGAAGGGCTCCATAAGCCACTCCGGCGCGGAGTATACGTCCACGTGATTCAACATTGCGTCGCGAACCGCGCTCCTAACCCCGGTCGGTATCGCATGCTAGTCGAAACAACGTCAGGGTGTCGCCGCCTGTTCCGCAGCGGTGACCCATACCACCCCGGTCGCGAAGGCGCCAAGACGGTCCCGGCTCGGGAAGACCTTCCTGAGCTATACAGAAGCTTGCTCGATTGGTATCGCGAATGGGATAGCTACAACAGCGAAGACCGCGCAAAGAACGATCCTCTTCTCGCTCTCTACGGCTCCGGCAAGGATCTGTGGGCTGATGAGCATGCCGACGAATACATTCGTCGTTTGCGCGAGGGCTGGGAATGAGCCGCATCTTTTGGGATTCGAATCTCTTCATCTATTTTTTCGAAGGCAACGACGAGCGGTCAGTGGCAACGAAGAGACTACGCAAAAGCATGTTGGACAGAGGAGACCAGTTGCTGACTTCCACGCTCGCGCTGGCTGAGATTCTGGTGAAACCTACTGCTCTCCGAGACCATGCTCGTTGCCGAATGTACGAAGATGTTCTTGGAAGGACGGCCCTCGTTCTGCCGTTTGACCTCGGGGCTGCCCGTCGCTACGCCGCGATTCGGGGCGCCACTTCGATCAAGGGCCCGGACGCCGTTCAGCTTGCTTGCGCCGGTGAGGCCGGCGTCGATCTCTTTGTTACGAATGATCGCAGGCTACAGGGTAAACTTGTTGAAGGGATACAATTCATCGTGGCTTTGGATCAAGTACCCATCTGAACAATCGGGCGTCACACAGCGACAGAGCGCCTATTTCGCCAACTGTTTCAGGATCTCTTTCCCCAGCTTCTGCGCTTCGCCGAAAAATTTCTGATATTCGACAAACAGCCGGTTCAGTTCGAGAGATTGATCTGCAGTTAGCTTCTTGCGCAGAATCATGTCGCGCACATGCACAGGATTCGGCAGAGTCGCGTCTTCGGTGAGTTCTTCGAGCGCGGTAGCAGGATCGTAGTGATACATGCAGCGCATTCTATCCCAAATGGAAACGATGTATGCTTTCAGCTGCCATGAAAGATTGCTCCGTCCCTGCCCTCACGATCGTGGCAGCTTTGCTTGCAGTCTTGGCATCCCCGAACCAGGGGAGTTCTAGGGCTACGAGGACGGTGGGAGCTTATCTTTACGGGACGAGAGACTGCATAGAGGGTGTAAATGGCCCAGGAATCGCGTTTTACCTACGCACGGAGAAGGGCTGTCCAAGACAGTTCCCTTTATATCCCTACCTCGAAATCGACATTCGCCAATGGCCGATTTCAATTGGCAAGCCGATCACGATCGGCCCTGACAACTGGGCGCTGCGCTGTCCATCCTCGCATGACGGCTGCGCCCAGGCCATTTCCGGGACGGTCGTCCTCGACCACTCGACCGATCCCACTGGTGACCGCACTATCAAGAGTACCGGGAGTTACGAACTGAAATTTCAGGGCGACCAAATGGAGCGCGGGCGTTTTGAGATTGTGTGCGGGTTGCCTTGCGGCTGAGGCGGACCGCCTAAACCAGTTCCGTAGTCCACAAATCGTGCAGATGCACGATTCCTTCCAGGTTTCCCGCGGAGTCCACAACCAAAAGCGACGTAATCTTTTTTTCTTCCATCGTCGCCAGGGCGGTGGCCGCGAATTCGGAACCGTCAATAGTTTTCGGGTTGGGCGTCATGGCTCCGCGCGCAGTAAGATCCATCGCGTCTTTGCCGCGTTTTTCCAGCAGACGCCGCAAGTCGCCATCGCTGATGACGCCGATCAACCGCTTGCCCTCGACCACTGCGGTCACACCTAACTTTTTTCGTGACATTTCGTAGATCACGTCGGGCATTCGGGTTTGCGGCGAAACCTGCGGTACGGCATCGCCGGTGTGCATCAGGGATTCCACTCGCGCCAAGCGCTTGCCCAGTTTCCCGCCGGGGTGAAGGTTGGCAAAATCTTCTTCTTTGAATCCGCGGCGCTCGCTGAGCGTGACGGCCAACGCGTCGCCCAATGCGAGCATGGTTGTGGTTGAAGCCGTTGGCGCGAGCCCAAGCGAACAAGCTTCCCGCGCGACCGAGCAATCGAGCGCGACATCCGCTGCCGCGGCTAGTGTCGAAACCGACGTGGAGCGGACACTTTTATCCGCTGCGCTTGATTCGAAACGACCCACCTTGCGCAGCGCCTTCGCTTCGATCCGGCGGAGGCGCTGGCGGGTTGCCGCAGTCGGACGACTGCAAATCTCGTCCCCCGTCATCGTGATCAGCGGCACCTGCAGGCGCTTGATGGTCGCCAGCAGCGCAAGGATCTCCTCGCTCTCGCCACTTGCCGAGAGAGCCAGTACCACGTCTTCGCGCACAACCATTCCCAGATCGCCGTGCCGTGCCTCGACCGGATGCAGATACAACGCGGGCGTTCCCGTAGAGCTCAACGTTGCCGCGATTTTGCGGGCAATCAGTCCGCTCTTTCCCATGCCGGTGACGACCACGCGTCCACTGCAAGTGAACATCAGATCGACCGCGTGCTTAAAAGCAGCGGACATGGGCCCGGCAATTCGATCCGCCAAAGCGCACAAGGCCTCGGCCTCGATGCGAACCACGTTCTCGCCCGTGTGCTTCATACAAGTGCGTGCGCCTGAGAGTGCCAACGAGAGGATGTTAGCATGCGGTTCGCGCTGACAATGCTCCTTACGTTGCCGTTGAGATGCTAACGTCTGTCACCCGCAATCTAGAAATGATCCTCGGCTGGCCGCACCTGTCCGACACTTCCCAAGCCACGTGCCTGGATCAGCCGATCCCAGGGGCCGGCTTGCCAATCGTCGCGCGATTTCTCCGGGTGCCTCCAGGGCGGAAGCTGCAGCATCAGAAGGCGGGCAGTTGAGTGGACGTAGGGCTCGTACATCGATCGCAGACGGGAAAGTTTTTCGCGGGCAGCGTGGTCGTTTCTCAGGCGCAATCCCGCGGTTTGCAGCGCTTGGCGGAGACTGTCGAGTTCCGTTTCCGGCAGCCGATCTTCTGGGTTTGGCCCGTAGCGGGCATTGACCACTTGCGCCAGATCGACCGCCGCGTGCCGCGCCATGGCAAAGGTCAACTTCGCTTGTGCGGGATTTACGCCTTCGATCCCGGTCAGAATCAGAGACGTCACATCGAGCATGGCAGTCAGAGCGGCGAGCCAGGATTGATTGCTGTGCTGTGAGCGAAAAAAACTGAGCACTGGGTACGAAATCTGGCTCTCCAGCAACTCCGCCGACCAACGTTCCCAATCGCGCAAAACTTCGTCGAGCGTTCTCTGGTCCACGCCCGGATCTTTCGCCGTTCCGCCTAACCGGATCAGCAACTCTGCAGCAGTTGGCGGCGAACCGGCGCGCGCATCGAGCATGGAGATCTGAATCTCCCGCCGGGAAAACGAGGAGTAGACAATGGGAATGTAGCCGATCACCACACCGAGGAAAGCAAAACCCATTCCTGCTTCAACCACGGACAATGTCCGTGAGGCTGCGGACGTGGGGACGATATCTCCATAACCGAGCGTGAAAAACGTCTCGCCACTCTGATAAACAAGCCGGCCAAACGTTATAGGTTCGTTTCCCAGCTGCTCGTGCGAACCAATGCCATACTGGATGAGGGCAAATCCCACGATCAGACTCGCGGCCCAGACCCCCAACAATAAAATCAACGAGAGCGGGCCGAAATAGCCGAGGAAATTCTGCCGCCGCGACGGCTTCTTGATCCAGCCTGCGATTTTTCGCCATGGAATCCAGGTCCGGCGATAGAAGTACGCGGTGAGGCGGAAATTGCGCAGAACGCGACGTGGTAGGACGACAGTTTCAAACGCATCCAGCAGCACGCTCCAGATGATCGCAACGCCGCCGATTGCCGCCACAACGTGCAAGTGGGGATGCATCAAAATCGAGACCTCGGACCTACAGCATCGGACCTCAAGCTGTCAGGCTCAAAGTGCAGATGCTTGGGAAGGGTAACAGATTCAGAGCTTCGGACCTCCACTTAGACCTGTTCCGAAGGCAGGCTCGAGCTCCGGGTTTGAACCTTCGCGGTCATAGGTCCGAAGCCTGACGCCCAGGTCGGTTACTGCGGATTGGGATTTTGTGGCTGCTGAGTTTGCTCCGCTGGAGGCTTGGTGCTCGTGGGCGCACTCGTCTTCGGCTTCGTCGATCTCGTTGATTTCTTCTTCGTGGCGGGCTTTTTCGGAGGAGGCTCGGTATCGTCCACAATAACCTTTTTCGGCGGCGCGGCAGGAACGGCAGCTTGAGCGGTCTTAAGTTCAGTCCTGAGACGCACGATTTCGTCTTCCTTTGCCGTCGACAGATTGTTGATGCGGTCGGCCATTTGCCGGCGCGCAGCTTCAAAGGCGTTCAGATCAGTCTCAAGCGATTGCGCATCGTCGCGGGATCCGAAGGCGCCAGTCAACTCGACCACGTTTCCCAGTACGTCGTAGAGGGCGTCAAGATTGCGGTAGAGCTTGAACGCAGCCGGTACATTCTCGGGGGCGGCGCGCAGCTGCCCGATGATGTCGGGCAGCGCAGCCTGCAGATTGCGCTGGATCGAATCAACGTTGGTGAGAGCCTGCTCCTTCGTCGTTTTGTCAGTTCTCCAGCGCTCGATGCGCAGGCGTTGCAGATCCGCTTGCGTGTCTTTCGAGGTACTCTCGATCTGCGAAAGGATGCCATTTAATTGCGATACCGAGGCGTAGGAAACCGGCGTGCCTGCCTGAGCCGTGGCAGAGGCAGCGGGTTGAGTTGGATCCGCGGATATTGGGTTGATGGCTGCAGATTGGCCGAGCACCGCGGACGAAAACAAGAGAGCCAGACTGAGCCTGGCGATTTTGCGGCAGTTCATAATATGCGTTTGGACGACATAGGATACTACATCCTGATTTCAGAGTTGATCAGGTCAAGACACTATCCGTAGGCAGGTCTCGGGAATCATTCCCAGCCGGCGAGGAACTATCTGGAAACAAAACTTCACCCCTGCCACCCGGCATCGTATGCCCTATTCAGAGAGATAATGGACGTTAGCATTGGAGCGAAGCTATGAGGTCTCAAACCCGCGCCCACGAAACTCGGCGAGCACGTGCGTTCTGTGGAAACTCCGCGCCTGGGAGCTGCAGGATAATCGCAGGCTTCGAGATGACGCATCTCCTGTGGACTTTCGCCTGTCTGTGCAGCCTTACCGCGGTCTGTGCTTTCCCTGAGCGATCATCGGCGCAAGATGCCACACAGCGGCTCATCCTAAAAGATGGGTCCTACCAGGTGGTGACTAAATATGAAGTGAAAGGCGAGCGCGTCCGCTACTATAGCGCTGAACGCGAGGAATGGGAGGAGCTTCCAAAATCACTAGTGGACTGGCCCGCCACCGAAAAGTTTGAGAAGGACCAATCTGTGATGGAGTCCTCGCCCGAGGCCGTGGAACTGGATAAGGAAGCCGAAAACGATCGGGAGATGGAAGCAACTCAACTGCCGGAGGTCGCTCCCGGGTTGCGCCTGCCCGAACCTTCAGGAGTTTTCTTGTTGGAGACATTTGATGGACAGCCCCAATTGTCGGAGCTTCGACAGAGCGAAGGTGATGTCGATCAAAAGGCCAAGGGCAACATTTTTCGCGATGCGATCATGCCTCTCGCTGGGTTGAAGCAAGTCATCGAGCTCGATGGGACCCATGCGGCGACGCAATCGCACGTTGATGTCCCGTCAATCTATATCAATATTGACGACAATCCTGAAGAATCTGAGCCAGCCCAGAGCAAAAAACCACCATCCACCTCCTCGGCTCGGCCGCAACAGCCTGAACAACCCCAGCAACCTGAGCGGGCCATCGTGCCCTTTGACCGGTTCCGGATCGTGAGGACAGAAATCAAGAACGGCAAGCGCATCCTGGGAGACCTGAAGCGCTCGCCGACAGGAAAGATCAGCCAGGATCAGCACTTTATGAAAACCACGATCGACCGCATTAACGGTGGCTGGTTCAAAGTAACCCCCAGTGAACCGCTGCCGCCTGGAGAGTATGCATTGATCGAAATGGCCCAGAACCAGGCCATTAATTTGGAAGTCTGGGATTTCGGGGTGAATCCCAAAGCCGCGGCGAATCTGAATGCATGGAAGCCTGAGGCGAAATCGAGCCCGCAGCCAGCGAAGAACAATTGAGCATCGACGCATTGCGACGCCAGGGCAGCCTGGCCCGATCGTCTTGGGTTCTTGCGAAATGTCTGCCACGTTCGCGGTCTCCGCATTTGGATAAAGGTCGCGAAGAAATGTTCCCGAAGAGAGCAAAGAAATCCAGCCTGTAGGCACCATCGGCCGACACCGATTTTCCGGCAACAGCCGAAAGGACTTAGAATCGTCTTATGGCAAATTTAACTTTGGTATACGGAATGCGACTACTGCCAGCCGACGATATAGTCGAAGTGGGCGAGGCTCCAGTGAAACTGAAAAACGGGCGGGAAGCTCACGTTACAATGCACGTTCTGGAAGGCAGCAAGGAAGAAATCGAGAAGCAGTTACGCACCAGCCTGGAAGCATTCTTCGATCTGTATCCTGAGATATAGCCCGGGGTGACGGGCGGATCGAACCGTCACCGCCGTATAATCCTAAGCCACAGCTAGGCTCATTCCGCCATGCAATGGTCTTATTCAGAACTTCGCGGCCGGCTCATCGGGGCCGAACTTTGGCCGAGAGGCCGAATGGCAAAACTCGCCTGCTACCTGGCGGGATTAGCTATCGGGCTGTTCATACTGGAGAAGTTGCTCGGGCTATTTGCCGCATCCTGGAGTAGCTATCTCAGCGGATGGGTGGAGTTTCTTGCCATTGTAGCGGCGCTTTTGCTCTTTGTTCTTGGGTTCAGCTGGGTCAAGCGGAGAATTCTCTGGCGGGTGCGCAACCGTCTTATCGTCACCTACGTCTTCATTGGGGTGATTCCCGCCATTCTGCTGATCACGATGGCCGTCATTACCCTCTACGGACTGGGTGGGCAATTTGCGGTGTTTGTGGTTACGTCGGAGATTGAATCGCGCCTGCGCAGTATGGAAGCTGCCAATAACACGATCGGCAGCGAACTGGCAGCGCATCTGGAGCGTGGCGAAAAGCCGATCGCGGCATCTCTGGCGGGCTTGCGTCAGCGCGACTCGTCGTGGGACCGGCGCTCGGTCTGCGCCTGGTATGGCGAGAAAAAGCTTCCCCTGTGCGACGAGTTTGGCACCGCGTCCATCGCGTACCCGAGTTTTCTGAAGGACAATTTCCGCGATATCGTTCGCGACAACAACCAACTTTCGCTGCGGGTAGCTTCCTCGATCCCGGTTGGAGCTTCACGACTGACGGTCGTGACCAGCGAGCCTTTCGACAAGGAATTCGTCGGAAAAATTACCTCCAAACTTGGTGAAGTGACACTCTATTCGACTGCGGTTCCCAATGATGCTGGGCCGCGGGAAAAGTCTTCGCCGGGCGCACACGATTCCCTTCTGTCGGGAAACGAAAAGAACCAGAACACGATTCTGATCCGGCAGGGTTATGGAAAAGATGCGAATCAGCAAGCCCTGCCTGCGGCTTTCAGTGCGGGCCATGTTCCAGACGCTTCGGGAAGGTTCGATCGTGAGATCACGTTCGGAACTCCCATCGCCGTGGTCGATTGGAAAACTGGCAAATCAGAAACTCCGGGCGCTTTTGTACAGGTAACCACCCGCGTCGCAGCCCTGTACAACCGTCTGTTCGGCACGTGGGGAGAATTTGTGCTGGGCGTCGCTTATATCCTGCTCGGGCTGGGAATTTTCCTGGCGATCGTGGAGTTGATTGCGCTCATTATCGGCACGCGCATGACGCGAACTGTTACCGCCGCCGTTGCCCAGCTCTACGATGCGACAAGGCATGTCGATCGAGGCGACTTTAGCCATCGCATACCCGTGAAGTCGCAGGACCAGCTGGCGCAGCTCTCATTGTCGTTCAACTCAATGACCGCCTCGATCGAAAAGCTTATCCAGGAGCAAAAAGAAAAGCAGCGGATGGAAAGCGAACTCGCCATCGCGCAGGAAGTACAAGCGCAGCTTTTCCCGCGGCAGGTCTCGGAAATCGAATCCCTGGAAGTGCACGGATTCTGCCGGCCTGCGCGAACCGTCAGTGGCGACTACTACGACTTCCTCACGGCGAGCTCGCACAAAATGATACTGGCGGTCGGAGACATCAGTGGGAAAGGAATTTCGGCGGCTCTGTTGATGGCGACCATTCACTCGGCCGTGCGGGCGTATAGCGTGGAGAGCCTTCCCCAGATACGAGAGCCGATCGCCGTGGGCGCGGTCGCCGGCACGGGCCGCATGATGGCAAGCTGGCCGGAGGGAATTGATGTTTCTCCGTCAGCGCTTCTCAGTCTACTGAATCATCAACTTTACGAGAGCACTCCACCGGAAAAATACGCGACACTGTTTCTGGGCATCTATGACGGACGGCTGCGGCGCATGACGTACAGCAATGGCGGGCACCTACCCCCGATCCTGATCTCGGAAAACGGCGCGATCTCGCGCCTCGAGGCCGGCGGCACAGTCGTCGGCCTGTTCGACAACATGCGCTACGACGAAGGCTCAATCGAGATGCGCCCAAGAGATATTCTGATCGCCTACAGCGATGGGGTTACTGAGCCGGAAAATGATTTCGGCGAGTTTGGCGAACAACGATTAATAGAACTGGTTCAGAGAAACCGGAATCAGCCGTTGACCCAGATCACGCAGATTGTGACACACGCGGTCGATGACTGGATCGGCGACAAGGAGCAGCCCGACGACGTCACGCTCGTCCTGGCACGCGCGCGCTAACCGCACCAGACGTCTGTGACAGCCGTGCAACGACGCCGTCCGCAAAGTAAAGTATTCCAAGCGGTGCGCAGGAACGGGCAGGTTGTGGTTGACAGGCAGAGAATCGATCCCATACCTTGGAGCCTCGATTGTCTGTACTCGCGGGAGTAGCATAACTTCGGCAATGCGCCGGGGCTCCATCCCGGAGATGACGGTTCGATACCGTTCCTCCCGCCCCAGATTCCTCGCCGTCCCGGATTCAGCCGTCGTCGCGATTTTCAGCATCTCCCCCTTCAGTTCAGATTTGTTCTGGGATTGCCCTTTTCCTCCCAAGAAAACTCCATCTATTGCCGGATTCGCGGATTCGCCACGGAGTACAGCACATCGGTCACGAAGTTGACAGCCACATACGTCAATCCAATCGCGAGGATGCAGCCTTGCACCACAAAGTAGTCTCGGTTCGAGATGGCATCGATGGTGAGGCGGCCGATCCCGGGCCAAGAGAAGATTTTCTCAGTCACGATCGCGCCGGCCAGCAGCGCGCCGAATTGCAGCCCGAGCACCGTCAGCACTGGGATCAGGGCATTGCGCAACGCGTGTCGGTATACAACCGTGCGTTCGGGCAGTCCTTTGGCACGCGCGGTCCGAATGTAGTCCTGGCTGAGTTCTTCCAGCATCGATGTGCGCACCATGCGAGTGAGGATCGCGGCCATCCCAGTGCCCATGGTGATGGCCGGAAGGACGAGATTCGCAAATGATCCAGCGCCGGAAACCGGAAGCCAGCCGAATTTGATGGCGAAAATGAGAATGAGAATCGGACCAAGCGCGAAATTCGGAAACGACAAACCAAAAAGGCTGACGACCGAGAGCAAACGATCATCCCAGCGATTGCGATGGAGAGCCGAGCGAACTCCGGCGGGAATCGAAAGCACGATGGCGATGAACAATGACGCGATCGTGAGTTGCAGCGTGTAGGGATATCGCTGCGCGATGAGTCGCGTGACGGACTCGTTGTAGCGCAACGAGCGTCCGAGATCGCCGTGCAGAACGCCGGTCCAGTAACGGACGTATTGCGTGCCGAGCGGAGCATCGAGCCCGTAGGCGTGGCGGACAGCAACAATGTCGGATGGCGGCGCTCCTTCCCCGAGCATCTGCGCGATGGGATCGCCGGGGACAAGATGGATCAGCAGAAAAACAATGCTGACCACCAGCCAGATGACTGGAAGGGTGTAGAAGACGCGTTGGAGGATCAGTTTCAGGATCAGTTCTCAGTCGTCATCGTCGGTCATCAGTCGTAGATCCTGAGTCGTCGGTCGTTGACGGCGATTCCGCAGCAATTCTATGTCATCAACGCCCGGCTCCCTTCGCCGCTTCGGCCTCGCCCTCGAGTTTCGCTGTCTTCTCGATCCGCACGCGGGCGATGCGATGGCCTTCCATCTCCTCGACCGTGTAGCGGCGCCCTTCGTATTCAAATGAGTCACGTAGCGTGGGAATGCGCTGCAGGCGGGCCAGAACGAATCCCGCCAGAGTCTCGAATCCGGCATCGTGCGGCAGAATGAGGCCGTATTCGGTTTCTAAATCACGAATATTTACCGATCCTTCGAGTACTAGAACCGATTCATCCTGCAGCGAGGGCTCGCTGGGCGAAACATCGAATTCGTCCTCAATGTTGCCAACTAGCTGCTCAAGAATGTCTTCAACCGTGATGACGCCAGCGGTTGACCCAAATTCATCCACGACGACCGCCATGTGCCTGCGCCGCTCTTTGAATTCATTCAACAGTTCGTCAAGAACCTTCGTTTCGGGGACTACAAGCACGTCGTGCATGATCTGGGCAATTTGCATCTTCGTGATTCGCGTCGCAGTGGTTTGCCCAAGATTGCTTAGCCGCAGACGCATCCAACGCATGAGATCTTTGTAGTAGAGCACACCGACGATGTGCTCCGGTCCGCGCTGCGGATCATAAATTGGAATGCGCGAGTGCTGGCCTTCGACCACGCGGACCAGGGCATCGTCGAGCGTGAGATCCGAGGGAAGCGAAAAAATATCCGGACGCGCAACCATGACTTCACGCACCGTGATGCTGTCGAGTTCGATGGCGCTGTGGATCATCTCTTCCTGAAATTCCGGAATTTGACCGAACTGGCGGCTGGCGGTGACGATCAGCTTGAGTTCGGCCGGCGAGTGCACTGCCCCGCCGCGGCGCGTGAGTTGCGCGCCAAAAAGACGCAAGACCATACCTCCGGAGCGCCGCATGAAGAACAGAATTGGCCGCGTGATCGTAAGGAACGCTTCCATGGGCGCCGCAACGGCCAGTGCAATTTGCTCCGCGCGCTGCAGAGCCAGAGTCTTCGGAACCAACTCGCCCAACAGGACATGCAAGTAGGTGATCAAGCTGAACGCGATCGCGATGGCAATGGTATGGGCGTAAATCTCCAGGTGCGGTACGCGTTGCACGAATTTCACGCCTTCGACCAGGTGCGCGACCATGGGTTCGCCAATCCATCCCAGGGTGAGGCTGACCATGGTGATGCCCAGCTGCACCCCGTTGACGACTTCATCGAGATTCTGGTGCAGGCGCTGGACGATGCGGGCGCCAATGCGTCCGGATTCGATCAGTTGCTGGATGCGCGTGTCGCGGATACTGACCAGGGCAAACTCGGCCGCCGCGAAGAAGGCATTCGCCGCCACGAGTAGCAGGATCAACAACACCCGCAGCAGCACAAAAGCGATCATGGAAGGCTCAATTCTAACATCGGACAGAGCGCCCCGGACTTCAGACCGTCGGACTTCCTACCTCGGGCGCCAGACCTCAGGCTGCGCCCAGCCCATAGCCGCGGGATCTGAGAGACCGGCGCGCAAGTGCCGGGAATGTAATGGACCAAGAACACGGAGTCCCCATCAACGGACGGCACGACTTTGCAAGATAGACCACAATCAACACCGGGCGTGAAATCTGCGGCCTGACGTGTAAGATCCGACATCCAAGTAAAGTCCATGGGTGGAATTCACAAGTGGCTCAGATCACAAAAATCACCTGCCGGATGCGCTATCCTTTTTCTAGGCGGCTGGTCTAAGTAGCAGGCAGCAGAGAGATTACTGCCGGTTTTCTTCGGTCTCAGGCCGTAACGTCGTTTCGGACCTTAATTCTCGAAAGATAGCCTTGAAACCAGGAACAAAAGCAAACCAGGGTACGTACAAGGAAGTGAGAGTGACAGATTAGGTGCCATTCATGGTCCGAAACTCCCATCCGCAACCTCAGGAGGAATTGTGAACGGTAACGGCAATCAAAAGAAGAAACGCCGCAGAGTGTGGATTTGGAGCATCGTAGCCATCGCTTTGGTACTGCTGATTGCGGGTGGAGTGATCGCCGCCACACGTGGGGGGACGAAGATTGACCCCACCAAGCTGGCCAAAGTCGAACGCGGCGATCTGGCCAAGAGTGTGGTCGCGACCGGAAAGGTCACGCCGATTACGAAGGTCGAAATAAAATCGAAAGCCAGTGGCATCGTCAAGAAGCTTTATGTCGATTATGGCGATCGCGTGAAGCAGGGACAGTTGCTGGCGCAACTCGATAAAGCCGAGATTCAGGCGCAGGTCGATCAGTCTCGAGCCGCTCTTGAAGCGGCGGAGGCGAACCTGACAAGCGCGAAGGCGGATTATCAGCGCGCCAAAGTGGATGCGGAAGGTCCCGATGTACCCCTGTTGAAACGCGCCTACGATCGCACGCAGTCTGAGGCACAGTATGGAGTGGTTTCGGCCTCGCAGCTTGACGACGCCGACAGGAATTATCAGCTGGCACTGAATAAGCAGAACGTAGCCAAGGCGCAGGTTATCGTGCTCAATGCCAAGATCGCCCAGGCACAGGCGCAGGTAGTGGAAGACCAGGCCAATCTGAAGCAACTCGAAGAGCAGCTCAGTTATACCGATATCATCTCGCCGATTGACGGCATCGTGCTGTCGCGCGATGTCGAAATTGGCGATGCGGTCAGCTCAATTCTCGTGCTGGGTTCATCTGCCACACTCGTTATGACCCTGGGCGATACCAGCGAAGTTTACGTCAAGGGCAAAGTGGACGAGAGCGATATCGGCAAGGTCTATCTCGGGCAGCCGGCGCGGATCAAAGTCGAGTCGTTTAAAGACAAAACCTTCTACGGCAAAGTGACAAAGATTTCTCCCATGGGCGTGGAAAAAGATAACGTTACGACATTCGAAGTGCGCGTCTCGATCCAGAATCCTGGCGGCGAATTGAAAGCCGAAATGACCGCCAATGCGGAAATCATTCTCGACGAGCACAAGAACGTGCTGCAGATTCCTGAAGGCGCGATCATCTACGACAAAGATAAGAAATCCTACGTCGATATTCCCGATCCGAAGGGAAAAGACGGCATGGACAAGATCGCCATCAACATCGGAATCTCGAACGGCGCCAAGACCGAAGTCGTCAGCGGCCTGAAGGAAGGACAGGAAGTCGTGCTGCAGTAGTCCCAACTTGCGAGTTGCTATTCCGGAGAATACCCAACATGAGCGGAGAATCCTCAGTTCGGGCTAGCGACAT
>Ga0335074_10008231_pt1 | contig 14485 bp, 13 predicted proteins | sample Lox_Sample_23_FD_206715 | JGI IMG/M metagenome (GOLD analysis project Ga0335074, IMG submission 206715) | Soil microbial communities from Loxahatchee National Wildlife Refuge, Florida, United States - Lox_Sample_2.3 | ecosystem: Environmental > Terrestrial > Soil > Wetlands | place: USA...
CAGCGGCCAGATCACCTACCCCACCATCCTCGGCGCCGACGCCTACACCGCCACCCTGACCGGCCCCGGCGGCAGCCCCTCAACCCAGGTCACCATCCCCGCCGTCACTTCCGATCCCACCACCGCCACCCTCTACCTCGAACCAGCCGGGCAGGCCCCAGCCTTCACCAGCGCCGCTTCTGCGAGTGCCGCGCTGCGCGAGCCGTTCAGCTTCACCGTCACCACGGCCGGCGACCCCGCCCCCGCGATCACCGAGACCGGTGCGCTGCCCTCAGGAGTGACCTTCACCGATGACGGGGACGGCACCGCCACCATCGCCGGGACACCGGCTGCGGGCACGGCCGGGACTTACCCGCTCACGATCACCGCGGCCAACGGCGTGGGCAGCCCGGCGGCCCAGGCGTTCACGCTGACCGTGACCGCGACGGCATCGGCTCCCGCGTTCACGGGCCGCCCGCTGGCCGGCGCGACCTTCGGGGTGGCGTTCAGCCGCACCATCCAGACAACCGGTTACCCGGTGCCCAAGATCACCAAGACCGGGTCGCTGCCACCGGGGGTGACCTTCACCGACAACGGCGACGGCACCGCCACTTTGGCCGGGACACCGGACAAGTCCGCGTCCGGCCCCTACTACCTGATCCTCACCGCGAAGAACACCGCCGGGACCGCCACCTGGGACTTCACCCTCGTCGTCAATACCGCGCCGGCCATCAAGAAGGTTCCCGCCACTACCGGCAGCACCGGCGACCCGCTGTCAGTGACCATCACCTCGACCGGGTACGGCACGCCCGCGCTGACCGAATCCGGAGCGCTCCCCGCCGGGATGAGCTTCACCGACAACGGCGACGGCACCGCCACTATCGCCGGCACCCCGGCCGCGGGCAGCGGCGGCAGCTACCCGGTCACCGTCACCGCGACCAACGGGACCGGGACCGCCAGCCAGGCATTCACCATCACCATCAAGCAGCCGCCGGCCATCACCAGCCCGGACACCGCCACCATCACGGCCGGCACCCCGTTCACGTTCACCGTGACCGCCACCGGCTACCCCGCGCCTGTCATCACCTCGTCCGGCAAGCTGCCCAAGGGCATCACCTACGACAAGGCCACCGCCACCTTCTCCGGCACCGCCGCCACCGGGACCACAGGCACCTACGCCATCCTCATCACCGCCACCAACACCTCCGGGAAAACCCCGCAGGCCCTCACCCTCACCGTCACCACCCCAGCGGCACCCGCCAGTCCCTCGACAGTCACTCCCGCTGCATATAACCGGCTCCTCACCCGCCTGTGATGTGTGTTGTCCGGTACCAGAGACTCATGGCGATGAGCGCCTCGACCCGCCCACGTGTATTCGTAGTCCTTAGTGCAGACAAGGCGAATCGCTCCCTTTAGCTGGTTCCCAGGACCGGCCTGTCGCCTGCCACCGTCATGGGGCCACCCTGAGGGGTTTTCTGCCACGGGGATGGGACCGCCCGGTTGCCGGTTATGGCATCGCCTGCCTGATGCCGGGTACTGATTCGTCCAGGTCATCTGACTTTGGGGAATCGGGGATCAATGGCATTCCGGGAGGTTGCCGTGACTGAGATACGCGAAGCGCTGCGGGCCTGGCTCGACGGGGCGGGGCTGCGGACGGTCGCGGAACGCGCGGGGGTGGACCGCAAGACAGCACGGCGGTATGTGGAGGCCGCGGTCAGCGCGGGCCTGAGCCGTGACGGCGGTAGAGCCAGCTCACTGACGAGCTGCTCGGCGTGGTCGCGGGGGTGGTCCGGCCGGTGCGGCCGGGCGGGCACGGCAGCGCGTGGGATGCGCTGGAAGTATGCCGCGGCAGCCATCCACGGGCAGCACGTCACCTACCAGGCCTGCATCTGGCACAAGCAACCATTCACGCAGCAATGCAGTGGCCTGCTACAGGCACTCACACACGCCGAACGCCGAGGAGGGCTCGCGCCAAGCCCAGCGGAGAGTGACGAATACCTTGAAGTGCTCGCGATCCTGCCGATTCCGGCGCGCCCGCCACCCGTCCCCCGCCTGCCCGTTGCTGCGCGCCGAACGCCCGGTTCGGTACCACGGCCGTGCTGATACGGCAGCTGTAGATCGTAACCTTGGTTGAGTTGCTGCAGGTCGTAGCCCTGACGTAGGCCGGAGCGGTACGGTTGCCCGGCACCTTGGTTACGGATCACCGAACACGCGGGTAAGCAGGCGCGGCTGCCGTGATCATGCCAGTTTGTGGAACATGACGATCACGCGGCAGCCGCTGCTGCCACGGTAGACCATGCCAGGCACGCGGGCCTGCTCGATGACCCCCGCCGCCTCTCAGCGACGAACCGGGGCCTGCTACCGGGCGCTCCGGTACCTACCCGGACAGGACTTCCACCTGTAAGCCTGGACCAGCTTTCAGGACGCAACACGCCAACAGCGTGTCGCGGATGCCCGCGGGCAAGGGCCCGTGTATATTTACTAGTATTTTGATCGTAAATATTGACTTGAGGTGACGGGCCTGCCAGCCTGAGGACATGAAGCACTCCGCGGGCAACGGATGGCCGCCCGACGCGGCCTACCGGGCCGGGGTCCGCATCGGACATCCGCCGAGAGGGATCCCCCATGTCACGCACCACACGCGGGTTCGCGCTAACCGCTCTCGCCGTCTTGACTAGCGCGCTGGCGACGGCCTGCTCGTCATCGCCGACCGCTACCGCCACCCAGACCTCCGCGCAGACCTCCGCGCAGAAGGGTGATCCCGCCAGCGATGTCGTGATCAACTTCGGCGACCAGCAGCAAGAACTGGAGACCCTGCTGAACGTGTCCGGCGTGCTCCAGGGCGCCCCGTACAAGGTGAACTTCGTTGAATTCGACAGCGGTCCGCTGGTGGACGCGGGGTTCGCCGCGCACCGGATCGACGTCGGGTCGATGGGAGACCTGCCTGCCTCGCTGGCGGTCAAGTCCGGCCTTCCCGTCCAGGCGGTCATGGTCGACAAATCCATCGGCGCGAGCGAGTACCTGCTCGCCGAGCCGGGCATCACCAGCATCGCGCAACTGCGCGGCAAGCCCGTCGCCTACACCACAGGGACGGCCGAGCAGGCCTTCGCGCTTCGCGCCCTCAAGCAGGGCGGACTCACCCAGGCGGACGTGCATCAGGTGGACGTGACCCTGGAACAGCTCGGCACCGCACTCCAGTCCGGCGCCGCTGTCGCCTCCGTCGTCGACGCTGAGCAGAAGGCAGACTACGAACTCGGCCACCCGGGCGCCACGGTGCTGGCCACCATCCAGACGGTGACCCCGCCCAGCTACGGATACCTGCTGGCCACGACCGCCGCCCTTGCCGACCCGGCCAAGCGGGCCGCCATCGAGAACCTCACCAAGCGGATCATCGAGGCGTCGGACTGGCAGAAGTCACACCAGAGCCAGTTCATCACCGACTATTACGTCGACGTCGAGCACCAGACGCCGCAGGTCGCCAAGCTCATCCTCGCGGCCGGCGGCACCGACACTTACATCCCGATCACCGCCGGGGTGCAGTCCGCGCTCCAGCAGATGGTGGACCTGATGGCCTCCTCTGGCGGCCTGCCCGCCTCGTTCAGCGTCGCGCCGCTGTACAGCCAGTCCGTGGCCGCCTGGTACAACGCGGTCGTGGCGGAGGTGCCGCAGAATGGTTGACCTGACCGCCCCGCCGGTGACGCTGGTCCGCCCGTCTGTCAGCGACCGCAAGCGCACCCCGCGGTTCCGAGTTCCCAGGCTTGCCCGCCGCCTCACCGGCCCGATCCTGGTCATCGTGCTGTGGCAGGCGGTGTGCAGCGCGCACGTGTTCACCTCGTTCGAGCTCGCGTCACCGGTCGCGGTGATCGACGCGGGCCGCCAGCTATGGGCCGAGGGCGCACTGCAGTCCGCCCTGGCGATCTCGCTGCAGCGGGTGGTGCTCGGGCTCACCCTCGGCGTCACGGCGGGAGTGACCCTTGCCGTGATCACCGGGCTGTTCTGGGTCGGCGAGGACCTGCTCGACCCGGTCATCCAGGCGGCGCGCGCGGTGCCGATACTCGGGCTGCTGCCGCTGGTGATCATCTGGATGGGCGTGGGCGAGCTGCCCAAGGAGTTCCTGGTAGCGCTCGCCGTCACGTTCCCCGTGTACCTGAACACGCACGCCGGCATCCGGGGCGTGGACATGAAGCTCGTCGAGGCGGGCCAGACGTTCGGGCTCAACCGGTGGGGGCTGATCAGGAAGGTGATCCTGCCGGGAGCGCTGCCGGGGTTCCTGGTCGGGCTCCGGTTCGCGCTGGTCGGCTGCTGGGCGATCATCGTGGTCGCCGAGGAGATCAACGCGCAGAGCGGGCTCGGCTACCTGATCATGCAGGCACAGACCACAGACCGCACCGACATCATGTGCTTGTGCCTGGCCATATACGCAATCCTCGGCATCGGCGCCGACGCGATCGTGCGGCTGCTCGAGCGGTACCTGCTCGTGTGGCGGCGCGGGTTCAAGGGGGCCTGATGAACGCCATCGTCGCGACCGGCGTGCGCCGCGACTTCGACGGCCGCAATGTGCTGGACGGGCTCGACCTGGCCGTTGATGATGGCGAGTTCGTCGCGCTGCTCGGTCGCAGCGGCACCGGCAAGTCCACCCTGCTGCGCATTCTCGGCGGTCTCGACCCGGCCTACGAAGGCGACGTCCTGGTATCGGAACGCCGGGCCGTCGTGTTCCAGGAACCGCGGCTGATCCCGTGGCAGCGCGTGCTGCCCAACGTGTCGCTCGGGCTCAGCCCGGCCAGAGCCAAGGGCGGCCGGGACGGCCTGCACACGCTGGCCGTCGGGGCGCTCGCCGAGGTCGGACTGACCGATCATGCCAGGGCGTGGCCGGTCACGCTGTCCGGCGGCGAGGCGCAGCGGGTCGCGCTGGCCCGTGCCCTGGTACGGGAGCCGCAGCTGATGCTGCTTGACGAGCCATTCGGCGCGCTGGACGCGCTTACCAGGTCCCGGATGCATGTGCTGCTACGCGAACTGTGGACCCGGCACCAGCCGGCCGTGCTGCTCGTGACGCACGACGTGGAAGAGGCGATCGTGCTGGCCGACCGGGTACTCGTACTCGACCGCGGCGTCATCACGGTCAGCGCACAGGTCACTCTGGACCGGCCGCGCGACCCGGGCAGCCCGGGCTTCACCGGGCTGCGCGGAAGGCTGCTGGCCGAACTCGGCGTCGTGACCGCGGAGGACGGCCCGTAAATGCGACGTGCCGATATAGAACCAATTCCGGACCGGCGCAGAACAGCTAGCGCCGCGATGGTAATGCGCGCCGCACTCGACCACGGCCCCATTGCCCGGTCAACTGTGGGGCGAATTGCCGGGCTCAGTCCGGCCGCAGTTAGCAAACAATGCGCCGGCCTGATCCGCCGGGGCCTGCTCCGCGAAATGCCGGACCCGCATCCGGCAGCGGGCCGACCTCATGTACCGGTGGACATTGACACAGAAAAGGCGGTGGTATGCGGTGCGCATATAGCGCTGCGGCACACCACGATGGCGCTGCTGGACCTGCGCGGCCGGGTGCTGGCGCAGGACCGGATCCCGCACCGTGCGCCGGGAGATCCCGGCGCTGTGCTGCGCGACATCGCCGCTGTCCTGCCTGGCCTGGCACCGGCGGGCGGCGGCCGCGTACTCGGGCTCGGCGTCGCCACCGGCGGCTGGGTGGACTCGGAAGCGGGACTGATCGCTGATCACCCGCTGCTCGGCTGGCGCGATGTCGAGGCCCGGGACCTGCTGGAATCGCTGACCGGCCTGCCAGTACGGGTCGACGGTCACGCCAGGGCGATGGTTCGTGCCGAGGGACTGTTCGGCGACCGGCGGGCCAGGTCCAGCGCGGTGCACCTGTTCGCCGGCAACGTGGTCGATGCCGCGTTCGCGGTGGGCGGCACGGTGCAGCACGGTCCCCGGTCCGCGGCAGGCGCGGTCGCCCACCTGCCGGTACCCGGCCGGGCCGATCCGTGCGAATGCGGCGGCTCCGGATGCCTCCAGGCCGTCGTCTCCGACGCCGCGCTGGCCAGCCAGGCGACCGCGGCCGGCCTGACGACGGCCGGCCTGACGACGGGCGGCCTTGAGCTGGCTGGATCCGGGCCCGCGGGTGCGGCGGGTCCGGGTCCGGCCGCGGCGCTGCTGGCCGCCGCGCAAGCTGGCGAGCCGCGGGCACTCGGGCTGTTCTGGCAGCGGGCGCGAGCGCTGGGAGCGGCGGCGGCAACGCTGCTCAGCATGCTCAACCCGAGGGTGCTCATCGTGGCCGAATCCGGCGTCCTGCTCCTGCCCGGATGCCTGGACGTGCTGCGCTCGGAAGTGCTATCCCGGTCTCCCTGGAACCGGTCTCCCTGGGACGGGACGCCCGAACAGCCGGTGGTCGCGTCCAGTTTCGGCCGCGAGGTCCTGGCCGTGGCCGCGGGCACCGTCCTGCTCGCCGAGATATATGCCGATCCCGTCGCCATTTAATTTACTTAGTTGCAATATGGACAAGCACCACAGTCAGTTATGACAATTGAATTATGACCACTTTGCAAGAAGCACTCACCATTACCGCCAGGCCGGTCGCCGGCCATATCGGCGCGGATATTTCCGGCGTCGATATTGCCCAGCCACTCGCACCGGAAACGGTGCAGCAACTGAAGGACGCGCTGTTTCAGTACAAGGTCATCTTCTTCCGGGACCAGCACCTTGACCATGCGAGCCAGATCGCGTTCGGGAGGCAGTTCGGGCAGCTCACCTACGCGCACCCGCATGACGACACGCCGCCTGACGGTCACGCGGAGATCTACACCGTCGACCCGGACCGGTTCACGAAGCGCTACGGCACGGACTTCCGCAAGCAGGTACGCCGCCAGTACAGCTACTTCACCGGCTGGCACACCGACGTGACGGCCGCGGTGAACCCGCCGGCGATCTCCATCCTGCGCGCGGACGTCGTACCGGAGATCGGCGGCGACACGCAGTGGACGAACCTCCAGGCCGCGTACGAGGGCCTGTCCCCCACGGTGCAGCGGTTCGTGGACGGGCTGCGCGCCGAGCACCGCTACGGCGGCGGGTATGAGAGCTCGGAGAAGCTGCGCAAGCGGATCGAGGACAACCTGCTGATCGCGATCCACCCGGTGGTCCGGGTGCACCCGGTCACCGGCGACAAGGGCCTGTTCGTGAACCCTGGCTTCACCAGCCACATCGTGGCTGTGTCCGGGAACGAGTCGCGGGCGATCCTCGACCTGCTCTATTCGGAGATCACCCGGCCGGAGTACACGGTGCGGTTCCGCTGGGAGCCGGGCAGCGTGGCGGTGTGGGACAACCGCGCCACCTCCCACCTGGCCCCGCGCGACATCGAGCACCTCGACCTGAAGCGCACGCTGCACCGGGTCACGGTGATCGGTGACGTGCCGGTAGGCCCGGACGGCCGCGAATCCGAGCTGATCGCCGGCCAGCCGTTCACCGACAAGCACGTCGTCGTGGTCGACGACTGAGCGCGGTACCGGGCGCAGGGACGTTAAAGCCTGCCCGGCGCGGGATCCCGGTCCCCGCGCCGGGCATTTCTCCGTTCCGCCAAGGAGGCTCGCGTGGCACGAGCCCCCTCCATAAGGGGCCCGCGCGCCGCGAGCCTCCTTGATGCGCCTCGATGCGGGCGGCGGCCAGGTCGCGCAGGCGGGGCAGCAGGTGATCGCCGGCGCGCGCGGCTTCGCGCAGGTACGGGGTGCCGGAAAGGATGAAGTGCGTGATGCCGAGCGCGGCGTACTTGGCCAGCGCCGCCGCCACTTCGTCGTACGACCCGACCAGCCAGGTGGTGCCCGCTCCGCCGCCGCCGTACTTGCCGGGCGCGGTGTACAGGCACGAGTCGAGCACGTCGCCGCGCTCGGCGAGGGCGAGCAGCCGCTGCTGGCCGACCGCGCGGTACCAGCCGCCCCGGCGCAGCTCATCGGTCTGCCCAGCCTGCTCCGCCATCTGCGCGACCCGCTCGGTCGCGTCCCGCCAGGCTTCCTCCGCCGTGTCCCGGACCAGCGTCGTGATGCGCAGGCCGAACTCCAGTGGCGCGTGCTCCCGGCCAACCTCCTCGGTCAGCGCGGTGAGCCGCGCGATCCGCTCGGCGATGCCCTCCAGCGGCTCACCCCAGAACAGCTGGACGTCGGCGTGCGCCGCCGCGACCCGCTCGGCGGCAGGCGACGCGCCGCCGAAGTAGAGCCGGGGGTGCCGGCCGTGCTCGGCGCCGAACGGTCGCGGCCGCACCGTGGATCGGTCGACCCGGTAGTGCTCACCGTGGAACGTCACGTCCTCCCGCGTCCACAGCAGCCGGATCAGCTGGACCATATATCAGACTATACCTATAGAAATAGTCTGATATAACCGCACCGTCCTGGTGGTCCGCCCGGTCAAGATCACCTTCCGGTAAGTAACTAGAACGTGTTCTACTTCTGTGTATGGGGTTTCCAGCTCTGCCCGGCGTGCGGCACCAGCAGCTCGACATCAACGGGATACAGATGCACGTCGCGGAACCAGGCACCGGGACGCCGGCGATCGCGTCCTCCAGCGGCGCCAGCAGCGTCCCCGCCTGCGCGACGGTCCCCGCCAGCGTGGCCGGGGAGATCTCCGCGCCCTGCCGGGCCAGGCCCGTCACCAGCGAGTTCGCCGACCGGCCCGCCTCGAACCGCTCCACCAGCAGCATCGCGGTGAACCCGTTCGTGAACAGGCCCTTCCCGATCGCCTCCGGCGGCCCCGGCGCCATCACCGTCGCAGGGCCCTCGCACCGGCACTCTCTCTTATAGCGGCGCCGGCAGTTCGCGACCAGCCGGATGATGACCTGCCAGTCCAGCTGCTCCCCGGACCAGTGATCGCCCAGCAGGCTGAACGGCTCACCGCAGTCCGGGCAGCGGTACCCGCCGCCGGGGAAGTCCCAGAAGACCTCGAACCGCGGCAGCCCCGGGTAGCCCCGCCGTCCCGGACGCGCCCCGGGACCGCGTTTCACCTGCTCCTTCTGCTCGCTGCCCGGCTTCCCGCCGTCACCGGCGCCGGCTTCAGCATCGTCACCGCCGCCGCCGTCCGGAGCCGGGCCGGACTTCTCCGACGACCGCCCGGACACCATCCGCTGCAGCACCGCGATCACGGAGTTCGCCTCGGCGAGCCGGGCCGCCTGCCCGCCGACCAGCTCCCGCAGCTCCTCGCTGGCCCGCAGCACCTGCGCGTTCTGCTCCCGCAGCTCCCTGATCTCCGCGGACTGGCACCTGATCCGCGCCGACTGCTGCTCGATGACCTGCAGCGCCCGCGCCAGCACTTCCTCAGCAGGCGCTCCGCCCGCGGACGGCACCCGTGTACCGTCCGCACCCGCCAGTACACCGGCCACCGCAGACACGAACCACAGCAAACACCACCGTCACCGCCAAATCACGCATCCCGCCCGGCGTGTCGCAGCCATCGGCCACGCAAGACTCCGCAGCCACCGTCACAGGATTTGCGAAGACTTACGCGGCCCCAACCTCGATGTAGCACATTACCTTGTCGCCACGCTGATGTAGCGCATCAATTGTCGACGCGGGATTGCTAATGCCGTCGATGTCATACACGGTCGGATTGGATGCGATCATGCCTAGCGCATTCAGGGCGCCATACCCCATGTCCGATGTGCTGCTGATGTTCAGGGCGTGGTCTAGTTCCAGCTGAAATTCAGGGCCATTGCCCGGACCCTCGTAGGTCGGTCTCCACCAGCTCGCGGCAGGAGGGACGGCGGCACCACCAGGGAGAGCGATGGGCAGTACGGCGATAGCGCTGGCGATGGCTACCAGTGCCATCCTCAGGAGCGCCATGTCGCTCACCTTATACCCGCCGGGGTAGCACACCTGACCCTGAGGTGGAGCTGGGCAGACATCTGGGGCGGTCAGAGAGTTGGGTCTCGCAGGTAGAGCGCGGCGTCCGGCCGATCGAGCAGATATCGGCTCTAAATACAGTGGCTAATGCTCTCGCTGTACCTGTTGCTGCGCTCATGGGTAATGGAGTCGACCCTGATGGAGATTCACTTCGGCTTGAACTTCAAGAAGCCTTGGCAACCTTCCGAAATTGGGTTACACAGCTGGTTGAGGCTTTTGGCGTGATGGCCACTGGCGACGCCTTGTTGGTTACATACGGTTTCTCGCAACGTCTGGCAGCGATCCTCTTTCTGGCAAGCGCCCTGCCTCTTGCGGCACTGCTAATTTACCTTCAGATCATGTCAGTAGCGGGCCCTCTGGTCGGCCTAGCCGCGAGGATTGAGAGAATGCTATCTCTTGAAGACTCTTTGGCGGCGATCTACGCGAAGGCTCACTTGTCGTCCTCATCCTCTAGGATCGCTGGCATCAATGGCCCTAGTTATGAGGATCTGATGAAGCTAGATGGAAACTTGTCACAGCGATATTAGCTTAGGAAGCGAATTCCCGCAATGATTTATGTAACAACTACAATCCAGGTCGGTCTAGCTATTTTGGGTCTGACTGTTTACGGATACAAATTCATGTAAGTGGCCGTGACCCGCTGGTCCACCGCTGGAGTCGCTGAGCTTCTGGACGATCTGGCCGCGACCCGGACGTCGGCGAGGCGGTAGAGGCGGTCCGCGAATAGCAGTGATCATTGCTGGGAACGGAGCGGCAGACCGCGCCGTCCCGTCTCCGGCATGACAGGCGCCGTTGACACCCGGCGTCGCTCAGATCTACCTGTTATGCATCGACCAACCCTTTGCGGCGCCCGCCACTAAAAGCGTCCAGATTGGCGGCACTGCGCGCGACCACCCCATCCAGTACCGACCACTATGAGTGACGGCCGCGGCGAGGGTGTGGGCGAGCGGATCGCCGAATCGGAATGTCTATCGATCCGGTAGGAACTTGCTGTTCGCAGTGCGCAGATTGTTCGTTCACGTGCAGAGTGCCTGGCTCGCGGGGTCTCGCCGCCGGGCCGGCTCAGTGGTCGTCGTAGTGGAAACGGCAGCCGATGATGGTGATCACGTCAGGCTGGATGTCGTACACGAGCCGGTCCTTCTCTGTGATCCGGCGTGACCAGACTTCGCCGCCCAGGTGCTTGAGGCGTTCCGGCTTGCCGGTACCCGTGCGCGGGGCGCGGGTCGTCTCCGCGATCAGCCTGATGATCTTGGATAGCGTCTTGGGGTTAGTCGTCGACCAGGCTTCGAGGTCTTCGAGGGCGCCGGAGGTGACGGGCAGTTTCACCCGTCAGCCTGCACGCCGAATCTGGCGGCCAGTGCCTCAAGTTCAACGGGCTGAGCAGCGCCTTCACGGGCCTCGGCCAGGCCGCGGAGGATATGGACGGCATTGGCGCGCGTCGAGAACAGGTAGAGCGTCTCCTGCAGCGACTCGTAGTCTTCGGCTGACATCAGGACGGCGTTGCCGCCATTGCGCGCCACGATCTCCACGACTACGTGGTCCTCGTTGACCTGCCGCACCAGCGGGAACAGGTTCTCGCGCGCGTGGCTGATGCTTACTGCGGTCACCCGGCCCTCCTTTACTTGTCCAGGAATCCCGTACAAGGCTATGTCACCGGATGCGCCGCGGCAAGGACGGCGCCTCGTCGGCAGAAATCGGGCAGATCGTCCGGTTATGTGCTCGCCGTTACCAGCGGAACAGGCAGTCCAGGCGCACGCATATCGGCTACGCGCGCGGCCTTGTCCTGCGGTAATCGCGGTGAGCGCCAGTACCGCGCGGGTGCGAGTGAACGATCGCGGTATGGGTGCAGGTAGCCAGGAGGGTCTATCGGCTTGCCCGCGCGCAGATTGTCCGGTGCCGCGTCTTCGACGGTGAGTTCCTAGCCCGTGGACGTGGCCTGGCTGTGATCGTGGCCTGATGTGATGTGCAGACCCCCTACGTCTGCGGGATCAGGTCCTTGAGCACGGTCTGGGTGAGCTGCAGGTCAACGGACTGGCGGTTGCGGCGGGCGACCGTGGCTACCTGGATCAGGGCGCTCTGGAGTTCCCTGATGTCCGCCGGGATCCGGGATGCGATGTACTCCAGGACCTCGGGCGGGACGTTGAAGCCTTCCTGGATCGCCTCGCCGCGCAAAATGGCGATCCGCGTAGCGAGGTCAGGCGGCTGGACTTCGGTGAGCAGGCCCCGCTCGAGCCGGGCGCGGAGGCTATCGTCAAGGCCGGCCAGGCTGCCGGGTGCACGGTCGCAGGAGATGACTAGCTGCGTGCCTGCGTCGTGCAGGGTGCTGAAGACATGGAGGAATTCTGCCTGGATGGCTTCGGTGGCCGGCAGGAGCTGGATATCTCCGATCAGGAGCATGCCGGCGTCCAGGTAACGGCCGCGGATCTCGCCTCGGCGGCCGTCCTGGGCCTGGCCGCTGCCGAACTCCGCCGCCTGTACGTAGCAGATGCCCAGCGACGGGTACAGCCGCCGGGCGTAGTTGCCGACGGCGTGCAGCAGGTGGGTCCTGCCTGAACAGGGACCGCCGTAGATGAACAGCGGGTTGTATGCCGTGCCCGGGGCTTCGGCGACAACGACCGCGGCTGCGAGCGCGAAACGGCTGTCCGGGCCGAGGACAAGAGTCTCGAACGTGAGCTCCGGTACCAGCGTGCCGACCATAGGCCCAAGATAGCCCTCCAGGCCGGCCATGCGCCCGCTTGCCGCCCGCGGCCGGGGCAACCGGCCCGCCCGTACCATCCAGGCGGGCACCCCAGCCGCACCATCACCAGGAACCGAGGACCACCTTGGGAGCCACCGATCGGCCCGCTACATGCGCACGGGCCAGGCACAGCCCTGATGACTCTGGCAAGCGCCGAACGGCGGGTACGCGCGCTCCGGCTGCGGCCTGAGCTGATCACTACCAGTGACCGCCAAGGCAGAGCTGTCAACGGCGCTTGAATTTGGGACTCCCTGGCTACAGCCGAATCTCAACCCCTTGCCCGATGTCTAGTCATCGCTGGTTGTGGCCGCGGGGACGCGGCCGAGGTCACTGTCTTTGAGGCGGTAGCTGTCTCCTTTGAGTGCGATGACGTCGGTGTGGTGGATGAGGCGATCGATCATGGCGGCCACGGCGACCGTCGACAACAGCTCCGCCATGCCCACCTGGTGCTGGCCAAAGGCGACTCGCACCTTCTCGCAGGAGCCCTCGTCGGCAAGGGGGTGGTCCGGTGAACACCTAAACCGCCCCCCGCCTGGAGAACACGCGGCCACCAGCCTGGAAAACTGGTGGCCGCCAGCCTGGTGAAACCAGGATCACCCAAACCGGATTTCCTGATGGCCGTTCATAGTGGAGATGAGTGCGCCGGGTCACGAGGCGACGGTGACTTAAGGGCTGCGCGGAGGTCCCGCTGGCCGGGATGTGTAACGCCATGGGTCTAGTGAGAGCCTGCGCTGGCCTCAGCCGTTGTCCGGCGCGGAGGTGGCACTGGCCTCCTGAGGATGGCGCAGCTCTGCCCAGGACAGGAGCGCGCCGAGCCGGGCCCGGTCGGCAGCCGGCAGGTTCTCGTCGTCCAGCTTGTCGCGCAGGGCTGAGATCGCAAGTGTTCGCTGCCCGGACTGGACGAGGGAGGAGCACGACGCGAAGCTCTGGGCAATCGGGGCCGACAAGCTCGTCAGCAGCTCCCGCCACAGCCGGGTAGCGACGGCCAGCGCGCCCGCGGATGCCAGGCAGTCTGCGATTTCAAGGAGGTGCTTGTCGTTCAGGCGATCTTGCCTTGTCCTGATGAGAGCTACGGTGCTGTCGGCGGCGTGGAGGCCTTCGCTGAAGGTCAGGACCCGGGCCATGCGCGCCAGGTAGCTACCAGAAACAGCCCGACCTGCGATGACTTCACGTGCCATCTCGGCAGCGCGGCGTGTATCGCCCATTTGCAGCAGTGTCTCGATGATCGGAACCTTGCGGGTTGTGTACTTCTCCGCGGCCGCCACCTGCGCGAGTTCTTCTGCCAGGGCCTCATGTTCGCCGACTGCCCTCAGCGTCTTTAGTATGGCTGGCTTGGCGCGCTGGCTGAGACCATGCCTTCCCAGGATTAGTGCCTCCACCCTGCTCTGCGCCCGGCTGGTTTCCCCGAGTCGTATTAGCTCATCCAGAATGCGCTGGCCGGCGTAGTCGTCTGACACGGAGACTTCGTCGATCAATGAGAGAACTTCCGGCAATCGTTCCGGCGGTGCCGCGGCGAGGGCGATCCATGGAGCCTGAGAGTATCCGAGGCGCTCTCCCGGGGATTGCAGGAGGTCCATGGCGATCTCGAACGCCTCATCTGGATGTCCCGTTTCCAGCAGCCGCAGGGAAACTTCTCCTGCGGCCTCCTTGTACGGTGTTCCCCGTTCGTCCAGGGCGCAGAAGATCTCGGTGATGGCGGAGGGGCCGGCTGCGAATGCCCACCCGCCGGCGACGCTCGACCATTGCCACTGAATGGTGCCTGGATCAGCGAGTGCCTGCCTGCAGAACTCGATGACGCGATCGCTGAAGCCCCACTGCGTGAGTCCGATGAGGATCCACCGGAGCATAGGGCGGCCTTTGCGCAGCTGGCCGGCTGCGACGCGCA
>Ga0335074_10008232_pt1 | contig 14484 bp, 10 predicted proteins | sample Lox_Sample_23_FD_206715 | JGI IMG/M metagenome (GOLD analysis project Ga0335074, IMG submission 206715) | Soil microbial communities from Loxahatchee National Wildlife Refuge, Florida, United States - Lox_Sample_2.3 | ecosystem: Environmental > Terrestrial > Soil > Wetlands | place: USA...
GACATCGGCCCGCTCCAGGTAGGGGAAGTCGGCGAGGAGCTCGGGGATGGTCAGCCCGGCGGCGAGCTGGCCCAGGACCGCGCTCACCGTCACCCCGGGTGTCGCGGATGCACGGCAGGCCGCTCATCCGGTTCGGATCGATGGTAATCCGCTCGTACGCCACGCCCTCAGGGTACGCCCGCCGGCCCCGAGCCGCCCAGCGCACCGCGCCTGCCTCGGCCATCGCCACCTCCCAGATGATCGTCGAGCGCTCACGGCGACCGATGATCTGGCCGATTCCCTCTGACATTCACGACCATACTCGACGTGCACTGTGAGCGTGTTGAAGGCTGGCAAAGTAGTCATCAGCTCCGACGACCCGGGGGGCAACCGCCGTTCTCGAGAGGATGCGCTGATGAGCACGCAGAGGATCGACTACTACGACTCCCCCGAGGCGCCGAGGGCCAACAGCCTCGTCCCGGCCGTCAACGTGGTCGGTCGATGCGCGTCCGCATCAACGACTTCCTGGCACGCAACGAGTCCCCGGTGATCATCTGACCCCACGGCGCCTTCGCGGGTGATCCGGTCCAGCGCCCACATCCAGACGATGAGAACTTCACCGGCTGAGCGGCCATTTGCCGCTCCATGTCGCCAACTGCGTCGGACCTTATGTCGTCATTGGCGTCAGTGGTGCACGAGGTTGCTGAGATGGTCTATTCCGTAGTTCCCGCCGGAGAAGGCGCGGACAAGCCCGTGTCGCACCTTCGGGCTGAGGCCGGAATCGGCTAGCTCCGTGAGCGGTAGCCAACGGGCCGATTCGTGCTCGGCGGGGTCGACGTGGACGGGGAGGTCATCCGCCGCCTCGACCAGGAAGTTGAGCTGTACAGTCTGACCCCGCCGCGAGGGATACGTGAAATCGAACAGGAACGGCCCCCCAGCCCGGATGGGTAGCCCCGTTTCCTCCAGGACTTCCCTGGCCAGGGCCTCGAGGAGGGTTTCGCCGGGTTCGACGCCGCCGCTCGGTAGCTCCTCCAGGCCGCCGTACTCGTCGTCGGGCAGCCTGGTCAGCACGAGCACCGAGAGGACCCCGTCGATGCGGCGGCAGAGCACGCCGCCCACCGTCATGCGGGTTACCTGCCCGTGGCCGTAGCTGCGCAGGAATTCCGAATCCTGCATGGCCAGCAGGCCGCCAGAGAGCGCGGTCATGGCCGGTCTCCAGAGTGTTGCCGCCCGGCCAGGCCGGGCAGGCCGGCGCCGACTTTGCTGATGGCGTCGGCGATCACCGTCGGGCTGGTGTTTCCGGTGAGATCATCCGACGTGGCTGGCACGAAGAACTTGACCGCGGTGGCGGCAATGCGCTCGGACATCGATACGTCCCCCGCCACCCGGGCAGCCGGGCCGTCACGCCCGGCCGCGCCCGCCTCGGCAAACACGGGATAGTGCGACAGTGAGTTCATCTGTCGCGGGATGCTGACCAGGTAGATGTTCTCCGCGCGGAGCGCGTCGGTGAAGCTCTGCCGGTCGAATCCGCACGCATCCGGGTCGATCAGCGCGGCCAGCGCGTAGTTGCCGTGCACGGTTCCCGGCTGCAGGTTCTGCATCACATCGACCCCCGGGATGGACCGCAGCGCCTCGATCAGGGCGGCGGCGGTTTTCTGCCGGTCCTCGATGAGCTGGTCCACCGTCTTGATCTGGGGCAGCGCCAGGGCCAGGCCCAAGGGGTGCGCCCGGTACTTCAGCCCGGTCCCGGTGAACGCGCTGGCGAAGTTCGGTGACGACTCCGGTATCTCCGCCATCGCGCGCAAGTTGAAATGGCCGAGCAGCAGGGCCCGCTCGTACACGTCGGGAAGGCTGGTGACGAGGACCCCGCCCTCGCCCGCCCAGATGCTCTTATGCGCCTGCAGGCTCCAGGCGGCGCCATCGCCGAAACTGCCGACCACGCGCCCGGCGAAGCGGGCCCCATGCGCATGCGAGCAATCTTCGAACAGCAGTAGGCCGTTCTTGTCGCACAGGTCCCTGAGAGCGTCCAGCTGGGCGGGCTGGCCCCACATGTGGGTGACCATGATGGCCTTGGTCTCGCCGGTGATCGCGGCCGCGGCGGCGTCGACCGACATCGTTCCGTCAGCCGAGCAATCGACGAAAACCGGCGTCGCGCCCAGAGGCAGCAGCGGCGTCGCGGTCGCGAAAAATCCGTAGTCGCAGCAGATGACCTCGTCACCGGGCCCGATTCCGGCACCGTAGTACAGAGAGTGCAGCGCGGCCGTGCCCGACGAGGTCGCCAACGCCCGCTCCACGCCAACGTAGCCGGCGAACGCGTCCTCGAAGGCCGCCACGACGCCACTGCGGTCGTAGACCGAAAGCTGGTCCCGCGCCTGCGCAAGCACGCAGGCCTCCAGCTCCGGGGTCAGCCGCGGCCAGAGTTCGCGCACCGGCTCAGCGGCGACGGGCCGCCCGCCGAGGAGGGCCAGATCGGCCCCGGATCCGCTCATGCAGGTGCCCTCTCCGACTCCCTGGCCTGGTCCGCCGTCCGGGGCAGGCCAGCCCCAAAAGCCGCGCATGCGTAGAGGTCATCGATCAGCAGCATGACCTCGTACTGCCGGTGCAGGACATGATGCCAGTCGCCGCGCCCGTTCAGGAACCCCGACGCTACCAGCGCCTTCAGCTGGGCCGCAGCGGGAGTTGGCCACGGCTGGCCGTGGTCTCGCCCGCGGTCAGCGGCGGCGCCCGGAGTCCCGTGGTAGACCACCTCGCCATCGCGCCGAATAGCGAGCTCGGTGCCTTTGGCGGCCTGGGGATGGGCCTGGAGCCAGAGCTCAACCAGCAGCCGACGCTTGTCGAAGCGCAGGGACAACCGCGCTTCGTCTTCCACCTCGCATCCCGGGCCGGGCGCCCTCGTCAGCTGAACCGACTTCGCGTCGGGCGACCCCAGGCAGGCCACGATGAGCTCGAGGTAGTGGTAGCCGAGGTCGATCAGGACGCCGCCGCCCGCTCGTTCCCTGGACCGGCGCCAGCTGTCGGCCCCCTGCCAGCTGGTCACGGTGGCTCGGACGGTCACCTCGGCGTCGGTCAGCTCCGGGGAGCCGAGCAGGCTCCGGAACCGCTGGTATCCGCGCTGATAGTGCAGTGGCAGCGAGGTCGCCAGCGGCGTCTGAAGCTGCTCGCTGAGCGTCAGCAGCGCTTCCAGCTCCGGCGCACTGCGGGCCGGGGGCTTCTCCAGCAGGGTGGGTACCCCGGCGCGAAGCAGCTGCCGGGCAAGCGGAACGTGGCAGTCATGCGGCGTCGCCACGATCGCGAGATCCGGCCGCTGGCCGGCCAGCAGCTGGTCGAGGCTGTCGTACATCGGCGCGGTGAGCGTCGAAATCTCCCGTAGCCGCGCGATTCGCTCTTTAGTGTCAACAATTCCCGTCAAACGAAAATATCGACCGGCGTCAAGGGCGGGCAGATGGGCGCCGAGTCCACGCCGCCCGGCGCCGATGAGAACTACTGAATGTGATGGATTGGTCGCTCTCGGGGTATTTAGGGCTCCGCCGTCAAGCGCCGTCTCCTGCGAGGGCGGGGCGGGCAGATCGTTCACGCGCATCCGTTCGGGTGCTTAGGTTTGCAGAAGCCTGGTCGATTCGATGGCGAACTCGAGCCACTCGCGTGCGCGGACGCCGTTCGTGCGCGAGCGGAATTTCTCTCCGGTGAAATAAGGCAGCACTCTACCGGGCCCGTCTGGCGTCCGCAGCCGGACGCCCACGTCAGCCCAGGGCCCGCGCGGGACGACCCGTCCGATCACCGCCGCTGGCGGATAGCCGGAGCGGACTGGCCGGCAAAGGGCATCGAAGGCGTTTTGTCGTGATTTGGGAACTGTGCAGATGACTTCCCAATCATACCCAGCGTTGAGGGCGAACAAGAATGGTGATATACCGAGCGATTCGGCCAGTTTGATGACATCTCTGTTAACGAACTTCGTCAATTCTTCTGCGAACAGTTCGAAGCCGACATTCGATTCGCGGCCAATGATCTGCGCGCAGGCCAGCACGCCGTCGCTGGTGTCTATTGCCGAGCTCGCCAGGCCGTCGACCGCGATCTTCCGCATGATCTCGTTCGGCAGACCAAGGTCGGCGAAGGTAGCGTTCCTGGCCATCAGGTCGGCGATGAGATCGGCCTCCTGACGGGACAGGCTCAGCGCGAGTTCCTGGGCCCACCGGGTACCGAGGCCGGCGAACCGCTGACCGGGCCCGGTGGACAGGGTCAGGGCGACGAGGTCCCCCTCGCTGGCGCCGCTGCGGGTCAGCGCCCGGCCGGTGGGGACCCGGCCGACGGCGGTCACGGTCAGCGCATTCTGCGAGCGTTCGCGCAGGTCGCCGCCGACAACAACCGCCCCGTAGCGGGCTGCCTCAGCGGCCACGCTGCTGAGGAAGGCCAGCGGCCACGAAGCGATCGTCGTCCGCTGCAGGTGGAGGTTGACGAGGATCGCCTGCGGCTCTCCGCCCATGGCGATGATGTCGGACAGGCCGCTGACGACGGCGAAGCGAGCGGCATGGCGGGCGTCGTCGGCGGTCTCGGCCGCGAGCAGCCGGGGCGGTACCGAGTCGGTGCTGACGACCAGGTCCTCGCCCTGGCCCGGGCGCAGGATCGCGCCGTCATCGCCGACTCCGAGAACCACCCAGTCGGTCGGGACGCCGGGGACCCGGACCAGCCCGTTGGCGAGCCACTCATGCACCGAATACTCGCCGACGTCGATCATCTCTGTCGTGGCGACGATTTGGTCCTGCGTGACCCGGCGATTGCGCAATCGGGCGATCTCGGCCCGGATCTCGTCCTGAGGTGTGCGCAAGCCGTGCTCGTTGAGCCGGTCGAGAAAGTCTTCCAGCACGCGGACGGCGGCCTCGGCGTCGCCGAGCTGCGCCACGCACTGGGCCATCGATCGCATGGTGGCGGCCAGCTCGGGGTACTTCCCGAGCCGATTGAAACTAACGCTGGCCTGGTCATACAGGTCGAGGGCGTCGGCAAATCGGCCGCGCGCCAGCTCCAGATCTCCCAGCGACTTGGTTGTCCGCGCGATCATGTAGTCGTGGCCGCGCTGGTCGCGGACCCGGCGGATCTTCTCCAAGGTGGCGCGCAGCTGGCCGGCCGGCGCGTCCCGTCCGCGCAGGAAGTCCATCTCGAGCCGTACTCGTGACTCCAGGACAGTGGCCAGCCGGATCGGGTTATTGAACTTCTGCAGGGAGCGGTAGCTGTCCTGCAGCGTGGTCAGGGCCGCCTCAAAGTCATGGTCTATGGAGTAGGCGACCCGTGCCTGCTGGTATTCGATCACCCGCATCAGGTACTCCGCGGCCGGCTTGTCCCTGATCGGCTCGAGGGCCTGGTCGGCCTCGTCGAGGTGCTCGGCGGCGAGGTCGGACTCCTCGGCCCGCCATTCGGCCGCGGCGAGCTCGCGCAGGCAATCCGCCCGGAGCGCCACCCGCGCGGTAGGGCTGGGGATGCGATCGGTCAGGAACGACGTCTCCAGCAAGTCCTCCGCGTAGTGGCAGGCGCGGTCGAGGTGATCGCGCGCCAGCCGGTAGTCACCGCGTTCCTCGGCCAGCATGCCGAGTTGCCGGTGCATGGCGATGATGAGCGGCCAGTGGCCGGCCGCCAGCGCCAGGTCGAGGATGGAACGCGCCCGGCTCTGGATGTCGGTGACCCGGCCAAGCTCAAACTCGAGCGACAGCCGCTCGGCGTCGATGGCCAGCGCGGCCGGCGGATAGGTCGTCCCCGGGACATGGTCAGGCAGCGGCTCGTCGCGCAGCAGCTCGGCCGCCCGGTGCCACTCTCCGTTGAAGCGGCACACGGCCGCGTAGGCTAGGACCGCCTCCAGCCGCGCATCGTCGAACGCCGGGAACTGAGACACCGCCTGCTGGTAAGCGGCGGCGACGGTGGCGGCGGCCTCGCGGCTGGCGCAGAACTTGTCGCCCAGCAACTGGAACGGGACCCCGTCGTTCTGCCGCAGCGCGGTGTCGAGCCGGGCCCGCAGCAGGGTGCGGTCCCTGATCCACCGGTCGCCGGGTCGTTCCGCCCGGGCCAGGGCGTCCCCGGGCGGCTCCAGCCGCAGCGAGGCCGCGCCCGCGGGGTGGGGCGGGCTGTCGGGAAGGAGCAGATACAGCAGCTCCCGATCGGCCGCCTGCGCACCGGCGATCACCTCGGCCACCTCGCTGCTGTCCGCCGCGGCCGGGGTCCACGGCACCGCGATGCTCGCGGCCGGCAGCATCCGCTGCACGGCGTCGGGGACTCCGGCCGCGATCATGTCCGCCACGGTCAGGCCCGCGCTCGCGCACCGCCGGGCGATGCCGTCGGCCAGGTGCCAGTCCTCCCAGTCGTACACGAGCGCGATGGTCATCTCGTCGGCCCCGACCAGGGCCGTCGACGGGGCCTCGTCGGGCTGCGCTATTCGCCTCACCTCGCGGGCCAGCTGGTCGAACGAGTCCGCGGGTCTCTGCTCCGAGCCCGACGCAACGGCGTCGGCCACCTCTGGCCGGTACCTCGCCACCCACGCGCGGAGCTGCGCGTTCCGTGGTGCGGCTTTAAGGGCGGCGGTGACGAACTCTGTTACCCAATCCGTACGGTCGGCCTCCTGAATGACCAGAAACACGGCTTCGTCAAAGGTAGCGTTACCGTGGACGATATCGTTGTAGCGCTTGTCGCAATCCTCCTCGACCAGCATCCGCAATTTGGCCTGAGTCCGGCACGCGTCCTGCACCGCAAGGCGCAGCTGCTTGGCTTCCTCGCCCTGCAACCCTGACAATCCGCCACCTTTTCTCGCGTGCGCTGTATGGTGTCAGCAGTACAGAGTATGACAATAGCCTGAATATGCAGTACGGGGGGAAAGAGTGGCCGTGGCTGGCGTGGCGCCCGCGCCCGAGAGCATAAGTTACGCACTCGGACCGGTCTCGGCCGATGCGGCCCAGCTTGGGCAATGGCACGGGACCGCGACGGACGAGAACCTGCTAATCGGCGGTCCGTGCCCAATGTGCGGCCACGACGCGCCGCAGCTGGTCCCGCTTAAGGTCACCGCGCTTGAGGCCTACGCCGTGCAGGCCGGATCGAGGACGCTCGCGGTCACGCTCACCTGCACCTGCAGCGCCGAGCATGCCGGGCAGCCGGGAACCCGTAACGCCGGCTGCGGGCGGAGTTGGCAAGCGGTCGCCATCGTCGAGGCCGGTCTGGTGACGCTCGGGCCAGTCGAAGCGCCCGGACCAGCCGGCATCACCCCGGCTGAAGCTGCCCGCGAAGCCGCGATCGCCCTGGCCACCAGAGCTGTCCAGGAGGCGGCGACATCGCAGCTCGCGACCGTGGCCGACGCCGCGCAGAAGTGGATCGCTGGCGTAACAGCCATCTTCGGCCTGTTCACCCTGGCCGGGGTCACGCTGACCCGGACCACGGTGACCGCGCTGACCACTCCGTGGCAGGTGGCGGTCGCGCTGCTGGGGCTCGCCTCGGTCGCACTCGCGGGCTGCTCGGTGTACTTGATGTACCGTGCGGCCTACGGCTGGCCGGTCACGGTGGACGTCGGCAACGCCGGCAGCCTGCTGGCCTGGTACGACGACCAGCAGAAGCAGCCAGCCCGCCGGGCCGGCCGGATGCGGATGGGGGTCCACCTGGCGGCCGGGTCGCTGGCGGCGGTGCTGGCGACCGCGGGGGTGCTGTGGTTCGGACCGCAGCAGCAGCCAGCGTCGGCGGACACGCAAGCGACGCTGACCAGCGGGACCATCGTCTGCGGGACCCTGCTGGCGCACGCTTCGGATGGGGTCGCGGTGATCAGGCGCGCGAGCGACGGCCTGGCAATCACGATCCCGCTGCGGACGATCGAGGCGCTGACCGCGGTGGCATCGTGCTAGCCCGCTAGCTCCCGCACGAGAGCGCTCTCCCTCGCTTCGAGGTAGTCCAACAGCGCGGCGACCGGGACGGCGGCGTTGTACTCGGGCGTGTGCCATTGCTCGAAGTTCGGATCGCCGGCGTGATGCAGGCCGACCAGCTCGAGGCGCTCGTTGAGCACCGGGGCCCCGGATGATCCCCGGTCGGTGGTGATCTTGTAGCGCAGCCTGGTCTGATTGGCGTTCTGCCCCAAGGACAAGCCGAAGGCCTGCTTGAGCGGCTCGTCTCCCGGGTGCTGCAAGATGATCAGCCAGTCCCCGGCCACCGTGCCCGCGCCCGGCCCGCCCGGCTGGGCCGGTCGGGCCAGCCTCACCCGGCCTCGCCCGGGCTGGCTCGCGGCCAGCCGCAGGAACGCGAAGTCGAGCTCGTCCCGGCCGGGCAGGTGAGCGCCGGGATGCGGGCTGAGGTCGACCTCGCTCGGCGGCCGCCACGCCGCCAGCCACCGCTGCGCCAGCGCGATCGCCGTGCCTTGGTTCGGGACAAGCTCATCCGGACCGACCACGTGGTCGAAGCGCACCCGGACGGCCTCCGGTCGCGCCGCGCCTGCACGCACGTCGGCGACGACATGGTAGTTCGTGAGCACCAGGTCGGAGGCGACCAGAAACCCGGTCCCGGTCAGCGTGCCCCCCGCGTCAAGCGGCACCTCGACCCGGCCCACCTGCCGCAGCAGATAGCCCATCCGCGCGTGCCAGACCGCCGGGTCGCCCAGCCCGGACGATTCGATGATGAACCGTTGCAGCGGCTGCTGCTCAGTGTCCGGGCCGGGCAGACCGGCAGTGCCGCCGGCGTTCTCGATCAGGCCGAGTTTGGCGGCGAGATTCAGCAGCGCCTGATTCTTCGGCCGCTGCGCCAGGGCCGCCACAATCAGGTCGCGTTCCCAATCGCTCTCCCCGGCCGCCCGGATGACGTGATACACGCGTCCGGTGAAGGGCTCGTTACTGGGGGCAAGGCTGTCGAGCCGCTGCCCGAGTTCCTCCCACAGGAAGATCTCGAAGGTTCTCTCGTTGAAAGCCCGAGCCAGGGAGTCCCGCAGCTGCTTGCTTTGCGGCCCCGTCAAAGTCCCCATTCAGGAATCCTAGAGCTTTCGCCGGGTCTGCTGTCATGGTCGCGGAGGTGCTCCTACTCGGCCAATGGCTGCCCGACGTGACTGCATGCAGGCCACCGACGGCTGACTGCGATACAGGTTGATTCATTTGGAGGTCATGAGTGACCAAATTCCGCCGTTGCTCGTGACTTCCATACGCAGGCTCGCTGTCCTCCCTAAATGATCTTGACCGAGCGCTGCCTCATCCTGGATCCTCCGCTCTGCTTACGTGTCGGCGCAACGTCGGTGCTCAAACCAACGGCCGCAGGCTCCAAGCAACACCGGGCCATGACCAGCAATCATCGATGCAGCTGAACGCCTCGTAGAACCACGCCAGGCAACAGGCAGTCCGGATGCGGTAACCGCGGTTCTGCGGGCATGGGCGAGCAAGGCGGCGCCGTCGGCTGCCGCTCCCGTCACGTGCTCCAGTTCCCTCCGGCGAACCAAGACATCCGCCCGTGCGGGATGCCCGACCACGAGGACATCCAGATCGCGGGGCGGAGGACCAGGCCTCTGCAGGTAGCGCGCGGCCCATGAGCCGAATACCAGCACCCGCTCCGCGCCGGGCAATTCGGAGAATTCATCCCCCACCACCTGCAGCGGACCCCATGACAGGAACAGCAGCTCGGTCAACGGCTCAACAAGACGGTTGCTTGCGTTGGCTCGGACCATAGCCGATCGGCCGACGCTGCGCCGGCTCAGCAAACCTGCGTCCGTCAGGCGCTTCACTTCGCCGTGAACCGTGCTGAGCGGCGCATCGAACCGTTTCGCCTACTCGGCGACGTAGCCGCCGTCCACCGGCAGCGCAACCCCCGTTATGTACGACGAGTCGTCGCTGGCGAGGAACACGGCCGCGGTGGCGATCTCGTGCGGCGACCCATAGCGGGCCATCGGGACCGGCATCGGCCGGTCTGGCACCGGGGCCGAGTTGTCGGCCGGAGCGCCGCCCCGGCCGGTGTAGATCATGCCCGGGCAGATGCAGTTGACGCGGATGTTATCGGCCGCCAGGTCGAGCGCCGCCCCCATGGTCAGCGCGACCACGCCGCCTTTGGTACCGCCGTAGGCGGCGATCCCCTTCCGGCCGACCAGGCCGGTAGCCGACGCGGTGCTGATGATCGACCCGCCGCCGCTGGCCCGCAGCGCCGGAACGGCGTACTTGATGCCGAGGAAGACGCCGCGCAGGTTCACCGCCACCAGCCGGTCGAAGAGGTCGTCGTCGGTCTCCTCGATCGGGTGGTGCGGCGCGTTCCAGCCGGCGTTGTTGAACACCACGTCGAGCCGGCCGAACGTCTCGACCGCCGCCGCGAACATCGCCTGCACGTCCGCCGCCTGGGAGACATCGGCGCGCACCGCGATCGCGGCCTTGCCGATCTCGGCCGCCGCCGACTCCTCGTGCCCGCTGACGTCGGCGCATACGACCATCGCGCCTTCCTCCGCGAACAGCAGGGCCGAGGCCCGGCCCATGCCAGACCCCGCGCCGGTGACGACCGCGACCTTACCGTCCAGCTTTCCCATGACCCTCCGCTTCCGGTCAACGTTTCCACTCCCGCTCACACCTTGACCGCACCGTCGGCCAAGGTCAATACTTTTTTGTGCCAACCGGTCAGTAAAAATTTGCCGACCGCAGTCGTGAGGAAGGGACCGCATTGAGCGATCCACGGATCCCGCCGAGGCCGACCGCCGACTGGGACGCGGAGGCTGATGCCGCGGCCACGGCCCTGCGGCATCCGCAGAGCACCCGCAAGCCGGGGGAGCCGCTGAAGGAGCGCCCGGCCTCTCACATCATGGGCATCTTCGCCTGGCATCCGGACCTGGCCAGCGCCTTCTACACGTTCAACAACCATGTGTTCCGCGGCACCCTGTCCGCCCGCGAGCGGGAGCTGGCGACGATACGGATCACCTGGCTGCGGCGGGCCGAGTACGAATGGACCCAGCACGTCCGGATGGCCGGGAGGATCGGCGTGCCGCAGGAGGAGATCGACGCGATCATGGTCGGCCCGGACTCCCCGGTGTGGGGATCGCGGGACGCGGCCCTGCTCCGGGCGGTGGACGAGATCGCGGCCGACCGCTACGTCAGCGACCAGACCTGGAAGCAGCTCGCTGGGCACCTCGACCGGCAGCAGCTGATGGACCTGGTGTTCACCGTCGGCTGCTACGACCTGCTGGCGATGGCGTTCAGGAACTTCGGCCTCGAGCTCGATCCCGGCATGACCGGGTTCCCGCCCGGGGAGGAGCCCGGCCACTAGCGCACCGACCGGAAGAACGCCCGCACGTCGGCCACGAACAGGTCGGGCACCTCCATCGCCGGGAAGTGCCCGCCGCGCGGCAACTCGGTCCAGCTCGTGATGTTGAAGAACCGCTCCGCGTGCGGCCGCAGCGACCGGACGAGCTCCCCCGGGTAGTTGGCCACCCCGGTCGGCACCATCACCCGGCGCTGCGGCACCATCGTCTCCGGGGCCTGGCGCCGCTCCCAGTACAGCCGGGCCGACGACGCGCCGGTGCGGTTCACCCAGTAGAGCATCACGTTGGTCAGCAGCTGGTCCAGGGTGAGCGGGAAGCATCCGTCAGACGGCTTGACCCATTCGCGGAACTTCTCGATCAGCCACGCCGCCAGCCCGGCGGGCGAGTCGTCGAGCAGGTACCCGATCGTCTGCGGCCGCGTCCCCTGAATCGCCTCGTAGCCGCCGCCGGCCGCGCCCGCACGCCGCGCCCAATCCGTCGGCGGAGCGGGTGCCTCGCCCTCAGGCGGCGGCACGTTCATCAAGTTGACGTGCAGGCCAAGAACGCGGTCGGGCCGCAGTTCGGACATGTTGTAAGAGACGACCGCCCCCCAGTCGCCACCCTGGACGCCGTAGCGCTGGTACTCGAGCCGATCGGCGATCTCCCCGAAGGCAGCCGCGATCCGCCTCGGGTGCCAGCCCGGCTGCGTCGTCGGACCGGAGCACCCGTAGCCGGGCAGCGACGGCACCACCAGGTGAAACGCGTCGGCCGGGTCGGGCGGGTCGGTCAGCGGGTCGATCACGTCGAGGAACTCGGCCACCGAACCCGGCCAGCCGTGGGTCAGGAACAACGGCACCGCCGCCTGATGCCGTGACCGGACGTGCAGAAAGTGGATCCGCTGGCCGTCGACCGTCGCGACGAACTGCTGGTACCGGTTCAGGCGGGCCTCGTGCACCCGCCAGTCATACTCGTCAAGCCAGTAGCGGACGACCTCCCGGAGATCGCCCAGGGGCAGACCCTGCTGCCAGCCGATGTCGGCGATCTCGTTCGGGAACCGCGTCCGGCGCAGGCGTTCGGCCAGATCGGCCAGGACGTCAGCGGGTACATCGATCACGAACGGCTCCAGAGCTGTCACGCTTGCCATCATAAGCGTTATATAATTACACTATTGACCTACTGGTCCGGCACTATGCGGACAACCGCGCAGTGCCGACAGGGGCTTGCGGTAAGCACGCTCCGCGAGCCATAGTGGACCGACCGGTCAATCAATTTGTCGTAGGGGACTAAATTGGCAGCGCAGCCCGAAGGCCAGCACGTCGACGTGGTCATCGTCGGCGCCGGGATCCTCGGCATCAACCAGCTCTACCGGGCGGTCCAGGCAGGGTACTCGGTCCGCCTGCTCGAGCAGGCCGACGGCGTCGGCGGCACCTGGTACTGGAACCGCTACCCAGGGTGCCGGTTCGACTCCGAGAGCTACACCTACGGGTACCTGTTCTCGGCCGAGCTCTGGCAGGAGTGGGACTGGTCGGAGGAGTTCGCCCCGCAGCCCGAGACCGAGCGGTACCTCAACCACGTGGTCGACAAGTTCGGCCTCCGCCGCCATATCCGCCTGAACAGCAAGGTCACCTCGGCGGTCTGGGACGAGCACAACGCCACCTGGACCACCGGGACCGAAGACGGGTTCCGGGTCCGGTCGCAGTACCTGATCTCCACCACCGGCGTGCTCTCGGTGCCGCAGTACCCCGACGTGCCCGGCCGGGAGGACTTCGCGGGCGAGACCTACCACCCGGTGCGCTGGCCGAAGACCCCGGTGGACTTCACCGGCAAGCGGGTGGCCGTCATCGGCACCGGCTCGACCGGCGTCCAGATCGGGCCCGCGATCGCGGGCGAGGCCGCGTCGCTGGTGATGTACCAGCGCAGCGCCACCTGGGCGACGCCGCTCAACAACCACCCGATCGAGGCCGGGCAGCAGGCATACCTCAAGGCGAACTACGAGCCGATCAAGGCCGAGCTCGACGCCTCGGTCGGCGGCTTCCTGCACAAGCCGCCGGGCAAGAAGTGGGTGGATGACACCCCCGAGCAGCGGCAGGCGTTCTTCGAGTCGGTCTGGAACAGCCCCGGCTTCGCCAAGATCAGCACCAACTACGAGGACCTGCTGTTCAACCCGGACGCCAACCGCGATTGGTGCGCGTTCATGGCCGATAAGATCCGCGGCCTCGTCGACGACCCGGCCACCGCCGAGAAGCTGATCCCGACCGACCACCTCTACGTCGGCCTGCGACCGCCCTACGTCACCGGCTACTACGAAATGTACAACCGGCCCAACGTGGAGCTGGTCTCGCTCCGCGACACCCCGATCGTCAAGGTCACCGAGACCGGCATCGAGACCTCGGACGGGCTGCGCGAGTTCGACGTGATCATCTGGGCGACCGGCTTCGACTTCGGCACCGGGGCGATGCTGCGGATGGGCATCGTCGGCGCGGGCGGCCTGACGCTCAACGACTACTGGGCGGACGGTCCGCTCACCTACCTCGGGATCATGACCCGCGGGTTCCCGAACCTGTTCTTCCCCGGCGGCCCGCACGGCGCGGCCGGCAACAACCCCCGCTACGGCGAGCACCAGGTCGTCTTCGTGCAAGACCTCATCGACTACGCCCGCGACCACGGGCAGCGCCGGATCGAGGTGCCGAAGGCCGACGAGCAGGCCTGGATGGACATGATCGCGCAGCTCCTGCCGTACTCGTCGTTCGTCAAGCGGGGCCAGTACTACGGCGGCAACACGCCCGGCAAGCCGATGGCGTACCTGCTCAACCCGGGCGGCAGGCCGAAGCTTGACGAGTTCATGGCCAAGGCGGTCCAGAGCGACTACGCCGGGTTCCTGGCCTAGACAATAAGGAGTGATGTGGTGAGCGGACTGCGGCTAGACGGGCGCGTCGCGGCGGTGACCGGCGCCGGCCGGGGGATCGGCCGCGCCTACGCGCTGCTGCTCGGCCAGCTGGGCGCCCAGGTCGTGGTGAACGACCTGGGCGGATCCACCCTCGGCACCGGCGGCGACGCCGCCCCGGCCGACGAGGTGGTCAAGCAGATCGAGGCGGCCGGGGGCGCGGCGGTCGCCAACTACGCCGACGTGTCGACGGTCGAGGGCGGCACGTCGGTCATCGACACCGCCGTCGAGCACTTCGGCACCATCGACATCGTGGTCAACAACGCCGGCAACATGGTGTGGGGGTCGCTGCCGGAGGCGACCATCGAGACCATCGACGCGCACTACAAGGTGCACGTCCAGGGCTCGTTCAACACCC
>Ga0335074_10008233_pt1 | contig 14483 bp, 9 predicted proteins | sample Lox_Sample_23_FD_206715 | JGI IMG/M metagenome (GOLD analysis project Ga0335074, IMG submission 206715) | Soil microbial communities from Loxahatchee National Wildlife Refuge, Florida, United States - Lox_Sample_2.3 | ecosystem: Environmental > Terrestrial > Soil > Wetlands | place: USA: Florida...
CGACGAGGTCCCGCTGTCCTCGCTGCGCCGGATCCTGTCGCATCCGCAGGGGCTCGAGCAGTGCTCGCAGTTCCTGCAGTCACTCCCGAACGCCACCCCCACCACCTACTTCGACACCGCGGGGGCGATGCAGGCCGTGGCGGCGTCCGGCGATCCCACCATCGCCGCGATCGCCTCCCCCGAGGCCGCCGCCGCGTACGGGCTCGTCGTCCTGCGCCGCGGGATCAACGACAGCGACGACAACTTCACGCGGTTCGTGGCGCTGTCCGCGACCCCGGCCACCGTGGACCTGCGGGTTCCCTGCAAGACGAGCCTGATCCTGGTGACCGGGCACGAGGAGGGCGACCTGCTGCGCTGCCTGGAGGTGCTGTCCGGCAGCGGCCACTCGATGACGAAGCTGGAGTCCCGGCCGCGGCCCGGCCGGCCCTGGGAGTACATGTTCTTCCTCGACTTCGAGGGCAACGCCGCCGACCCGCGCACCGCGGCGGCCCTCGACGAGCTGCGGTCGGCGGCGCTGTTCGTCAAGGTGCTCGGGAGCTACCCGGCCAAGGCGCTGCGCGCGCCGGCCAGGCCGGGCGGCCTGCCTGGTCAGCCGGGCGGCGGTGATGCCGCCGTCCAGCCCGAGACCGAGCCGTCCGGGGGTGACCCGGCGGAAATGCTGGAAGCCGTGGCAGCCCGGCCCGCTGCTCCCCGTTCCCGCCACTACAAACTGGTTGACCGGGAGGCGCGTCAGGCGGACACGGTCATCCGGGTCGGCGACGTGCTCGTCGGCGGTGACGGCTTCGTGGTCATGGCCGGCCCGTGCTCGGTCGAGAGCCGCGACCAGATCGAGGCCACCGCCAGGTTCGTCAGGGACCACGGCGCGCACGTGCTGCGCGGCGGCGTGTTCAAGCCGCGGACCTCGCCGTACTCGTTCCAGGGGCTCGGCTGGGACGGGCTCGACCTGCTGGTCGCGGCCGGGCGCGAGGCCGGCCTGCCGGTGGTCACCGAGGTGATGGCGGTCGACCAGGTGCAGCGGATGGCCAAGGAAGCCGACATCCTCCAGGTCGGCGCGCGCAACATGCAGAACTTCGACCTGCTGCGTGAGCTCGGCAAGGTGGACCGGCCGGTGCTGCTCAAGCGCGGGCTGTCCAGCACGATCGAGGAGTGGCTGGCGGCCGCCGAGTACATCGTTGCCCAGGGCAACCAGCAGGTGATCCTCTGCGAGCGCGGCATCCGGACCTTTGAGAGCGCCACCCGCAACACCCTCGACCTATCCGCGGTGGCCGTGGTCCGCGAGCGCTCGCACCTGCCGGTCATCGTGGACCCGAGCCACGGCACCGGCCAGCGGAGCTACGTCGCCCCCATGGCCTGGGCGGCTCGCGCCGCCGGGGCGCACGGGCTGCTCATCGAGGTCCACCCGGACCCCGACCGGGCGCTGTCCGATTCCGACCAGAGCCTGGCCTTCGACCAGTTCGCCGCCCTCATGCAGCGTCTGCCCGCGATACCCGGCCGCCCGGGATAACCTGCCATCGGGAGGATTCGGTGGAGTTCGGCCTGCTGGGACCGCTGCTGGTGCGGACCGGGGCTGGGCCGGTCCCGATCTCGGCCGGCAAGCAGCGGGTGCTGCTGGCGACGCTCCTGCTGGCCGTCAATCAAGTGGTCGCGATCGACAAGCTGGCCGAGGCGCTGTGGCAGGGCAGCCCGCCGGAGACAGCGCGGGTAACGCTGCAGAACTACATCATGCGGCTGCGGCACACGCTCGGGCCGACCGGGTACGAGCGGATCGTCAGCCGCTCGTCCGGGTACCTGATCGAGGTCCGGCGCGGCGAACTGGACGTGGCGCGGTTCGCCGAACTGCGGGGCGCGGGGCTTGCGGCGGCACAGGCCGGGGCGTGGGAGGACGCATCGGGCCAGCTGGCCGCCGCGCTGCGGCTGTGGCGCGGCCAGCCGCTGGCCGACGTGCAGTCGGCGCTGCTGGCGCCGCAGGTGCCGCGGCTGGCCGAGATGCGGATGCAGACCCTGGAGTCCCGCATCGACGCCGACCTGCATCTGGGCCGCCACCGCCAGGTGACCGCCGAGCTGGCGGCCCTGGCCGCCGCCGAGCCGCTGCGGGAGCGGGTGCACGAGCTGCTGATGCTGGCGCTGTACCGGTCAGGGCAGCAGGCCGCGGCGCTGGCCGCGTACCGCCAGGCCCGCAGGAGGCTCGTGGACGAACGGGGCGCCGAGCCCGGTCCCGCGCTGCGCGAGCTGAACCAGCGCATCCTGAAGTCCGATCGCACGCTGCTGATCACGGGGAGGCCGCGCGGCGGTCCGCCCCCAGCCGGGCCGGCATCCGGGCCGACATCACCGGATGCCAGCCCGCGGCCTGGCCCGGCGATGCTTCCGGCCGCGGTGCCCGGCTTCACGGGCCGGGAAGCGCACCTGTCCGCGCTGTCGGCGCGACCGGCGGGCACGTCCGCCCCGGTGATGGTGATCAGCGGGACGGCGGGGGTGGGCAAGACGGCGCTCGCAGTGCACTGGGCCCGCCAGCGTGCGGGCGCGTTCCCGGGCGGGCAGCTGTATGTCAACCTGCGCGGATTCGGGCCCGCCGACCCGCTGCGCCCTGCCGAGGCGCTGCGCCTGTTCCTGGACGCGCTGGCCGTCCCCGCCGCCCAGATTCCGTCCACGCTGGACGGCCGCCAGTCCCTGTACCGCAGCCGCCTGGCCGGCACCAGGACCCTGATCGTGCTCGACAACGCCGGCGATCCCGACCAGGTCCGCCCGCTGCTGCCGGGCTCACCCGGCTGCCCGGTCATCGTCACCAGCCGCAACGAGCTCACCGGCCTGATCGCCGCCGACGGCGCCCAGGCCGTCGTCCTGGACGTGCTGACCAGCGATGAAGCTCACCAGATGCTGGCCCGCCGGCTCGGGCCCGGCCGCGTCGCCGCCGAGCCGGCCGCCGCCAGCGAGCTGGCCCGGCTGTGCGCCGGGCTGCCGCTGGCCCTGGCCGTCACCGCCGCCCGCGCGGCGGCCCGCCCAGGCTTCACCCTCGCCGCGCTGGCCGCCGATCTGGCCGGCTCCGGCGGCCGGCTGGACGCCCTGACCACCGGCGAAGACGCGACCGACGTGCGCGCCGTGTTCTCGTGGTCCTACCGCCAGCTCACCACCTCCGCGGCCCGCATGTTCGAGCTGCTGGGCCTGCACCCCGGCCCCGACACCACCGCCGAAGCCGCCGCCAGCCTGGCCGGCCTGGACCCCGGCCGCACCCGCCGGCTGCTGCGCGAGCTCACCCACGCTCACCTGCTCACCGAGCACGCCCCCGGCCGCTACACGCTCCACGACCTGCTGCGCTCCTACGCCGCCGAGCAGGCCGCCACGGGCCAGGAGCAGACGCGCCGCGAGGCCATCGGCCGGGTGCTCGACCACTACCTGCACACCGCGCACGCCGCCGCCCGGCTGATGCAGCCGCACCGGGGCGCGCCGGCGCTCGATCCGGCGCGCCCGGGCGTCACTCCGCAGCCCCTCGCGAGTTACCCGGAGGCGCTGGCCTGGTTCGAGTCCGAGCATCGCGTCCTGGCCGCGGCGCTGGCCCAGGCGATCGACGCCGGCTTCGACGTCCACGCCTGGCAGCTGCCCTGGGCCCTGGCCAGCTTCCTGGACTGGCGGGGTCACTGGCACGAGTGGGCCACCGTGGAGCGCGCCGCCGTGGCCGCCGCCATCCGTCTCGGCGACAAGACCGCGGAGGCCATGGCCCGCCGCAGCGCCGCGGCCGCCTGCCTGAAGATCGGCGCTCTCTCCGAGGCCGGCATCCACCAGGCCGAATGTCTCGGCCTGTACCGCCAGCTCGGCGATCGCGCTGGCGAGGCGCGCATCCGCCAGGATCTTTCCGGGGCGGCCGAGATGCAGGGCCGGTACGCCGACGCCCTCGGCCAGTCCGAGCAGGCACTCGTCCTGTTCCGGGCCACCGCCAATCGCGCCGGGGAGGCGAACGCGCTCAACTCGATCGGCTGGTGCCACGCGCAGCTCGGCAACCCGCTGCAGGCCCGCGCGGTGTGCGAGCACGCCCTGAGCCTCTATCGCGAGCTGGGCAACCGGTACTGCGAGGCGCACGTCTGGGACAGCCTCGGCTTCGCCGAACTGCTGCTCGGCCACCTGGCCGACGCCGCCGACCGCTACCGGCGGGCCCTCGCCCTCATCCGCGAGGTGGGGGACCGCTTCGGCGAGGCCGAAATCCTGACGAACCTCGGCGACGCCCGCGAGGCCGCCGGTGACCAGGCGGAGGCGCGAGACGCCTGGCGGCAGGCGCTGGCGATCCTCGACGACCTGCACCATCCGGCCGCCGGGAAGGTCCGCGCCAAGCTGGCGGCCTCCGGCGGCCGCGGCGCCCGCCAGCGCGCCGCGGCGGCGTCAGCCTCTGGCCAGCAGTGACCGCAGCACGTACTGCATGATGCCGCCGTGCCGGAAGTACTCGGCCTCGCCGGGGGTGTCGATCCGCACGACCGCGCGGAACTCCTTCCCGTCGGCGCGCACGGTCACCTCGCGCGGCACCGGTCCGGAGTTGATCTCCTCGATCCCGGTCACGTCGAACACCTCGCGCCCGGTCAGCCCCAGGGTCTCGGCTGTCTCGCCCGCCGGGTACTGCAGCGGCAGCACGCCCATCCCGATCAGGTTGGACCGGTGGATCCGCTCGAACGACTCGGCCAGCACGGCCCGCACGCCGAGCAGCGCGGTTCCCTTTGCGGCCCAGTCGCGCGACGACCCGGAACCGTACTCCTTGCCGGCCAGCACCAGCAGCGGTGTTCCCTCCGCCAGGTAGGCACGGGACGCCTCGTAAATCGAGGTCTGCTCGCCGGAGGGCAGCTTGACGGTGACCCCGCCCTCGGTTCCGGGGGCAAGCTGGTTGCGCAGCCGGATGTTGCCGAACGTGCCGCGGATCATCACCTCGTGGTTGCCGCGCCGCGAGCCGTAGCTGTTGAAGTCGCGGCGCTGCACGCCACGGGAGATCAGGTACTCCCCCGCCGGGCTCTCGGCCTTGAACGCGCCGGCCGGCGAGATGTGGTCGGTGGTGACCGAGTCGCCGAGCTTGGCGAGCACCCGCGCGCCGCGGATGTCGGAGACCGGCTCGGGCTCGCGCGGCATGCCGTCGAAGTACGGCGGGCGGCGCACGTAGGTCGACTCGGGGTCCCACGCGAACGTGTCGCCGGGCGGCACGTCAAGCGCGCGCCAGCGGTCGTCACCTGTGAACACATCCGAGTAATCCCGGGTAAACATGTCCGGCGCGACCGAGCTCGACACGATGTCGGCGATCTCCTTCTGCGTCGGCCACAGGTCGGACAGGTACACCGGGTCCCCCGACTTCCCGGTCCCGAGCGGCTCCGACGTCAGGTCGACGTCCATCGTGCCGGCCAGCGCGTACGCCACCACCAGCGGCGGTGACGCCAGGTAGTTCATCTTCACGTCCGGGTTGATCCGGCCCTCGAAGTTCCGGTTGCCCGACAGCACCGACACCACCGCCAGGTCGCTGTCGTTCACCGCCTCGCTGATCGCCTCGGGCAGCGGCCCGGAGTTGCCGATGCACGTGGTGCAGCCGTAGCCGACGAGGCTGAAGCCGAGCTTCTCCAGGTACGGCAGCAGCCCGGCGCGCTCGTAGTAGTCCATGACCACCTTGGAACCCGGCGCGAGCGTGGTCTTCACCCACGGCTTGCGGTCCAGCCCGGCCTCCACGGCCTTCTTGGCGACCAGCGCCGCACCGACCATGACCGACGGGTTGGACGTGTTCGTGCACGACGTGATGGCGGCAATCACCACCGAGCCGTGGTCAACCGACGTCGTGGTGCCGTCCTCCAGCGTCACCTCGACGGGGGCGGACGCACGACCGCTGAACGCGGCCGGCCGCTCCGGCGGCTCCTCGACGGCGCCGTTCTTCTCCGGGGTGAACGGGTCGGAGGCCGGGAAGGTGTCAGCGATCTCCTCGTCCAGCGTGTCGAGCTGGACGTAGGAGCCGAGCGCTTGCCGGAACGAGTCCTTGGCGTCGGTCAGCGCCACCCGGTCCTGTGGCCGTTTGGGCCCGGCCAGCGACGGGACCACGCTGGCCAGGTCGAGCTCGAGCTCCTCCGAGTACCGCGCCGGGCTGTCCGGGTCGTGCCACAGGCCCTGCTCCTTGGCGTACGCCTCCACGAGCGCGACGTGCTGGTCGCTGCGCCCGGTCAGCCGCAGGTAGCCGAGCGTCTCGGCGTCGATCGGGAAGATGGCGCACGTCGAGCCGAACTCGGGGCTCATGTTGCCGATCGTGGCCCGGTTCGCCACCGGCACGGCGGCGACCCCGGCGCCGCTGAACTCCACGAACTTGCCGACCACGCCGTGGGCGCGCAGCATCTCGGTGATCGTGAGCACCAGGTCGGTGGCGGTGGCGCCGTCCGGCAGCTCCCCGGTGAGCCGGAACCCCACCACCCGCGGGATCAGCATCGACATCGGCTGGCCGAGCATGGCCGCCTCGGCCTCGATGCCGCCGACCCCCCAGCCGAGGACGCCGAGTCCGTTCTCCATCGTCGTGTGCGAGTCGGTGCCCACGCAGGTGTCCGGGAAGGCGGCGGTGGCGCCGTCGTCACCGGACTGCGCCATGACCACCCGGGCCAGGTGCTCGATGTTGACCTGGTGCACGATCCCGGTGCCCGGCGGCACGACCTTGAACTGACGGAACGCCTGCTGGCCCCAGCGCAGGAAGCCGAACCGCTCGGAGTTGCGCTGGAACTCGAACTCAACGTTGCGCTCGAACGCGTCCGGCCGGGCGAACACGTCGGCGACCACCGAGTGGTCGATCACGAGTTCGGCCGGGACCAGCGGGTTGATCCGGCCCGGGTCGCCGCCGAGATCCCGCATGGCCTCGCGCATCGCCGCCAGGTCGACGACGGCGGGCACCCCGGTCAGGTCCTGCATGAGCACGCGCGCCGGGCTGAACTGGATCTCGGTGGACGGCTCCGCCGCGGCGTCCCAGGACGCCAGGGCCGAAATCTGCCCGGGCGTCACGTTCAGGCCGTCCTCGGTCCTCAGCAGGTTCTCCAGCAGCACCTTGAGCGAGAACGGGAGGTCGCTGCCGCCGTCGACCGCGTCCAGCCGGTGGATCTCATAGCTGGTGTCGCCGACGCGCAGGGTGCCGCGGCTGCCGAAACTGTTGCCTGTCATCGCATGGCCTCCATCGTGTGGCGTTCATCCGCCGCTAACGGCATCTTGCCGCAGCCGTGGGGTGTCCGGCTGCCCCGGCCCCAGGCTGTGCCCAATATCTTGATGTCAAGCTATATACTCTCAAGCTAGCCCGGAAATATCTCGACGTCAAGCTATATGGAGCCTCCGGCGGGGAGCGGCGCCTTGTCGAATTAGAGGGAATCCTCTAAACTGCTGCGACGTTGTGCGTCACGGCGCGCGCATCGCCGGGCGGGGGCCAGGCGAGCGACGGCGCGACAGATCTCGGGGGGGATCTATGTACGACAACGGGGGCTCATCGCCACGGCGCCGGACCGGGCAGCCGGCGGCCAAAGCAGGATCTCGAACCCGTTCCGTCTCTCGGGCTGGGCTCGTGTTCGCCTGCGTCGGGCTGGCGGTCTCGGCGTGCGGGGGCTCGGGCGGCAGCCCGGCGTCGTCCGCGTCGGCGACCGCGAGCGTGAGCAACGGCCTCACCGCGAGTTCTTACTGCAAGGACATCCGCTCGTCCGGCTCGTCCTCGGGAGCCGCGGCGAAGGTGGCCGCGCGCACGCCGCACTCGAAGGACGCGTGGTCCTTCGTGTCCGCGCCCGACCTCCGCCCCATGAAGGTGGAGATCAAGAAGCCCGATCCCGGGGCCCGGCCGGACCGGCTTCTGCTCGACCCCTACGCCCAGGGCGCCCCGGCCGGGCAGAATGGCGCGCTGATCCTGGACAACTCGGGCAACCCCATCTGGTTCGACCCGCTGAACAACCTGCTCCAGTTCGACCTCAACCTGCGGGTGCAGACCTACCGCGGGCAGCCCGTGCTCACGTTCTGGCACGGGGTCGTCGCCGGCTCGCCCGGGCACCGGAACCTCCCGTCGCCCGATCCGGAGCCGGGCGGCTGTTACGAGATCTACAACGACCACTACCAGCTGCTGAAGACGGTGACCGCGGTGGACGGATGGTCCGCCGACCAGCACGATTTCCTAATCACCCCGCAGGGCGACGCGATCTTCACGGTCTTCAAGACCGTTCCGGCGGACCTGAGCAGGTACGGCGGGCCGAGCAAGGGTTTCGTGGGCGACACCGGCGTGCAGGAGATCAACCTGGCGACCGGCAAGCTCGTCTTCTCGTGGTACCTGCTTGGCCACGTCAGCCTGTCGGAATCCGAGTACCCGGCGTCGTACGCAAACAAGAAGGCGAGCCGCGACGTCTGGGATGCCTACCACGTGAACTCGCTCGACCTGGGGCCGGACCATCAGCTCCTGATCTCGGCCCGGAACCTCTGGACGGTCTTCGACGTCGACATGACGAACGGGCAGATCCTCTGGCAGCTCGGCGGCAAGAAGAGCAGCTTCACGTTCCCGCAGGCCGACGCCGCCTTCTCCTGGCAGCACAACGTGCAGTTCCAGCCAGGCGACGAGATCAGCATGTTCGACGACGGCTGCTGCGCGGATCCGCGCAAGCCCGCGCCCCAGGCGCAGTCGCACGGTCTGCTGCTGACGCTGGATATGGCGACCAGGACGGCGTCCGCGGTCAAGGCCTATTATCACAGCCCCGGTCTCCAGGCGTCATCCGAGGGGAGCTACCAGGTGACTCAGGACGGCGGGGCGCTGATCAGCTGGGGATCTCAGCCGTACGTCTCGCAATACGGCCCGGCGGGAAACACGAAGGGCAACGGGACACACAGCCTGCTCTATGACGTGAAGCTGCCCGGCGCCGAGCATACGTACCGCACCTTCCGCCAGAACTGGACCGGCGTTCCGTACTACCAGCCGAGCGCCGTGGCCAGGCGAAACGGTTCCAGCACCGACGTCTACGCCTCGTGGAACGGATCCACGCAGACCGTGGCGTGGCGGGTGCTGGCCGGGTCCTCGTCGTCCTCGCTCCGGGTCGTGGTTTCCCGAGCGAGCCGGACCGGATTCGAGACCCGCATCACCGCTGCGGCCCACGGGCCGTACTTCAAGGTCCAGGCGCTGGATTCAAGCGGGAAGGTATTGCGGAGTTCCGCCGTGATACACGCGATCGGCATCAAGGTGTAGTTCCGGGCTGGGCCGCTGGGGGCGGTGGCTGGAGGTAGCCGACGAGCATCCTGGTCACCTCGCGTGTCCAGGTGCCGGCGTCCACCGGCCGCGCGCCCTCGCCGCCGAACAGCACCTGCTGGATCGACATCGACGAGAGCGTGCGGAACACAAAGTCGGCGGCCAGTTCCGGATCGGGATGGGTGACCCAGTGCGCCCACTGCTCGGTGATCAGCCAGCGGATCGCCTGGGCGGCCTTGCGCCGATGCGCCTCGCCGCGCTCCTGAATGACCGGGTCGAAGCGGTTGTGCAGGAGGTTGGCGGTGAACGACGAGCGGTATCTCTCGAAGGTCTCCCGGAACCCGCCGACCAGGATCGCCACGCCCTCCGGGAGGCTCCCGGCCTCGATCGCGGCCGTCATCGCCTCGGCTCCGCGTTCGTCGAGGCGCCGGTGAAATCGCTCCTGCAGGGCGATCATGAGCCCGCGGCGGTCATGGAACCTGGCGTAGAAGGACCCGTTCGACGCGCCGGAGTCCCTGAGCACGGCGTCGACCGTCAGCGCGTCGGGCCCCTGCCGGTCGAGGATCGCCTCGGCCGCGTCGAGCATCCGCTCGGTAGAGGCGATGCTGCGAACTTGCCGTGGGACCCGCATTATGCAGGTGTCGCTGGGCCAAACTCGGCGTGAATGTCGGCCAGGAACGTGGACAGGTGGGTGAACTCGATCTGGTCGTGGAGCAGCTGCTCGTAGGCCAGCCGCCCGGCCCCCATCCGGCGCTGCATGCCGACCGTGCTGGCCACGCCGCCCAGCGCGATCGAATGACCGAGCACCGAGAGCTTCGGGTCGTTGCCGAACCAGTAACGGCTGCGCAACTCGAAGCCGTCATCGGTCTGGCGGGCCAGGTGCACCATGGTCGCGGCCTCGAGATGCATGTTCCGGAGGCTGATGCGCGCGCAGGCGTGCCCGACGATGCCGGCCTCCTCGAAGCGCGAGGTGTCGAACCCCAGTTCCTTGGGATCGACGAAGGCAATCGCGATCTTGATGAGATCCGGCCCCATGTACTCGTCGACCTGGTGCGTGTTGCCGATGTAGCGCTCCTCGTCGGTGAGCCCGGGCGCGGTCAGCGCGTCCCGGTCGACGGGGTTGGCGGCGACGTGGTTGTACGGATACCAGAGCGTGTAGCGGGCCGGCTCGACCGAGTGCCACCAGAACCACCAGCGGAATGCCTCCCCGCTACAGCCAGGGAAGGGCACGAGGCTGGCGACATACCCGGACCCGTCGGCCATCTCGCAGTAGCCGTTCTCGGCCTCGTGATAGCCGGGATCGAGCAGCGAGTTCATCCCTGCCGGGTCAGCCGCGATGGCCTGGGCCACGTCGATGGGTGCCCGGATGGCATCCAAGACCCCGTCGTGGAGCCAGAGGTCGCCGTTGAAGTAGTGCTCAAAGGGCTTCCCGCGGACCTGCGCCCGATTGCGCGCGAACTGCGCCTGCGTGGCCAGAGGAAAGTAGGTCACCTTGTTCTGCATGCGAGTTGTCACAGTACGCTCACCTCCCGTTACCACCAAAATAGAGTAGTTCCTCTATAACCTCAACCGCCACAGCACCGGCTTCGCTCGCGGCCGGGGCGGCAGCCTCCTGGCGAGGCGTGGCAACGGACTCGCCCGGCGGGGATATGCGATCTGCACAGGCCGGATAAATCATGTGTCAAATGTCGCTAAGGGGAATCCGCGCCTCGTTTGCTCCGCCAAGCGGCCGGGTACTCGCAAGGCACCGATAAAGGGGTATTTCAAATGCACACCGGGGGATTCATGCGCCTTGCCAGGTGCGCCGCTGCTATCGCTGGGCTGATCATGGCCGTGCTCGTGAGCGGCGGCACCGCAGCGCTCGCCAGCGGCGGCGGCCCCTCGCCGGTGAGCGTCTACCCAAACCCGTCCACACCGGGCACCTCGACGACGTTCACGATCGACTGCTCGACGGGGGCGGACAACCCGTGCACCTCGGCGACGCTCAACGGCTCCTCGCTCGGCCTGCCGGCGCAGATCCCGATGCAGCAGGGCAGCCAGACCGACGTGTTCGTCACCACCGTGGTCCTGCCGAGCTCGCTCGCCCCCGGCACGTACAACCCCGAGATCACGTGCTCGAACGGGGTCTCGGCGGCGGCGACCCTGACCGTGGACGCGCTTCCCACCGCGGCACCGCAGACCGGCGACGGCACGACGTCCACCGCGACCGACACCACGCTCACCAACGTCGGCTTCGGCCTGCTCGCCGCCGGGGCGCTCGCCGGGTGCGTGGTCCTGCGCAGGCGCTGGTCCGGTCGCGCGTCGGGCTGACCCGCCGATAGCAGGGACGCCCACCATGCCCAAGCTGCTCAACGGGGCCGTCGTGGCCCTGGTCGCGGCCGGCCTCGTGCTGGCGTTCGTCGGCATGCACACCCTGCGCTGGTCGCCGCCGGCGCCGCCGCCGAAGTGGGAGGCACCGTCCCGGAGCCACAGGCCCGCGCCGCCGGCCAGCAGGGCGTCAGCAGGCGGCCAGGCCGCCGCGCCGACGGTGCGGGTGGCCGGCAACCGCTACCAGGTGACGCCGATGGCGCACTCGGTTCCCGTCTCCGTCTACATTCCGCACATCAAGGTCCGGGCCGGCATCATCTCGCTCGGCCTGACGTCCAGCGGCGCGGTGGGCGTGCCGTCGCTGAACACGCCGTTCCTCACGAGCTGGTTCAACAAGGGCCCGACGCCCGGCTCCCCGGGCGCCGCGGTGCTCTTCGGGCACGTCGACTCGGCCGCGGTCGGGCCCGCGGTCTTCTACCACCTCGGCAGCCTCCGCCCCGGCGATCTTGTCTACGTCAACCTCAAGGACGGGCGCACGGCGCTGTTCCGCGTCTACTCGGCCGCGCTGTACACCAAGGCGGAATTCCCCGATAACACCATCTATTCCTATACGACCTGGCCGTCGCTGCGCCTTGTCACGTGCGGCGGGCAATTCGACCACGCGACCGGCCATTACCTGTCGAACACGGTTGTCTTCGCGCAGTACGTCGGGCAGCGTACGTCGGCGTCCGGGACGTAGGCCGCGGACGCAGCGCGCGGCCCAGGCCGTTAGCTGGTAGCGTCAGCGTCGCTTCGGCCAAGTCCCGGACGCCGGCAGGCCCGCACCGTGAGGAGACGTTGATGGCTGGGACTCGTGCGGCGGGATGGCTCGAGGTCGCTCCGGACCATCCGTTCGGGCTGCAGGCCCTCCCCTACTGCTCATTCACCACCCATGACCGGCCGACCGAACCGCGCGTCGGCGTGGCAGTCGGCGACAGCGTGCTCGACCTGTCGGCCGCCACCTACCGCCTGTGGGCCGGCCGCGCGCACCTGATGCGCTCGGGCCGCCTCGATGAGTTCCTCGCCGCCGGTGACCGCGCCTGGGAGCAGATCCGTGCGGCGCTCACCCGCTGGCTCAGCCACGACGAATACCGCGAGGCCCTCCAGGACCTCCTGACACCGGCCGCCGACGTCACCCTGCATCTGCCGTTCGCCGTCGCCGACTACGCCGACTTCTTCGCGTCCGAGGACCACGCCAGCAACGCCGGCCGGATATTCCGGCCGGGCGCCGAGCCCCTGTCCGCGAACTGGCGCCATCAGCCGATCGCGTATCACGGCCGCGCCGGAACGGTGATCCTGTCCGGCACCCCGGTGCGGCGCCCGTACGGCCCGTGCCGGCCGGCCGGGGGCGCAGGGCCCGTCTTCTGCCCCACGGACAGGCTCGACTTCGAGGCCGAGCTCGGCTTCGTCGTCGGGGCGGAGAGCGTGCTCGGCGAGCCGGTGACCGCAGACCGCTTCACCGAGCACGTTTTCGGCGTGTGCCTGGTCAATGACTGGTCGGCCCGGGACATCCAGGCCTGGGAGTCCGTTCCTCTCGGCCCGTTCCTCGGCAAGTCGTTCGCGACCACGATCTCGCCGTGGGTTCTTCCGCTCGCGGCATTGGAGCACGCCAGGGTCCGGCCTCCGTCGCTCGACACCGAGCTGATGCCCTACCTCGCCGAGTCCGCCGACTGGGGCCTGGACATCGAGTTCGAGGTGCGGCTGAACGGCCACGTGATTTCCCGGCCGCCCTACGCCGCCATGCACTGGAGCCCGGCGCAGATGCTGGCCCACATGACCGTGAACGGGGCGTCGCTGCGCACCGGTGACCTGTACGCCTCGGGAACCGTCAGCGGCCCGAGGCCCGATCAGCGCGGCTGCATGCTGGAGCTGACCTGGGGCGGGTCGCAGCCGCTGGCCCTGCCCGACGGCACCACGCGCGCCTGGCTCGAGGACAGCGACGGAGTGTCGATCACCGCCACGGCGCCCGGCCCGGATGGCACCAGGATCGGCCTCGGCGAGGCGCGCGGCCAGATCATGCCGGCCCAGAACCCGATGGCCATCTGACAGACTGCCTCCCTCTTGATGAGAGCCACCGATGAGAGCAATCATCGACCACCTGGTCTACGTCTGCCCGGAGCTCGGGCCAGCCGTCGAGGACATCGCCGCGCAGACCGGGGTGCGGCCCGCGTTCGGCGGCCAGCATCCCGGCCTCGGCACGCATAACGCGCTGCTCTCCCTGGCCAGCCGTGCGTATCTGGAGATCATCGCTCCCGATCCGGCCCAGCCGCGGCCGGCCGAGCTGCCGTTCGGCCTTGGCACGGTGACGCAGCCGGGACTGCGCGCCTGGGCGGTCGCACCGGATGACCTCGGTGCGGCCGTCCAGCGGGCCGCGTCGGCCGGATTTGATTACCCCGCGATCGTCGACCGGCGGCGCCGCACCGCGGACGGGCGCGAGCTCACCTGGCGGATGGCCACCTACCCGCAGTCCTCCGGGGTCGCGGTCATACCGTTTCTGATCGACTGGGGCGGCACTGAGCACCCGGCCGGCTCCGCGCCCGCGGGACTCATCCTGCACGAGTTCGGCCTGCGCTCACCGGAACCGGCCCGCCTGAACGCGCTGCTCCGCGCGCTTGGCCTGGACCTGAACGTGGAGAGCGCGAGCCGGCCGGCGATCAGCGCGGTGCTGCGCGGCCCGCAGCGTCAGGACCTGGTACTCGAAGGCTGATCCGCGGCGGGTCAGCGCCCGGCCGGCTCCTGCCGGATGGCTGCCGCCGGCCTGGCCGGCGTGGCCGGCGGCGTCAGCGCGGTGAGCAGGCCGGTCAGCGCCAGCACCGCGGCGATCGTGCCGCACTCCACCTTCGTGGCCAGCGCCGGGCCGGCGCCGGGCTGCGGGTGCCGGCGCAGCCAGACCCGGCCGGCCACGGCGAGCCCGGCCGCCGCGGCGACCAGCACCGCCTTGGCGATCAGCACC
>Ga0335074_10008234_pt1 | contig 14483 bp, 5 predicted proteins | sample Lox_Sample_23_FD_206715 | JGI IMG/M metagenome (GOLD analysis project Ga0335074, IMG submission 206715) | Soil microbial communities from Loxahatchee National Wildlife Refuge, Florida, United States - Lox_Sample_2.3 | ecosystem: Environmental > Terrestrial > Soil > Wetlands | place: USA: Florida...
CTATAATACACGTCTGCTCAAATTTTGGGTTATAACGGCCCATGCAAATTTAAAGTAACGAAGCAAGCCCACCCTTAGTTGTAGCGACGGCCAGGGAATGATTACCTGGACTAGTACCCATATACAAAGCGTTCCTAATTCCATAACCCGAAAGCCTTGATAGACCCGGACTATCGGGCTTGACTATTGCGAGTTCTGGGTACCAGTTTGACCACGGTGTATCATCGTCTCTCACTAGCTGAACTTCTACCAGAATCCTTGGGTAATGGTTTATTGTACCATTTGCACAGAGTATCCCAATAGGTCCTCGCCAGCCAGTGTACCCTTGTATATTCCCAAGATGTTGCATGTCCGAATGAAAAAGCGTTAATATGTCAGAACCAGTATCGTTCATGGCGATTATTCCGTGGACCGTTCCATCGCCTCCTCGATGTGGTATTAGCCTAAGTAACATACGAAGCTAAAATAAAATGAAATTAAGATGATGAACATTAGAAGAACTGGATTCTTACTTCGTGAAAGTGAGGTCCAAATGGCCCATGACCGTAAGTATGCTTTTGAGCAAACTGATAACGCATTCCCTATAATTTGAGTCCATTTGTTAGATGAGTCCCTATAGAAGCAAGGAAATTTTTTTTAAGGGGGGGGATTAAAATTAAAAAAACCTACTTCAGACCAAACCCAAACCCAACCAGGACAATTGTTCGCTTCTTCTTCAGTGACAACTTTGCCTTCCATTACATGGACCTCCTGGATACCATCGATTTTCTTCTCCTCATAAAGCTTAATAACGGCTTCAATATTGACCTTTTGTTCAGCATGGTAGTAAGGATGTTTTGGATCGAGATAGCTGCGGAGTTGTTGAATACGCTCTTGGACATCAAAAACGAGGGGAATAGGTATAGCAGGCGCGAATTCAATTTTCTTGGTGTCCATGACGACAACGCAGATGATTTCTGATTGATGAAAAGGGTTGAGGGTTGAGGGTGAGCGGAGTTGAAGTTTGAATGAAAGCAGGGTAAAGTGGGAAGGAAAGCTGGCGCCAAAATGGGTGTGGTGGTCTGTGCTCACAAATTTTTGGCGAGAGAATGACAAAGCGTATCCAGCAAGCCACACCAGCCACAGGTCTACCCCGCGGTCCTTAAAAAGGTAACGTTAAACTAAAAAGCCAGCGACACGCAATTCGCCTCCTACTGTAAACAATAAAATTGATATATCTTCTCTCCGCTCAATACTACAACACAATCAACCCAAGATGTCTTCGGGTGTCACTCAGGTCGGGTCGGGTCGGTGGTTGGGGGTACTCACACCGACCCATTGCCTGCAGAAGTTCGAGCGCACAGGACGATAACTGAGATGGGACCCTCGTTCTAGGATTAAAGTTTTCCCAGAACGCTAGCAGGGCTGGGTAATTGGCCTCAGGGTAAAATCGACTCTGGGACAATTGTGCTGGGACAGCTATCATCCCAACGCCTTTTGCCCAGCTTTGTAGGCCTCCTGGGGCATCTTTAATCCTAGGTGGAGCATCCCAACCCGTCCGACGAGCTAGGACCATGCACCCAGCTCGGTAGACCTAGGTATTACATCCTAACACTGATATTGTCCTATCACGCAATATTTCCCAGGGCAGCTATTGAGATGGGCCATTTGTGCTAGGTTTAAATCAGCCCTACCTCAGTTTTCGTCCCATCAGCACGTTCCTAGCTTCAAATCTCTCCTAAGCACCGGAGACCCGTGGATGTGGCTTATGAAGTTGCATATATCAGACATCGCTACTTACAGTATTGCAGCTTTTCCTCACTTCAATATCCTTTTATTAAATCTTCTATAAACCTAACTGTACTGACAATTATATGCTTGTCGTGTATTGTATCTTGACCAATTTTCGAGTCCTATTATCCTTCTTGACCTTCAATATCCCTTGGAAGCAGATTCTTCGGAAGAGGGTATGTAGTTTGCTATTCAGTTTGAGCTTGGTGCGAGATATATGAGAGCAGTGCTACTTACAATCTGCTTCATACATGGTAGCCAAGACTCGATAGACCTATAAGTGTGATAACGGCCATTCTTATGGATGATTAATGCTACATCAAAGTTGTTACGAACTCAGTCAATAAGTGGCACTAGGACGCTGCGAGTGGTGAAGCTGATGCTATTAGTAGTCCTATAATACAAGAATCTAAAGCTGAAGGAAGAAGAAGAAGAAGACACTGGTTTACAGGCGGGTTTATATGCCCCTTACAGGTCACGTGTCGCTTACAGGCCGTCCGTAAACTAAGAGCTAACAGGCTATAGCTAACCGCCCATAAACCCCTATCTGTAAGGGCAGCTCTAGGCCCCTACCCGGGCCGTTGCGGACTGTTACCTAGTTTGCAGTCTGTAACATCACCCCCCCCCGTCCGTAAAGCCTGCCCTCAAGCTTTAACAGCGTTTTTGTCTTTGTGTTCCTATAAGTCCGTCTTGTCCTTCTAGCATTGCAACTACTCGTCTAAGTGCTTTAGCAGCCCGAGTTCGTTTGGGTAAGCATTATAGAACTATTTGACTAAGTGCGAGCTCCCTACAAAGTTCCATGTAGGGTACCAGGTTGGATCTAGATCGTACCCCTTCCATTTTACCTAGTATTTTAACGTTCCACAGACTAGTTTGGAGGCTAAGACCTCATCGACTTCCCATTCGTCGTCCCTATTAACTTGGATTGGTAACAGGGGATCGTTCTTTTAGCCTGAAAGCGGGTCGTCTAATACCTTATAGAGCTTATCCGGCAAAAAGACTAAGTGGACTCGAATTAATTCTAGTAGCTTTACCTTGTAGGTATTACCTACCTGTTTTAAGATCTCATACGAGCTTGCTATTTGATAATCTAGTTTACAGCTAGGTCGGTCCGATTTCTAATTCCTTGTAGTAACTCAAACTTTGTTTCTAACAACGAAGTCTAATTTATATTAGTACTAGTTTGCTTGCTTTACTATAGTTGTTTAGGCCTTCTCTAAGTTCTTTTAAGTGAGTGCTTAAGCGTTCTATAACTATTTAGCGTATTTATAAGCCTTATTCTTAGAAAGCGTCTTACAGACAGTTTGTAACCTGTCTGTTTAGTCCTAATTAAAACTAGTTTGAAGCAAATAACTTATTTCTAGCTGGATTAAAGCGTATCCTATTAAATTGTAAGGGAGGGTTGCTTGTACGTAGTCTATTATAAGTAGTAGCTCCACCTAGTTGTCCTAGTAGTAGTTTATAAAGGGTTAGAGTCTTTAATTTAAGTACTAGTTAGTAATTTCAATTTGCCTGTTTGTTTGTAAGTGGCAAGCTGTTAAGAGCTTCAACTTAATACTTAAAATGCTTATAAACTCTCTCTAAAAGGCTAATATAAATTGCAGTCCCTAATTGGATATTATAGTATCTAGTAGTTTGTAAGTCTAATAGACGTATTAAATGTATAGTTAGGCGGTCTCCTTCGCATTAATATTCTTAAAACATAAAATAGAGATTGTACGCTTACTAAATTGGTTGACTAAAACTAGCACTATATTGTATCTGTTACAGTTTGTAAGTAGTTTGTAGAAATCTATTAAGATGTGCTGCTATAATCTATTAGGGATAGGTAATAGCTTAAGTAAACTAAGCGTTTTATCTCTTAAGATCTTTAAGTGTTAGCAACTGTTATAATTGCATACAAACTAGTTAATGTCTACTATTATCCCTAGCTAATAGTAATAGGTATAAAGGAGTTTATAGGTCTTTAACTTACCTGAATAGGCTGTAAACACTTATCTGTAAGCTTTAACAATAAGTCTTATTTGTAAACCTAGTTCGTCTGCTATTATAAGCTGGCCTTAGTATTTAAGCAGTTTGTTCTTAAAGGTCCATACGCTTTTAAGGTTCTAAGCCTCTTCTTAAAGGTCCTTAAGTGATTTCGCAGTCTAGTTTGTTTGTAAAAGGTCGTTTATTAAGTTAAAACCACTATCTGTTTTTAAGGTGCTTAAAACTTAGTCTGTAACTAACTCTAATTGCACTTGCAAGTCTATCTGCTCTAGTTTTAGCAAGATTTGCATTTGTAAGGACGATTTTGCATCTTATAAGACGTTTAAATCTTATTCCTAACAGGTAAGAGCGTCTACCTGGTTCCTTACACTAAGCTTATATATAATTTAGAAGTTGTAACAGGATAACACTTCTACCTAGCAGGCTTGTTAGGCAGTTAAAACCTTAATAGTTATAAAATACTTTAAGGCATTATAGTCTAAGAGTACTTTAATTACTTAAAGTGTTCCTTTAAGCTTTACATGCTAATACTAGAAGCTGTAGATAATAGCTAGTAGTTCCTTATTGTAAATTAAGTAATTTAGCTTAGCGCCAACTATAGTCTTTAAGAGGAAGGCTACTAGGTGCCACTTGCTGTTTGTATGCTTCTAAGAGAGTACTCTACCTGTTACTCTATTTAAAGCGTCTGTTTCAACTTGTAAAAGCAAGTTTAAATTGAAATGTGCTAGGACTAAGACTAAGACTAGTTGCTTCTTAAGCTCTTAGAAAGCTACGTAGCAGTTGCTGTTAAAGATAAAAGGTTAGTCTTTACAGACGAAGCGATTTAGGGGCTAAACAACTTGTTTGTAATCCTTAATGAAATGCTAGTAGAAGTTGTAAAAACCTAGGAAAGACTGCACGCCCTTTATAGTTTGTAAGGGCTTTTATTGCTAGATAACAGACGTTTTTTCTAAGTTTATTGCAATACTATTTATACTAATAATAAAGCTTAAGTACTTTATGCGTTTTACATGGAATTTTAACTTTTAAATGTCTACTTGTAACTTAGCTTTATAGAGCCGTATAAGCACTTTACAAACGTATTCTACGTGTTCTAGCTTATTCTCTAAGTAGATTATAATGTTGTTTAAGTAAGCTATATAGAAGTCGTCTAAATAGTTGAATAAGGTGTTATTCATATACTACTATTAAGTTGCAAGTCTGTTTGTAAGTCTAAAAGGTAGGACCTTATATTTGTAAGTGCTATAGCAAGTCTAGAATGTTATAAGGTCCTTTAAATTAAGGTGCATTTGTATCTTATAAAACGCTTAGTAAATGTTAAGCTTTATAAATATTTTAGCCTTACTTATTTGTATTAAAGTCTTTTTGAGTAAGAGCAACAAGTAATAGTCCTTGCAAGTTAAAGCATTTAGCTTATAAAAATCTATATAGAACTATAACGACCTATTAGCTTTACAGACAAATAGTATTAGAGCTGCAAATAGTACCTTACTTAATTTAATAAAACCTTTTCCTAAGTGTTTTACAACGTACTACTTTGTTGCTAGTAGTTCCTCTACAAATTGTTAGCACAGCAAGTTATAGCTTAAGCCTGCTTCCCTATCGCCTTCTAGCTTGATCTTGTAGTCGTACGGCTAGTAGGGTGGCAAGGTGTTTGAGGCAGCTTAAGAGAAGACATCTTAAAGGTTGTAATATAAGGCTAAGAGCTTTAATTTGAAAAGCTGTTTGTCTATAAGGTCTTTGTCTAATAGAGGCTGCTGTTTCTCTTTAATTAAGCAGTCAATTTCGTATAAGCTAGTAACAAACATAATAGCCCTTAATCTCTTAAGGTTCTAATAAAACCTAGCAGCTTTAATGCTGCAAATATTTATATGTAAAAGGGATTTACAAACTGTTATAAGCGATTTTCTAATTTGAAGGAGCTTTACAAGTAACTCTAGCAACTATAACTCGCATTCTATTGTCTGTAAATTGTCCTTTTAGTCTGCAAGTTCTATGTAACACTTAATAGCCCTTAAGGTTTATTGTAGTTGTTAGGATCTTACTGTAAATAGTAGTAGCAATAAGTCTTTAGTAGCAGCTGTTATTACTAGCTGTCTTTCGTCTTAAAAGCGTTATAAGATTCAAACCCGTTTTAAGTCTAACTAGGCGTCCTTCTTAAAAGCAGTATCTTTACAGTTAGTATCAGCCTAATAGGCTAGCTTGCAGGCGGGTTGTAAGAGGGCTTTTATTGCAATACCAACTTCCTTAACAAAGCAAGGTATAAGTGGTAGGTCCTTTAGCTATATTAGCTGTCAGCTTTGCATATCAAGCTATAACTTAAAGTATAAGAGCTATTTTTAGTTAAGAATTAAGTTAAAATAGCTTAGATCTACTATAAGGAATAAGGTATTATATTGCCTTTATCTGTTAACGCAAATGTATATTTATAAGACTGTTATAATTAACTGTACACTTAATCTGTTATATCCTTAAACCTAAATTAAGCGAGGAAGCTTTTTAAAAGGGGTAGCAAGGTATTCGGACAGTTTGCAAGCACACTTTATATTTATAAGGGTAAAAGCATTTGCTTTAATGTTAGCTAGTATAAAAAAGAAAACTTAAAATTTATTGCGAAATATTATATATAGAATAAAGCAGCTCTTCCCTCTTACTAGCTGACTTAAGTTAATATTAGACATATCAACCTTGCTGTTAAACCTTAAGGTAGAGTCTCTTCTTAAGGTTCCTCTTTTCCTAAGTCCTTTAAGTCCTTTAAGTCCTTTAAGTCTTAAATTAGCCCTACATCTACCCTCTTTGCTTTTTCAAACGGGTAGTCTTTTGCGAAGTAGTCATTCTACTTGTAAGAGAAATAGGCTCTTTAGTTGCTAAGTGCTTACTGCAATAAGTTGTTGTAAGAGGGGCGTTTTTAAAGTGTAAGTGCTATAAGGGTACTTTTACAAGTTGACTAGTTAATATATATAGGGTTTGCAAATAAGACCGGGCTTGTTGTAGTACGTACAAGCGCTATTTAGTTAGGGGCTAACCTGTTAGTTAGGTTTTTAGCTTTCATTTGCTTTATATAGGCCTTAATTCATTGAAGTTCCTAGTTTAAGGCTTAGCATTATTGCATTAGCTCTTTTAAGGTTTAAAGGTTTAAGTATATAAGCAACACGGCTTGTTGTAAGTCTACAATTAGTTTGTCAAACAAGTTAGGGACAAAATTGTTAGCTAGGATCTTAGCTTGGCCTGCTAGGTGTAAGAACTATGTTTAAAAATCTGTAAATGCCTCTAACAGCTTTATTATTAGACTTTAATATGCAAGTTAGACGTTTTAAACCTTGTATAAGTCTTTATAAATAGAGGCTAAGTGTGCAACTATTTCCTTGTCTGTTTTAAAAGCGTCTGCAAACTCCTTTGTGTATTAAGGTCTCAAATGGGTTTAAGCGTCCCTTTTAGTGCAACTAAAAATATAAGCCATTTAGGCTTATATGTTAAGGAAGTAGTCCGCATTAACTTCTAACTTGTCTTAGATTTATAGTTTCTAGTTGTTAAAGCTTGAGTCCGCCCTGTTTGTTAAAATAGGCGGGTCAGCAACTTTCACAGACTATTATAGACAGTCTGCAAGGGATAACAGCCTGTCTAACTGTTAGGTAAGTGTTTTAAGGACTGCAACTAGTCCTATATTGCTTAGCAAAGTGTCTCTAAGAGTTCGAGCTGCAAGCTAGGCTTATAGCAGCTCAATTTCAGCTTGTACAGCTAAAAGTTCTTCTTGTAGATCCATTTGGGTTAGGGTTTAATTTGTAAACGTACTAGTAGTAGCCCTACTAGCTGTCGATTTTGCGCCTAGCACTATAGTTAACAATAGCCCTTAATTTCTAGGAAATTGCTAGCATGTTAGCCTTAATTGTTAAGGGTAAAGTTTAAGGGTAATAGTTTATACGTTTTATTTGTAAGATTTAGTTAAAGTCAAACTAAGTCTTTAACTTGTAGCATTTGTATTTTATATAAGTATTAGTTTGAGTTGTCTAGTTAGATATCTTTAAGTTCCTTCTTAGAAATTATAGTGTAAGGTAGAGCTTTAAATAATATTACAAACTTAGTTAATAAGTAGCACTAGGATGCTACAAGTAGTAAAGCTAATACTATTAGTAGTCTTATAATATAAGAATTTAAAGCTAAAAGAAGAAGAAGAAGAAGATACTAGTTTACAAGTAGGTTTATATGCCCCTTACAAGTTATATGTCGCTTACAGGCTGTTTGTAAACTAAGTGCTAACAGGCTATAGCTAACCGCCTATAAACCCTTATTTGTAAGAGCAGCTTTAAGCTCCTACTTAAGCTGTTATAGACTATTACTTAGTTTGCAGTTTGTAACAAAGATTAATATTAGTCTTATATGTTAATATTTGCAGATCTACTTACATACTATACTACTAAACATATTAAGATTAGTATTAGTCTTATATGTTAATATTTGTAGATCTACTTACATCTTATACTACTAAACACACTAAAATTAGTATTAGTCTTACACCTTAATATTTGTAGATTTACTTACATCTTATACTACTAAACATACTAAGATTAGTATTAGTCTTATATATTAATATTTATAGATCTACTTACATCTTATAGTACTAAACACATTAAAATTAGTATTAGTTTTACATATTAATATTTATAAGTCTACTTACATATTATACTACTAAACACACTAAGATTAGTATTAGTCTTATATGTTAATATTTGTAAGTTTACTTATTAGTTATACTACTAAACACATTAAGATTAATATTAGTCTTACATTTTAATATTTGTAAGTCTACTTACTTATTATACTATTAAACACACTAAGATTAATATTAGTCTTACACCTTAATATTTATAAATCTACTTACATCTTATACTACTAAACACATTAAGATTAGTGTTATAGACTGCAAACTAAGTAACAGTCTGTAACAGCTCGAGTAGGAGCTTAAAGCTGCTTTTATAAATAGGGGTTTATAGGCAGTTAGCTATAGCCTATTAGCACTTAGTTTACAAACAGCCTGTAAGCGACATATAACCTGTAAGGGGCATATAAACCTGCTTGTAAACTAGTATCTTCTTCTTCTTCTTCCTTTAACTTTAAATTCTTATATTATAAGACTACTAATAGTATTAGCCTTACTACTTGTAGCATCCTAGTACTATTTATTAACTAAGTTTGTAACATTATTTAAAGCTCCACCTCATACTATAATTCTTAGGAAGGAACTTAAAGATATCCAACTAGACAACTCAAACTAACACTTATATAAAATACAAACGCTGCAAGTTAGAGACTCAGTTTAACCCTAACTAAATCTTACAAATAAAACGCACAAACTATTACCTTTAAACTTTGCCTTTAACAATTAGGGCTAACACGCTAGCAATTTCTTAGAAATTAAGGGCTATTGTTAACTATAGCGCTAAGCACAAAATTGACAGCTAATAAGGCTGCTACTAGTACGTCTACAAATCAAACTTTAACCTAAATGGATCTACAAAAAGAACTTTTAGCCGTACAAGCTGAAATTGAGCTGCTACAAGCTTAGCTTGTAGCTCGAACTCTTAGAGACACTTTGCTAAGCAATATAAGACTAGTTGTAGTCCTTAAAACACTTACCTAACAGTTAAATAGGCCGTTATCCCTTACAAATTATTTGTAATAGTTTGTAAAAGTTGCTGACCCACCTATTTTAACAAACAGGGCGGACTCAAGCTTTAACAACTAAAGACTATAAATCTAAGACAAGTTGGAAGTTAATGCGGACTACTTCCTTAACGTATAAGCCTAAATGGCTTACATTTTTAGCTGTATTAAAAGGGACGCTTAAACCCATTTGAGACTTTAATATGCAAAAGAGTCTGTAAATGCTTTTAAAACGAATAAGGAAATAGTTGCACACTTAGCCTCTATCTATAAAAACTTATATAAAGTTTAAAACGCCTAACTTGCATATTAAAGTCTAATAATAAAGCTGTTAAAGGCATTTACAGATTTTTAAACATAGTTCTTATACCTAGTAGGTTAAGCTAAGATCCTAGCTAACAATTTCATCCCTAACTTGTTTAACAAACTAACTGTAAACTTGCAACAAGCTGTATTGCTTATATACTTAAACCTTTAAACCTTAAAAGAGCTAATGTAATAATATTAAGTTTTAAACTAAGGACTTTAACGAATTAAGGCTTATATAAAGCAAATAAAAGCTAAAAACCTAACTAACAGGCTAGCCCCTAACTAAATAGCACTTGTATGTACTATAACAAGCCTAGTCTCATCTGCAAACTTTATATATATTAACTAGTCAACTTATAAAGGCACCCTTATAGCACTTACACTTTAAAAACGCCTTACTTACAACAACTTACTACAATAAGCACTTAGCAACTAAGGAGCCTATTTCTCTTATAAGCAAAATAACTACTTTGTAAAAGACTACCTGTTTAAAAAAGCAAAAAGGGCAAATGTAAGGATGATTTAGGACTTAAAGGACTTAGAGGACTTAAGAAAAGAGGAACCCTAAGAAGAAACTCCGCCTTAAAGTCTAACAGTAAGGTTAACATGTTTAATGTTAACTTAAGTCAGCTAGTAAGAGGGAAGAGCTGCTTTATTTTATATATAATATTTTGTAATAGATTTCAAGTTTTCTCTTTTATACTAGCTAACATTAAAGCAAATGCTTTTACCCTTATAAATACAAAGTATGCTTGCAAACTATTTAAATACCTTGCTACCCCTTTTAAAAAGCTTCCTCGCCTAATTTAAGTTTAAGGATATAACAGATTAAGTGTACAGTTAATTATAACAGTCTTATAGATATATATTTGCATTAACAGATAAAGGCAATATAATACTTTATTCCTTATAGTAGATTTAAGCTATTTTAACTTAATTTTTAGTTGAAAATAGCTCTTATACTTTAAGTTACAGCTTGATATACAAAGCTAACAGCTAATATAGCTAAAGGACCTACTACTTACACCTTGCTTTATTAAGGAAGCTAGTATTATAATAAAAGCCCTCTTACAGCCTACTTGCAAGCTGGCCTACTAGGCTGATGTTAACTGTAAAGATGCTGCTTTTAAGAAGGATGCTTAGTTAGACTTAAAATGAGTTTGAATCTTATAACGCCTTTAAGATAAAGGACAACTAGTAATAACAGCTGCTACTAAAAACTTATTGCTACTACTATTTATAGTAAGATCCTAATAACTATAGTAGACTTTAAGGGCTATTAAGCGTTATATAGAACTTGCAGACTAAAAGGACAATTTACAGATAATAGAATATAAGTTATAGTTGTTAGAGTTACTTGTAAAACTCCTTCAAATTAGAAAACTACTTGTAACAGTCTGTAAATCCTTTTTGCATATAAATATTTATAGCATTAGAGCTATTAGGTTTTATTAGAACCTTAAAAGATTAAGGGCTATTATGTTTGTTACTAGCTTGTACGAAATTGACTGCTTAATTAAGGAGAAATAGCAGCTTTTATCAAACAAGGACCTTATAGACAAACAGCTTCTTAAATTAAAGCTCTTAGCCTTATATTACAACTTCTAAAATGTCTTCTCTTAAGCCGCCTTAAACACCTTGCCACCCTACTAGCTATACGACTACAAGATCAAGCTGGAAGGCGATAGGGAAGCAGGCTTAAGCTATAACTTGCTGCGCTAACAATTTATAAAGGAACTACTAGCAACAAAGTAGTATGTTGTAAAACATTTAGGAAAGGGTTTTATTAAATTAAGCAAAGTATTATTTGTAGCTTTAATACTATTTGTCTATAAAGCTAATAAGTCATTATAGTTCTACATGGATTTTTATAAGCTAAATGCTTTAACCTGCAAGGACTATTACTTGTTGCTCCTACTTAAAGAGACTTTAATACAAATAAGTAAGGCTAAAATATTTATAAAGCTTAACATTTACTAAGCGTTTTATAAGATATAAATGCACTTTAATTTAAAGGACCTTATAACATTTTAAACTTACTATAACACTTACAAATATAAAGTCTTACCTTTTAGACTTACAAATAAACTTACAACCTAGTAGTAGTATATAAATAACACCTTATTTGACTATTTAGACGACTTCTATACAGCTTACTTAAACAACATTATAATCTACTTAGAGAATAAGCTAGAACACATAAAATACGTCTATAAAATGCTTATATAACTCTATAAAGCTAAGTTACAAGTAGACATTTAAAAGTTGGAATTCTATGTAAAATATATAAAGTACTTAGGCTTTATTATTAGTACAAACAGTATTATAATAGACTTAGAAAAGACGTTTGTTATTTAGCAATAAGAGCCCTTATAAACTGTAAAGGGCGTGCAGTCTTTTTTAAGTTTTTACAACTTCTACTAGCATTTCATTAAGGATTACAAATAGGTTGCTTAGCCTTTAAATCGCTTTGTCTGTAAAAACTAACCTTTCATTTTTAACAGCAACTGCTATGTAGCTTTCTAAGAGCTTAAGAAGCAACTAGTTTTAGTTTTAGTTCTAGCACATTTCAATTTAAACCTGCTTTTACAAGTTGAAACAGACACTTTAAATAGAGTAATAGGTAGAGTGCTCTCTTAAAAGCATATAAACAGCAAATAGCACTTAGTAGCCTTCCTCTTAAAGACTATAATTAGCGCTAAGCTAAATTACTTAATTTACAATAAGGAACTACTAGCTATTATTTACAGCTTCTAGTATTAGTATGTAAAGCTTAAAGGAACATTTTAAGTAATTAAAGTACTCTTAGACTATAATGTCTTAAAGTATTTTATAACTATTAAGGTTTTAACTGCCTAATAAGCCTGCTAGGTAGAAGTGTTATCTTGTTACAACTTTTAAATTATATACAAGCTTAATATAAGGAACTAAGTAGACGCTTTTACTTGTTAGAAATAGGATTTAAACGCCTTATAAGATGCAAAATTGTCCTTATAAATGCAAATCTTATTAAAACTAAAGCAAATAGACTTACAAGTGCAATTAGAGTTAGCTATAAACTAAGTTTTAAGCACCTTAAAAACAAATAGTAGTTTTAACTTAATAGACAACCTTTTATAAACAAATTAGACTGCAAAATTACTTAAGGACTTTTAAGAAGAAGCTTAAAACCTTAAAAGCATATAGACCTTTAAGAACAAACTACTTAAATATTAAGGCTAGCTTATAGTAGCAGACGAACTAGGTTTACAAATAAGACTTATTGTTAAAGCTTATAAATAAGTGTTTACAGCCTACCCAAATAAGTTAAAGACTTATAAACTCTTTTACACTTATTACTATTAGCTAGGAATAATAGTAGATATTAACTAGTTTGTATGCAATTATAACAGTTGCTAACGCTTAAAGATCTTAAGAGATAAAACGCCTAGTTTACTTAAGCTATTACTTATTACCTATTTCTAATAGATTATAATAGTACATCTTAATAGATTTCTACAAACTGCTTACAAACTATAACAAATACAATATAGTACTAGTTTTAGTCAACTAATTTAATAAGCGTACAATTTCTATTTTATGTTTTAAGAACATTAACGTGAAGGAGACTGCTTAACTATACATCTAATATGTCTATTAGACTTATAGACTGCTAGATACTATAATATCCAACTAAGAACTATAATTTATATTAGCCTTTTAAAAAGAGTTTATAAGCATTTTAAGTATTAAGTTGAAGCTCTTAACAGCTTGCTACTTGCAAACAAACAAGCAAACTGAAATTACTAACTAGTACTTAAACTAAAAACTTTAACCTTTTATAAACTACTACTAAGACAACTAGGTAGAGCTACTACTTATAATAGACTATATACAAGCAACCCTCCCTTACAATTTAATAAGATATACTTTAATCTAGCTAGAAATAGGTTACTTGCTTTAAACTAGTTTTAATTAGAACTAAACGGACAAGTTACAAACTATCTGTAAGACGCTTTTTAAGAATAAGGCTTATAAATATGCTAAATAGTTATAAAACGCTTAAGCACTTACCTAAAAGAACTTAGAAAAGGCTTAGACAATTATAGTAAAGCAAGCAAACTAGTACTAATATGAATTAGACTTTGTTGTTAGAGACAAAGTTTAAGTTACTATAAGGAATTAGAAATCGGACCGACTTAGCTGTAAACTAGATTATTAAATAGCAAGCTCGTATGAGATCTTAGAACAAGTAGGTAATACCTACAAGGTAAAGCTATTAGAGTTAATTTGAGTCTACCTAGTTTTTTTGCTAGATAAGCTCTATAAGGTATTAGACGACTTGCTTTTAGGCTAAAGGAACAATCCCCTATTACTAATTCAAGTTAATAGGGACGACGAATGGGAAGTCGATGAGGTCTTAGCCTTCAAACTAGTTTGTAGAACGTTAAAATACTAGGTAAAATGGAAGGGGTACGATTTAAATCCAACCTAGTACCCTACATAGAACTTTATAAGGAGCTCGCACTTAGTCAAACAGTTCTATAATGCTTACCCAAACGAACCTGGGCTGCTAAAGCACTTAGACGAGTAGTTGCAATGCTAAAAGGACAGGACGGACTTATAGGAACACAAAGACAAAAACGCTGTTAAAGCTTGAGGGCAAGCTTTACGGATAGGGGGGGGTGATGTTACAGACTGCAAACTAAGTAACAGTCCGCAACAGCCCGGGTAGGGGCTTAAAGCTGCCCTTACAGATAAGGGTTTACAGGCGG
>Ga0335074_10008236_pt1 | contig 14480 bp, 8 predicted proteins | sample Lox_Sample_23_FD_206715 | JGI IMG/M metagenome (GOLD analysis project Ga0335074, IMG submission 206715) | Soil microbial communities from Loxahatchee National Wildlife Refuge, Florida, United States - Lox_Sample_2.3 | ecosystem: Environmental > Terrestrial > Soil > Wetlands | place: USA: Florida...
CATAAGTAGTCCTTCAACAGGCTGTCGGTGCGCGCCCTGGTTACCGGAAGCAGCGGCTTTGTCGGCCATTGGCTCGTAAAACACCTACGTGACGAGGGCGACGAAGTCGTCGAGCTGCCCGAGTCGCTGGACATAAGGGACGAGGCGGCTATCTTCGCCGCCATCGAGGCCGCTGCGCCCGAGGCCGTCTACCACCTGGCGGCGCAAGCCAACGTCAAGCGCTCCTGGGAGGACGCTCCGGGGACTTTCTCGGTGAACGCCCTGGGCACGCTCAACGTGTGCTCCGCAGTCTCCCGGTCGGGGGTCGCGGCCCGTGTGCTCCTGGTGAGCTCGTCGGAGGTCTACGGCAAGGTCCCACCCGAAAGGATGCCGATCAACGAGGACGAACCGCTCGCGCCGGTGACCCCCTACGCGGCGAGCAAGGCGGCGGCGGAGATGGTCGGCCTCCAGGCCTGGCTCGGTAGCGGGGTCGAAGTCGTCCGGGCGCGCCCGTTCAACCACATCGGCCCTGGCCAGGCGCCCGGCTTCGTAGTGCCCGACCTGGCCGTACAGGTTGTCAGGGCGGCGCGCGGCGAGCTCGACCGGGTTGCCACCGGCAACCTCGACGTCAGCCGGGACATTGTCGACGTCCGCGACGTGGTGCGCGCTTACCGGCTCATCGTGGCCCACGGCCAGCCCGGGGCTGCCTACAACGTTTGCAGGGGGGAGGAGGTTGTGATCGCCGACCTCCTTGCGGGCCTGATGGAGATAGCCGGAGCAGACGTGCCTGTCTGGGCGGACCCGGCCCGCACCAGGGCTGTCGACGTCCCGAAGCACCTGGGCGACGCTCGCCGGCTCAGGGCCCTCACCGGGTGGCGCCCCGAGATCCCCCTCGCCGAGACGCTGGGCGACGTGCTGGAAAGTATTTCAGCGGCGAGCACCTGAGACCCAGGCGTTGAACGCCGAGGTGCCCAGGGAAACCACTTCTTTGGCCAGCTGGCGCGCCTCGCCCGGGATGTCCTTTGCAAGGTCGCCGGCGGCCTCGAGGAACTCGTGCGCCTCGGGGGGAAGGTGCTGAACGGCTTCGCCGGCGCGCTCGCCGAAGCGTGACGCCGCATCGTTGACCAAAGGGGCCAACCGTTGGGAAGCACGGTCAGCCGCCTGGACGACAAGGGGCCTGAGCACTACCGAAGCGACCTGGGCTACCTCCCCGAGGCGCTGGGCCATTTGGGGCAACTGTGCCGGCTGCTCCGGCGCCCGGCTCTCGTGGGGGGACGGGGCCGGCCCGGCCTGGGACGTCCCTGACCGGCCGAGCGAGACGCGGCGCTGCAAGTCCCTCCGGGCGACCTGAGCTCTTTGGAAGCCGAGCACGCCGAAACCGACGGCGACATAGGCCGGCTCCTCCAGCATCCTCGCCAGCCGGGTCAGACTGATTTCGGCCATGGTCGCAGCCTACTCGGGGCCCGCAGTTTTGCCCTGCTACGCTCGGGTCCCCAGATGGTTGGTGAGCCGGCTGCGCCGGCAGTGGTCGCGGTGCTCGTGGCTTGGCACCCGGGGCCCTGGTTCGGCGAGGTCCTGAGCTCGGTAGCGGGACAGGATTACCCCAACCTCTCGGTGGTGGTCGTGTCGGTGGGCGAGGACGCGACGGTCGAGGAGCGGGTAAACCAAGCGCTCCCGGCCGCGCGCGTCGTGCCCGTCGACGAGGGTACGACCTTTCGCGAGGCGGCCAACCGGGGTGTCAGCCTGGTTACAGCTGCTGCTCACGTCCTCGTCTGCCACGACGACGTGGCGCTCGAGCCCGGAGCCGTCCGGGCGATGCTGGAGGAGGCATACCGCAGCAACGCCGGCTTGACCTGCCCGAAGTGGGTGCTTTGGGGATCCCCCGACCGGCTGCTCTCGGTCGGCATGGGCGCCGACCACCTGGGGGTGGTCCACCCCCTTGTCGAGCCGGGGGAGCTGGACCAGGGCCAGCACGACGCGGTGCGCGAGGTCTTCGTGGCGCCGAGCGGCGCGGTCCTCGTGCGCACCGACCTATGGACGGCGCTCGGCGGTTTCGACGAGGGCCCGGCCGGGCCGGGGGAGGATCTCGACCTCAGCTGGAGGGCGCAAGTTGCGGGGGCGCGCGTGGTGGTCGCGCCGCAGGCCGTTGTGCGCCACCTCGAGGCAACCCACAACTCGCTGCGGGCCGGCCCGCCGCCCTCCCTGGCCGAAGAGAACCGCCTGAGGACCCTTTGGACCTGCTACAGCTGGCCGTGGTTGGCCGTGGTGGCGCCGCTCGCCTTGCTTTTCGTACTGGCGGAGTCGCTATGGGCGCTCGCCCACCATAGGCCCGGGCGAGAAGTGCTGGCGCCGTGGGTGGCGTTGGCGGGCTCGTTCCGCCGGCCCGACGAGCTCTGGGACGCCCGCGTTCGGGTACGGGCGATGCGCAGGGTGCGAGACCTCGTTATCTGGAAAAGCCAGACCCGGGGCAGCGCCCGTGTCCGGGCAGCCATAAGGGCACGCCTCGAAAAAGGGCACGAGCTCGCCTGGGCGGCATCGAAGGCGAGGCTGAGCTGGCGTTGGGCAACCGCGACCGCAACCGCGGTCGTCGTGCTGGCTCTCATCGGGTCGCGCCACGTGCTCGGGCCAAGCCTGCCGGTAGTCGGCCAGCTGCCCTCCGGTGCCGCGGGGGTCGGGGACTGGTGGCGGCAGTGGTGGTCGGGGGCCGGCTTCGGGGGCACCGGTTCGGTGCCGCTCAGCCCGCCGAGCCTTTTTTTGCTGAGCGTCACCGGGACGGTTCTCGGCGGCTCGGCCAGCCTCGCCATCCATGTCCTGGTATTGGGCCCGCTCGTCATCGGGCCCATGGGCGTCTTCGTGGCGGCAAGGCGTTCGGGGTCGGGGCGGGGGAGGTTGGCGGCGACCCTGCTGTACGCGGCACTGCCAGTCCCCTACAACGCCCTGGCTGAGGGCCACTGGCCGGGCTTGGTAGCCTACGCCGCCGCCCCGTGGCTCCTGAGCGGGCTCTGCAGCCTGGCGGGCCAGCCCCCTTACCCTTACCTCTCGTGGGACCAGGCATGGCCGCGCTTGCTCGCTGTCGGCCTCGCCCTGGCCGTGCCCGCGTCGATCGCCCCTTCCCTCCTCCTCGTAGTCCCGCTGATCGGCCTCACGCTGGCAGCCGGCTCATGGGCCTCGGGCAACGGAGACGGCTGGGCGCGCTTCGTCCTGGCGTCGTTCGCGGTGGCGGCGCTCGCCTTCGTGGCCCTGCTCCCGTGGTCGTTCGACTCGCTGCGGTCGTGGTCGGACTTCATGGGGACGCCGGCTGCCACCTCGGCCCACCTTTCCGTCGGAGACGCTCTCCGGCTCGAGAGCGGCCCTTTCGGGGGGAACGTCCTCGGGTGGGCGCTCATCGTCGCGGCGGCGACGCCGATCGTGCTCGGGCGTTCGTGGCGGCTCGCAACGGGCGCCCGTTACTGGGCAGTCGCCCTCGTGTGCATGTCACTGGCCTGGTGCGCCTCGCGCGGTTGGTTCACTGCACCGGACCTGGAGGTCCTCCTGGCGCCGGCGGGCGCCGCCCTCGTGCTGGCCGTCGCCATGGGGGCAACCTCGGTCGAGGTGGACCTGGCCGGTTACCGCTTTGGCTGGCGGCAGTTCGCCCCGCCTGTCGGCGCCGTCGCAGCACTAGCCGCGGTGTTGCCGGTTGCGAGCTGGGTGGCGGGAGGCCAGTGGGACCTTCCCTCCTCGGGGGCCGAGGGTGCGCTCGCCTTCCCTGCGCCGTCCCAGGCAGGCGATTACCGGGTGCTGTGGGTCGGGGTAACCCAGACGCTCCCGCTGGCGCCGCAGGGGACCGACGGCCCGCTCACCTTCGCCACTTCCGGAGACGGGCTGCCGTCCCCGGACCAGCTCCTGGCTTCGGCGACATCAGCCCGGTCCGAGGCGGTGGGCCGCGACCTGGCTTGGGCGGAGACTGGCCAAACGACCGAGCTCGGCCATCTGCTGGCCCCCCTCGCCGTCCGCTTCGTCGTCGTCCCCACGATGGGCGGGGCGGCCCAGGGCGCGGTGCAGGCGACCATCGCCGCACTCGGGGGACAGATTGACCTCGTCCCCGTGGGGCTCGACCCCGCTTACCAGGTCTTCGAGAACACGGCATGGCTCCCCGTCTTCTCGGTGCTGCCCCAAGCGAGCGCCCGCTCGGTGGCCACCTTGACGGGTGGAGCACTCAACCCCTGGTCCGAAGCTTTGTTGCTCCAGCAAGCCCCGCTCCAGCCGGCCGAGGCTCTACCGCCGGGCCAAAGCAAGGTCGTATTGCCGGGAGCTGCCGGGACGACGCTGACGGGGAGGGCCCTGCTCGGCTCGGTCGAGCCCGGTTCGTGGCGCGCCCGAGCTGCGGGGGGGACCGTGCTGGTCGGGAGGCCGTTCGCCGGGGTGGCGACCGCCTGGGACCTGCCGGCAGGCACCGGCGCGGTCACCGTCGTCCGGCAGGGCAGCGGTGGCCAGCACGTCGCAGACATCGTGATGCTCGTGGTCTGGGCGGGCGGTCTCGCCGCGGCGCGCGTGCGCCGTCGCTCAGGGCCCCTCACGCGGCTGGCACGTGCCCAGCTGGAGCTGGGCCCTCCCGGGGCCGAGGTCGTCGACATCGACTGGGCGCCCATGATGGACGGCGAGAACGTTGGCTGACGTCCGGCGCCTCCCCGTTGCGCTCGCACTTGTCGCCCTGGTGGTTGCCGGCTCTGTCGCCGGGCGTGCTCCCGCGCACAACAACAACAACTCGACGCCTGCAGCTGGGAGCCTGGGCTTCCACGAGAGCGTGGTCTCCACTGCGGCCATCTCTTCGTCGTGGTCCTGCGCCGGTGCGACGGAGGCGCCCGGGAGCGTTGCGTCCGGAGAGCTCGTCTTTTCGAACGGCGGCAGCGCAACGGTCGCCGGCACGGTCGACCTCGTGTCGCAGGAGGGCTACCGCCGTGCCGTAAGTGTCTCCCTGCCACCGGGCTCGACAAGGACGCTGCAGGAGGAGCTGCCAGGCGTGCCCGGCAGCAGGTCCGACCAGTGGCTGGGCGCGATCGTCACCCTGTACGGCGGCATGGCGACGGTGACCCAGGTCGTGAGCACGCCCCACGGGACGTCGAGCCAGCCCTGCGCCTCCGCCGGCGCCCGGGAGTGGTATTTCGCCGACGGGGCGACGCTGAGGAACGCGTGGGACGAGATCTCGCTCGTCAACCCTTACCCGGTTACCGCTGTCGCCGACTTGTCCTTCACCACAGAGCAGGGCCGGGAGCTGCCGATGGATTTCCAGGGCGTGGTTGTGCCGCCGGACGGGCTGACGATCCTCGACCTCGGTAGCCACCTTCGCCGGCGCCAGCACATTGCCGTGACGGTGAGCGCCCGGACGGGCGAGTTCGTGGCCTACCAGACCGAGATCGTTACGCCTCCGCCGCCGGGTGCGCCCCCGCGCGGCGCCCCGGGGGCTGTCAACCCGGTCATCCCGGTTCCGGGGATCACACTTGCACTGGGCAGCACGGTGCCTTCGACCTCGCAGTGGTGGCCGGCCGGAGGCGAGGGGCCGGGCATTACCGAAAGCTACGCGGTCTACAACCCGGGGCAGGCCACAGCCCGCCTGACCCTCGACCTTGCCTCGCCCGCGGGTGCCAGGAGCACTGTCCCGCTCACCATTGCGCCTTACGGGTCTGCCTTCCTCACGACCAACGGGGCGCCCTGGGCCCTACCGGGCATCGCCTACTCGGCTCACCTCGAGAGCACGGACGGGGTCGGCGTGGTGGCCGAACGCTTCGTCATGGATGCCCCACCCTCGGCTGCCCGCGGGCTCGGGGTGCTCTATGGGGAGAGCACGCCGGCCTCGGGCTGGCTCTTGGTCCCGGCGTCCGACGGGCTCATGCTGAGCGGAGCCCGGGTCAAGCAACTGGCCCGTCCCCGGGTCGAGGTGCTCAACCCGGGTGAAGGGACGGCCACGGTGTCGGTCCAGCTCTTGAGCAGCCGGGGAGGTGCCGCCACCGCGCCTACGGCAGCGACCGAGGTCCGGCTCGCACCGGGAGGTACCGCGACGGTGCAGGTCCCGGAAAGCTCGACGGGCGGCCCGTTCGCGGTCCGTAGCTCGGCGCCCGTCCTCGTGGAACAGGACTTGTACTCTTTGTTGCGGTCGGTGGGGTCTAACCTGTCGCCGCTGTTCGCGCTGCGCCAGACGTGAGCCTGAAGGTCTGAACCGTGCTCAAGAGGCGGCCGCCAGTGCCCTGGCCGCCGATCAACCAGGCCGTGTCACCGAGCACAGCCGACCCGGCGTCGTAGACGGGTTGGGAGAGGTGCCCCTTGGGGAGGAGCGCACCTGTCTGGGGTTCGAAGCCCCAGATAACGCCGTTCACGCCCGCGGGCCCGTCGCCGCCGGTGACGTAGATATGCCCGTCGACGGTAACGGCGATCAAGCCTTCGAGGGCAGCAGGGAGGTGACCGATCACTGTTGCCTTACCTGTCACGGGGCTCACCTTTTGGATGTAGTCCGTAGGGGACCAAGCCAGCGCTGCGGGGTGCGCCGCCGGGTGAGCGACTGCCGGGTGGGTGGTGGCAGCCGTCGCGGCCCCCTTCCCCTTGCCGGTTGGCGCTGCCAGCCTGATCGATGCGTCCAGCTGGGCTCCAAGACCTGTCCCCCTGGTGGCAGCTGCAGCCTTGGCAACGGTGCCGGGTTTGGTCGCCGGGCCTTTCGCCTTGGTGACCGGGGGCGTTGCCGGCGTCGCGCCCAAAGGCGCCAGCCGTTCACCGCCGAACACGTAGATGTTGCCGCCGACAGCCGCCACCCCGGCGTCGCGGACGGCGACCGGCAGGGTGGCGATCGTCGTGAACGTGGCTCCGTCGAGGGTGGTCAGGACCCCTCCCTCGGCCGAGGTCCCGTGGTACCCGCCGACGATGTAGATCGCCGTGCCGACTCGCACCGCAACAGAACCCGCCCGCGGCGCGGGGAGAGCTGCGGTGTAAGTCGCCGTCGCCACCGGGTTGCGCCGGGCAGTGGTGGCGGTGCTCGACGACGACCCACCCGGGCCGGAGGGAAGAGCTGTTGCGGGGCTGGAGGCCGTCGTGGCCGTGGGGGCGGCTAAGCCGGGCGCCGGGAAAGACTGCACGCTCGACGTGACAGACGGCCCCTTTCCTCCGAAGATGAAGTCCTCGCTCCCGAGACCGGCGCCCGAAGCGTCGTAGACGCCGGCTCCCACGAGGTCGACAGCCAGGTGGAGGGCGCCCGTCGTGGTGTCGAAGAGGAACCCGCCGGAGGCAGGTGTCCCGTTGCTGACCGCGCCGCCGATGATGAGCAGTTGGGCGCCTGTACCTTTCAGCACGAGCGGTTCTGTGATGGGCACGCCGAGCGGCGCCGAAAGCGCGCTGCCGACCGGCGGAGGCGGGACGGGCTTCACGGTCGTCGGGGGCGTCAGGAGCGTCGTCGATGTCGCCGCCGAATTATGGGCGGTGCTTTTGTGGTCCTCGTACTCGATCCCGCCGGCAACTCCGGCGGCGATGACGACCATGGCCAGCAGGGGGAGCCACCAGCGGCGGGGCGAACGCCTCCGGCGCGCACCGCCCCGGTAACGCGGCCGGTGCACCGGGGCCGGGCTGCTCTCGCTCAGGCTGAAACCGGGCCCGAAAGGTCTCGGATCTTGCTCGCCTGGCAGCTGTCCGCCTCGTCAGCCGTGAAGCCCTGGGCCCGCGGCGCCGCCCGCCGGTGCCTCACCCGCGTACGCCTGCCCGTCGCCCCTGCCGCCGTTGGCCGCCACTCCCACGAAACTCGGTACTTCGAGGTGTTCGTGCACCGGCCGCCCGTATGCCTGGTCCACGAGGCGGGACACTTCGGGCCCGTCGATCGTCTCACGCTCGATGAGCGCCTGCGCAACGGCCGCCAACCCCCTCTGGTGCTCACGGAGCAACCGGGTGGCCCGTGACTCCTGGTCCCGCAGGATACGCTCGACCTCCTCGTCCACAACCCGCGCCGTCTCGTCGCTGTAGTCGCGGCTGTGCATCAGGTCGTCGCCGAGGAAGACCTCGCCCCCGTTGCCCCACGCCATCGGGCCGACACGTTCGGACATGCCGAACTCGCGGACCATCTTGCGGGCCGTCTCGGTGGCGCGCTGGAGGTCGTTGGACCCGCCTGTCGACAGGGTGTTGAACATCAGCTGCTCGGCGCAGCGGCCACCCATCATCACGCAAAGTGAGTCCTCGATGTACTCCCTCCAATAGGTGTGGCGCTCCTCTATCGGCAACTGCTGGGTGACACCGAGCGCCATGCCGGTCGGCAGGATGGTTACTTTGTGGACCGGATCTGCGTCGGGCAGCACGTAGGCAAGGACCGCATGGCCGCCCTCGTGGTACGCGGTGGCCATCTTTTCTTTTTCGGAGAGCACCGTCGACTCGCGGCGCTGGCCCATGAGCACACGGTCGCGGGCGGCGTCGAAATCACGCATCGCGATCGAGGGCGCCCCACGACGGACCGCGTGGAGGGCAGCCTCGTTGACAAGGTTGGCGAGGTCGGCACCGCTCATCCCCGGCGTGCCCCTGGCAACGACCGTGAGGTCCACGTCGGGCGCGATCCTCTTGTCTTTGCAGTGGACCTTGAGGATCGGGAGGCGCTCCTCGAGGTCGGGAAGAGGTACGACGATCTGACGGTCGAAACGGCCCGGCCTGAGAAGGGCGGGGTCCAAGATGTCGGGCCGGTTGGTCGCCGCCATCATCACGATCCCCTCGGTCGCCTCGAAACCGTCCATCTCGGCCAACATCTGGTTGAGGGTCTGCTCGCGCTCGTCGTGGCCGCCGCCGAGGCCCGCCCCGCGCTTGCGCCCGATCGAGTCGATCTCGTCGATGAAAATGATCGCCGGGGCCTGTTTGCGGGCGCTCTGGAACAGGTCACGCACCCTGGAAGCACCTACTCCGACGAACATCTCCATGAAGTCCGAGCCGGTGACCGACATGAACGGCACGCCCGCTTCGCCCGCCACTGCACGGGCCAGCAAGGTTTTGCCGGTGCCAGGCGGACCGACGAGGAGCACGCCTTTGGGGATCTTGGCGCCTATCTCCTTGAAACGGCTCGAGCTGCGCAGGAAATCGACCACCTCACCGATCTCGAGCTTGACCCCGTCGTAGCCGGCGACATCGGCGAACGTGGTCCGCGGGCGCTCGGTCGTGTAAACCTTTGCGCGGCTGCGGCCTATCGACATGATGTTGCCCATCTGGCCCTGGGCACGCCTGGCCATCCACAAGAAGAGCAGCACGAGGCCGCCGAGGATCAGGATGTCCGGTAAGAGCGCTATGTACCAGGGCTCGCTCGGCGAAGTGACCGAAAGGTCCTGGCCGAGGTACTTGTAGAGGGTAGAAACCTCGGTCTGGTCGGGGACCTCGTCGCCCGGGCCCTGCGTCTGCTCCTGCTCCCCCGTGACAGTCGTGAACGTGACGACGCCGTTGCTCGTGTTGAGCTGCGCCTTGCGCACCTGGTGGGTTTCGAGCTCGGTCTGGAACTGCCCCCAGCTGATCGACGGCGGTTGCTGCTCGGTGACGACGCCCGAAGCCAGGACGATCAGCAGGATGATCAGCACAAGCGCGCCGACGACCCAACGCCACGAACGGTCCGGGCCGCTCGTGGTCCCGGTATTGTTTTGGCGGTCGGGCCTCAGGTCGCCTGGCTGCCGGCTCATATGTTCCTGATCCTAGGCGGCGCGCGGTAACTTCGATATGTGCGTCGCGCCCGTTGTGCCCGGCCGGCGTGCCCCGGGCAGCCCGAGGCCTGGTTCGGCTACGACTACGAGGCGCGCTGTGCCTGGCTGGACGACGACCCCGAGCCTGATGCGGGGGTCTTCCAGCAGTGGCCGCTGTGCGCTCGCCACGCCGACAACTTGCGGGTCCCGCGTGGCTGGTTCTGCGTCGACCGGCGAAGCCGGCATGGGGAGGGAGCAGGAAAGGACGAGGCCGGGGTCACGGCTGCGGCCGGGGGATCACCTGGCGCCGCCGCTGGTCACGAGGCCGTACCGGTCGCTCAGGCTGCGCGCACCTCGAAGCGCCAGTCCCAAGGCGGCACCACGCGAACGGGCTCGCGTGGTGGTACCGGGGGCTCAGCCCGTGCGGGTACCCGCGGCTCGAAGGCGGCTCCCTCCCAAGTCGAAGGCGACCTGAGCGCGATCCTCTGAGCCGTCCGGGCTCCCTGGCCCTCTCATCGTTGCTTCGGCCCTTGTCGACCCTGTGAGCTGGGGGTATGGCACCCAGTTAAGGGCGGCGCCGGTTTTTGCCGATGCATTTAGTGGACTGGAGAGGGAGAAGAGCCTTATATGAAGTGCCCCAACTGCCAGCTGCGGGAAATGGTGGTCATAGAAATGCTCGTGAGCGGCGAGCAGGTGGCGCTTCACAGCTGCTCTTCGTGCGACCTGCGCTGGTGGGAAACCCGTGAGGGCTTGCTGCCTCTCGCAGGGGTGCTTGACCTTGCGACGGTCGGCCGCTGAACAGCCGCTGACGCGCTCTCCAAATCGCGTCCTGTACCACGCTCAGCCTTGTGGCTGACGTGCCGCGCCGCCGCGCCCACCCTCCTGCCCCGGCTTCCGACACGTCGCTGAACACGTAACAATGGCACGAGTGACCCAAATCGATGAGGAGGCAACCGCCTCCGCGGTTGGCAGTCGCGTCGACGAGGAAGAGCCGGGCGGCTCGGCGAGGCGAGACTTCTACTACCCGCGGCAGCGGCGTGCGGAGCGCGTGTACCGGTCGGGCCGCTGGGTGGGGGCGCGGTTGCGGCCTCTGGCGCAGCCCGAGCCGCTCGCCACCCTGATCGTCGTATCGGTGTGCGTCGTGTTCGTCCTGTGGCAGTTCCAGCCTTCGCAACTCCTGCGCAACACCACCATTTCCGGTGGTGACACCGGGGCACACGTGCTCCTGCCGTGGGTGGCGATGCACCAGCTGTTACCCAACCTCCGCCTCACCGGGTGGACGTCGTCCAACTGGGACGGCTTCCCGGCGGTCACGTTTTATTTCCCCCTGCCCATCTACTCGGTCGTCGTCCTTTCCAAGATCATCTTCAGTTACAACATCGCCTTCAAGATCGCGACGGCGGCGCCGATGGTGCTCATGCCAGTAGCGGGCTGGCTGATGGGCCGCCTGGCGCGTGCCCCCTTCCCCGTACCGGCGGTACTGGCAGCGGGGACTCTTCCCTTCATTTTCGGGGCCGAGTTCGACATCTACGGCGGCAACATCCTGTCGACCCTGGCAGGGGAATTTGCCTTCGGTTGGAGCCTTTGGTTTGCTCTCGTTTTCCTCGGCCTGGTCATGAGGGGGCTGCAGACCGGCCGTTGCCGGGCGCTCGCTGCGGTTACGCTCGCTTGCTGCTTCATGTCCCATATCGACCCGGCAATGTTCGCCGGCGTGGGCGCCGTCGTCTTGATCGGGCTTTATGGCTTGCGTACGAGAGATTGGGTCGGGGCCCTTTGGTGGTCGGCTCCGACTGTCATCGTCGGAGGGTTGCTGGCCGCGTGGTGGGCGCTGCCGTTTTTTGTCCGCTTGCCATATGTGACCGATATGGGGTACGGCAGGATAACCACCTACATCGCAACGCTTTTCCCGGCCTCGGACACATGGTTGTTCATCCTGGCCGGCGTGGGTGCCGCGCTAACCGTCTCGCGTCGCCGCCGGACCGGTGAGTTCCTCACGATAATGGCCCTGCTCGCGGTACTGGCCTTCCGTTACATGCCGCAGAGCATCCTGTGGAACGCGCGGGTCCTGCCATTTTGGTTCCTCTGCCTCTACCTGCTAGCGGCGCTCGCCGTGGGAGAGATTTACTGCACCCTGGCGGAACGGGCTTCCAGCTACCTGGTCACATTGCGCGCCGCCCTCCTGCCCGCGCCGTTGTTCGTGCTCGTGCTGGCCTTGCTCTGGGTGGGGTTCCCGCTGCGCGTCCTGCCTGGGGAAAAAGTGGACGCGAGCGGGACGGCTCTTTTCCTCGGCATCCCGCAAAAAACGGAATCCGATATCCCGAGCTGGGTCACCTGGAACTACAGCGGCTACCAGTACGGTTGCCCGAAAGACTGCGCCAAGCCCCGCTGGCCCGAGTACGAGCAGATCGTGAGCCAGTTGGAGGCGGCCTCCAAGACCTACGGCTGCGGCAACGTCATGTGGGAGTACAACTCCACGATGAACGACTACGGCACGCCCGATGCCCTCACGATCCTGCCTTACTGGACCAATGGCTGCATCGGTTCGATGGAAGGGCTTTACTACGAGGCCTCGGCCACCACGCCGTTCCATTTCATCGATCAGTCCGAACTTTCCCTGCAACCTTCGGATCCCGAGGTGTTCCCCGACGACCTCTCGCCGTACGCCACCTCGCCCAACGTGGCCCTCGGGGTGGACCACCTCCAGATGCTCGGTGTGAAGTACTACATGGCCCTCAGCACTGCGGTGCAACAGCAGGCCGCAGCAGACCCTTCCCTCAAGCTGATCAAGACGTTCGGGCCGTTCCTCGTGTCTTACGGGAGCAGCAACTCGGGCGGCCCGCAGGGCAACCAGGAGCAGTACTGGAAGCTCTACCTCGTCTCGAGCGCCCCGCGTGTCCACGCGCTCGCTGACCAGCCGGTCGTGATGAAAGGGCTCAACAACGCAAGCCAGCCGAAGTGGCTCAAGGTCATGGTGCCTTGGTACAACGACCCGAGCGACTGGGACGTCTATTACGCGGCGACAGGCCCGTCCAATTGGGCGAGGGTGCCTTACGACGACACCAGCCCGCCTGTGACGCCCGAGCCGTCGACCACCGTTTCGGACATCGTTGAGCACAACGCTTCCATCAGCTTCAACGTCTCGCGAGTCGGCGTACCTGTCGTGGTGACCATTTCCTACTTCCCCAACTGGCAAGTTTCGGGCGCAAAGGGCGTCTACCGGGTCAGCCCGAACCTCATGGTCGTCGTCCCAACCTCGCACCACGTGTCAATGTCGTACGGCAACACGCCGGTCGACTACGAGGGCTGGGTGTTGACACTTCTTGCCCTGGTAGGTCTCGTCGTCCTGGCGAGGAGGCCGCAGGCGCCACTGGCTGGCGTGCGGCGCCCCGCGCTCGGCGAAAGCGCCTCGAAGGGGCGGTTCACAGACATGCTGAGCGAGCGCACGCGCAACTTCTGGGAAGGCAACAGAGGGCCGTCGTGGTCCTATCACCCGGACGACAGCAACGGGGCAGGCTCTGAAGCCGCACGAGAGGGCTTTGCCGGCCGCTCCAACGGCCACTCGAAGACCGATGGCCAGGCGGGAGGGCCGGGAGGGATCTTGGCCGACGGGCCCGCGCAACCCTCCGGCTCGCGCGATGCATGGGCGCCAGCGGAAGTGCCGCCCGGCGGGGAGGCGTTTTGGCCCGGCCCCGGTCCGGGCTTCCCGGCGGGTGCGGGTACGGGGCCCGGGAGTGCGGGTACGGGGCCCGGGAGTGCGGGTACGGGGCCCGGGAGTGCGGGCATGGGCCCGGCAGGTGCGGGCACGGGCCCGGCAGGTGCGGGCACGGGCCAGGCAGGGCCCCAGGGCGGCCGCCCCGGGCCCACGGGCGACGACGACGGGCGTGACAATGCCGGTTAGCGCCTGGCTTTGGCCGTCAACCGAAGGGCATTTCACGCGACCGGCCTGGTTTGTTAGCTTGGCCCAAGCGTGAGCAAGCTCGACGAGATCTTCAAGGCGTACGACATCCGCGGCGTGGTCCCCGACCAGCTGGACGCGCCGCTCGCCCGCAAGGTCGGGGCGGCGTTCGCCGCCTTCGCCAACGCGCCGCGCATCCTCGTCGGCCACGACATGCGGCCCTCCGGCCCCGAGCTCGTGGCAGCCTTCACGGACGGGGTGACATCGGCGGGCACCGACGTCGTCCTGCTCGACCTCATCTCGACGGACGAACTGTTCTACGCGAGTGGCGCGCTCGACTCGCCTGGAGCCACGTTCACGGCCTCGCACAACCCGGCGCGCTACAACGGGATAAAGCTCTGCCTGGCGGGGGCCAAACCGGTGGGTATCGAAACGGGTTTGGCCGAGATCCGCGCCGCCGTCGAATCGGGCCAGTTGCGCACGGTGCCCGAGGCTGAGCGGGGGACCGTGCGCCACCAGGACGTATTGAAGGATTATGCGACCAAGGTACGAAGCTTCGTCGACCGGGACGCTCTCGTGCCGTTGCGGGTGGTCGCCGATACCGCCAACGGCATGGGTGGTCTTGTCGTGCCGGCCGTCTTCGAAGGGTTGCCCTTCGACTTGGAAGTGCTCTATCCCGAGCTCGACGGCAATTTCCCCAACCACCCGGCCGACCCGATCCAGCCGGCCAACCTGCGTGACTTGCAAGCGAGGGTGCTCGAAAAGGGCGCGGACGTCGGCCTTGCTTTCGACGGCGACGCCGACCGGTGCTTCGTCGTGGACGACAAGGCGCAGCCGGTGAGCGGCTCCACCACTACGGCAATAGTCGCCAAAGAAATGCTCGAGAAATACCCGGGGTCGACGGTCCTGTACAACCTCATTTGTTCGAAGGCCGTGCCGGAGGTGATCCGTGA
>Ga0335074_10008237_pt1 | contig 14480 bp, 13 predicted proteins | sample Lox_Sample_23_FD_206715 | JGI IMG/M metagenome (GOLD analysis project Ga0335074, IMG submission 206715) | Soil microbial communities from Loxahatchee National Wildlife Refuge, Florida, United States - Lox_Sample_2.3 | ecosystem: Environmental > Terrestrial > Soil > Wetlands | place: USA...
CCTCTGCGGTAATGCTTTCCTTCTTTTCTTTCTACTCGCATCTGACTCATGACTGCGCGTGTGCGACGGCTTTGGCGCGCACCGCGACATGCTCTGGATCGACAGGGTTCCACCAGATACTATCGCCACGAGAAAGCGGACATTGGTTGGCGTCACGCCGGAGCGAATCATGACCGGCAGCGCTGCCAAGGCCGCCGACACGCCTGACGGGCATGCCAGATCATACTTATTGACTCCGGCTCCGCCTGCTTAGGTATCTCGCCCGGCCTTCGAAAATTTAGCACAGAGGACGCTAAGGACACCGAGAGCGCAGAGAAGGATTTATCGCTAGCATGATTGGTTCCTGTCAGGCGACACACAAATTACCTTTGTGATCTCTGGGCTCTTGGCGTCCTCTGTGTTGAATTTATGGTTCTTGCGACCGCGACGAACGGAAAGCCCCCGGCCCGGAATTGACGACAAGCCCTATCCCACCGCCTCGTCGAGATCGGCGCCCCACATCTTTTCCAGCGCATACATCGCCCGCGCCTCGGGCTTGAACAGATGCACGACGATGTCGCCGGCGTCGATCAGCACCCAATCGGAGCCGCCGGCGCCCTCGACCTGCACACGCTGAAGACCCGCTTCGTGCAATTTCTCCAGCAGGTGCTCGGCCATCGCGGTGATCTGACGATCGGCGAGGCCGGTCGCCACGACCATACGGTCGCAGAACGTCGCCTTGCCTTCCAGGTCGAGCGTAACGACGTCCTCGGCCTTGTCATCTTCCAGGCTGCCGACGATCACATGCTGCAGCCGCTCCAGTTCCGAGGGATGGCGGGCAGGTATCGCGGCAACTTTGCGAGGCCCCGCCACCACTGCTTTTTTGCGTGCGGTGCCGGGGGTTTTGTCCGCGGCAGGCAGCGGCTTCGGAGCTTTCCGCCTCGCCGGCCTTTTACGTGGTCCGGGAACGGTCGGAGCGGTCGGACGCTTGGCTATGGCACGGCTCCTTTCCCGGCGCGAATGGCGCTGGCGGATGCTTGATGCTGGGGAGACGGCAGGAAGATCCAGGCTGGGGTCTTGGTCCGCGCCAGCACCGGCGCGGCACGCGCGGGCAGACGCGCGGCGCGCAGATAATGCGCGGCCGTACCGGCGAGGGCCCGATGGGTGTATGATGGCCGCGGCAACACCACGAACGGCGCGCAATGCACGAACTCGCGCCAGCGGCCCCACCGCGGCAGTTGCTCCAGAATGTCGGCACCCATCACCCAGACGAACTCCACCCGAGGAAAAATCCGCCGCAACCGTCGCAGCGTATCGATGCTGTACCGCGTGCCGAGCGCCTCCTCGATCGCTGTCGCCACAATGCGCCGCCCGTCGGCAATAACGCGCGCCGAGGCCAATCGATCCAGGAAATCGCCCATGCCATCGCTCGGCTTCAATACATTACCCGGCGAGACCAATAACCACACCTGATCAAGTCGCAAGCGTCGGCGAGCCACCTCCGCCACATGGCGGTGCCCCACATGCGCCGGGTTGAACGAACCGCCCAAAATGCCCACGCGCATGCGCCGCCGGTCGCCGAAGCGGGGAAGCACGTCATGGAGCCGCTCCCTGGGCGTCAGGGACGCACCTGACCCGTGCCGAGCACGAGGTAACGATAGCTTATCAGTTGCGCGAGCCCCACCGGCCCGCGCGCATGGATGCGTCCGGTAGCGATGCCGATCTCGGCCCCGAAGCCGAACTCCCCGCCATCGCAGAACTGCGTCGAGGCGTTCCACAGTGCAACCGCGCTCTCGACCCCACGCAGGAAGCGTTCGGCGGCTTGTTTATCCTCGGTGATGATCGCGTCGGTGTGTTCGCTGCCGTGCCGCCCGACATGCGCCAGCGCGGCATCCACGCCATCGACCACGCAGATGGACAGGACGGCGTCCAGCCACTCAGTATCGAAATCAGCCTCGGTTGCCGGCGGCAGCCCGGGGACGATGGCGCGCGCGGCGGCATCGGCACGGAACTGGCAGCCGAGCGCCTTTAGATCGGAAACCAGAAGCGGCAGCAGGTCCGGGGCGATGGCGGCATCAATCAGCAGCGTCTCGGTGGCGCCGCAGACACCGGTGCGGCGCATCTTGGCGTTGGCAACGACCCGACGTGCCATCGCCGGATCCGCGGCGGCGTGCACGTAGGTGTGGCAAAGCCCCTCGGCGTGCGCCAGCACGGGGATGCGGGCCTCGCGTTGCACGCGCTCGACCAGCGATTTGCCCCCGCGAGGAATGATCAGATCGATCAGGCCGGCTGCCGCCAGCATCGCCGCCACATAGGCGCGGTCGGCGGTGGGGGCGTTCTGCACGGCTGCTTCGGGCAGGCCGCCTCGGCGCAGGCCGCCAACCAGTGCGGCGTTGATTGCCGCGGCGCTGTGCTGGCTTTCGGAACCGCCGCGCAGAATCACGGCGTTGCCAGATTTCAGGCAGAGCCCGGCAGCGTCGGCGCCGACATTGGGGCGGCTCTCATAGATCATGCCGATGACGCCGATCGGCGTGGCGATGCGCTGGATGCGCAGACCGTTGGGGCGCGTCCATTCGGCGAGGATGCCGCCAATCGGGTCGGGTAAGGCCGCGATGTCCTCCAGCCCAGCCGCCATTGCTTCGATGCGCTGCTCGGTCAGCAGAAGCCGGTCGCGGAACGCGGCAGTGCCCTGCGAACGCGTGAGATCGGCGGCGTTGGCGGCGAGAATTGTGGGCGTTTCGCTCCGCAGGGCATTCGCCATTGCCCGCAAGGCGGCATCACGCTGAGCCAGCGGGCTCTGCGCCAGCACGTGCGCCGCGGCGCGTGCTGCCCCTGCCGCGCGCTGGAGGTGTTGGGTGGCTTCGGTCTCGATGTGCATCTGTGGCGGTTTCCCCTTCCCTACTCTGCCGTTACACGACGCATCTCGCCAGTCCTTAAGTGTGCATCAAGCGCGCACCCCTCCCGCTTTGCGGGAGAGGCTTGCCCTCTCTCTCCCGCAGGACGGGAGAGGTGCGGTCTGGGGTTTGACGGGAAGTCGGGGCGTCACCTAGCTTCTAACGACAATCGGATACCGGGAGGGCGATAACGTGCAGGCAGTCCGGCCATTGCTGTCCATGCTTGGCGGCGTTGCGATCCTTGCCAGTCTCAGCGCCACGGTCCCGGCCGGCGCGAAGGACTTGACCTTCCTCTCCACCCAACTCCGTCCGATGGAGGAAGCGCAGCGCACCCGCACCGAGATCCTCAAAGGCTCGCCCGTGCCCGTGGACTTCGTGCCGGAAGAGCCGCCGCAGCTCGTTATTCACGTCCAGGCAGACATGAAGTCCGGCTCGCCCTCGATCAGCCTCATCGGCGCGCTACACGGGGAGCTCGCACCGCTCGTCCCGCTTGGCGCTCTCTCCCCGCTCGACAGCATGGACGACATGCTGAAACAGGCCGGCGTTCCCGCCGGTATGGTAACGCTGGCCCATCTCGGCACCGACCACCTGCAATACGTGCCGTGGATGCAGGCCACGTACATCATGGCGGCCAGCAAGCAGGCATTGCAGTACCTGCCGGCGGGCGCGAAGCTGGACAGCCTGACCTATGACCAGCTCGGTCAATGGGCAGCCAACGCCGAGAAGGCGTTGGGGCGGCGGGTGCTCGGGTTTCCGGCCGGTCCGACCGGCCTGATGAATCGCTTCTTCCAAGGCTATCTGCTCCCGTCGTTCACCGGCGGTGTGGTGACGACCTTCATCTCGCCCGACGCGGAAAAGATGTGGGCCGATTTCAAGTCGATCTGGCAGCACGTCAATCCGAACTCGACCAACTACAATTTCATGCAGGAACCGCTGCTCTCGGGCGACGTCCTGATCGCCTGGGACCACGTCGCCCGGCTGCAGGACGCGTTCCGCAAGCACCCCGACGATTTCGTCGCCTTCCCCGCGCCCTCTGGACCCAAAGGGCTCAGCTTCATGCCCGTGCTGGTCGGTCTGGCGATCCCGAAATCCGCGCCCGATTCGTCCGGTGCCAAGCAGGTCATCGATTACTTGATGCAACCGGTGACGCAGATCACCACGCTTCGGGTCAGCAGCTTCTATCCGGTGGTGAAAGCCCCGATCCCCGGTGACCTCGATCCTGGGCTGAAGGCCGAGATGGCAGCCGTCCAGGCACAGCAGAATGCGCCCGATGCACATCCCGCGCTGCTGCCCGTGGGGCTCGGCTCGCATAGCGGCGAGTTCGACCGCATCTTCACCGATACGTACCAGCGCATCGTGCTGCGCGGGCAGGACATCCACAAAGTGCTGCAGCTCGAGGGCAGGCAGATGCAGCATGTGCTGGACGAGGCGAATGCCCCATGCTGGTTGCCTGATCCGCCGAGCCAAGGCACCTGCCAGGTGAGATGACCCAATGGGGCGCCACCGCCTCGTACCCTATCTGCTGATCGCGCCGTCGCTGTTGTTCCTGCTGCTGCTGTTCTTCGTCCCACTGATCCAGACAATTGCGCTCGCGTTCCAGACCGGCAGCGGGATCGGCCTCGGCAATTTCGATCAGATGGCGGGCGACCTCGATTTCGTCACAGCCATAAAGGACACGTTCGGGCTGGTGATCGTGGTGGTGCCGTTGCAGCTCGCGCTCGCGCTCGGCATGGCGATGATGCTGCGGAAAGTCCGCTTCGGCCGCGATCTGGTGCTGTGGATCTGGACCATCCCGCTCGGCATATCCGATCTTGCCGCCGGGCTGGCGTGGCTGTCGATTCTGACGGAACGCGGGTATCTCAATACGGTGCTGTTCCATCTCCGACTGATTCCCCGGCCGGAGAGCTGGCTGACCTACGAGACTCCTACCGCGCTGTTCTTCGCGATTGTCATCGCGGAGTTATGGCGGGCCACGGCAATCGTGTTCGTGATTCTGGTGGCCGGCGTGCAGCTCGTGCCAGCCGAGTACGAGGAAGCGGCGAGTGTGTTCGGCGCTACCGCGTGGCAGCGCTTCCGCCGCGTCACCCTGCCGCTGCTGCGTCCGTCGATTCAAACGGCGCTGATCCTGCGCACGGTGCTGGCGTTCGAGATCTTCGCCGTGGTGCTGGCGATCGGCGGCACCAATTTCCCGGTACTGATCAGCCAGGCCTTCATCTGGCAGAACCAGAACCAGGTTTACGGCGTCGCCGCCGCTTATGCAGTGCTGATCATGGCGATCACCTTGGCCGCCACGCTGTTTTACCTGCTGGCGTTGCGGCCGCGGGCGGGCGAGCCGGCATGAAGTCGATCAAGCGCGCCCTGTTCATTGCCGGCGTGGTGCTGCTGTGCGCCTGGACCATCGTGCCGATCTATCTCGTCGCGCTGGGCGGCCTGGGCGGCGAGCAGGTCGTGTACGCCTGGCCAAAGCCGTTCTGGCCATTGTCGTGGTCGGTGCACAATTTCTCTGCCTTTTTGGCGATCCAGGGCATCTGGCCCGCCATGCTGACCAGCGCCGAGGTGGCTGCGCTGTGCATGGCATTCTCCATCGCGCTGGGCGCCCCCGCCGGCTATGCGCTGGCGCGTTACGCTTTTGCTGGCGCCAATACGTACCGACTGACGATCCTGCTGACCCGCGCGTTCCCCGTCGGCATTCTCGCACTGCCCTTGGCGGTCAGCTACGTCCGGCTCGGCTTGTACGACACCCCGCTCGGCGTAGCGCTGATCCACACTGCGCTGGCTTTGCCCTTCGCGGTGTTGATTACCTCCAGCCTGTTCCTCGGCATCCCGCGCGAGCTTGAGGAGGCTGCCTGGGTGTTCGGCTGCTCGGGCTTCGGCGCGTTCCGCCGCATCGTGCTGCCGCTCGCCTTGCCGGGCGTGGCGGCGACAGCGATCTTCGCCTTTGTCATCTCCTGGAACGAGGTGTTCGCGGCCGCGGTGCTGACCGTGCGGCACAAGACGCTGACCGCGTTCCTTTTGTCGGTACTGTCGGAATCGCCGCCGCAGGCTCAGTTTGCCGGCGGGTTCCTGCTGATCGTGCCTTCGGTGATCTTCATCTTCCTGGTCCGCCGCTACCTGTTCGCGATGTGGGGGATCGCCAGCCGATGAGGACGGCCTGATGGCGGAAATCCGGATCGAGCGCGTGGTGAAGAGCTTCGGCGCCGTCACTGTGCTGCACGACGTGTCGCTTGTGGTGGCGGATGGTCATTTCGTCGCGCTGTTGGGGCCGTCCGGCTGCGGCAAGACGACGCTCTTGCGTATCATCGCCGGGCTGGAGACGCAGAGCGACGGGCGAGTGCTGATCGGCGGTCGAGATGTTTCCGGCCTCCCGCCGCGTGCGCGGGGGCTCGCTATGGTGTTTCAGAACTACGCCGTGTTCCCGCACATGACAGTGCGCGAGAATGTCGGCTTCGGCCTGACCATGGCCCGCGCGGAGGCCAGTCGTGTGGCGCGCCAGACCGAGCGCGCAGCTCGGCTGATGCATATCGAGATGCTGCTCGATCGTTACCCAGCCCAGCTATCGGGCGGCCAGCGCCAGCGTGTCGCCGTCGCCCGCGCGCTGGCGGTCGAGCCCGCCGTATTGCTGATGGACGAGCCGCTGTCGAACCTGGATGCGCTGCTGCGCCTGGAGATGCGGGCAGAGCTCAAGTCGGTGCTGACCGAGGCGGGCACCACCACGATCTATGTCACCCATGACCAGACCGAGGCGATGGGACTCGCTGACCGCATCGCCGTGATGCATCAGGGCCGTATCGTGCAGGAGGCGGTGCCGACCGAGGTGTATCGCCGGCCACGCAGCATGTTCGTTGGGGGGTTTGTGGGAAGTCCGCCAATGAATTTTCTTCGCCTGTCGGTGCAGCAGGGGGTGGTGTCGCTGGGATCGCTGGAGCTGCGTCCACCGGCTGGCGCCGATGGCACGGTGATGCTGGGCGTGCGGCCGGAAGATCTGGCGCTGGCGGAGAACGGGTTCGGCTTCCGCGTGCAGGTGGTCGAGCCGCTGGGGTCGCACCTGTTGCTGACCGGCACGACGGAAGGCCAGCCGTTGCGCGTCGTCGTGCCGCCCGACACGGTCGTGCGCACGGGCGAGACCATCGCCCTGCGGCCCGACGTCGCGCATATCGCCTGGATGCATCCGGAGACCGGGGAGGCACTGGAGCCGTGACCAGCGAGGAAAATGCCCGGGCCGTGCTGCTGGCGAACGATCGCGGCGGTTACACCGTGCCGACGGATCGCCTGTATCCGTTCCAATGGAACTGGGATTCCGGCTTCGTCGCGATGGGCTGGGCGACCTTCGACGAGGCACGCGGCTTCCGCGAGATCGAGCGCCTGTTGGAAGGCCAGTGGGAGGACGGACTGGTGCCGCAGATCGTCTTCCATGCGCCGTCCGACGATTATTTCCCGGGACCTGCAGTGTGGGGGATCCGGCGAACGCCGCCGACCTCCGGCATCACGCAGCCGCCGATCCTGGCCACCGCCGTGCGCCGCATGTGGGATGGCGCGCGCGATCGGGCGGCGGCCGAGGCCCGCGTGGCAGCGCTGTATCCGCCGTTGCTGGCATCGCATCGCTGGTGGAAGCGAGCGCGGGATCCCGATGACACGGGTCTGGTCGCGACGCTGCATCCCTGGGAGACCGGGATGGACAACAGCCCCGCGTGGGACACGGCGCTGGCGCGAGTGCCGACGGAGACCACGAGGCCGGTCGTCCGACGCGACACCGCGCACGTGGATGCATCGATGCGGCCGCGCGGGGAGGAGTACCTGCGGTTCATCCATCTGGTCGATCAGTTTCGCGACGTCGGATGGGAGCCGGGGCGGATGCTGGCGGTGTCGCCGTTCCGGGTGGTGGATGTGGGGACGAACGCGATCCTGTTGCGGGCGGAAAGGGACCTGATGGCGCTTGCTGACCGTTTCGGAACTGCCGCGGAAGCTGGCGAGATTGCCGGGCGCATCGCGCGGATGGAAAGCGCAATCGACCGGCTTTGGAGCGAGGTAGGCGGGATCTATACGTCCTTCGACCTGATCGGCGACTCGCCGATCTCTGCGGCGACATCCGCGGGACTGCTGCCGCTGTTCGGGGGCGGTGTGCCGGCGGCCCGTGTTTCCGCGATGTGCGGGACCCCCCGGCGATGGGGCGGGGCGGGGCGCCATCTGGTGCCCTCGACAGATCCCGCCGATCCGCGTTTCGAGCCGCGACGGTACTGGCGCGGCCCCGTCTGGGCGGTGGTGAACTGGATGCTGGCTGAGGGGTTGGCGGACACGGGAGAGTCGGAACTGGCGGGGGACGTGCGCGCGGCGACCACGGCGCTGATCCGCGCCGCCGGCTTTAGCGAGTACTTCGATCCGCTCACTGGCGAAGGCATCGGCGGCGGAACCTTCTCCTGGACCGCGGCGATTGCGTTGCTCTTAGCGGCAGCGGAGCGATCACAACCGTAGCCGGCACGTCGCACGACCGCTCTTGCGTGAAATCACACCCAGGCAAGGAGAGACGGCCATGCCGTTTACAAAAAAGCGATGTCCGCATCTATTACGCAGAGGCGATGAGCAACTCACAGCACGCGCCCGCGGATCTCCGAAATGCGCCAAACAAGAACGCCCTGCCGGCGCGAAGCGCACAAACCTTCTCTGTGGAACTCCGCGCGAACTCGGTGCACTCCGTGTCCACTTAACTATTTCGCGATTGTGGGACCACGGTAGCCCGCAAAGGGACCGGGAATGGTACACTCCTCGCGTCCGCACCCGCAAGGAGCAACCCGATGATCCACCACGTCTCCATTTCCGCCCGACAGCCGTGGCACGTGGCCGAAGTCCTTGCCGAGATCATGCACGGGAGTTGCCATCCATTCCCGGGTCAGATTGCCGACTCGTTCATGGCCGTCAGTGGTGACGAACACGGCACCATGGTCGAGGTCTATCCGGAAGACATCACCCTCTCCCCCGGCCAGGGCGATGCCCAGGTGAGCGGGCTGCGCGGCCAGCCCCTGCCGACGACCAGTCCGTTTCATTTCCTACTGTCGGTGCCGGCGAGCCGCCAGGAAGTGGAACGGATCGGTGCCCGAGAGGGTTGGCGCACCAAGCTGTTCGGCCGCGGCGCGCCCGGCCAGAAGCCGTTTTTCCACGTTATCGAATTCTGGGTGGAGAACCGGCTCATGATCGAGGTCGCGCCCGCCGACATGATCGGGGAATACACAAGCCTCATGCGCCCCGAAGCAGCGCGGAACCGTTTCGCCGCGCATTGACGCACGATGCAGCGAACCATCCGCACCCCGACGCTGGACATCGCGTATCTGGAGTCCGGGCCGACTGACGGGCCGGTCGCGATCCTGTTGCACGGCTTCCCCGACGATCCGCATTGTTATGACCAAACCGCCCCGCTGCTGGCCGCGGCGGGGTTTCGGGTCCTGGTGCCGTGGCTGCGCGGCTACGGTCCGACGCAGTTCCTCGATGCCGCCACCCCGCGCTCGGGTCAGCAGGCGGCACTCGGCGCCGACCTGCGCGACTTCATGGATGCTCTCGGCATCCACCAGGCGAGCCTTGCCGGCTATGACTGGGGCGGTCGCGCCGCCTGTATCGTGGCCGCATTGTGGCCGGAACGCGCGCGCGGACTGGTCTCGATCACCGGCTACAACATCCAAAGCATCGCCACCGCCAACAGGCCGCAAGCGGCTGCTGAGGAGCACCGCTTCTGGTACCAGTGGTATTTCCACACGCCGCGCGGCCGCGCCGGCCTGCAACAGAATCGACGCGACATATGCCGCCTGCTCTGGCGACTCTGGTCGCCCAATTACAGTTTCGACGATGCGACCTATGAGCTGACGGCAACCAGCTTCGACAATCCGGATTTTGTCGATGTGGTGATCCAGTCCTATCGCCACCGCTACGGCAACGCACCCGGCGATCCCGCACTCGAACCAATCGAGCAGCGCCTCGCGACCGGCCCCTCAATTACGGTTCCGACCATCAACCTTCACGGCGCGGCCGACGGCGTGGACCCGCCCGACGACCCCGATCCGGACGCAAAGCGCTTCAGCGGCCCATACCAACGCCGCGTGATCCCGCAGGTCGGCCATTTCCTTCCGCGCGAGGCGCCGGACGCGGTCGCCCAGGCAGTTCGCGAGCTCGCGTCGCGCACCGCCGATGACGCCAACGCGGGGTGACGACCGCAACGCGTCGCCTCATCTGCAATCAACTGCTGCCGATCAGGATGCCGCAGGCAAACACCAGGGCGCCCCCCACGGCGACCTGGAACGTCGCCGAGAGCGGGGGCGTATCCATGTATCTCCACCGTATCCAACTGATGGCGCCGAGTTCCACGACCACCACACCGATAGCGACGACCATCGCGGTCCAAAACTCCGGGATCAGGAACGGCAGGGTGTGGCCGATGCCGCCGACTGTCGTCATCAGCCCGGTGATCGCGCCGCGGACGACCGGCGCCCCTCGTCCGGTGAGGCTGCCATTGTCCGACAGCGCCTCGGCGAACCCCATGGAGATGCCGGCGCCGAGCGAGGCGGCCAGCCCCACCAGGAACGCATCCCAGGAACGGCCGGTGGCAAAAGCCGAGGCGAACACCGGCGCCAGCGTGGAAACCGAGCCATCCATCAGCCCTGCCAGCCCCGGCTGCACTACCCGCAGCACGAACTGGCGCCGCGCCGCCCGGTCCTCCTCGTCGCGCACCGGCCCGGGCAGGTTCTCCGCCACCAGCTTTCCGGCGATGCGCTCATGCGCGACCTCCGCCTCGGCCAGATCCCCGAGCAGCTCGCGGATCGAGGCATCGGTGCTGCGCGCCGCAGCCCGGCGGTAGAAACCCTGGGTTTCCAGCTCCATGCTCTCGGCCAGGTTGCGCACCGCGTCGAGCCCGAGAGGGCGCACCTGCCAGACCGGCTTGCGTTGAAGAAAGCCGCGGACGTCCTGGCGGCGGATGAGTGGAATGTGCTCGCCGAATTTCGTTCGGTACAGCTCCAGCAGGCGCCGTCGGTGCTCGCCCTCTTCCTCCATCATCTCGGTGAACACCTTGGCCGAGGCGGGGTAGTCCTCGCGCAGGCCCTCGGCGACATCGGCGTAGATGCGGCTGTCCTCTTCCTCGTTGGCGATCGCCAGAGCGAGGACCTCGCGTTCGGAAAGCTCGGAGAAATCGCGCATGCGCGCGAATGTGACGCGCGGGGGGGTTACGTCAAGCCGACGCCGCAATGGTGCGAATGCCTCGCAGGTGCAGGTATGGACCAGTGCAATAATAAAACCGATCGCCTTTTCCGATGACCGCTCTCCGACGGGTTCGTGCCCAAGCACGAACCCGCTTCGCGGGAGGAGGTTGGGTGAGGTCGGTGGGTTCGCGGGCAGGCCGGAGAAGTTGAGCAGACCTGGACCAGCCCTTGAGCATGGAGGGTCACCCTTCAGCTCGAGGAGAACACCCGATGTCTGTCCAACCGGTTTCAGAAGCCATCACTCCGCTGCGCCGACGGATGCTCGAAGATATGGCAATGCGCGGCCTGCGGGCGGACACGCAGCGTGACTACATCCGGTTCGTGCGGAGCTTCGCTGCGTTCCTAAAGCGGTCGCCGGACACGGCATCGGCGGAAGATATCCGTCGCTTCCAGGTCCACCAGGCCGAGAGTGGCGTGCAGCCACCGACGATCAATTGCTCGGTGTCGGCACTGCGCTTCTTCTTCACGGTGACGCTTGACCGACCTGATCTGTCGCGCCGGCTGGTCCTGGTCCGCTATCCCAGCAAGCTACCCGCGGTGCTCAGCGTCGAGGAAGTCGGACGGCTGCTCGAATGTGCACCTGGACCGAAGTACCGGGCTGCTCTCGGCACTGCCTACGGTGCTGGGCTACGGGTATCGGAGGTAGCGGCCCTCAAGGTGAGCGACATCGACAACACGCGCATGCTGATCCGGGTCGAACAGGGCAAGGGCCGCAAGGACCGCAACGCGATGCTGTCGCCGCAGCTGCTGGAACTGCTGCGGCTCTGGTGGCGCGAGGGCAAGCGGCGCGGCGTCATGCTGCCCCAGGGCTGGCTGTTTCCCGGGCGGAACTCCCTCGAGCCGATTTCGACCCGCCAACTCAACCGGGCTGTCCATGAAGCAGCGGACGCTGCTGGCATCAAGAAGCGCGTCACGCCGCACACGCTGCGCCACAGCTTCGCCACGCACCTGCTCGAGCAGGATGTCGATATCCGCGTGATCCAGGTTCTGCTCGGGCACTCCAAGCTGGACACCACCGCGCTCTATGCTCGCGTCGCCACCAAGACGATCCGAGCGGTGACCAGTCCGCTCGAGCATCTTCGGCTGCTGATGCAAGGCGAGGACCCGGGCGGCTAATTCCGCTGCGACCGTCATTCGAGGTCGCCGACATCTTTCGAATTCATGGACCAGCTTGGCGCGCCGCCCATGCTGGGCATCTGAGCCTGGCCCAGCTCAAGGTCATGTCGGCGATCGAGACGTGCCGCACGGCCGCGCTCGGCGGCCACATCGAAGCCTGCGAAGACTGTGGCCACCGTCGCATCGCCTACAACAGCTGCAGGAACCGGCATTGCCCCAAGTGCCAGGGGGCAGCGGCACGCGAGTGGCTCGCCGCACGCGAGGCCGACTTGCTGCCGGTTGGTTATTTCCATGTGGTCTTCACGGTCCCGGCCGAGATCGCTGACATCGCCTTTCACAACAAGGCGGCAGTCTATGACCTGCTGTTCAGGGTGGCGTCCGAGACCATGATCACCATCGCCGCCGACTCTCGCCATCTCGGTGCGCGCATCGGCATCACCGCCGTCCTCCACAGCTGGGGTTCCGCAATGACGCACCACCCGCACATCCACATGATCGTGCCGGGTGGCGGGATCTCGCTCGATGGGGAGCGCTGGATCTCCTCCCGGGTTGGCTTCCTGCTGCCGGTTCGCGTACTCTCGAAACTGTTCCGACGGCTGTTCCTGGCCAGGCTGCAGGAACTGCATGCCACAGGACGGCTCCGCTTCTTCGGCGACCACATCGGCTTGAGTGACCGCCGCGCCTTCCTCCGTCACCTGGTGCCGCTTCGCAAAAAGAGATGGGTCGTGTACGCCAAGCCGCCCTTCTCCGGACCGGAGGCAGTGCTCGCCTATCTGTCGCGATACACCCACCGCGTCGCCATTTCGAACCGCCGCTTGATCGCGTTCAACGAGACCGGCGTTACCTTCCGCTACAAGGACTATCGTCGCGATGGTGTCGACCGCCAGCGCACCATGACGCTCAGTCCCGATGAATTCATCCGCCGCTTCCTGCTCCACGTTCTGCCGAAGGGTTTCCATCGCATCCGCCACTATGGCCTGCTCGCCAGCGCTGCTCGCCAGCGCTGCTCGCAAGGCCAATCTCGCACGTGCCCGGGTCCTGCTGCTTACGCCAGAGCCGGTTGAGATCAGAGACTCCGCAACGCCACCGGACCTACGTCCACCGTGCCCCTGTTGCGGCGGTCGCATGGTGGTCATCGAAATCTTCCAGCGTGCCGCTCAGGCGCGTGCGCCACCGTCGTCGTTTCGCTCTGGCGGGATGGCGGTGTCGTGACGCTTCGCAACGAGTTTCAAACTATCGTCGAAGGGGCGCTTCGGCCATCGGCGGGTCGCGCAGCCGCGTCGACCGCTAGCGCCTCAGTTGTGCAAATGAACGCCAGATCGGCCTGCCTGCCGTCATCGCATCGTGTCAATTGCGCCACCGCGCGCCGGCCGCTCCACCCGGCGCCACTACCCAGCAACACTTTGCAGTCACCACGCCGCCTGCACGCGGGTAACGGAATCTTCAAATCCCCATAGTGTCGGCTCATCGCCCCGCGGGTTCGTGCTTGGGCGGTTTCCGTACGCCGGCCCGTGCCCACACCGGCGAACTGCGATGGCCGGCGTCCGAAAACCTTCACCATCTCGGCCATGTAGCACTTACCGCCGAGTGCCAGAAAGCGGACATTCAGTAAGCCTAGCTGCTCCAATCGAACGCCCCCAAGGCCGGGGAAGGAGTTAGGCGCGAGTAGGTGAAGCGTTAGTCGTTGCCCGTCACTGGTGTACCGCTAAGCACGCACCGTGCTTAAGTGGCCCCAGTCGCGACTCGCAGTCGCGCGCGTCGGCCCACTGGCTCATTCCTATCGCTGAAATCGCGTGGACAGGATGATCGACGACTGGGTTTTTTCAATGCCGTCGACCTCGCCGATGACGTCGATCGTCGTGTCCAGTTCGTTGATGGACGGCGCCGCCACCTCCGCAATTAGGTCGAAGCCACCGCTCACGGAATGAACGGACATGATCTCCGGAACGGCTCGGAGCGCCTGAATCACTCTCCCGAGTGCTTTGGTCTTGAGGACAATCATGACATGGGCCCGGACCAAGCCGCGGTCATAGCTGTCTGACAAACGTACACCATAGCCGGCGATAATCCCCTCCCGTTCCAGGCGCTCGAGCCTCGTTTGAACGGTCGTGCGCGACAGGCCCAGCCTCCGGGCGAGCACGGCGGTCGGCATGCGCGCGTTCTCCCCGAGCAGGAGCAAGAGCTGCCGATCCTTGGCCGTAACCGTCATTTCGATCAATCCATCCGGCGATTCGTCAAAATTTGCCAGCATTTT
>Ga0335074_10008238_pt1 | contig 14480 bp, 13 predicted proteins | sample Lox_Sample_23_FD_206715 | JGI IMG/M metagenome (GOLD analysis project Ga0335074, IMG submission 206715) | Soil microbial communities from Loxahatchee National Wildlife Refuge, Florida, United States - Lox_Sample_2.3 | ecosystem: Environmental > Terrestrial > Soil > Wetlands | place: USA...
CCTGCGCCGACCAGGTGCCCGCCGGGTACCCCGCGCAGCTGACCGTCACCGCCCCCGGGGTATCGGTCTCCACCGTGAACGACTGGGCCGACGACCACGGACCGTACGCGGTCCCGTCGTAGGCGCGGACCTGGTACTTGTAGGTCGGGTCGTCGGTCAGCGCCGTGGTGTCGGCCCACGTCGCCGGCGGATTACGAGCGGTCGCTGGCGGGAAAGGACGCCGCGTGACCGCGGCGGGCCCGCTGCGCGGGCCGGGAGAAGGAGGCGGCTTCGCCGCCGCTGGCCTTGCCGCGCCCGCTAAGGGTACGGGACAGGAGAAGCGGGCAGGCCACAGGCCTGCCCCGCCGCAAGGCGGGCACAACAAGGCCAGCCGGTTGCTGGCCGCCATCACCTAAACCGAAGTCTCCACGGTTAGAGGGGAACCCCGGGAACGGGCAAAGGATGCTTGGCGTAGAGCGGCCCACCATCCAGCTCGGTGGGAAGCTTCGCGAGTCGAGAGCCAAGACGAAGATGGGGCAGCGCCGCGTGTTCCTCGATCACGAGTCGGCGGAACTGCTACGCAAGCACCGTAAGGCGCAGCTAAGGCTGCGGCTAACCGCCGGCGAGGCCGGGCAGGACAACGACCTAGTGTTCTGCCAGGACGACGGCCGCCCATGGAGTCCGGACCATGTGTCCAAGCGGTTCAAGAAGCTGGCGGCGCTGGCGGGCGTACCCGTCATCTGCCTGCACGAGGGCGGTCGGCACGCCGGCAACTCGCTGATGCAGGACGCGGGCGTGGACCAGGAGCTACGGATGCGCGAGGTGGGCCACGCTGACAAATCCGTCAACGACCGCTACACCCACCCGCTTGAGCAGGCCCACCTGGCCGCGGCCGAGCAGACGGCGGCGCTGGTACGGAAAGCGAGGACAGCAGCATGACCGGGACGGATGTTCTCACACTGTTCTCACCCGAGGCTGGAGCAGCGAAGTCACAGCCTGCCGGTAACAGCTCCCCCGCAGGTCAGACACGGTGGGGCGGGTGGGGCTCGAACCCACGACCGGCAGATTATGAGGAAACCGGCCGCGTGGTTATCGGTGCTGGCAGGGAGCCTCCGCCTTGCATCAGTGCTGGTCAACCGGGATCTGCCGGAACCGGGCGGGATCGGCCAGGACGCGGCGGGACGGGACGGATGTTCCCATTTTGTTCCCATCAGAAGCACGTTTAATGGCTCGCTGAGCTGGGCGTACCGCCTGCCCGTGCATGAGGGCCGGAGCGAGCCTGAGAGGGCTATGACCCGTGAGGAAGACACTCCGCCACTTCTCTAGCTATCTCAGCGGGACGAGCACGACCTTCGTCGGCGTGCGCCGGACCATGTGCGCGTGACCCCGCCCGGCTCGGTCTCGGTGACTGGGTCCTGGTCGGCGTCGTAGGCCAGCGTGAACGTCGGGTCCGCCGCGGTCGTGTAGGCGGCGGTGGACGGCTCGACCCGGGACTCCTGCAGACCCCAGCTGTTGTAGGTGTCCCACCACTGGCTGCCGTTCCCGTCGGTGTACAGGGTCTGGCTGGCGGCGGCGTGAGCGGGACTGACAGGGCGAAACCAGGGTCCGTTCGAGATAAAAGGTCTTGAATTCAAATGATCTTGATTTATCGAACGGGCCCTGGAAGACACCCATCCCCGCAGCCGGTCATCATCGCAGCCGACGAGACAGCCCGGGGATCACCAGTCAGGCAGCCGGTGGCGGTTTCCACCCGCGCTCGAACGCAGCCCGCTCCGCCTCCACGATCCGCTGGTCGACCGTCGCCTCGTCCCAGCGCAGCTGTAGCCTGACCTGGGTCGCCGCTGAACCTCGGATCAACAACTTCTGGAGGCGCTTGATGTCGTCCGTGACCACGTCAGTCTCCCCGAGAGCGGACCTGATCAGAGCCTCGGTTGCCAACTGCTCGGGCGGCGCCACGCTGTGAATCTGCGAGCGCATCCGGGAGACGAACGGCGTGATCGCCCGGACGTCGTAATCAACGTCGAAATACTCCCGAACCGCTATCTCGCACAACGCCTCGACCACGGCGGGCTCGTCATCATTCCAGCCAGGCTTGCCATAGTTCAGCGTGGTGTTCAGCTGCCTCGCCAGCTCGCGCTGACCAAGTCACCCGCAGCCACACGCCGACAACGGTCGACGGCCCCATGCCTGGGGCTTGCTGCCTTGACCGGAACCGCGGCATCCTCGACATCTACCCCCGGCGTCCCGAATGGCCGCGTGCTTCGCGTGGCCCGGGGACGCATCCGTGTTAGCGGTGAACGACTCCCCTTTAGCATTTTGGTGGCGTGTGGCGCGGTCGTGCGCGTGCGCGATATCATGGGATATCACTTGGGAGGCTGAGATGACAGACATGCTGATTCGCGATGTGCCCGATGATGTCGTCGCGGCGCTGGAGGCGCATGCCCGGCGTCTGGGGCTCTCGCGCAGCGAGTACGTCCGGCGCAGGCTCGCCCAGGACGCCGCCGCGTCCGACTCCCCCGTCACCACGGCCGACCTGGCGCGGTTCTCTGACGCGTTCGGCGACCTGGCCGACCCGGATGTGATGTCCCGGGCCTGGCAGTGACCAACTGGCTGATCGACAAGTCAGCCCTGGTCCGGCTGTCGGCCAGCCCGGACGCGGCCGAGTGGGCCCGGCGGATCGAGCGCGGGCTGGTGCGGATCACGACCGTGACCAGGCTCGAGGTCGGCTACTCGGCCCGCTCCGGGGCCGACCTGCGGGCCGGGCTCCAGGGTCCGCCGGTGTCGGCGATGCCGGTGGAGTACCTGACTCCCGCGATCGAGGACCGGGCGGTGGAGGTCTTGACCCTGCTGGCCGACCGCGGCCAGCACCGGGCCCCGTCGGTGCCCGACCTCGTCATCGCGGCCGCAGCCGAGCTCGCGGAGCTCACTGTGCTGCACTGCGATAAGGACTTCGACCTCATCGCGAGCGTCACCGGGCAGCCGGCCGAATGGCTCAGCCTCCCCTGAGGGACCGGGGCTGCGGAAATCGGGTTATCGCGCGACCGGCGTTATGTATTCGCACGCGGGGCCGGTTTTGCTGCTGGTGAATTGGCGCGCCCTGTTTCGAACCGCATGCGGTCGCGGTCCGTTCTATCCCATACAACGCAGGAGTACGGCGGCCTCACGATTCCCTCGCAGTAGGGACTCTCCGTAACGTCCCGGCAACAACACGGGACCGGCACCGTCACGACGTGCACCTCCTCATCGCCCGGCGCGTCCAGCAATGCGGGGGCGCATTCCGCGCCTTCAGGACGTTCCGGACCAGGGGTGGGTAAGGATGACGGACGGCGAAGACTGGCGGCGGGGCCCGCAGCGAGGCTACGGACAGCAGCAGTACACGCAAGAACAGGCCTGGCAGCCGCAGCAGTACGACCCGGGCGCGCACCATCAGCGCCTCGGGGGCGCCCCGCCGCAGCAGCAGGCGCCCTGGCCGCCGCAGGGCCAGCCGCGGCAGCAGCCGGGCTACGGGCGCCCTTCCAGCCGCAGCCGCAGTACCCGGCGCAGCCCCCTGGCAGGGACAGCAGCCCTCGCAGGGGCCGCGCCGCCGCAAGCGCCACCTGGGGCGGAAGATCGCCGGCGGCATCGCGGGCCTGGTCGTTGTGATCATCGGAATCGCCGTCGCGAACAGCGGCGGAGGCCACACCGTCAACACCACGGGGACCACCGGGTCCGCCACTGCGACGGCCGGAAACACGGGCGCGAGCGCCGCGCCTAAGACGGCCGGGATCGGATGGGTGAACAACCGGCGCAGCAACGCGATCTGCTCCTCGCTGCGGCGCCCCCGGTTGCCGAAGTCCTTGCCGAGCGCCTGGTACTCCACCTGGTTCCAGCCGATCCCGACACCGAGGCGGAATCGTCCCCCGGTGAGCAGGTCGACCTCGGCGGCTTGCTTAGCGACCAGGGCGGTCTGGCGTTGCGGCAGAATGATCACGCCAGTGACCAGTTCCAGCGATGTCAGCGCGGCCAGGTAGCCGAACAGAACGAAGGGCTCGCGAAACGTGGTCCGGACGTCGTAGGGACGGTCCCACGGAGTGTGGATGGCCGGGTCGGCTCCGAGCACGTGATCGTAGATCAGAACGTGCCGGTATCCAGCGCGTTCGACCTCCTGCCCCAGACCCGGACAGCGCCGGTGTCATTGACCCCACCGGTCCCCCGCAGCCGAGTTACCGGCAAGGCTTCAAGCGTTAGGCCGGTTGAGCGGCCGCCTTGGTGTCCAGGTCCTGCCAGCGCTCGGCCTCCGTCACCATGCCCATCACGGGTCGGATGGCTGCGTAATCGATCGTCTGCGGGTCAGCCAGCGGGGCCTGCCCGGTTGCGAGACGGTGCGCGCTTTCCAGCAGGAGGCGCCGCATGGTGGTGATGGCGGCGTCCTGGGCGCCGAGGTTCTCCCGGGTGCGGTCGGCGATGCGCCCCTGGGATTCCTGGACGGCGACGTCTTCGATCGACACTCCCGGCAGCCCGCTGAAGCTGGTGCCGCGGTCGATCGCCGCTCGGTCCTGGCCCCAGTTGTTCTCCTCCGACCGGCCGAGCATGGTGTAGTCGCTGTCGAGGTCGACGCCCATCCGGACGCCGAAGTGCTCTTCCCGCTCTCGGCGGGTCCCGTCGCTGATCGGCGCGTCGCGATTGTAAGAGACGGCGAAGAAGATCGAGTTGTAGTCGTCGGTCGGCACGAACGCGGTGAAGATCTCGCCCGGGATGAAGGAGTAGAACGGCGCCACGAACTGGGTGACCCGCACCCACCATTGGTCAACGCTCCCGGCGGCCGGCCGGTGCAGCGCCCCGTAGTGGAAGCCGTAGGCCGTCTGCTCGACCTCTATCCGGGGCCGCTGGTCGGTGGACGGCCGGATCGACCGGCGCCGTTCGTCGAGCGGGGTCTTCGCCACCACGTCTTCGCGGTTGCTGCTGGCGACGTTGTCGGCGTGCAGCAGTGCCACGTGGCTGGAGTCGATCGTGCCCTCGAGCACCTGGGCGAAGTTGGCGTGGGCGCGGATCTGCGCGTGGACCAGATGGTCAACCGGGAGGCTGGTCCACTCGAAGGCGGAGAACGGCGGGCAATCGGGCGGCGGGCCGAGATAAGCCCAGATCAGGCCGCCGGCGTCGCGAACCGGATAGGAGGCGGTGCGCACGTTGCGGCCGAAGCGGCTGATCTCCGGCTCGGCGGGCGTATCGATGACCTCGCCGTCGACGTTCATCATCCAGCCGTGGTAGATGCAGCGCAGCCCGCAGCCCTCGTTCCTGGCCAGGGTGAGCCGCACCCCTCGGTGCGGGCAGCGCCCGTCGATCAGCCCGATACGGCCGCTGTCCTCACGGAAGATCACCAGGTCCTCGCCCAGCAGCCGGAGGCCCATGGGGGCGCCGCCGGGCTCGGGCAGGTCGGTCGAGAGCATCGCAGGGATCCAGTACCGGCGGATCAGGTCGCCCATGGGCGTGCCTCGGCCGACCCGGCAGAGCGTCTCGTTGTCCTCATGGCTGAGCATGTGCCCCGTCCTTTCGCCGTCGCCGCCGGTGGCGGCGGTTGGTCATGAGATCTCCAGGGTGGAGCGCAGCACGTGCAGCTCCTGGTCGCTGTACGACGGCCCGGCCGCCTCGACCGCCAGCGCCGCCTCGACGTCGGCCGCCGACCAGAAGCCGACCAGGGTGGAATCGATCACCGGCTGCGCGAGCGCGAAGCGGATGGCGGCCTGGCTAAGGTCCTCGCCGGGCCGGCGCAGGCCGAGCAGCCGTTCCGCCCGATGGTGGTCGCTGACCAACTCAGCCCACGCCCGGCGGCCCCAACTGCCGGTGCCAGGCGTGCGCAGCTGCGACTCGCTCAGCGCTCCGGCCGCGAGGACCCGGATGGCGATCACCCCGGTCCCGCGGGCTGCGGCCAGGTCGATGACGCGGGCGTAGTCGATGTAGCGGAAGCCGGGCGGCACCCGCATCGCCGCGCTCGGGTTGAGCAGGTTGACGTAGAGCTGAACGGTGTCGAAGGCGTCGGCCGCGAGGATGCGGGCGATGGCGGCGGGCTCGCCGATGCCGGAGAAGCCGATCGCGCGGACCAGCCCTTCGCGCCGCAGTTCTTCCAGCGCGTCGATCACGCCGCGCTGGAAGAGGTCATCGACCGACAGCGGGCCGTAGTACTCCGACTCGGTAACGCTGGCCTCGGAGACGGTGTTGTGCAGCTGGACAAGGTCGATTTGCTCCAGCCCGAGGCGGCGCAGGCTGGCGATGGCCTGGGCCCGCACGGCCGCTCGGACGTCGGCGAAGTCCTCCCGGTCGACCCGCAGCTTGGTCGCGACGACCACCTCCGGGCGGCCTAGCCGTCGGAGGGTGGCCCCGAGGCACTCCTCGGACTTGCCCGCCGCATAGCGGTAGGCGGTGTCGAAGAAGTTGATCCCCCCGTGGAGGGCGGCCTTGACCGCGAGGTACTGCTCGTCGGCCGAGCGGTCGGTGAACAGCGCCGCGGTCGAACCGCAGCCGAAGCCGACCGCCGAGACGGTCAGCCCGGTGCGACCGAGCCCTGTGTATCGCATCTGCCTCAACTCCGATAGCAGCGACAGCATGTTCGTTGAGCGAACGTATGTTCACTTATTGAGACACCTAGCTTGACATATCCGGCGCCGTTTCGTCCAGAGCGTGTCGGCAGGGTTGACAGCGGGTCCCCACTTGGGAATATTCGTCTTCATAATGACCACATGTTCGCATGCCGATCATCACGGCGACAATGCGGCCCGGGTGGCGCTGGTCACCGGGGCCAACAAGGGCATCGGGTTCGAGATCGCCCGGCAGCTCGGCCAGCACCGGCTGACGGTGCTGCTCGGCGCCCGCTCCCCCAGCCGGGGCGAGCGGGCAGCGGCGACGCTGCGCGAGGCCGGCCTGGCGGCGTTCGCGGTGGCGCTCGACGTCACCGACGAGGGCTCGGCCGAGCGGGCTGCGCGGTGGATCGACCGCGGCTTCGGCCGTCTTGACGTGCTCGTCAACAACGCCGGGGTCGGCTACGACGTCGACTCGGCCGACCCGTTGGCGCTCGATCTGGTCCGGGCCACGTTCGAGACCAACGTGCTCGGGCTGATCGCGGTCACCCGGGCGATGCTGGGCCTGCTCGAGCGGTCGGCGGCGCCGCGGGTGGTGAACCTCTCCTCCCGGCGAGGGTCGCTGGCGGAGGCGGTCAACCGCGCGTCGTCGGAGCCGGAGCCAATGGCTTACTTCGCCTCCAAGGCGGCGGTGAACGCGGTCACGATCGCGTTCGCCAAGCAGCTGGCCGCGCGCGGCGGCAAGGTCAACGCGGTCGCGCCCGGGCGCTGCGCGACCGACATGACCGGCAACACCGGACCGCGATCGGCCGCCGACGGCGCCCGCATCGCGGTGGCGATGGCGCTGCTCGGCCCGGACGGCCCGACCGGCGCCTTTCTCAGCGACGAGGGGACGGTCCCGTGGTGAAGCGGGTGGGCGTGCTGGCCGGGGTGTCGGTGGTCGAGCTTGGGGGCATAGGGCCCGGGCCGTTCGCCGGGATGATGCTGGCCGATCACGGGGCCGAGGTGACCGTGCTGAAGCGGCCACAGCCGGCCGCGCGGGCGCAGCAGGGCCCGTCGGTGCTTGAGCGGGGCAAGCGCGTCGAGGCGGTCGACCTCAAGTCGGCGGCGGGGCGGGAGCGCGCGCTCGAGCTGGTCGCCGGGGCCGACGTCAGCATCGAGGGGTTCCGGCCCCGCAGCGTCGAGCGGCTGGGGATCGGCCCGGCCGACTGCCGGTCGGTGAACCCGCGGCTTGTCTACGGGCGGATGACCGGCTGGGGTCAGGACGGACCGTTCGCCCAGCTCGGCGGCCATGACATCAACTACATCGCGCTGGCCGGGTACCTCGCCTAGGTCGGCCGGGAGGGGGCTCGCCCGACGCCGCCGCTGAACATCGTGGGCGACTTCGGCGGCGGCGGGATGATGCTGGCGTTCGGCATTATGGCGGCCCTGTTCGACGCGCGGCGGACCGGTCGCGGCCGGATCGTCGACGCCGCCATGGTCGACGGGGTCGCCCTGCTCATGGCGCAGCACTACGCGCCCGGACGCCGGCTGGGCCCGCGCGGCACCAACGTGTTCGACTCCGGGGCGCCGTTCTACGACGTGTACCCGACCGCCGACGGCGGCTACATGGCGGTCGGCGCGACCGGGGCCGATCTCTACGCGGAGCTGCTGCGCGGCCTCGGGCTCGACCCCGCCCAGCTGCCGGGGCAGCTCGACCGGGCCGGCTGGCCGACGCTGCGCGAGCGGCTGCGGGCCGCCTTCGCCACCCGGACGCGGGGCGAATGGGCGGCCGTCTTCGCTGACCTCGACGCCGCGGTCACGCCGGTCCTCGACCCCTACGAGGCGCCGCGGCATTCGCATCATCGGGCCCGCGGGACGTTCATCGCCACCAGCGACGGGAACCAGCCGGCCCCGGCGCCGCGCTTCTACGAGCTCGATGACGATGCGGGCTAGGCGACCACCCCGGTGCCGACGTTGAGCGGGCCTTCCCAGCCGGCCCCGGCCAGGTAGGCCCGCTCCATCGCCTGGTGGCCGGTCTTGGTGTCGCCGCTGGCCACGTTGCGGCCGTTGCGGAACAGGTACCAGCGGTCGGCGATCGCGAACGCGCGGCGGGCCTGCTGCTCGACCAGCAGCACGCCGCAGTCGCTCTGCTTGGCCGCCGCCCGGAGCGCCTCCATCAGCCGACCGACGACGACCGGGGCGAGGCCGAGCGACAGCTCGTCCACGATCAGCGCGGTCGGCCGGGCCGCTAGCGCCCGGCCGAGGATCAGCATCTGCTGCTCGCCCCCGGACAGCAGGCCGGCCCGCCGTGGCAGCAGCCGCTCAAGCTCGGGGAACAGCTCAAGCGCGTGGCTGATGTCGCCCCGCCCGAGGCGCAGGTTGTCTCGGCAGGACATGCTCATGATGATCGAGCGGACCTCGGGCACGTAGCCGAGCCCTTCGCGGACCCGGCGGTGCAACGGGGTGGACACCGGGCGGCCGAGCCAGCGCACCTCCCCGGTCATCGCGGGCAGCTCGCCCACCAGCGCGTTCATCGTGGTGGTCTTGCCCGCGCCGTTGGGCCCGACCACCGCTACGATCTCGCCCCGGCACAGTCGCAGGTTCGCGTCCCTGACCGCGGCCAGGTCACCGTAGCCGGCCGTCAGGTTAACCGCCTCGAGCAGCACCTCACCGTCCGGCTGGCCGACCGGTATCGTGTCCGCCGGCACCGCCTCGCCCGGCCTCGCCCCGCCCGGCGGCGCTGGCTCTGCCTCTGGCTGTCCCGTCATGGTCCATACCTTTCACAGTGGCGGTTACCCAGCTGGCACGCGGCGGCGAGCGGGCGGTCCCAGACTGATGGCCGCAGATATCGATCGCGCGTTCGTTCAGCGCCCTGGTGTGCGATTTACCTACGTTAAAATCGAAGCGAGAGGCCTGTCAAGGTCCGGAGGGGTTGGAGGCCCGCTTCGTTTGGCCAGAGCAGTGCGGCACTAGACAAATGTCGGCCGCATCTGCCATGGTGAAGCGGTCGCCTGGTGAACATAAGGGCGCTAGATCGAACGATCTGGCCACCTCCGACCTCATCCGCAGGGAGCAACACGTGGAGCTGCTGACTTTCGCCTTGCTCGGCATGGGGGTCGGGGCCATCTACGGGATCGTCGCGCAGGGCCTGGTGCTGGTCTACCGGTCATCGGGAATCCTCAACTTCGCCCAGACCGGCTTCCTGATGATCGGCGCGTACATCTTCTACGAGCTCAACGTGCTCAACGGCTGGCCGTACTGGCTCGCCTTGGTCGTCGCCGTGCTGGCCTGCGCCGCCATGGGCGCGGCGGTGCACCTGTTCATCCTGCGGCCGATGCGCCGGGCGTCTGCGATCGCCCGGCTGATCGCGACCCTCGGCGTGCTCGGCGTGCTCTCCTCGATCGCGGCCATCATCTACCAGGGCAACACCGCCTCGGTGCCGTCCTCGCTCCCGATCACCAGCGTGGAGATACTGCCCGGGGTCCGGATCGGGCTCAACATCATCGTCCTGCTCGGCATCGGCATCGCGATCACGGCCGCGCTCTGGTGCTTCTACCGGTACAGCTCCTTCGGCCGGATCACCTCGGCGGTGGCGGAGAACCAGCTGACGGCGTCGGTCACCGGGCACTCGCCAGACACCATCGCGGCGGTCAACTGGGCGCTGGGAGCGGCACTCGCGGCTGTGGCCGGGATCCTGATCGCGCCGATCGACTACCTCCAGTCGGGGACGCTGGTGCTGCTCATCGTCCCGGCCATCGGGGCCGGGCTGGCCGGCAGCTTCCTGTCGTTCCCGCTGGCGCTGATCGGCGGGCTGGTCCTCGGGATGGCGCAGTCGGTGGTCAGCCTGTACGTGACGAGCCCGGGGTGGTCGCTCAGCATCCCCTACATCCTGATCGTGGCCTACCTGGTGATCCGCGGCCGGGGGATACCGCTGCGCTCGTTCGTTATCGACAAGCTGCCCAAGGTGGGGACCGGACGGATCCGCCCGGTGACGCTGGCGGTGCTGGTCGCGGCGACGATCGTGGTGCTGGCAGTGGTGCCGCCGCAGTGGTCGAGCGCGATGACGGTGACGCTGGCATTCGCGGTCATTACGCTGTCGGTCGTGGTCGTGACCGGCTACGCGGGCCAGCTTTCCCTGGCGCAGTACATCCTGGCCGGGGTGGGCGCGCTGGCGGCGGCCAGGCTGAGCGCGAACTGGCATTTCCCGTTCCTGGCGGCGCTGATCGGCGCGCTGATCATCACCGCCGTGCTCGGCGCGCTGCTGGCGCTGCCGTCGCTGCGGGCCCGCGGGGTCAGCCTGGCGGTGGCCACTCTGGCGGCCGGGATGGTGATCTTCGACCTGGTGCTGAACAACTACACGCTGTCCGGCGGCGAGAACGGGGTGACCCAGAACAGCCCCAACCTGTTCGGCTGGAGCATCGACCCGACCCTGCACCCGGCCCGGTACGGGGTGACGGTCGTGGTCGTGCTGGTGCTGCTGATCCTGGCGGTGGCGAACATCCGCCGGGGCGACGCCGGGCGCCGGATGCTCGCGGTCCGGTCCAACGAGCGGGCGGCGGCCGCGCTGGGGGTGCACGTCTACGTGGCCAAGGTGTACGCGTTCACGGTCGCGGCCGGCATCGCCGGGGTCGGCGGCATGCTCTACGCATTCCTCAGCCCGACCGTCACCTCCGGCAACTTCGACCTGCTGACCTCGATCAACTTCGTGACGGTGACCGTCGTCGGTGGCGTCGGGAACATCTTCGGCGCGGTCATCGGCGCCACCCTGCTACCGGGCGGCCTGGTCACCCAGATCTTCTTCGGGGTGCAGAACATCAACGCCTGGATACCGCTGGCCGGGTCGGTCGGCCTGCTGCTGGTGCTGCGGCGCAACCCAAGCGGGATCTTCGACATGAACTCCCAGATGTACTACCAGGTCCGGGACCGGATCATGGATCGGATCAGCGAGCACCGCCCGGCGGTTGCGGCGGGCGGCGGGTCCGCCTCGGCCGACGCGGCGATGGACGAGCTGGTGGGGGCCCGCGCCAACCGCAAGACGCTGCGGGTGGAGGGTCTGCGGGTCACCTTCGGCGGGGTTGTCGCGGTCAACGATGTCAGCATCACCGTCCGCCCGGGCGAGGTGCACGGCCTGATCGGGCCCAACGGGGCCGGCAAGACCACGTTCATCGATGCCGTGACCGGCTTCGTGTCGCTCGCGGGCGGCCGGATCCTGGTCGACGACACCGACCTGACCCGCTGGGACGCGCGCCGCCGGGCCCGGCTCGGCATCGCCCGCACGTTCCAGTCGCTCGAGCTCTTCGATGACCTGACCGTGCGGGAGAACCTGGCCGTGGGCGCGGACGACGGGAGCGCGCTGCGCTACCTGTCCGACATCATCCGGCCGTCCAAACCGCGGCTGCAGCCGCTGGTGCTGGCGGCTCTGCGGGAGAGCCAACTGGAGGACACATTGGATGTCCTGCCTTCGTCACTGCCGTTCGGCCGCCGCCGTATGATCGCGATCATGCGTGCCCTAGCCTCAGACCCGGCTGTGCTCTTGCTCGATGAGCCGGCCGCGGGCCTCAGCGACTCCGAGAGCGAGGCCCTGGGCGCGCTGATCCGGGACCTGGCGACCAAACGGCAGATCGCGGTGCTGCTGATCGAGCACAACCTGGACCTGGTCCGGTCGATCAGCGACCGGATGACCGTGCTGGCGTCGGGCAGCATCCTCGCGGAGGGCACGCCTTCCGAGGTGCTGTCGCACCCAGGCGTGCTTGAGACCTACGTCGGCGACCTCGCTGCCTTCGGGACTTCGCGTGACTGAGCCGGTTCCGGCGGAGGACGACCACTCCGAGACCTACGTCACCGCGTTCAGCCGGGGCCTGGCGGTGATCCGCTGCTTTTCCGCCACCAACTCGGTGCTGACGATCGCCGAGGTGGCCAAGGCGGCCGGGCTCAACCGCGCGACGGCGCGGCGGTTCCTGCACACCCTGGAGGCGGACGGGTACGCGGGCAGCGAGAACGGGCGCTATTCGCTGCGCCCGCGGGTGCTCGAGCTCGGCTACGCGTACCTGTCGTCGATCGCGGTCGACCGGCTGGTGCACCGGCAGCTGCTGCAGCTGGCGGATCAGCTGCACGAGTCGTGTTCCGGCGGTGTGCTCGACGGCCACGATGTGGTGTTCGTGGAGCGCGCGCAGACCACCCACCCGCGGGTGATGACGCTGGCACTGCACGTCGGCACGCGCATCCCGGCCTACCTGACCGCGCTCGGCCGGGTGCTGCTGGCCGAGCTGCCCGATGACCAGCTCGACGAGTACCTGCGGACCACCGTGCTGCGCAAGGAGACGGCCAACACCGTCAGCGACCCGGACGAGCTGCGGGCGCACATCCTCGGTATCCGGGCCAGGGGGTACTGCATCATGGACCAGGAGATTGAGATTGGCATCCGGGCGGCCGCGGTGCCGGTTCGCCGTCCGGACGGGCCCGGGCTGGCGATTAGCGTGGCCTCGCACGCCTCCCGGCACTCGCTGAGCTACATCGAGGCGAACTTCGTGCCCCCGCTGCAGGACACCGCGGCGGGGCTGGAGAAGCTGTTCAGCCTGCGCAGCTGATCAGTTCCTGAGCCTGCGCGGCTGATCAGTTCCTCGGCCAGGGCAGCTGATCAGTTCCGGAGCAGGAGCAGGTGCTCGATCTCGGCCGCGGTCTCCTTCAGCACGGGCAGGAACGAGCTCGTCATGGCGTCGGCCGATACGTGCGAGGCGATGCTGATCGCGAGCGTGTTGCCTTCCGGTGTCGGCACCGGGACCGCTATCGCCCGGACACCGTACTCGACCGGCTGGTCGGCCAGGTACCAGCCGTTGACCCGGGTGCCGAGCACCTCGGCCAGCAGCTTGGCCGGGCTGGTGATGGTGTTCTCGGTCTGCTTGCGCAGATCGGCCGTGCGCAGGTACTCATCGAGGCGATCATCGGGCAGCCCCGCCAGCAGCACCATGCCGAGCGCGGTCAGGTAGGCCGGCCGACGGCTGCCGACCCGGTTCAAGAGCGTCATCACCCGGGGGTGGGAGGTCTGGGCGCGGGCCACCCAGACCACGTCGTGCCCGTCGAGCATCCCGGCCGAGCAGGACTCGTGGAACCGGTCGGCCACCGCCAGCAGGCTCGGGTAGAGCAGCGCGTCCAGCGGCAGCGAGGACACGTAGCTGTAGCCGAGGTCGAGCACCCGCGGGGTGAGCCGGTAGCGGCCGTCCTGCTGGCAGGCGTACCCGTCGGCCTCCAGGGTGTGCAGGAAGCGGCGCGCGGTGGCCCGGTTGAGCCCGGCCGCCTTGGCCACCTCGGCGATCGTCAGCACCGGGCGGGCGGCGGAGAAGCAGCTGATGATCTTGAGCCCGCGGCTGAAGGCGGTGACGTAGGTGCGCGCGCCCGCGTCGCCGTCTTCGGCGTCATCGGGCGACCCCGGATTGAAGTCCGGCCGTTCGTCGATCGCGGACGGGGAATCGGTCACGGTACTCCTCCAGGCCAAGGGATCGGCACCGCCGGCCGGTCGACGGGTGACAACGGCGAACCCCGACCCGTACGGATTTTACCAGGCAGCGGCGGCGAGACCGGCCACCCGGCCGTACACCGCCGCCTTGCCGAGCCCGGTCCCGGTCAGGTAGCCGGCCCCGTGCAAGCCGCCGACGACCTCGCCCGCCGCGAACAGGCCGCCGATCGGCTGATCGAAGACGTCGAGTACCTCCAGCCGGCGGCTGACCCGCACTCCGCAGTAGGTGGTGGTGAGCCCGGCCCGGCACGGGTACCCGTAGTAGGGAGGCGTTGTCAGCTCACGTGCCATCGAGAGCGGTCGGCCGTGCTCGGGGTCGGCGCCGGCCCTGAGGCCGGCGTTGTAGCGGGCGACGGTGCCGGCGAGGACGGCGGCGTCGACCCGCAGCCGCTCGGCCAGGGCGGCCAGCGTCGGAGCCTGGAAGAGCAGGCCGTCGGCGAGGGCGCGGGCGAAGT
>Ga0335074_10008239_pt1 | contig 14479 bp, 14 predicted proteins | sample Lox_Sample_23_FD_206715 | JGI IMG/M metagenome (GOLD analysis project Ga0335074, IMG submission 206715) | Soil microbial communities from Loxahatchee National Wildlife Refuge, Florida, United States - Lox_Sample_2.3 | ecosystem: Environmental > Terrestrial > Soil > Wetlands | place: USA...
ATATGTTTGTAACAATTATCGGAATCCCTAGGATCGGCAAGAGTACAATCTTGAAATCCGTTCTAGATTGGCCCGTTCGAACCTCTCCGCTTCAAACCACCAGAGCTTATGCTTGGAACGGCGACTACCCGTGCACACTTATAGATACACCTGCAGCACAACCAACTGATCTCCCAGCTTCATTTGCTCCGCTCCTCGGTCTCGCCAAACCCGACAAAGACACCATCACCTTACTGTTAAATGCAATAAACGAGATGCCGGAAGAATATTGGAGTACGGTGGAGAAGTTGTATGGTATACCTGCTCTACTAAGACCAATCGAGGGGAATCGGTTTGTTGATCCGGCGCATGATTTGTTGGTTCATGTTGCTAGGAAGTTTGGTAGGATTAGTAAACATGGGCCGAATTTGGAGGCTGCTGCTCAGATTGTGGTGCAGGATTGTTTGGATGGGAAGATACTATGGTGGATTAAAGAGGTATAGCAGAGTAGTTGGTATGATACCCTAATTGCGATTGCATTTGCATACTCGAATTCCATTGTTTGTGAACTGGTTGAGATGAATTGCACGTGAAGATGATTTATCGGTCATCAGCGGCTGCTGATGGGCGATCCTCTTCCGGTGCGGGGGTGGACCTTAATAAATGGCTCAACGATGCGTCCTTTCAACCTTCTGGATCGCCTTGCATTCTCATTCTCATTCTTCTCCAGCGAACCATGGCTATCACCATCTCTGGATTGTTCATTTATCCCATCAAATCTTGTCGAGGAATCCCCGTCTTCTCCGCCGAATTGACTGCTCTCGGATTCAAATATGATCGCAATTACATGCTTATCGAAAAGAAGGAAGCAAAACCTGACGATAAAGATGGATTGAAAGAAGATAAATGGATCCCCATGACTATTAGGGAACACCCAAGGGTACTTCTCCCAATAATTAGTGCTGAAATGCATAGATGTTGTTGATTAATACGGTGATTGAAGGTGATAAAATAATCGCAAGCGCAGATGGATTTCCAGAACAAGTCACCATCCCCTTATCTCCAAGGTACTTCCATCTACACCAAACTTACAAGTGTAATAGTCCCGACTTCCTTTCGACATTGCAAACAACTCCAACAATCGATCTCTTCGGCACTGACATCCGTCCTCGGATCCTTCCTGATCATTCTTCCTTCTTCGCGCACTTCCTCAACGTGCCAACCTGCAAACTAGTCTACCTCGGTCCAGATCCCCGACCATCAATCATCAACCAAGCACCCCCTTCCGCTCAAGGTGGTCGTCTCGTAACAACCAGCTTCGCCGATTGCGCACCTTACTTACTTCTAAGCCAGGAGAGTTTTGATGATTTACAAGAGCACTTGCCTACAGATGGCAAATTGGAGGGCGTCACCCGATTCAGACCAAATATTGTGGTTAAGGGTGTTGATCGAGCTTACGATGAAGATGGTTGGAAAGAAATTGAAGTTGCTAGTGTGGGGAAGATCTACTGCGTTGCTAGAATGCCCAGATGTCAATTGCCAAAGTACCCGTCCCCAACTCCTCATTCTGATTGTAGTGTCAATCCGGCGACTGGTGTGAAGGATCCTAATCAGCCTTATAAGACGATGACAAAGTATAGGAGAATTGATCCTGGTGCAAAGTATCATCCGTGTCTTGGGATGTGTGCTGTAACTGACAAAATCGGTATTTCTCTCGATTGCCTCTAATCTCACGTGGTAGAGGGACAGATTAAACTTGGGGATCCGGTGACTGTTGTTTCTCGTGGAGAGCATTCGTTTATTGGTTTCTAAGTCAGATGGCGCCCATGACGATTCTGTTGCGATAGAATTGCGCGTTCAAAGGGAACTCCGAATTTTAGTCTCGTTTTATGTATAAATATCCCGTACGGGTTTCGTCCCCTTCTTATAATGATGATTTCCAATGCAATTAAGGTTGACATGTCCAGGGTGTGGGGCTTTAGGTTTTTGAGGACAAAGACTTCCATTACGATTGTCTTCCTCCAGGAAGCCTTTCATAAGAAAGCTGTCGCTTACCTCAACTTTCAGTGCTCCAAGTAGTTCGTGCCAAAAGGGAAATGTTGATTATTGATTCCCGGAGTCAAACAATTGATGGCATTGATCAAATCGTTAGTACTCCTTTTACAGTTCAGGGACGGTCTCCGGTCCGGTCGGATCTGACGGTCAACTGCATTCCGCAATTCACATCGAGTCGGACAATGTAGACCAATATTTCGAGGATGGTATCTAGAACATGAAGAATAAAGGTGTCAAGTCTCCTCTTAAACCATAATTTCATTTCAGGGTTCTCGACAGCCTTGATCTGGAAAAACAGGTTAAGGTCGTTTAAGCCCTTCTAAAATTATTGATTCTAACTCCTTTTCAAGCCTCCCTATCTGGTCTCGAGCCTCAACCCACCAATGCCAAGCAACCAGAAGATGTTGAAGAAAACTCTGATCCAACACTCATACTGCCCAGTCCCTTCTGAATTGACGAGAAGATGCATTAACAAATTTGTCATCGACCCGATGCTATAAAATACAATAGAAAAAACCAAAAGCCTTTGTAACTGGGTTTCTTTCAGAGTTCCAGTAACAAGAAAAGAAACAGTGGCCAGCAGAATACCCTGAGAGCGGAATATAATGTCTGGAGGAAGATGTTCCGAATAGTATCCGGCCACTTTTGGGAAAAATATTAAAGCTAAAGAGTCGAGGAAGTTTAGAAAGATGAAAGTTTGAAGGGCAGCTCGTGATAAGGTCGGTCTCCATGACTGAACAATTGACTGAACAACGTTCTGGGACGAACCTCGCTGCAGGTGATGAAAGCGTGAATCGGATGTGGGTAACGGGGAGAGTTGAACGTGATATTCTTGGTCCGATTGATTAAAGCCCTCCTCACCTTCGATCGGAGGTACCTCCATACTCAACTATACGGTCAAGGAGCATTGTGAGGGGCAAATACCACTCTTCGGTAGAGTCTGGCCCTCACTTCATCTCTTTCATCCTCTACTTCCCAAAGATCAATATCGACCTCAGCGATGGAGAAATCTATCCAAATTGCCCTGTTTGTGGTAGGATATATCAACAAATTTCGGAGCTCAGTATCCCTGTGTAATACGTGGGCATTGTGTATTAATCGCAGACCACGGAGAGCCTCTTCGGCAAGCTCTGGAGTCATATTCGCCGCCGACGGTCTTTCAGCGTCTTCCAAGTACTCCATGAAAATTGCGGAGGCGGGGAACTTTATCGGCCCGTCGTCTGGGACCGAATCCCCGAGAATCGCATGCAATTTCTTCTTGTCGAGGGAGGGCAGAATCCCATAAAGTTTGGGAACCACACCTTGCGAGGTGACTTCATAATGCTGTAAGTATCGGTAAGCTTTTGTTTCGGCAGTGTAGCGAATCTTCAGTTCCCTCGAGAAGAGCTTCACAATTGCAGGAAAGGTATTTCCTTCGTCTGTCACATCGACGGTGTGGACTTGTGAGTGAAGACTTCGGGCAAGAAATCGGGCATTGGCAAACGTGAAGGTATTAGGAACCTTAGGCAGCGGTTTGGTCTTGATAGGAAGGTCCGTCCATTCATCCTGTGTCTTCAGGCGTTCTGAAATGGCTCCGGTTGGAGGCATCGTGTCAATAACAAAGTGGAATGACTGAATGACTGTTAAGTTGCTTTCGCGCGACAACAAAGAAGAGCCGAATCAGGCCGATTAGTCAGAACTTTATTCCCCTGAATTAAAGGTTTGAGAATCTATTTCACATCACGATTCTGAGAGGGACGGACACTGGATATAAATAGAAAGTTGCAACCGATATCCTATACTGTAGCTAAACCAAATTGCAAACGACTGACGCACTACCATAAAACAACTATAATCTCGCCAACAAAAGTGATGTTGATATGGAAAGCCATACCGAAACTTTGGATTGCGCGCCCTGTCTAACGCCCAACTAGTATGACAACCCACTTAGTACCAAGCCTCGCGTACATCCTTAAGATCCAAAAGAGACTCCCTAGCTGGCTTGCGTAGGGAATACTCCCTAATCTCGATTTGACCTACTCTCCTTCCATGTTTTATTCCTCGTACCAATTGACCCCAATTTCTGGGTTTCGGTGTCCTTTTCATTTCGCCAAGATGAGGTTCTTTCATGATATATTTAAAGTGGATATAGAACAAGGCCAATTTTGCATTGAGGTTGCCCTCCTCAACTGACAAAGGAATTGAAGGAGAAATGTCCATGACCCCGTATTTGACCCCATAGCGTTCCTTGCAAAGTCGACGAATGCAGATGAGTTCCTGATCAGTGATTATGTAGCCGATGGCAGCGTTGCGCTCATTCATATACTGATAAGCTTGGGTAAAGACCATTTCCGCCTGTTTCAACAAATCGTAATCCCCCACTCTTTTCCCGGGCTCGTTCCCTTTGACCTCAAGATATTCTCTCCGAAATTTATACCAGATTTTGATCTCACCAGGCAGAAGATTTCGAATTTTCTGTGCACCTTCATGGTCTAGTTCTTTGAAAACAAAAACCGGGCTTCCATCTTCATTGAATTTTGTGGGAACGTAGAAGGATGAGCGATCCGGAATCGAAGTAATGTTATTCTCCTTATTGCCAGCCGTGGCGCATTTTCCACTAGCAATCATAACGAATTTTCCCCTTGAAGCGGTGTACTCGAGAGCCAAGTTGACGATATCGAAATGAGTTTTAAGCATTTGTTCCACAGTGATCTCATCCGCAGAAGGCCATTGATGTTGCGATATAATGCGAGGCATATCTTTTGGTTTTACCTTGCTTTGAAGTAGGTCCCAGACTCGTCTATCTTGTTGCGCATATTTTCTGAGACCTTCCAAATCAGGAAAAGGATCCACATCTGACGTGGCCCATTCGCCAATGAGTTCGCGGGGTATATGATAACCGTCGGGACTAGAGTCGGTATTGTCGATACTTCGCAATTTCAAAGATTCGATTGGAGGTTCCTTTCCTGAAAGAGCTTGCATGACCGTGGGTCTGTTCTTATGGTTGCAGTTTGCGAAATCATGTACAACCATTTCTGAAATATCAGCAAGGAGCCAACAGCGTAGCCTTGGAGACTCACTCCCAAAGATATGTCCAAGTTATGATAGTATAGATCTGGTTTATCGAGGCAGTTGATTTTCTCGTTCTGAAGCTGCTCGTAACGCCGATGCATTGAACTTATATTGGATCCCAATTGCTTTCGAGCTGCAAGAGGAGGCGGTTCCATTGTTAGCTTCGCCCCCATATCCTGAAAGTTTCAAGGAGGTTCGCAACTTATCGAACGTAATCGATGAAGCATCGTCGCGGCATTACGAGTCCTGTTGCAACTGCATTGCGCGTCAAAGGGGAGTTTGAGATTTTAGTCTCGTTTTATCTATAAATATTCGTAACCAAGTCTCCTGGATCCAATAATGGTGTGCAAAGACATTAAGGTTGGTAATTCGCGGGTGAGCGTGGGATAAGGTTTCGAATGCAAGCAACAAAGAATCTCTGACAATTGCCTTTGTAAAGGCAGTTTCTCTCTTGTACCCGCCTCGAAGCCAAACTAGGCAGTTCTATTGAATTCATTAATGCGCTGGGATCAAAGAGAGCAGTCGTTCTGTAAGTTGGGAGAAAGTGAGGTTCGTCATCAGAACCCGAGCGATTGTCGCGAATCGTCCAAAAGACTTTTTCTGACAAGACCGTAGCCTGTCCGGCCACCAGCTTCATCTGACGAGCGTTAATTTTTGTGCCTTAGAGCCTTAAGCGAGAATGCAAGAAGTTTATGCCATTTAACAAATAAGATTACTCGCTTCCCGGTACTAGCGCATCAACTCTTTCTCATCGCCTATTCAATCTGGGAAATTGTAACTCAACGTGAAAGAGGAAGGGCTGTATCACCGGAGCATCGAATGACAGTCATCGGAAGTTGTGGTTTTGCAGAGCTTGGCGCCCTAACCTTGATTTAGGCAAAGTGTTAGCAGAGGTCGAGAAAATGACGTGGGAAGAAATGAGACGGTTTGCAACCCGCCAAGGACATAGTTCTCCTATAAAATACATGTAATAATGCCCAGCGGGGCGCTTCAGATCTGCCTCCCAAAACATGCAAAACAAGCTTCTGGACGCTCATGTTCTTCATATCGAGTTTACCATTCATCGAACAATTAACACCATCTTGTAGGAGGACTCAGAGCCAATTCAAGAAATAATCTGATCACAGTGTAGGATCACCTTCAAAGACGGCGAGTCTACGGCTTTGGGGTGCAGGTGTTACGTAGGTTCCACAAATAGATTCATGACTCAAGATGCTACAAATAATATACAGGGGGCGCGAATCCTTGTCGAGCAGCAATTGTTCTCCTTTCCTCCCACGTGTATTTTCCAACCGACGCTACAAGAGCGGCAACTTCAATAGCCAATACTCCCAATTCTGATATAGTACAGAAACAAAGGACGCTAAGTCTCAACTCCGTCAAAGCACTCTTCCCTTCAACACCTTGATTAAGAATCACCCAGAGCGAATAAGCGAGGAGAAGGAGTTGATGTCCGAGGAGAATTGATCGGAAGCCTGCCTTCATAAAGGGTAGTCCAATGTAGGATCTGAGCAAAATCATAACCAGGACTGGAGTGATGAAATACAAGAGCGCATGACGCGCCATGTCAAAAGATTGAACAACCTCATAAATACCTTCTAAGATGATCCAACTTGCGTATATAGCTCCACCAACGCGACGACGGAGTGGAAGTGAAGTTGCAAGGAATGAGTTGTAAACATTCGATTCTCCCTCCCTAACTGAGTCGCGGTAGAACTAATTGTTAGCGGTCTGTGGTTTGACGGGGACAAACCCATACAGCAGGACGAGTCGCCCCATATTTCATCTCATCTTCAGTGTCCTTCTCATCAGGATTGACTTGCGCACACGAAAAGTCAATCCAAACTGCCCTTGACGAGCCAGGGACCACTAACATATTTTGTGGATACGGATCGCCATGTAAAACCCCAGCATCGTGAATTCGAACAAGACCTCTCACCAAGGAAACAATATGATCAGCTCTCACATTTTCTTCCGATAAGCGCTCTGAACCCTCAATCCACTCCATAAGGATTCCATAATACTGACCATCCGTATCACCGTCGATCTCAGCAAGTCCCCATTGCGCCACACTTCTGACACCCGTGCCATAAATATGAGGAATCCAGTGATGCACACCGTGATGAAGAAGATATTCATAAGCGGCAGTCTCGAGATTGTATGGCACCATCCAATCATTTTTAAACACTTTGAGACAACACACTGCGGTTTGTCCTTCTTGTACATTTGAAACCTCGACTTTGTAGATGAAGGCATGATTCCCAGCGGCAATTAATTCGAAGTTTCGGAATTGGAGGTGATCTTGAAGATAAGGTAATGGATTAATTACCGATTCTGGATCGGAAGAGGACGATATCGGCGTTGAAACTTCATCTTCCTGCTCCGAGTTAGCATATTTGATAATAGAGGGCAAACTTCGGTTTCATTCAACAGCTCCAAAACATTAATGTTCAGCTTGAAATGTTAGTCAATTCACTTTTTTTGAAGATACCAAGTCGGTGAACATAGTAATTGCATCATTCCATTCTCGGGATAATGCTCTTTGCGAAGCATTTAGTGAAGAACATGACAAGTCTATCCAATATGCAAAATAGCTGGGACCCTTCTTTAGTAACAATAAGTTGTCTGGCCCGACACTCCCGTGTAATATTTTCAAAGAATGGAGAGAGCGCAAGGCTTGTAGCGCTCTTTTGATAGCAATCTCTTGTCTCAATCCGGGAGATATACTTGTTATCCGTTCCGCATTGGCAATATACGAAAGCATAAGAACAAACACTGTTGTTTCTCTTGGGCGAATAATGCTCGGGAGCTTGCCTCCGATGATTTCGTTATACTGGTCGGCAGTCCATGAACCCGACCACAGCACGTCCGCCAAAGGTGAATGTTGGAGATCGGAGTCCTTGACGGTGGAATACGCCGAGACTTCAATGTCACATGCCTTGCGCGCTTTCGAGGAAAATAGCTTTAGAATGCATTGCGCCGTCTGCACCGGTCCGTGGACTGAACTATAGTCGCAAAGAATGACCTGTTGCAAAGAGCTATGGCGGAGCAGTTTAAGCTCCGAATAAAGAAACGGGCGTTCCCCATGTTGCGTGAGGTCCACTTGCCCCGCCATTCAGGGGTGACACGATTAAACAACGATGGCTGTGTTGATGTCTCGCATCGAAGTGACTCGGAAAAGTGTGAACCTGGCCTTTGCTTTTTAACGGGCTATTGACCAATCAGCGGTGCCGTGGAAAGAGCCCCTGACAATCACTTTGCGAAACCACTCTCACCAAACAAAGGGAACTTCGGGAGGGGCCCCAACTCAAAATAAATACCCACGTCAATTCAACACCTCCTGTCTAATGGCAAATTCGATTGTGAGAGAGCGGAAATGGAAAACAGAAATATTTCAGGCCATAATTAAAGTATACATTCAAAATTCTTCCTAAATAGTCTCCAGTCCAAACAATTCGATTCCATTCAATTCGTCTATTACTTCTTTCCCTTTGATTTAGATCCCTTCACAGTCAGAGGGATAGCTAGCTTCATATCCAAGCTGAGCGACAAGGACGCGGCTTGGGCGGTTGCCTCAACACGGATAGTTCGTTTTGTGATGGACTTCGATGTCGTGGCTGTTCGACCTGTGGCTCTCTTTTTGATAGTGGACCAACAGGATTTCAATTTCCATTGTGCTTCATCGTTGGCCACAACGCGATGCAGATAAAACAAGACCATCTTACTGTTGAAGGTCCCAGTCTCGAAGTCGCCCTCAACACCGTGTGAGACCGCTGGGCTAATGTCGAGGTGGCCCCAACCAGTCCCCCGGCGACGGAAGAATATACAGATTTCGTTAGTTGTGATGTAGCCATAGCGTGTTTCATGTTTATCCATATAGAAGTGAATTTGGGAAAGAACTCTGATCGCCTGTTCGAGGTAGTTGGCATAGCTTTTGGATGCTTTCATTTCTTCGGAATACGGCGGCAGCATTTCTCTGGTAAGTTTCCATGATACTTTGATGTCGCCAGGAATGCGATTGTCAATATTGTCCCTTTCCTTACCCATTTGCTTTGTTTCCAATTTTTTGCTTCGTGGGATGTATTCATATCCAGCAAGGTCAGCCTTTGTTTGAGAAGATTTTTCGGGATGTTGCTCACATTGTTTTCGTGCACATGTACCATCGCCGATGCGGATATATCTTCCATCGAGAGTTTCGTCAATTTCGGCAGCTAACAATTTCTGCATGACGTTTAATAGTCCATTAACGTGGTCCCAAAGTCGTTCAACAGCCTGCTCAGAAACCAATCCGGCTGCTTCGATAGCCCATGTAAAGGAAGCCAGTTCCTTTTCATCGAGAGGGCGATTCAGGAATGTATTGACATTGTCCTTACTAAAGAGTTGACGAATATTCTCAGACATTTCTTCTCGGAATGCAGTCCATTCATGGCAATCGGCTGGGTCCACAAGAACAACATTGGGATTCGAATTGCTGCCTGGACAACCTTCACCCTCCCAATATTCTTCAGCCTTTTGAAGTGCGATCAGGGGTGTTTTACGGAGGAGAGTTTGGCGGTTGATGATATGTAGCTTGTCCTTGCCAATTCGGCTGTCTCCCTGCCTGCGGGAACCCGTTGCAACCATTTAGTTCCTTTGCTCTAGAAGTTAACAAACATGCCCACATGAGAAGCTACCGCTGGCGGTGTGCGAATACGCGCGTGATGACCCAGATCGCCATGGCAGAAATATAAATCCTTTTCGCCTCTGTTTCCTTTCAGCTACAAAGAAAGGAAGTATATTTTTGGAACCTGATGCGACTATAGTCGAAACGTCACATTGAAGCGAGAGATGAGGAGTTTCACCGCAAGGGCTTCGCATGACGATGGCGGCTGCGTCAGTCGTGCCTTGTATTGTGCATCTAAAAAGGCTAATAAGTTTTTTCCCCGTGTTTTATAGTTCATTTGTGCCATTTCCATTCAATTTGGCAAAAAGGGTTGCAAAAAATAAGGTTGGCATTTGTGCTGCGGAGCGGAAATTTCAGGAGATAAACGAAACAAAGGCCACCTTAATCGTAAGCCAAGAGAGATAAAACGAATCATCACTATAAGGTAAAAACAGTGAAATAAGGTCCTTGAGTCTGTGAGGTGGAGCGGAGACACAACACTTTATATCCGACAGCTGGTACATGAGTGATCTTTAGGCTTTAATGGCAGACCCTCGCGGCTTGAGGACTGGCTACCGTCCGGCGGGACTCGTAGTGGGAGGGTCGCCGTCTGACGATTCATGCAATTCAGATCGAGTTGATGATTATGTAGATTAATATTATGAGAACGGTGTCTAAAAGAGGACTGAGAAAGAGCTCCAGTCTCCTCTTCAACTGCAAGTGACAGCTTTCGCAGGAAGTAAGTCGGCTTCATCGATCCAAGCTTGCCTATCTTCAAATTAGTCGTGACCCTTGGCATTTAAAGTGTTACCCATTGGGCAAAGTATGTTACCGCTATTTCCATTTCCCATTCAATTTGTCTCTGCGAAGCATTTGTCCCATAGCAAGAGATGTCAATCGCTCCGTCGCCGTCGCCATTAGCGGTGCCTGAAAAGCCCCTGAATCTGGAGTCGATTGAAATAGGGATTGAAATAGGACGGGCCCTGGTCCCTACTTGCTATCTGACGCGCTTTTGCTCATCTTTGTCCACTGTACTTGTCCACCCACGTTTCTTGTTTGAATCCATCCCGAAGATTTATTCAGTCATGAATCGGAATTTCTAAGCCCTCGGCTTATTCGTCGTCGCCGTTCCACCACCCGTCATTCCGTCTCAGGCGCGATCCTGAAACTGCAAATGAAGAGGCGATTCAAATGCATCAAAAATCCGGGGCATGGAAGACCATTTCCGCTCTCGGCCAGAACTGAATCACTCTCATGAATATGAAAGACATCCGAATTCAACGTGCCTCCCTCCTCTAGCTTCGCTAATCACCCATCTGACGGTTTCGACCCCCATCTGAAGTTCTGATGCTGTAGTATTCATATCGGGCTATCTGTGGCTCCGCCATTGAATGAACCGTTTCAATGATACCCCTAGTCGCCACTGCCGAAAAGATATTCTCATTGCGGCTCAAGGAAACCAACGAGTTATCAACGATTCTGGTGCTGTCCTTCCATGGACCTTGGACTCGTCGACACTCCCATCTCAAGCAACAAACTTTCATACCATCGACGATCTTTACGGCGCTTGACATCTCTTGCCGACCGCAACTAAAGCCGAACAGTGCTATTACTAGCTTCCGGGTTAGGGTTAGGGTGAGGTAATCAGAGAGGCCATGCAAATACTTAAATACTTATACCCCTGACAATCACCAAGTTTTTGTGCAAGTGAGGAAGTTCGAGACATCAGATGGATAATTATCAGATACAATTCTCTACGAACACAGGATAAAAACTGCATAACCCGCTTCATCACAATCAAAGAAAGTTGGCCATACTGCCGAACAATTTAACAAGCTTCTCCTTTCCAACTTGCAACCAAGTAGCTTTTGCTTTGGCTTCCTTGCGGAAGGCGATACTGCTGACCCGTTGACGGGGCGCTTCATCTTGAGTTTCCGTACCGAAAGATTGTAGACGCCATCCTGAAGGCGAGTCGTCATTTGCAACCTGATGCAAAAAATAAAACAGGGCGTACTTTGAATTTAGGATTCCATTTTCAGCATCTGCCTCTACGTCATGGCGAATTGCAGGACTAATATCCAGTTGTCCCCATCCAGTATCTCGTCGACGAAGAAAGACCAATTCCTCGTTATTGAGGATGTACCCATAACGTGCTTCGTGACGATCCATGTATCCGTGAATTTGGCTGAGAACTTTGATTGCTTTAAGGTTCCTGTTCTTTTTGTTGAAATCTTTTCCGTCTGGAGGCAACATACTACGACGAATCGCTCGGAATTGTTTTGCATCTCCTGGAACTCGATTGTCAACCTGTTTGACGTTATCGCCGTTGTATTGAGAGTCGTCGAGATACAAATAAACTGCAAAATCTGGACGTTTCCTATGAGCGTCAGGCTCGGCATCGGATGAAATTTTCTGTGCATTTGACCCTGGTCCAATCATGACATGGCCACTAGATCCCATAGCTTCGGCGCAGAGTTTTAAAGCCAGATTCAGTTGGTGATGCACACTGTGCCATTCAAGTTCCAAGGCATGTTCATCTCGTAAGCCACCAGTTACTGGAGCCGCCGTGAGTATCTTTCCTGTTTCGGCTGGTTTTAATCTTCGTTCAAAAATGGTCTTCAGATCAGGATTATCCATCCATAGCGCTTCAACCTCTTCCGGGGTAATGAAATCGTCCCAGCACTTGACATCTTTGATGTCAATATAGCGGCCATTGTAATCGGATGTTTTAGCTTGTCCTCTCATGGGCGCTTGTCGAAGGTGTTTGATCGGAGCTTTGAACACATGCCAGAGCGAACCTTCCTTCGCTTTACTAAATTTCACCTTTCTCTTGGCCTTTCCTGTTCGTTGAGACTTGCGAGGGGCCATATGATGCACGGAAGTTTTTGCGGAGACTTCAGAGGTCGAGCGACGATGCTGCGACATGGAAGGTAATGTCCCGATATATATGCACAACAATACAAAGGACACCTCGGGGAAAGAATAGAACTGTAACTTGATTTGTGTCATGTTGGCCGAATCGGTATGTGACTCGTGAGAAAGGGAAATGAAGTTCTGGCTCCAAAATCAACGGTACTTTCAGTTGCTCCACGTTATTGTTGACTAACAAAAAAACTAAAAGAGCTTCAAAGAAAGAAATAGCCAATTCTAACAGAATACACCTATTGTTGATACGCGAGAAATAATATTTGATTGGTGGTTAAAGGCTATTTTCAGCTTGCGTCGCCAGATTCTTTGTTTTCAGAGGATCCGTGCTCATCCTGAGGCAAGGCCAGCACGCAGGCAAAAAGGAACTGAAACATTCGAGGATGAAAATAGGAGATACGCATTACCTCCGTCGTCACGCGACAGAGGTAAGGCTTCCAAAGAACATATAGTGTGTATTCCGAGTCGCGACACCCACTTTTTTGTTGACTGTCCCTGGTTTCATGGGCTTTTCAGGGACCGCTGATCGATCGATTCAAATCACCTGAACGACAATCAACAAAGAAACAATCAAGTTGACCTTTATTGACTCCACCAAAGCATCATTAGCTTCCTGCCGCCTCAACGTAAATCGTGTGAATGGCCGTGTGAGGTTTCACCATTCGTTTGAAAATGGAGCTTCTCGACGATCGCGCCGTGTTTACTCGACCCCGCGTCCTAAGTACCACTCCCCATTCACAGGTCGTAAGGTTCGCCGTCCAAATCCCTCCATCTAGAGAAAAGTCGAAGGAGTCCTTCGAATGCGTCCTCAAATTTTTCACAATCGATTCCCAAGTTTCATACAAAAAGGAGCTGGCTGCTTATGCTGCATTAGCAGAACAAGGGATTTCCGACTGTCCTTCTGCATTGGGCCATGCTGAATGGTCAAGCGAAAAGTACCTGAAGACTCTCGGAAAACGACCAAAAGCTCTAATAGACGGCAAATATGAATCGATGATATTCGTGATCATGCTGCAACATGTCCACGGCTCAGTACCACTATCCTCGATCGCCAATATTTCGCCTGAGATTGCGAAGGCGACGCTCTTGAGTCTATCGCATTTACATGCCGCGGGAATTGTACACGGAGACATCTCGCTGGACAACATCTTGGTGACGGAGGGCAAGGATAAAACTTTCAAACTGACATGGATTGACTTCTCTTGTTCCTGGACAAATGCATCACAGAAACAAATTGAATGGGAAATGGAAATAGCCGCAATGTACGTTGCCCAATGGGTAGGACCTCAATTGCCAGGGATCATGACTAATTCGATAGACAGGATTGGATGAGGCTGACTTACTTCAAGAGTTCCATGTCTCGGCCCCTGAACAAGCTACGAGTTCAGCTTCGAAAATCGAAGTCCTCCCACTTCTTCCTTTGGACATCAAATTCAATGATTGGCAGTACATATCTGAAGGGACTCATGCAGAGATATATCGAGTCAGAGATGCAGAGACTGGTGTTCCATTTTGCATGAAACTCTTCCGGCAGGGGTGGGTGACCCCTTTCAATCTCGAGAAAAGGGCGTACGAATATCTTCAACACGCGGAAGTAGAGGGTTGCATACCGAAAGTATATGGTTATGGCTACCGAACACTGCTTGAGTGGGGACTTGCAAAAGCCAAGAATGACAGTGCCAAATATAATGCTATCGTGATGGAGTGGCTTGAAGATGCGGAACAACTCTCAGCAGAGAATATCACGGTCAGCAGTGCAATCCAGCTCATCGAAGGATTGTATAGAATTCACGAAGCAGGTCTAACTCATTACGATATTTATCGGAG
>Ga0335074_10008240_pt1 | contig 14479 bp, 11 predicted proteins | sample Lox_Sample_23_FD_206715 | JGI IMG/M metagenome (GOLD analysis project Ga0335074, IMG submission 206715) | Soil microbial communities from Loxahatchee National Wildlife Refuge, Florida, United States - Lox_Sample_2.3 | ecosystem: Environmental > Terrestrial > Soil > Wetlands | place: USA...
CTCTCCAGGAGCAGCTGGCCGAGCCCCGGCAGTGAGAACACCACCTCAAGGGCCACCGCGCCCGCGAGCATCTGCGGGAAGTCGTTGCCGAGGATCGTGAGCGCCGGGCCGGCCGCGTTGCGCAAGGCATGGCGGACCAGGATGCGGCGGTAGGGCAGGCCCCGGACCTTGGCACCGACGATGTAATTCTGGTCGAGCACCGTGACCAGCGAGGTGCGCAGCTGGCGGGCGATGTCGGCGGAGACCTGCACGGCCAGGGCCAGGGCCGGCAGGATGATGTACCGGAGCCACTGGGGGATGCTGGTGGTCGGCCCGACGTAGCCGTTGGCCGGGAACAGGTGCACGGTCACCGCGAACAGCACCACCAGGATGATGCCCACGACGAAGGCCGGCAGCGTCGACACCGCCGAGCACGCCAGGGTGAGCCCGCGGTCGAACCAGCCGCCCCGGCGGATGGCGGCGACCGTCCCGGTCGTCCCGCCGATGATCACGGCGAGGACCACCGCGAGGATCGCGATCGACAGGTCGACGGGCAGCCGCTGGCTGACGCTCTGGGAGACCGGGATCTGGGTGAACCAGGACCGGCCGAGATTGCCGTGCAGGGCCTGGGTCAGCCAGTTCCAGTACTGCACGACCAGCGGGTGGTCCAGGCCCAGGGCCCGGTTGAGGCGTGCGACCGCGGCCGGCGTGGCCGCGTCCTGGCCCAGGATGGTGGCCGCGGGGTCGCTGTTCGACAGCGCACCCAGGCCGTAGGTGATGAACGTGCTGAGGAACACGATCGGCACCAGGACGGCCAGCCCGCCGCCGAGACGGGCCAGGGCTATCCGGCCCCGGTTGCGCCGGTGGAGTGCTGGGGCCGCTGCGGCGGCGGTGCCGCCGGAGCGGGTCAGTCCGATGACAGCCATGAGGTCAGCCCGCCACCCGGACGCCTTCCCAGCGCTGCTGGACGAGGTCGGCCGGGATGCCGGTGACCTTCGAGCTGTAGGCGAAGATGCGCGGGTTGGTGTAGAGCCAGATGTGGATGGGGTCGTCCCGCACGGCGGTGGCGACGGCGCTGCGCAGGATGCCCGGGTAACTGGGCGACGTGATGGGGACGGTGAGAGCCTGCGCCAGCGCGCTGGTCACCGCGGGCGAGTCGGTCGCCGTCTTGCCGTCGACGTTCATCAGGCCCTGCTGGCTGTAGAGGACGTCGAGCATCTCGACCGGCGACGCCCGGCCCGCCGTGCCGTCGATGGCCAGCGGGATGGTCTTGTCCAGGTAGAGGTACTGGGTCGCGGTGTCCTCGGGGATGTCCTTGATCGTGGCCGTGATGCCGGCCTGCGCCAGCTGGCCCTGGATCTGCTCGGCCAGCGAGGAATCCGCGGTGTCGTAGTTGGTCAGGGTGATCTTCAGGCCGTGGGCGTACCCGGCCGCCGCCAGCAACTGCCTGGCCTTGGCCGGGTCGTAGGGGTAGAGGTTGGCCAGCGCCGGGTCGTAGCCGACGAACCCCTTGGGGAACGGCTGGTAGGAGACTGACCCGTAGCCGGACGCCTGGACCTGGAGAATCGCCTGGCGGTTGATCGCGTAGTTGATCGCCTTCACCACGTCCGGCTTGTTGAACGGCGTCGTCGTCGTCTGAATGTCGAGCTCGTTCACGACCTCGGACGGGATCACGTCGATCTTGAACCCGGCGGCCTTGGCCGCTGCCACCTGGTTGCCGGCGATGTAGGCCACGTTGACCTGCCCCGATTCCAGGGCGGCCATGATCTGCTCCGGCTCGGTGATGTCCTGCACCGTGAAGTTCGCGACGTGGATCTGGCTCGCGTCCCAGTAGCCGGGGTTACGCACCAGGTCGGCGTGGGAGTCCGGGACGTAGCTGGTCAGCTTGAACGGGCCGGCCCCGACCGGCTGGGTCGGCAGGCTGCCCGCGTCCGTGGTGAACGCCCTGGGGCTGACCATCATGCCGTCCTTGCCGCCCAGCAGGTAGGGCACCTGGTAGTCCACCTGCGTCAGGTCGAGCGTGAAGCTCGTCGCGCTGTTCACGACCACCTTGGAGATCACGGACAGTTCCGAGGCGATGTTGGAGTTGGCCTGGGTCTGGCCCCGGTGGATGTTCTGCGCGACCGCCTCCGCGTTGAGCGGCGTGCCGTCGGTGAACTTGAGGCCGGGCCGCAGCGTGAACGTCACGCTCTTGCCGTCCGGCGCGTAGGTCCACGACGTGGCCAGGCCGGGCCCGACGCTGCCGTTGGCGTTGAGGGTGGTGATCGAGGCGTACACGAGCCCCAGCACATGCATGTCCCAGCCCGCACTCGACGTGACCGGGTCCCAGGACGTCGGGAGATCCCACTCCCAGTTCAGGGTCCCGCTCGCCCCGGCAGCGGCGGCGGTCGACGCGGCCGGCGTGCTGGTCGTGCTGCTGCAGGCAGCGGCGGCCATCGAGACACAAAGAATGGCGGCGAGGGCCGCGAGAGTCTTGCGGGCAGCGAGCGGGCGAATGCGCATCGACGGGCTCCTGTCGGGATGAGGGGGCACCGCCACGCCGTCGTAGCCGGGTGCATCCAGCACCGCTACTATATGTCTATAAAAACGGTTGGTCAAGTAGGATTTAGCGCGGGCCCGGCGGGGTGCGGGCCCGGGCGGGTGCCGGCCGGGCTGGCGGCTGCGCCGGCCGGGGCCGAGATGAGCGGCAGCCCGGCCACGGCCGCGCGGTGGTACTGGTCGTCGATGACGGTGACGGCGTGCCCGGCTGCGTGCAGGATCGACGCGGCGATGGCGGCGCGGTACCCGGCCTGGCAGTGGACCCAGATCGGCCCGGCAGGCAGGTCGGGGAGGCGGGCGGGCAGGTGGTGCAGGGGAACGTGCAGCGCGCCCTCGATGTGGCTCTCCGACCACTCAAGCCGGCGGCGCACGTCCAGGACGGCGATCCGCTGATCGCGCCTGACGGCAGCCAGTTGCGCGAAGTCGCAGACCGGGTAGGACGACAGCCGCCCCGGCCCACCGGGCCAGCCGTGCGGCGGGCCGGCCGTGCCCGCAATCCGGTCGATGCCGATCCGGGCCAGGTCGCGCTGGGCTGCGGCGAGTTGTTCCGGGCTGTCGCCGATGAGCGTCAGCGAAGTACCCAGGGGAAGGAGCCAGCCAAGGTTGGGCACGAGGCTGTCGCCGTACTCAAAGCTGAACGACCCGGGCACATGGCCGGCGGCGAACGCCCGCCGGGCGCGCAGGTCAACAATCCACTCCCCGGCGCCGATCCGCCGGCTGATCTCGCCCGCGCTGGACGCCGCCGGCGGGGTCAGGCAGGGCGCATCCGGGCCGGCCGCGTTGGCCGGGGCCATCCGGGCGTAATAGGCCGGGTAATCGTCCAGGCCGGCCAGCAGGTCCGCGACGTAGGAGTCCTGGTCGAGGGTGAGCGCCGGGTTGACCCGCCGTTCCTCGCCGATGGTCGAGCCGTCGGCGCCGGGGAGGGTGGCCGCGCAGAAGCTGCCGAACCCGTGCGTGGGATACACCACCGCCTGGCCCGGGAGCGTGGCGGCCAGCCGCCGGGCCGATGCGTGCTGGGCCGCGGCCAGGGCCGGCGCGTGCTCGGCGCCGAGCAGGTCGGGCCGCCCGGTTGACCCGTGCAGCAGCGAGCCGCCGGTGAACACCGCGACCGCCTCGCCGGTGGCCGTGTCGGCCAGGGCGTAGGCCAGGTGGGTGAACGTATGCCCGGGGGTGGCGATCACCCGGACCCGCATGGACGCCCCGACGTCCACCTCGTCGCCGTCGGCCACCGGTACCCGGTCGAACGCCACCTCATCGGCGGCGTTGACGTGATACGCCGCGCCCGTCGCGCGGGCCAGGGCCAGACCGCCGGTCAGGTAGTCGTTGTGGATGTGGGTCTCGAACACGTGGGTCACCGCGATCCCGCGGCTGGCGGTCAGGGCCAGCACCCGGTCGATGTCGCGCTGCGGGTCGACGACCAGAGCGACCGTGCCGTCGGTGACCAGATAGCTCCGGTCGCCGAGCGAAGCCGTCTTGATCGTTGCTATCTCGACCACTGCTGCTCCCCGCCGTTACGTTCTGGGACTTTCCTCGCTACCCGCTCATGCCGAGAGCGCCCCGGCGTCAGCCGCGGCGCCGGCCGTTGTGACCACGGGGCCTACTGGCGTGCGCGCCGCCTGCTCGCGCAGCAGCGGCACCAGCTCACGACCCCAGTCCACCACGTCGTCCAGCGGGTCGAAGCCGCGGATGAGCACGGTGTCCACACCCGCCCGGCGGTAGGCCATCAGGGCGTCGGCGACCTGCCGCGGGGTGCCGACCAGCGCGGTGGAATTGCCGCCGGGCCCGGTGAGCTTGGTCACGCCGTACCACAGGCGCTCGTCGTGGACGTCGCGTTCGGCGCCCTGCCGCTGCAGCCGTTCCGACCCGACCGAGGAGGACTCGCGGAAGCCGAACAGCCGGCTGGGGCGGTCCCCAGGCCCGGGGTCAGCCGCCGCGACGCGGCTGGCCGTGGCCGACCGGATGTCGTCGGCGCGCTGCCACGCCGCGTCCTCGGTACCGGCCACGATCGGCCGGACCGACAGGCTGAACCGGACCGAGCGGCCGTGGCGGGCCGCCTCAGCCCGGATCCGGGCGATCCGCTCGGCGATCTGGGCCACCGGCTCGCCCCACAGCATGTATACGTCCGCGTGCTCGGCGCCGACCCCGACGGCGGCGTCCGAAGCACCGCCGAAGTACAGCGGGATCCCGGTGGCCGCCGGCGGCCGCACCGAGCTGTACGCTCCCCGCACCCGGTAGAACTCGCCGTCGTAATCGAACGGCTGCGCCGCGGTCAGCTCACGGCGGAGCAGGCTCATGAACTCAGCCGTGCGCGCGTACCGCCGGTCGTGGTCGGCGAAGTCGCCGTCCCGCTTCTGGTCAAGCTCGTCGCCGCCGGTGATGTGGTGGATGGCGACCCGGCCGCCCCCGGTCAGCTGGTCGAGCGTGGCCAGCTTGCGTGCCACCAGGGTGGGCGCCACGAACCCGGGCCGGTGCGCGATCAGCACCTTGAGGGCCGAGGTGGCGTACAGCACGTGTGCGGCGACGGCGAACCCGTCCGGGCTGGTCGCGCCGTAACCGATGAGCACGCGGTCGAAGCCCGCCGCCTCGTGTGCCCGCGCGAAGCGGGCCAGGTAACCGGCATCGATCTGCGGGCCGTCGAGCGAGCCGCGCGATTCCGAGACCTCCTTGGTCCCCACCATGCCGATGATCTCGATGGACATTGCCGGCGCTCCTCCATGCTCTGTCGGTCCTGGCCTGAACCCGCGGCACTCCGCCTTTGCAGGCAAGCACGCTGGGCTGGTTCTTGTCAATCAAATCTATCGACTTAATAGGATTAGCGGCATGACCAGACTGCCATCGGAGCCGGGCGTCTCGGCCGTGTCACCGGAGCCGCGTATCTCGGCGGTGTCACCGGAGCCGGGCGTCTCGGCGGTGTCACCGGCGACCGTGCGCCGCGCGCTGCTGGACCGGACCGAGATCGCCATCCTCGACGTGCGCCCGGAAGGGCGCTTCGCCGAGGGGCACCCCTTGTTCGCCGCCTCGTTCCCGCTCGGCCGGCTGGAGACCGAGGTCTTCGACCGGCTGCCCCGCCGATCGGTTCCGCTCGTGGTCTACGGGGACGGCCCCGACGACGCCGGAACGGCGGCCGGCAGGCTCCGGCACCTCGACTACGGCCGCGTGTCAGTCCTGGCCGGCGGCCTGGCGGGCTGGGTGGCGGCGGGCGGGGAGCTGTTCCGGGATGTGAACGCCCCGAGCAAGGCGTTCGGGGAACTCGTCGCCGTCACGGCGGGAACGCCGTTGGTGGCCGCCGAGGAGCTCCGTGATCTGCTGGGCGGCGGTGCGGACGTGGTCGTGGTGGACGCCCGGCGGTTCGACGAGTACCAGACGATGAGCATCCCGACCGCCACCAGCGTCCCCGGGGCCGAGCTGGTCCTGCGGGTTGGCGCCCTCGCCCCCGACCCGGCCACCACCGTGGTCGTGAACTGCGCCGGCCGGACCCGGAGCATCATCGGGACGCAGTCGCTGATCAACGCCGGGTTCCCGAACCGGGTTCTCGCGCTCCGCAACGGGACCATCGGCTGGACCCTGGCCGGGCTGGCGCTGGATCACGGCCAGGACCGCCAGCCGCCCGAGATCCCGGCCGCGATGGCCCGGCGGGCGCGGGCAGCGGCCCTGGCGGTGGCCAGCAAGGCGGGGGTGCGCCACATCAGCGGCGGGGAACTGCGGTCCCTGGCGGACGAAGAACGGCGGACGATCTACCGGCTCGACGTGCGGTCACCCGGGGAGTACGCGGCCGGCCACCTGGCCGGGTTCCGGCCGGCTCCCGGCGGGCAGCTGGTACAGGAGACGGACTGGTTCGCCCCGGTCCGGGGGGCGCTCATCGTGCTGGCCGACGACGGGGCCGGCCGCGCGGAGATGACGGGGTCGTGGCTGGCCCAGATGGGCTGGGAAGTGGCGGTCCTGCAGGCCGGCCCGCCGGACCCGGTGGAGGCGGGGCCCTGGGCGCCGGCTCTCCCGCCGCTGCCGGAGGTGCGCCTGGCCGGCCCGGACCAGGTGGACGACTGGCTGCGGGCCGGCCAGGCGCTCGTCATCGACGTCGACACCAGCCGCGCGTTCCTGGCCGGCCACGTGCCCGGCGCGGCCTGGGCCCTGCGCACCGACCTGTCCGGAGCCCGCATGCTCGACCGGCTCGGCGGTCCCGCCCGGCTGGTCCTGGCCAGCGCCGACGGGACCCTGGCCGCCTTCGCCAGCGCCGACGCACCCGAGCGCGCCGGGACCGAGGTGACGGTGCTGGACGGTGGGACCGCGGGGTGGGCCCGGTCGGGGCGGCCGCTGCGCACCGGCCCGGCCGGCATGCTGTCGGCGCCGGTCGACGTCTACCGCCGGCCGTACGAGGGCACGGCCGTGGACGCCGGTGCCATGCGGGCCTACCTGGAGTGGGAGTACGGGCTCGTGGCGCAGCTCGAGCGGGACGGCACCCACGGCTTCACCGTGCTGACCTGAGGCCCGGCGGTGCACCGGGCGGGGGTCAGCTTCGGTCAGGAGACAGGGATCTTATTTTCTGTGTTGTCGATAGATATACTAGACAATTGGATGCCGAGGAGCAGGCGAAAGGACCGCCATGGGGTCGCAGTTTCGTCTCGGGTTCCGGTCCCACCTGCATGGGCGGCTGCCGTCTCCGTTCACGTTGCTCGCCGCAGTCGCCGAGCGCACCCGGCGAATCCGCCCGGGCACGGCCGTGGTGACCCTGCCTCTGGAGGAGCCCATCCCGGGTGGCCCGGCGCTGGCCTGGAGGCCCGAGGCCCGTTGACACCCGGCCGGAAAGCTCTTAAATTATATTTTGTCGATCGGGATTATCGACTTTGAAGGGAACTGCGATGACTGCGGTTACCGAGTCAGACATCCAGCAGCGCGGTGCCATCACGATCCAGCCGCTCCAGCCCACGATCGGCGCGGAGATCGGGGGAGTGGACCTCCGGTCTCCCCTGAGCGGTGCCGCGCGCGATCAGATCAAGGCCGCCGTCCTCGAGTACAAGGTCGTGTTCTTCCGCGACCAGAATCTGGACCGTGACCAGCATGCGGCGTTCGCTCGGCAATTCGGCCCGCTGTACACCCATCCGAGCGTGAACAAGCCCTACGCCGACCAGGTGCCGGCCATCCACCAGATCTCGGCCGCTGATACCAGGAAATACGCCAAGCTCGCCGAGCTGCAGAAGGCCGAAGGCTGGGACCCATACCACACCGATACCAGCTGGCGCCTGGTTCCGGCCTGGGGTGCGGTGCTCCGGGCGGTGACGCTGCCCGAGGTCGGCGGCGACACGATCTGGGTCGACGCCGGGCTGGCCTATGACGGCCTGCCGGACGGCGTGAAGGAGCGCCTCGAGGGCCTGCACGTCACCCACGACTACCGGGCCGCGCTGCTCAGCTCCGGGCATGACTATCCGATCGTCGCTCACCCGCTCGTCCGCACGCACCGCGAGACCGGCCGGAAGATCCTCTGGGTTAACTTCAGCCAGCACCCGTGGATCGTCGGACTCGACCGAGACGAGAGCCGGGAACTGCTCTCGATCGTCCACGACGAGTACCGGAAGCCGGATTACCAGGTGCGCTTCAGCTGGCGGCCTGGCTCCATCGCATTCTGGGACAACCGGGCGGCGGTGCACTACGCCGTGCGCAACTACGGCGACTTCCCACGGCTGCTCGAGCGGATCCTGATCGCCGACGAACCGCAGTACGCCGACCTCTGAGTGCATGGAAGCGGGGTCATGTTGACAGCCCTAGATGAAGCGGCTGAGGTGGTCACCGCCGCGGAGTTCCGGCAAACGATGGGCCACTTCGCCACTGGCGTCACGGTGGTGACCTCGATAGGCGCGTGCGGCGAGCCCGTTGGCACCACGGCCAGCGCGGTCACCTCGCTGTCACTGGATCCGCCGCTCGTGCTGGTCTGCTTCGACCGCTCGAGCGTCACGCTCCAGGCCGTGCGTGCTCACGGCGCGTTCGTGGTCAACGTGCTCGCGGCGCCGCAGCGGCATCTGTCGGCCAACTTTGCCCGCCGCGGTCCGGAAGCGGCGTGGGACGGGGTGGCGTACCGCCTCGGCCCGACTGGCAGCCCGCGGCTGGGCGACGTGCTGGCCGCCGTGGAGTGCACGGTCAAGGACAGCTTTCCCGGGGGCGACCACGAGATCATCGTCGGCCGCGTGCACGAGGTCGAGGCGAGCGGCCACGAGGCCGGGCCGCTACTGTACTGGCGCGGCGCCTACAGTTCCCTAGGGTCAGGCGCGAGCGCGCGGCTTGAGGAGGGCTAGCAAAAAGTGGCAGCATCAGCTCCCATCCGGATTGTTACCGTTGTCGGCAATCCTCGCCCCGCGTCGCGGACGCATGGCCTGGCGCGGACGCTCGCTGCGGAGCTCGCCCAGGTGCTGCCGGACGTGACCATCGGCGAGGTGGACCTGGCCACGCTGGGGCCCAGGGTCCTCGATCCGGCCGACGCGGAGGCCTCGGCCGCTGTCGGTGAGGTTCTCGCGGCCGACGTGCTGGTCGTGGCCAGCCCGACCTACAAGGCCACCTACTCGGGCTTGCTCAAGGCGTTCCTGGACCGGCTGGGCACCGGAAGCCTGGCCGGGAAGACCGCGGTCCCGGTGCTCCTGGGCGGCGCCCCCAACCATCTGCTCGCCGTCGACGTGCACTTCACCCCGCTGCTGCTGGAACTCGGCGCGGCCGTGCCGGTGCGCGGTCTGTTCGTGCTCGAGTCCGACGTCGAGGACTTCGCCTCGTTCGCGGCCAAGTGGGCCGCGGCCAACGCGTCCGCCCTCGTTCGCCGCTGAGGATTGCCGTCCGCTCGTTACCCGGGCCGTGCCGGGCTGAGCGCTTCGGCCGTCTCGCGCAGCGTGGCGCGCAGGTCCTGCGCGCTGCTCCGGTGATACAGCGGCCCGCTGGCGTCGCCGAGCAGGATGCTTACCTTGGCCACGCCCCGGGCCGGGACCGGGCCGGGCGTGAGCAGGCCGGTGATCAGCTCGGCCAGCTCTCCGGCGGCGTCCCTAACCCGGTCGCGGCACACCGGGACGGGCAGGCGCGGGCCGGCGGATGGGCGGGCCGCCGCGGCCAGGATCCGTTGCGTACTTCGGGCCAGGTCGCGCCGGACTGATGTCCGCACCAGCATCCGGGCCCGCAGAGCCAGCCTGACGGACGCATCGGGGGAGGCGCCGGCGGCCAGGTCGGCGTCGAGGCGACGCGCGGCCAGGCGCGCCCCGAGCCGGTCCCGGACGCGGGCCCTGGTGGCCACCGGGCAGCCGCTGCCGTCATCCAGGAGCAGGAGGAGACCGGCCTTACCGGAGCCTGGATCCGACCTTTGTGAAGGACCAGACAGGCGCCTGCTCTGGTCCCGTCGTACTGGCAAAACAGGCCGCATGGCGCGCTGAATCAGGTTCAGAGGGTTCATGGCAACGCGAAGCTAACATGGCTGCTGCGCTCACATACAGGTCCAGAATGCAGCTATGAACAAGGCCAGATTCCTGCTGGACCTCCCGCTGGCACTCGACCGCTCCGATCCCGTCCCGCTGGCGCGCCAGCTCGCCGACCGGATCCGCGCGGCTATCCAGCAGGGGATCTTGCTCGACGGAACCCGGCTCCCGTCCAGCCGGGCGCTGGCCGCCGACATCGGGGTCTCACGCGGCGTCGTCACCGCCACCTATGAGCAACTGGCCTCCGGCGGGTTCCTGCTGCAGCTCCCGCGGTCCACCCCCCGGGTGCACAGCCCGCGGACGGCCTCCCCGGCGGAGCCGCCGGACCCGCCCAAGCCGCTGCACGACTTCACTGCCATCGCTCCCGACCTTGGACTGTTCCCGAGACGCGAATGGCTGCGGGCGCTGCAGGACGTCGTGCGGTCGGCGCCCGATTCGGTCCTGGACTATTCGTCCGGGGAGGGCCTCCCGGCGCTGCGTCACGAGCTGGCCGCCTATCTGGGCCGCGTGCGAGGCGTCCACGCCCAGCCATCTCAGGTAGTGATCACGCAAGGGTTCACCCAGGGGCTCGCGGTCATCACCAGGGTGCTGATGCGCCGCGGCGTAACGTCCATCGCCGTCGAGAACCCCTACGACCCCGAGTTCATCCGGACAGCCAAGCGATCAGGGCTTGACCTGGCGCCACTGCCGGTCGACGGCCGAGGCGCCGCCGTCGGGCAGCTAGGCGCGACACGGGCCGGGGCGGCGCTGCTCACCCCGGCCCACCAGTTCCCGATGGGCAGTGTTCTGGACGGCCAGCGCCGCCGGGAGGCACTGCAGTGGGCCAGCGGCACCGGCGCGGTCATCATCGAAGATGACTACAGCGCGGAGTACCGCTACGACCGGACGCCGGTCGCCGCGCTCCAGGGACTGGGCCCGGACCACGTCATCTACGCCGGGAGCACCAGCAAGACCCTGGCGCCCGGTCTTCGCCTCGGCTGGCTGGTCGTGCCGCCGGCCTGGCTGCCGGAAATACGGCAGGAGAAATGGGAGCAAGACTCGGGCTCGCCAGGTCTGGACCAGCTGGCGTTCGCCCGGTTTCTCGCTGCCGGCGCGCTCGACGAGCACCTCCGGCGGACCCGGCGCACGTACGCGCGCCGCCGGCACCGGTTCATCGGCCAGATCCAGCACCATCTCCCGCAAGTCTCGGTGGTCGGGGCGTCGGCCGGACTTCATCTCACCGTCCTGCTGCGCCAGGAGGTGGACATGCCCGCATTCCTGAACGCGGCCGCCGCGGCCGGCATCCACGTCAATGACCTCTCGTCCTACGCGTTCGCCCCGCATCAGCACGGGCAGGGCATCGTCCTGGGCTACAGCCGCATTCGCGAGGCATCGGCCGCGGCGGCCCTCGGGCGCCTGGCTACCCTGCTCGATGAACACCGGCTGCATTAACGAGGCAGTAACCGTCGATACCCCGCCAGGAGGCTGCCGTGCTATGGCTGAATGAACCCGCTCGCTGGTCGGAAGCGGACGGCGTGCTCGAGGTCACCGCCGATCCGGGCACGGACTTCTGGCGTACCACCAGCTACGGCTTCATTCACGACAACGGCCACGTCTACGGCGAGCGGCTGGCCGGCGACTTCGACCTGTCCATGCGGGTGCGCGGCGCCTACGCCGCGCAGTACGACCAGGCCGGCGCGATGGTCCGGGTGGACGAGCGCCGCTGGCTCAAGACCGGCATCGAGTACTTCGACGGCCGGATGCGGCTCAGCACCGTGGTCACGCTCGATTACTCGAGCTGGGCCGTCGGGGAGCTGCCCGCTGGCATGAGCGAGCTCGGCCTGGCGCTGGCCCGTCGCGGCGACGCCGTCGAGGTGCGGTACCGGGTTGACGGAGGCGACGCCGAGCTGGCGGCGGTCGTGTACATGCCGCGGGGTGGAGTCGTGCTGGCCGGGGCGATGTGTGCGGCTCCTGAAGGTGACGGGTTCGATGTGACGTTCACTGACATCGCCGTAGTTCACAGGCCGGCCTAGCGACCAGCCCCCCGGTATACCGGGGGCTGGGCGTCCGGCTGTGGCAGCTATCCCGGCTGCTAGGGGAGCTGTTCCCAGTCGAGGTGGCGTTCCGCCAGGTGGTAGACGCTGGCCAGCAATCCGAGCCGGTTGGTCTTGACGGCCGGGTCGTCGGCCATGACCAGGACCTGGTCGAAGAAGTCGTTGACCGGCCCGGTGAGCGTTGCTGCCTCGGCCGCGAAGCGCCGCAGGTCGGTGTCGGGGCCGGTTGCCTCGCTGACCTTGCCCAGGGCTGACTGGAGGGCGTGCTCGGCTGGGCTGTCGAAGAGCGCGGGGTCGAAGCCTCGGGCGGCGGCGTCGGGGAGGATGCGGCGCACCCGCTGGATGGCGGCGGCCAGTTCCTGGCCTTCTGGGGTCTGCAGAAGCTCGGCTAGCTGCTGCAGGGTCTGCTCGGCCCGGGCGGGTGTGCTGACCAGATTTCTGACCGCGCGGATGCTGGCGGCTGGGTGACCGTGGTCGAGCATCAGCTGGTCAAAACGCCGGCCGATGAAGTCAAGCACCCCATCGAGCTGCCGGTCGGCCGGGATGGGCTGGAGGGCGGCGGCGATGGCGAGTCCGTCGGCGACGGTGAGCTGGCTGAGGCTGGGCTGGGCGCGCAGGATGGCCAGCAGGCCGAGCGCGGCCCGGCGCAGGCCGAATGGATCGGAGCTTCCGGTGGGCTCGGCTCCGATCGCGAACAGGCCGGTGAGCAGGTCGAGCCGGTCGGCGAGAGCGAGGATTGCGCCCGGACGGCTGCGCGGGATCGCGTCACCGGCGTGGCGGGGGAGTTCCATCTCGAACAGGGCCTCGGCAACGGGCTCTGGCTCGCCCGCGTGGCGGGCATATTCGCGGGCCATCACCCCGGCCAGGCTGGGCAGCTCGGCGACCATGGCCGATCCGAGATCGAACTTGGCCAGCTCTGCTGCCCGCCGCAGGACGGCCCGCTCGTCTGGTGGCAGGCCGAGGTGGTCGGCCAGGGCGGCGGCGATGGCGGCGATGCGGGCGGCGCGGGCAGCGACCGATCCGAGCTGGGTTTCGAAGGTGAGCTGAGCGAGCCGTCCCCTCATTTCGTCCAGCGGCTTGGCCAGGTCGGCTCGCCAGAAAAACGCGGCGTCCTCGTACCGGGCGCGCAGTACGGCCTCGTTGCCGGCCCGGACCAGGTCGTGATCGCACTCGCCGTTGGCGATCGTGATGAAGTGCGGCAGCAGTTCGCCGCCCGCGGCGCGCACGGGCAGGTAACGCTGATGTTTCTTCATCACGGTGGTGAGGATGTCGGCGGGCAGGTCAAGGTAACTGGTGTCGAACGAGCCGAGAATGGCGACCGGGTCCTCGACCAGATTGGTCACCTCATCGACCACCGCGTGTTCACCGTCCGGGTCGATCTGGCCGCCCGCGGCCTCGGCCAGCCGGGCAGCGTCGGCGAGAATCCGGCCGCGGCGCACGCTGGCGTCGGGCTCAATCGAGTGTGCGCGCAGCGCCTGGAGGTATCCGGCCGCGTCGGTGACGGTGATGACCGGTTCGGGCGCGGTGCGGTGCACCCGGGTGACCGGGCCGGACACGATGCCCGCGACCGTGAATGGCACCGGGTCCGGGCCGAGCAGGGCCAGCAGCCATCGGATCGGCCTGCTGTAGGACAGGCCGGGAGCGCTCCAGCGCATGTTCCGCTCGGCACGCAGTTCGGCGACCACGGCGGGGAGCACGGCGGCCAGCACCTGCGCGGCGGGCCGTCCCGGGACGTGCTTGACGAACCCGGCGTACGTGCCGCGGCCGAACGTCAGCGGGCGCAGGTCGGCCACGTCGATGCCCTGTCCGCGGGCGAACCCGCGCGCGGCCTTGGTTGGGTTGCCGTCATCGTCGTAAGCGGCTGACAGCCGCGGGCCGCGGATGGCCTGTTCTTCGTCGTCTTCCCGGGGCTGGACGTCGGCGATCATCGCGGCGATCCGGCGGGGAGCCGACATCACGGTGATCTCGCCGTGCCGCAGCCGGGTGGCGGCGAGTTTCTCGGTCAGGGAGGCCCGCACGGCCTCGGCGGCCCGGGTGACCTCGGCGGGCGGCAGCTCTTCGACACCGATCTCGAAGGCCAGGCCGGCCGCGGCACCGAGGCTGGATGCCGGCGCCGTGGCCGGCCCCGTCGAGGTCAGCGGTGCCGGCGAGCTGAGCGGTGCCGTGGCCGATCCGAGGGGATAGCCGAGTTCCTCGCGGCGCTGCGCCCACAGCTCCGCGACGCTGTGAGCCAGGTTGCGCATCCGGGTGAACGCCTGGGCTCGCTCGGTGGTGCTGATAGCGCCCCGCGCATCCAGGACGTTGAAGGCCTGGGAGCACTTCAGCACATAACTATGAGCCGGAACGGGCAGCCGCGCCCCGATGAGCCGGTCGGCCTCGGTGGCGTAGGTGCCGAACAGCACCCGGTTGGCCGCGATGTCGGCATCGTCGAGGTAGTAGCGGCTCATCTCGTATTCGGCTTGGCCGAACGCCTCACCGTAGGAGATCCCA
>Ga0335074_10008241_pt1 | contig 14478 bp, 14 predicted proteins | sample Lox_Sample_23_FD_206715 | JGI IMG/M metagenome (GOLD analysis project Ga0335074, IMG submission 206715) | Soil microbial communities from Loxahatchee National Wildlife Refuge, Florida, United States - Lox_Sample_2.3 | ecosystem: Environmental > Terrestrial > Soil > Wetlands | place: USA...
CGTACATCCCGGACGTGCGCGCAACGGCGCGGCAACTGTCCGGCGGGCAGCGCCAGGCACTCGCCATCGCCCGGGCGGCCGCATGGACAAGCAAGGTCCTGCTGCTCGACGAGCCGACCAGCGCGCTCGGGGTCGAGCAGCAGCAGCAGGTGCTCGACCTGATCCGCAGGGTCAGGGATGAGGGCATGGCGGTCATCCTGATTTCCCACCAGATGCCCGACGTGCTGGCCGTGTGCGACCGGGTGGTCGTGCTGCGGCTAGGCCAGGTGGCCGCCACTCTCGCCGGAGACAAGCTGACCAGCGAGAACCTGGTCGGCTACATCACCGGCGCCAAGGTCGGAGGTTGAGGTGAAGACGCCGGCCGACATCGGGACCGCGGAATCGGGGCAGGCGCCGGATGTCCCGCGGCGGCCCGTCTGGTGGCGGCGGAGCGGGGCCGCAGTCAGGGACCTGTGGATCGGCGGGGTGCTGCTGGTTATCGTGGCCGCGTTCAGCATCGGCTCGCCGTACTTCCTGACCCGCGCCAACTGGCTGAATACGTCGAACACGGCCACCGAGGTACTGCTGCTCGCGGTGGGCGAGACGTTCGTCATCTGCTCGGGGGGCATCGACCTGTCGGTCGGCGCCGTACTCGGCTTTTCCGGGACCGCGGGCGCCTGGGTGATGGCGACCGGCTTCACCGGCGCGCACGGCGCCGCCGTCGGCGCGGTCGGCGTGGGCTTCCTGGCCACCGTCGCCGCCGGGGGGGCGTTTGGCCTGGTCAATGGGACCCTCGTGGCGTGGGCGGGGATCCCGCCGTTCGTCGTCACCCTGGGCACCCTCGGCATCGCCACCGGGTTCGGCTACCTGCTCAACGACGGGCAGGAAATATCTGCGATCCCGGGCTCGGTGGCAACGTTCGGCAACACGAACCTCGGCGGATGGATCCCGGTTCCCGTGCTGATCACGGCCGTCATCACGATCTGGTGCGGCCTGGTACTGGCTAGGACGAGGTTCGGCGCATACACGCTGAGCATCGGCGACAGCCGGGAGGCAGTTGTCCGGGCCGGCATCAACGACCGGCGCATCCTGCTCCGCATCTACTTCCTGTCCGGGCTCTTGGCCGGGGTGGCCGGCGTGCTGGTCATGGCGCGGCTCGGCGCGGGCTCGCCGGACTCTGGAGCCACCGACAATCTCAACGCCATCGCCGCTGTCGTGATCGGCGGGGCCAGCCTGTTCGGCGGCCGCGGCACCGTCATCGGCTCGGTCATCGGCACTGGAATCATCGCCGTCCTGGTCACCGGGCTGGTGCTCATCAACGTCCCGCCGTTCTGGCAGGAGGTGACGGTCGGCGCAGTCCTCATCATCGCCGTGTACATCGACCAGTTCCGCAATCGCAAGTCAAGCCGTAGTTAAACCCCCTACTGACGCGTGGGAGGAATCATGTTGCTGAACAGATCGCCGCGCCTGTGGGCGCCGCTCGTGGTGATCGTGATCGCCAGCGCCGCGTCGTGCTCGTCGTCGTCATCATCTTCGTCGTCGACGTCGGGTGCCGCAACGCCGAGCGCGAGCACCGCCGCTAAGCACTTCACCATCGCCTACGTGCCCGGTGCGACCGGTGTCGCGTTCTACGACACCCTGCTGGCGGGCATGAAGGCCAAGGCCGCCTCGCTCGGAATGAGCGTCACCTACCAGGGATCGCCCAACTTCGCACCATCGGACCAGACGCCCATCGTGGACGCCGTGTGCACCAAGCACCCGAACGTGCTGATCGTCTCTCCGACCGATCCAGTCGCCATGGCGCCCGCCGTCGACACCTGCCTGAATGCCGGCATCCCGGTCATCACGGTGGACACCGGTCTGACGAACACCTCCAGGCTGACCAGCGCGATCACCACGGATAACGACCAGGGCGGCACGATCGCCGGGCAGTACGTCGGCAAGGCGCTTGGCGGCAAGGGCGAGGTGGCCTTGATGAGCCTGTCGCCGACCGCGACCACACAGGTGGAGCGCATCGCCTCGTTCGAGAAGGAGATCAAGTCCGCGTATCCGGGCATCACGATCATCCCGGTCCAGTACACGACGCAGGCCACCAGCGACAGCGAGACCGTGGCCCGTTCCATCCTGGCCGCTCACCCCGGGGTTAAGGCGTTCTTCGGCAGCGCCGAGCCCAACGCGGAGGGCGTGGCTGCGGCGCTCAAGGCCCTCGGCCTGACCGGCAAGGTCCTCGATGTCGGCTTCGACGCCAGCCCGGCCGAGGTGGCACTGCTGAAGTCCGGCGGCATCAACGCCACCATCGCGCAGCCGGCAGCGGAGGAGGGCGCCGACGCCGCCCAGTTCGCCTACGACAAGCTGACCGGGAACACCGGCGGCATCACCGCCTCGGTGCAGCTGCCGGACGTGCTGCTGACCAGCGCGGATGCCAGCCAGGCCGGCTACACGAAGTACTTCTACATACCGTGAGGGCCGGGTGCGTGCGGTCGTCCTAGGTGAAGAGCCATGGTCGCTGCACATCGCCGATGACTGGCCGGAGCCCCGCGCGGATTCCGGCCAGGTCATCGTGCGCGTGCTCGGCGTCGGAGTCTGCGGTTCGGACCTGGCGCTGCTGTCCGGGCGCTGGCTGCCGCCCGCCGGGCCGTGGGTGCCTGGGCACGAGGCGTTCGGAGAGATCGTCGCGGTCGGCGCGGGCGTCGGCACGGAACGGATCGGGCAGCGGGTAGCGATTGAGCCGAACATCCCTTGCCTCGCGTGCCCCGTGTGCCGGTCCGGGCTCACATCGGCCTGCCCCGACCGGCGCAGCCTCGGGTTCAGCGTGCCAGGCACTCTCGCGGAGAGGATCGCGATCCCGGCCGAGTTCGCCTGGAAGGTCCCCGCTGACTGGAGCGACGCCGATGCGGTATGCACGGAACCGCTCACGGTGGCGCTGGCGGCGATCCGGCGATCCGGCGTGGAGGCCGCCGGTGACGGCGTGCGCTGCCTGGTCATCGGCGCCGGATCACAGGGCACGATGCTGTGCGCGGGCCTGGTCGCCTGCGGGCTGCGGCCGCAGGTCATCGAGCCGAACGCCGGGCGCAGGGAGTTGGCCGCCGAGCTCGGCGCGCCGCCCGCCGCGGACGGCGACGGGTCCTTTGATGTTGTCTTCGAGACCTCGGGGACGGCGGCCGCGCTGGCCGATGCGGTGGAGCGTGCTGCCGCGGGCGGGACCGTGGTGCTGATCGGGCTCAGCAGCGCGCCCGCGCCGCTGGCCACTGAGGCCGTGGTGCGGCGGCAGCTGCGCATCCAGGGATCGCTGACCTACGACCACCCAGGGGACTTCGCCGCCGTGATCAAGCGGACCCTGCGGCCCGGCCGGGTGCTACGGGCCTGTTACCCGCTCGGCGAGGCCGAACGCGCCTTCCGCGCGGCGCGGGAGGTCCCGGGCAAGACCTGGATCCGCATGTAACGAGCTGAGATCGGCCAGCACGGCGGCCAGCACGGCATCGTCGGCTTGGATGCCGGCCTCAGGACGACCCAGGCCGTTGAGCAGGACGAACCGGGTGCCGTCCCGGTACTTCTTGTCGCGCAGCCACGCCTGGCGCATGCCCTCGAGGTCGAAGCTGCCCGTCACGGGCAGGCCCAGGCCGGTGAGCAGCCGACGGTGCAAGTCGACCAGCTGGGCGGAGATCCGCCCCTGCCGGCGGGCCAGGTGGGCGGCGGCCATCATGCCCACCGCCGTTGCCTGGCCATCGTCTGCCTTGTCCGGCCCGCTGACCTGCTCGATGGCGTGGCCGAACGTGTGCCCGTAGTTGAGGTGAAGGCGATCGCCGCGCTCCCGTTCGTCACGCCCCACGATGCCCGCCTTGACCCGCACGCTGCGGGCGACCATCTCGGCCAGCGCGCCAACGTCACCGCGGACCAGTTCGGCGGCGTGCTCGGCGAGCAAAGGGATCAGGTTATCGCCGCTTATCAGCGCGTGCTTGACGGCCTCGGCCAAGCCGGCGCGATACTCGCGGTCCGGCTGGGCCGACGCGGCCGTAACGTCGGTGACCACCGCGACCGGCTGGTGCACTGTGCCGAGCAGGTTGCGGCCTTGGGGAAGGTTCAGTGAGGCTTTCCCGCCCACGGCCGAGTCGACCTGCGCGGCCAGGGTGGTCGGCACCAGCGCCAGCGGCATGCCGCGGTTGTACGTGCTGGCCACGAACCCCGCAATGTCGCAGACCACCTCGCCGCCGATGCCCACGATCAGGTCGTCCTTGTGGGCGGCGAACTCGGCCAGCTCGCCCGCCACCCGAGTCACGGTGCCCAGATCCTTGGCGGCCTGGGTGTCGGGCACCTCGACCAGGTGCACCTCAAGGTCTCGGCGGCGCAGCGCCGTTTTCACCGTGGCCGCCGCGTGGTCGTCGGCGGACGGGGCCAGCAGCACCGCCGTCCTGGCGTAGGGCAGTGCGGGGAGCAGCCGGTCGACCTCTGACAGCAGCCCAGCGCCGACATAGACGTTGTAGGTGCCGCCCGTGCATGACACCAGGACCGTTGATGTACCCGGCGGGACCGCGGGGGCCCGGAGGAGCTGAGCCAGGACATCCTGGCTGACGGACTCGGGACGGCGCCCGTCGGTGGCCACGGTCAGCGTGGCGACCGCCTCGTAAACACCGAGCCTGCGCTGGTAGACAGTGTCCAGGTCGGGGCGGCCTAGCAGCGGCCGGTATTCGTCGCCCGCGACCCTGAGCATCGCCTCGCCATATCCGACCTGCAGGTAGATGACCTGTGCCGACTTGAGCCGCGGCAGCGTGTCCGGGTGTTCCGGCGCACCGCCGCCGAGAGCGAGGACGGCCTCGGAACCGTCGATCAGGTCGGCGACTACCTGGTGCTCCAGGGCGCGGAAGGCGGGCTCGCCGTCCTCGGCGAAGATATGCCGGACCGAGCGCCCCGTCCGCTGCTCGATGACCAGGTCGCTGTCGACGAACGGAAGCCCGAGGCGCTCGGACAGAAGGTGGCCGACGGTGGTCTTCCCGGCTCCCATGAAGCCGACCAGGACGATCACGGCTCGTCCAGCTCGGTACCTTTGCCGCGCTCAGCGATCAGCTCGGCGATGGCCTGCAGGGCCAGCTGGTAGGAAACAAGACCGAATCCGGCCACGGTCCCGTCGGCGACCGCGGCCACCACCGAGGTGTGCCGGAACGACTCGCGGGCGGCCGGGTTGGAGATGTGCACCTCGACCAGCGGGGCGGTCCGCATGGCCAGGGCATCCCGCAGTGCGTAGGAGTAGTGCGTGAACGCGGCCGGGTTGATCACTACCGGCATCCTCGCGTCGGCGGCCTCGTGTACCCAGCTGATCATCTCCCGCTCGTCGTCGGTCTGCCGGACGTCCACGTGCAGGCCGAGCTTGCGCCCGGTCGACCGGCACAGCTCGGCCAGGTCGTCGAACGAGGCGTCGCCGTACACGTCCGGCTCCCGGATGCCGAGCCGGCCGAGGTTCGGGCCGTTGAGCACGAGCACCTGCGTGATCACGTGGATACCTCCAGATAGGCGTCCCTCAGCAGTTCCTCCGACGGCGCGTCGAGAACGCCTGGGCGGGCCAGGCCGTCGAGAATCACCAGGCGCAGCCGCGCTCCGCGGACCTTTTTGTCCACGCTCATGGTCTGGCGAAGTTCCGGCCACGCGCCTTGCCGGTATTTGGTCGGGAGGCCGACGGCGGCCAGCAGCTCGCGGTGCCTTTGTGCGGTCTTCTGGTCGAGCCGGCCGGCCAGCCGGGCCAGCCCGGCGGCGTACACCATGCCGATCGACACCGCGTCGCCGTGCCGGAACCGGTACTTCTCCACTCGCTCGATGGCGTGGCCGAGGGTATGCCCGTAGTTGAGGATCTCCCGCGGGCCCTGCTCGGTGAGGTCGGCCGAGACCACGTCGGCCTTGACCCTGATGGCGCGCTCGATCAGCTCGCGCGCGTGCCTGCCGTGCGGGACGGTGGCGCCGTCGGGATCCTCCTCGACCAGGTCCAGGATGGCCGGGTCGGCGATGAAGCCGGCCTTGATAACCTCGGCCAGGCCGGCCACGTAGTCCGCCCGGGGCAGCGTCTCGAGCGTGGCCAGGTCGGCGAGCACGCCGACCGGCGAGTGGAACGCGCCGACCAGGTTCTTGCCGGCGGGAATGTCGATCCCGGTCTTGCCGCCCACGGCGGCGTCCGCCATGCCAAGCAGCGTGGTCGGGACCAGGACCACCGGGACGCCGCGCAGCCACGCCGCGGCCACGAACCCGGCCAGGTCGGTGGTGGCTCCCCCGCCGATACCGACGATGCAGTCTGACCGGGTCAGTCTGTGCTCGGCCAGTTTCGACCATAGGCGGGCGGCGACCTCGATGGTCTTGGCCTGCTCGCCGTCAGGGACGGGCTCGGTTTCGACGTTGAGCCCGGTCGCCGCGAGCGCTCCCGCGGCCGGGCGAGCGATCTGGCCGAGACGTTCGGCATGGATGACGACGACGGTCCTCGAGTGCCTGGGGATCAGGCCGGGCAGTTCACCGAGCACGCCGACGCCGACGACCACCTGGTAGGGCGGGCCATCGGAGGGGCGGACGTCGATCCTGGTCGCGGTCATTTGCCTTGGTTCGCTAGCTCCCGGGCGATCTGCTCTGCGAGTTCGTCGGGGTCGGCGTCATCGGTCTCCACCGTAACCGTGGACAGCCGCTCGTAGAGCGGGCGGCGCTCCTCCAGCATGGCGCGCAGCCGACCGCGCGGGTTCCCCGGGATCACCACCCGGGGCCGGTCCAGCCCCAGCCGCCGCGCGATCGTGGTGAAGCCGGTGGCCAGGTAGACCACGGGCAGTCCGTCGAGCAGGCGCTGGGTGTCGGTGTTGAGGATCGCGCCGCTGCCGAGCGCGATCACCTCGCTTTCCTGATTGTTAAGCGCGCGGGCCGCGGCGGTGCGCTCGAGGTCGCGGAAGGCCTGCTCACCTTGCTCGATGAAGATGTCGCTTACCGGCTGGCCCGCGGCCTTTGCCACGTCGGCGTCGGTGTCGCGGAAGCCAGTTCCGAGGCGCTGCGCCAGCAGCGCGCCGACGGTGGACTTGCCCGCGCCGGGCGGGCCGATCAGCACTGCCACGGGCGCCGTCACGAGATCACCAGCGACTTCAGGTAGCTCTCCGCGTTGCGCCGCATCTCATCGGCGCAGTCGCCGCCGAACTTCTCGATCGCGGCCTCGGCCAGCACGAGCGCCACCATGGCCTCGGCCACCACGCCGGCCGCCGGGACCGCGGTCACGTCGCTGCGCTGGTTGATCGCCTTGGCCGGCTCCCCGGTGCGGGTGTCGACGGTGTCCAGGGCGCGCGGCACGGTGGAGATGGGCTTCATCGCGGCCCGGACCCGGAGGACCTCACCGGTGCTCATGCCGCCCTCGATACCGCCCGCCCGGTTGGTGCGCCTGGCTATGCCCTTATCGGTCGCCTCGATCTCGTCGTGGGCGGCCGACCCGCGGCGGGCGGCGGTGGTGAAACCGTCCCCGACCTCGACCCCCTTGATGGCCTGGATGGACATCAGCGCCCCGGCCAGCCGGCCGTCGAGCCGGCGGTCCCAGTGCGTGAAGCTGCCGAGCCCGGGCGGCAGCCCGAAGGCCAGTACCTCCACCACGCCGCCCAGCGTGTCGCCTTCCTTCTTGGCCGCGTCGATCTCGGACACCATGGCCTGGCTGGCGGCAGGATCGGCGCAGCGCACCGGGTCCGCGTCGATGGCGGCCTTGTCCTGCGGACCTGGCATGGTGGTGTCCGGGGCGCTTATCTGGCCGATCGCTACCACGTGGCTGAGGATCTCGATGCCGAGGACCTGGCCGAGCAGGCGCCTGGCCAACTCGCCGAGGGCGACCCTGGCGGCCGTCTCCCTGGCGCTGGCCCGCTCAAGGACGGGCCGGGCGTCGGTGTGGCCGAACTTCTGCATGCCGGCCAGATCGGCGTGCCCGGGGCGCGGCCGGGTCAGCGGGGCGTTCCTGGCCAGGCCTTCGAGTTGCTCGTCGGCCACGGGGTCGGCGGCCATGACCGTCTCCCACTTGGGCCATTCTGTGTTGGCGATCCTGATCGCCACCGGGCCGCCGAGCGTGCAGCCGTGCCGGATCCCGGCGGTGAGTTCCACCTCGTCCTGCTCAAAGGTCATCCGCGCGCCGCGGCCGTAACCGGCCCGCCTGCGAGCCAGCGCGGCGGCTACGTCCTCGGTGGTTATCTGTACCCCAGAGGGCACGCCCTCGCAGATCGCGACGAGCGCACGCCCGTGCGATTCGCCCGCGGTCAGCCAGCGAAACATGCACTTGATCCTACGGGGTCGGGTTTGGTCAATCCGCGACGACGACCTCGATGCCGCGGCGCAGCCTGGCTCCAAGCCGGGCGGCGATGTTCGCCGCGGTCCTGTGCACCGCCGGCCCCCACTCGCCTGTGCCGGCCACGTGCAGTGTGACGGCGAGATCGGTGCTCTCGGCGCGGCCGGGAGCGAGGCTGAACCGGGCGATGGCGGGCTCGCCTGCGACGGCCGCCTCGACTTCGGCGCGCACGTCGGGATCCTCGTGCGGCGGCGGCACGGGCCGGCCCGCGGCCAGCGAAGCCAGCCGGGCTCCCTCGACCGCGAGCGGCACCGGGCCGGCCACGTCGATGACGACGGCACCGCCGTCGGCGGCGGCGGCGCGCCACACGCGCTCCGCCTCGGCGGGCATCGGGCGGGCGTCCGGGCGCCACCTGGCCAGCGCGTCCAGGCCGGTGAAGGCGAGCACCGCGGGCCTTCCGTCCCGGCCGATCAGCGTGGGCAGCATCATCTCGCTGTTCTTATCACCGTTCTTGTCCCCGGACGCGCTGTTGTCGGGAGCCCTGTCGTCGGGAGCCCTGTTGTCGGGAGCCCTGTTGTCGGCGAGGACGGCGACCACGGGGACGAGCAGCCGGGCCGAGGCCAGCGCGCCGAGCGCCGCCTGCTCGCTGCCCTGCCCGGCCTGGTAGGCGGCCAGCGCCGCGGCCACGTTGGGATCGGCCGCGCCGCGGTCGCCGCGGAACTGCTGCCCACCAGGGTTCAGGTGCCCAGACACGAGAGAGACCCTACGGCACGCGGTGGCGGTTAAGCTACTTGGAGTAAGTAAACCTGTGAATGAGGCGCTTTTCCGCTAACAAGTGTCATGAAGTCGGCACAATCAGTTGTGCGGGGAGTTCGGCACTTGAAGGGAGTTTGGTGACCCAGACCGAGCGCGCGCCGGTGATCGCACCGGGCACGCCGATGTGGAAGGCCGTCCCGCCTCGCCTGGTGGGCCCGTACCTGCACGGGCAGCGCTGCGTGCTGGCCGGCTACGTCTATCGTGCCCAGGATGTCCGGTTCCATAATCCCGCCGAGGCTTACCTCGCGCTCAGCCTCGGCTGGGAAGACTCCGAGTTCACTCCGGTTATGAACGAGCTGTACCTGCTGTGCTGGCTGGCCCGGGGGATCGACGGCTATCAGCACGCCGCGGGGTCGAGCGCGGGTGAGTTCTACCTCGAGCCGATGCCGATACCGGTCGGGGCAGGCATGTGCCGCCTGGGCGATGGTGGCGATCAACTCGTGGCCCGGTACGACGGCCTGGCATGGTATCCGGCGGAGCACTGAGCCATGCAACTTCGGCTGATGGCGACCTATCTCGGCGTCCCGTACCAGGCAGGACTGGGTCCGGACGGCACCGAGGCCACGTTGTTCTCCCCCGGTCCGCCGCCGGAAGAGCTCGGCTTCACGGCCGTGGCCGGGCACTGGCGCAAGCAGGTCAGCGTGACCGACCTGGACGCCGTGTGGCAGGCACGGCCGACAGGTGATTACCGGGGCGAGCCTTGCCTGGTCCTCGATGACCTTGGCGACCGCCTGCACATCGCCTATCTGGGCCGGGATACCACGCGGGCCGCGCAGCTCGGCTACTGGGAGATCGACCGGGAGGTGTTCGAGGTCGTCGTGCCGCGGCAGGACGTCACCGGCCTGATCGAGGAACGGGTCGACTTCCCGCTCACCGCGGCCATGTTCCCGGTGTACTTGGGACAGCCTTCTGGCGAAGAGGAGCCGCTGGCCGAAGGACTGCCCGCCTCCCGCGAAGAGCCGGCCGAATACGCGACGCCGGCCGAGTACGCGACCCCCGCCGGATATGGCTGCGCTGACCATGCCCCTCCTATGCCGGACCGGATGGCCGCCTGGCACGGGTCCCCCGAACCCTGGCCGGCGCCGGGGGTCCCGGTCGAGGGCACCGCCGTGGCCTGGGCCGTGGACTGGGCTGGGGAGGACGCCGACCCGGAGCCCCAGCGCGAACGAGAGCTTGAGCCGCGGGCGGCGCCGACGCCGCGGCGGCGTACCGGCCGGCGGGACCGGATCTCTCCTGAGTCGGTTTTCGCCGAGTTGCTCTCGCTGGCAGCCATCCCACAGGCCACGTACGCGGTCGACGAGGAAGTGCCAGGTGCCATGTGCTTGGTCGAGGCTGACGGCGGCTTCGAGGTCTTCAGCCGGACCGACGATGCGCGGCTCGAAGTGCACTTCTTCGAGGATGAGGAAGCGGCCTACTTCTATCTGTTCGGCGTGCTGGCCGCCGAGGCGGTGCGTAGCGGACGCCTGGGGCCGAGCGGGCCTGCCCGTGCCAACGGGCATCACAACGGGTCCGTTCCCGCGGCGCAGCAGGGCCCTCCCGGGAGCTCACCGACCTCGGCGGGAAACGTTTCGAAGTACTTACGAGGCAGGAAGTGACCCAAATTGTCATCTGCTGCCGCTAGGGTGAAATAGCCGACGGGGCTGACGGTCCCCCGCTCCCCAAGCAGCCCCGTCGGCCTCTCCAAGCCAGGTTCGCAAATGCATCTTGCGTATCACAAATCGGTTTCTTCGCCTTTAATACCCGAAACGTAATTTGCGTCACGCCCGGCGGATACGCGCTATCTCCGCGAAAACCCCTGTACTGTGGCGGGCGTGACCGGGGCACGCGGCGGAGCTCATCGGGTCCGCGCCGGCGCGGGCGGCGCTCCGGCGCTGGCGGTCACGGGGGTGGCCAGCCTGGCCGTCCGCGAGGTACTGCGCGGGCCGCGCCGACCCGGCAAGGTGCTGGCCGCCGTGGCGCACGCGATCTACCTGGAATTCGCCGACGTGGTGCCCGAACCGCGGGTTATCGCCGTTTCGCCGCCGGACGCCCTGCGGCTGCCGAACGCGGTCATCACCGGCCCGTTCCAGGCGCGCGAGTCCGATGACTGCTGGGCGGGCGAAGGGCGCGTCCTGGCCTGCGGGCTTGACATCCGGGTCATGCGCTGGTGGGATCCCTCCCCCGTGTTCGGGCCGGTGTCCCGGGCCAGGCTCGATCACGGCTGTAGCGTGCTGGCCCGGCTCTGCGCGGCCGCCGAGCACGCCCCCGGCCTGGCCGACCATGACGGGCCAGTCCGGCTGGCCGCATGCTGCGCCAGCGGCGACCTGGCGGGCGCGGTCGAGGCAGTCGAGCAGCTCGTCGGCCTCGGCCCGGGCCTGGTGCCGAGCGGCGACAGCATGGTCAGCGGCATCCTGCTCGCGCTGCGGCTACTTGGCGGCGCCATCGCCGGCGGCACGCGAGCGGTGTGGCTGGCGAACTGGCTCAGCGCCGCGGCGACATGCGATGCCGCGGCACGGACCACGACCCTGGCCGCCTCGCTGCTGCACTGCGCCGCCGGCGGCCAGGCGGCCGCCGAGGTGTCCGCCGTCCTGCTCGGGATGGCGGGACAGGAACCGCTCGAGCCCGCGGCGGCCAAGCTGCTCGCCGCGGCCCAGGGAGCCGACCTGGCCTGGGGTTTGGTTGCAGGTTGCCGCGCGGCGCTGCTCCTGTCCGTATCCTTAGCTCGTGAGCGTTCCGGTTACCGGGCAGCAATACCAGATCTCCGCGGGGCCGTACCGGGCCACGGTAACCGAGCTCGGCGCGGCGCTGCGAGAGCTGCTGTTCCGTGACCAGCCGCGAATACTTGGCCACGAAGCCGACGAACTGCCGCCCTCTGGCGCGGGCCAGCTGCTCGCGCCCTGGCCCAACCGGATCGACGGCGGGCGGTACGCCTTCGGCGGCGCCGAATATCAGCTTGCCTTGACCGAGCCCGCCCGCGGCAACGCGATCCACGGACTGACCCGCTGGACGGCGTGGAGGACGGTCAGCCACGACGCCAGCTCCGTCGTGCTGCGCAGTCCGGCGCACGGCTACCAGGGGTATCCGTTCTGCCTGGAAATCGAGGCCGGGTACCGCCTGCACCCGGACAGCGGGCTGCATGTCGCCATCACCGCGCACAACCGCGGAAGTAGCGAGGCACCCTACGGCACCGGCTCACACCCGTACCTGACCCTCGGCACCTTGTCGGTGGACAGCTGCGAGCTGACCCTGCCCGCGGCGTCCTGGCTGCCCATGGACGACCGCGGCATCCCCTCAGGCCCGCCGGACTCGGTTGAGGGAACGCAATTTGATTTCCGCCGGTCGCGCCCGGTCGGCGCCACCCGGCTCGATGACGCGCTGACCGGGCTGGACCGGGACGGCGACGGCCGGGCCTGGGTTCACCTGTCAGATGGCGGTTCGGGAGCCCGGTTGAGCCTGTGGGCCGGCGACGGCTACCGCTGGCTGCAGGTGTTCACCGGCGACCCGCTTGGGCCCGACCGGCGGCGCAGGGCACTGGCGGTGGAGCCGATGACCTGCCCGCCGAACGCCTTCGTGACCGGCGACGACCTGCTGGTGCTGCAGCCCGGCCAGACGGTCACGCACGCCTGGGGCATCCAGGCGTCGTTACCGGGCCGGAGTTTCCCGAACTGCCGCGATCCTGGCCAGGTCCGCTGGCGTGTCGATGTCGTCGGGGCGACCGGTGTCGCCGCACTCGATCAGGGTGACGAGCTCGGGCCGGGCGCGCAGGAACGCCCTCGCCCCGGTGTCGCCAGCGGCCATCTCGATCACCTCGGGCCAGTGTTCGCGCGCCAGCAACACGGGATTGCGCGGCTTGCCTTCGTATGCGGCCACCGCAACGCGGGCGCCTTCCCGGTGGGCGGCGATCAGCCGGGCGACCGCCCCGGCCCCGACAAGCGGCTGGTCGGCCAGGGCCACGACCACCGCGCCGAGGCTGTCGCTGTCGCTGTGGCCAAGGGCGAGCAGCGCGGCTCGCAGCGAAGAGCCCATGCCGGAGCGCCACTCTGGATTGTATACAGTAACGGTCCCGTCGAGCTCGACCTGGGCGGCGCCGGTGACGACAAGGATCGGATCCGCGCCTCCGGCCCGCAGGAGGTGCACGCCCCGTTCGGCCAGGGTCCGGCCGTTCAGTTCCACCAGCGCCTTGGGCCGGCCGAACCTGGACCCTTCACCCGCGGCGAGCAGGACGCCCGCGACCGTCGTGTGCACGAAGTCCTAGCGTACGTGCCCGCGCTGATAGCATCCATCAGCATTGGGGGAATGGTGAGCAGATGACTGAACGGGGCCGGGCGGCCAACGGCATCGATACGAGCACGCCCAACGTGGCCAGGATCTACGACTACCTGCTCGGCGGCAAGGACAACTTCGCCGTCGACCGCGCGGCGGCGCAGCAACTGATCGCGAACATGCCTGACACACCGGGGATCGTCAGAGACAACCGGTCGTTCATCGGCCGGGCGGTCCGCTACCTGGCCGGGCAGGCAGGCATCCGGCAGTTCGTCGACCTGGGCGGAGGATTGCCCACGCAGCTCAACGTGCACGAGATGGTGCGGCGGATCGCACCGGACGCACGAGTCGTCTACGTCGACAACGATCCCGTGGTCTTGACGCACGGTCAGGCGTTGCTCGCGCGCGGCAACGGAGTCGCCATGGTCTGCGCCGACCTGCGCGCGCCGGCCGACGTCCTCAAGCAACCGGAGGTTGGGCGGCTGCTCGACCTGGCGCAGCCGCTGGCCATCGTGTGCACCAGCGTCCTCCACTTCGTTCCTGACGAGGACGATCCGCACCGGATCATCGCCGAGTACCGCGACCGCCTGGCGTCCGGCAGTTACCTGGTCATCAGCCACGGCACCTCCGGGACCGACGAGGACCCGAAGGACATCGTGGACAATGCCACCAACATCTACCGCCAGGCGTCGGCTCAGCTGCACCTCCGCTCTCTGGCCGAGATCACGCGCTTCTTCGACGGCTTCGACCTCGTCGACCCCGGGGTTGTCTGGATGAACGAATGGCGGCCCGATCCGGCCGTTCCAGCCGCGGGTCAGCTCACGTCATTCCGAGCCGGACTCGGACGCAAGCCCTGACGGCGCGTCTGCCGTAACGTTCCCGGAACGGTGCGGGCGTAGCGTGGCGCCCGTGGGGGAGGCATGGGCGACGGCGCTGGCCGTCCTGGCACTGATCCTGATGGCCGTGGCGCTGGTGCTGAGCGGCCTTGTCCATCAGCTGTCGATCCTGGGCTCGGGTCCGATCGTCCCGGTCGTCGTGGTCTACGCCGCGGTCGGCTTCATCGTGGCCCGGCGCCAGCCGGGCAATCCGATCGGCTGGCTCCTGATCGGCTTCATCTTGCTTTTCGTGCTGAGCAGCGACGTCGGGTGGTATGCCGTCCTGTATTACCGGCT
>Ga0335074_10008242_pt1 | contig 14477 bp, 17 predicted proteins | sample Lox_Sample_23_FD_206715 | JGI IMG/M metagenome (GOLD analysis project Ga0335074, IMG submission 206715) | Soil microbial communities from Loxahatchee National Wildlife Refuge, Florida, United States - Lox_Sample_2.3 | ecosystem: Environmental > Terrestrial > Soil > Wetlands | place: USA...
CGAACCAGGGAAAACCTCGCCTGAAGCCAGAGCCGACTGGCACGCCGCGTTCAAGGCACTTGGCAACATCGACGGGATCGACCTGCGCGGGTGCAGCGATGCCCAGCTCAGGCTGCGGCGCGGAACCTATGCGCAGGAGACCGGCTGGGCGCCCCGTTATGTAGGAGAGGAATTGCGCCTGGCCAGGCTGCAGATCCGCACCGCGTTCGAGAACGCGATCCGCGAGGAACACGAAGCCCGGATGGCGGCAGACCCCGGGACAGGCCGCAGGCACGAGCAGCTCGCCGCGGTATGGCGAGCCATGCAGGCCAAGGCCGCCACCGTCACGGACCTGCTGGCAGAGGCCCAGGAGACCCGACGGCAATGGGAGGTACTGACCGAACCGACCCGGCGGATCGCCGTCGCAGCCGATCTTGAGCTACGCCGCCGTCACCCTGACGCCGACCTCGACCCCCTGACGTCCGCTGAGCCCGGCGGCGGCATCCCTGCCGGACAGAAACCTCAGCCCAGTGAAGCCGCGTGGGCTCCACAGCGTGATGTTCTCGGCCATGCCGCGCTCGGTCTCACCCCGGACACTGTGAACGACGCGATTCCCGTGCAGCTCGACCGGATCCGCGAGAGCATGCGCGCGGCTCAGGCCAGGATCGATGACTTGCGCGACACGCGGGTACCGAGCGAAGATCCCGACGAGATGGGCCTCGGTCTCGCCTGGGACGTCCTGGCCCGCCGCGAGCGCGACGCGATCCTGCAGCCCCCCAGGCCGCAGATCACGCCGGCGAGTGAGATCATCCGGCGAGCCCATGAACGCACCGCAGCCCGCGAACCCGAGCCGTCATGAGATTGTCGGCTTCACCCATCTGGCCGGGCCGATCCAGCCTGGCTATCGTGCGATCCATGGGCATGTTGCAGCTCCTGGACGGACTGCCGGACGCGATCGCCAGATCGCCCGCACCGCTCTGGTCGGTACTAGCCCGCAGCCTTGGCGAGCAAGGCGCGGACGGTCGGACCGCGCTGGCCTGGCGCTGGGCACTAACCGGGACCTGCCCCTCGCCGGTGACCCTGACCGTGCCCGGCAGACAGCCGCCTGACCGCGGTGAGATCTTGACCGAGGCCTCGGCGGACGCCGAGCTGGCGCACTACGGAACCGACCGGGGCGGCCAGGTCATGCAGGCTCGCTTCGTGCTGCAGTGGCTGGCCGGGACGATCGACCCGCTGCCGCTGTGGAATGGCGGCGCCAGGCGTCTGCACGTTACCGACGGCGCGAAGCATCCCCGCACCCGGGCCGAGATCGAGGAGGCGTACTCCTGGGCGCTGCTGGCTCAGCAGCGGCACCCGTGGTGTGACGCATCCGCCCCGGCTGGCGACCGGATCGCCTTCGGTTGGGCACGTGGCGCCCTGGACCTGCTGGCCTGGGCCTGCGGCGAAGCCAGCGAGGGCCCGCTGTCCGGCAACCGCGTCACCGGGCGGCCGACGCTGTATGAGGTATCGCTGGACGCCTGCCGGGCAATGACCAGCGTCCTGCTGGCAAGGGAAGCTGGGGACCCTATGCGCGCCAGCCACGGGGAGTCTCTCATGGAGACCTTCCTGTGGCTGGCCGCCTGGAATCCGGCACCCCCGGTCGACCGGCATGGCCACCTGACGTTCGAAGATTGTCCAGAACGGAACGTCGCGTGTGCATGCAGCGCCGTCGGCGAGTGCCTGCAGGGCGACTGCCCAGCATGCCGACGCGTCAAATGCGTCCCGGCGGCCGCGGGCAAGGCCGTCTGAGCGTAGCGAGCCATCTCTGACGACGGCCAACCGGATCTGCCCAGCGGCGGCCATGCCGAGCCGCCCGGTAGCGGCCAGCGCGATTACTTGGTGTGGCAGCGTCCATGGTGGATGCGGGCACGTGGCCGCCGATCTGGGCGGGCTCCTGAGGGCTGATGATGTCGTCCGTGATGGTCGCAGATCTGAGCGATATGCGTGCGTCGCCTACACGCCCGCCGGCTCGGTCATGCCGAGAATAGGGAGTTGGCCGCCCATGGATAGAACTGCCCGAGCTCGCACCTCATCCGCGTTTCTATCTGTCGGCTGCAAGGGCGAGGCACGGAAGGTCGTGTAGTAGCGTTGCCCGGATGGAGACGACGGCGACAAGCTCGCTCTCGCCACGGGCATCATGCGACTGGAAGGTAGGCCTGAGGCCATAGAAGCTGACCGATCTCCGTCTTTCTGCGATATGGTGCCAATCCGATGCTTCCCGCGGCAGCGCCCTAGTCCAATCACCTAGACATCTTGGCCAGGACCGGTCACGAATGACACCGCTGCAGATCAGACAGATCGCGACAGTGATCCAGCGCGACTATGCGCCACATCTTGAACTCGACGATCTTGATGGGCGCCCGGAATATGAGCGACAAGCAGCGACCCTCTCGCGGGGCCTCGCTGCTATGGCTGCGCGAAACGCTAGCGGCTGTGACATAGCAGACGCCTCATCAGGCGTCATTGACGGCTACCACGATAATGGCATTGATGCGGTAGTTGTTGACGAGGAGGGTCTGCGGGTATTCGTAATTCAAGCTAAATGGCATCAAGCCGGCACCAAGAACATAGATGTTGGCGAAGCTCACAAGTTCCTGGCCGGCCTGAAGGCACTTACTAATCTTGACTTCGATCGCTTCAATAGCAGGCTAACCCCGATGGCTGCAGCAGTAACCGACGTTCTTAGCCAGCCGGGCTCGAAAATCGAGGTTGTCGTAGCCACGACGGGACCATCGCAGCTCAGTAGCGAGGTCCAGCAGATCTTCAATGACGTATGCGCCGAGCTGAACGAACCGGGCGAGATAGCTGAGCTAAAAGTCTTTGGGCTCGCAGAAATGTTCCGATTCCTTACGGAGGCGATCGACGGAGTCGGACTTGATCTGGACGTGACCCTTCAGCAATGGGGTATGCTCACCGAACCATATGAGGCATTCTATGGCACCGTCTCAGCCGAGTGTGTGGCGGAATGGTACGAGCAGTGCGGAGACCGGCTCTTCGACCGCAATATTCGGCGCGCTCTGGGTGGTACGTCCGTTAACGCATCTCTGGTTACGACTCTTTGCTCTAATCCATATCAGTTCTGGTATTTCAATAACGGCATTACAGTGCTCTGTGAAAGAATAGATGCAGCTGTAGCAGGGGCGCCAAATCGGAACAGCCGACTGTTTCGACTAGAAGGCGTTAGCGTCGTCAATGGTGCCCAGACTGTTGCCAGCATCAGTGCGGCGCTTCGACAGAACCGTGAAGTGGCCGCGACCGCGCAGGTTTGGGTACGTTTGATCTCCCTAGAAGGCTGCCCGGAAGGTTTCGGGACCGAGGTAACCCGTGCGACAAATACACAGAACGCTGTCGAGAATCGAGATTTTGTTTCGCTGGACCCTGAGCAGACAAGACTGAGACATGAATTTATGCTTGTGCTCGGCAAACTGTATGCGATAAAACGTGGAGGCCCAGCACCTGCTGATGACACCGGATGTTCGGTAGTAGAAGCAGCTGTTGCCCTAGTGTGCGCGCAGGACGACGTTGCTCTCTCTGTTTACGCCAAGGCGAACGTTGGACGCCTGTGGGCGTCAACCGAAGCGCCTCCGTATACTACTCTATTCTACAGAGGTATTTCCGCCGTCCAAGTATGGCGCAGCGTCCAGGTTTTGCGCCGAGTTGACGGCACTCTTGAGCAACAGCAACGTCTGCTCTCTGGCCGACTCAGAGCGATAGCAACACAGGGCAATCGGATTGTCACTCATCTCGTTTTTCGCGCTTTGGATCGAAGCGACATCGACGACCCGCTGTCTAATTGGAATTCTCGGCTCGACGCTGTTCCCGGGCTGGCGCGCACAGCTTTGGTGGAAATAACTTCCACGGTCGAGACCGAGTTCGCCGAAAACTACGTCACCAGCCTGTTCAAAAATGTTTCGAAATGCAGATACCTGGTTGGTGACGCTGACTACTGGCAGTGATCTGGTTGCAAGCTAAATTTGGTCACTTTCTGGAGTTGAGCCTTATGGCAGGTCGGTGATCAGCGGTTCGTTGTTGTCCATTGCTTGGGTTGCGTGGCGAAGATAAGTTACTGTTCCGCTCGATCCAATAGCGGAATCGTATGCCTCGGCCAGTATGTTGTTCCTACCCACCCGTAAAGGGCAATGGGAGTCCTGCGCGCTGATCGCCCGGTGCTGCCGCATAGGGCGCGGTCATCCGCCCGTGGCCGGTGGGATTCGCTGCCCGAGCAGACGCAGGCCCGGTTCGCCAGGCTACCTGTCGGCAGCAAACTCGCCCGCTGCGCCCGAGCGCTTGACCAGGCGCCCCACCGCTCGTGCCGGCCGTACTGGACCGCGATCTCGCGCCCGTTCGGCAGCGAGCCGTCGCCGGCCTGGTTGGCCAGCGCCCACTGCCACGCCTGCCACCGCAGATTCCCGCTCGCGCTACCGCGACGGGAGACCTCGCCGTGCGGGCTCGGCTCAAGAGCCCAGTCCTGCGGACGTTGCACATTCTGGTCGGGGCCTTCCTGACGGGAGATATGCCACCTTCTCTGCGGGGCTTTGCCGCTAGTTGTGGCGCTTCGCCGGACCTGACGCATCAGCAGCTCGTAGGCAGCGACGAGCGCGAACGACGGCCACGCCGCGATCACCCGGCCCGTCGCCGTCGGCTGCGCAACCGCCACGTTCGCGGCCAGGCGAACGCCCTCGCCCCGGCCTTGCCGACCGGAGATTCGCGGGCCGACCTATCTGAGCTTGGGTACCGCGCTCCGGCGTACCTGGTGCACCAGCAGTTCGTAGTAGCGATGAGCGCGAATGACGGCCGCGCGGCGATCAGCCTCCCGGCCTCTGCCGGCTCGGCGACCGCCAGTTGGTGGCCGGCCCGCCACGCTGCCCATCACGAGCACCCAAGGCCGGATCCACCGGTTAGACATGCCGCTCACAGCTGCGCTCCAAGGATCAGCTCACCGGTGACTGTCGGCATGTACGTAAGGGTCGTGTCCCCTCGCCAGCCCGGATCCGCAAACCATGCGCGACCAGGAGAAGCGGTACTGGCAAACGGCGCGACGGTTATCCAGGTGATAGTGGAGCGCCAGCGCGTCTACGCTTCCCGTCATGTCCTCTGACCCGCTCGCAGACCTGGCCCGCAGCCTCACTGACTTCGCGCAGGCGTTCCGCGACGTGCTAACCAGGAACCCTCAGCCAGCACCGGGATCGCCAGCTGAAAAGGAGGGTGAGGGTGAGCAATTTGCCGGTGACTGGGGCGAGCACCCGTCACGCGACATCTTCGCCGCCACCTACCTCCAAGTCACCTCCTGCACCGACCACCTGCTGGCCCTGGCCCCCGTGCTCACATCCCGGCGATCAGTATTCGCGCCCTACACGCTCGCACGGGGCGCCCTCGAGGCCGCCGCTGGCGCCTGCTATCTCACCGACAACGGCATCGACGCACGCGAACGCCTGCGCCGAAACATGAACTCTCGCCTAGTTGGCTTCTGTGAGCAGATCTGGATGCTCAACACGAGCACGTTTACCAGCGACGATGCGGCCCGGAAGATTGCGTACAACGAGAAGCGGATTGGTCAGTTCGAGCGCACCGCGACCCGGCACGGCTTCAGGTTCGAGAAAGCCAAACGCATTGGAGTCTCGGCGTACCTGGATAAGCCGACGCCACCTATCATGGATCTAGTCGGGCTCGCAGTGGACAACCAGGCGCCCGAACTCGGCAAGACGTACTACAGACTTCTTAGCGCTGCTGCGCACTCCGAGATTCACGGCCTCGCACGGCTCCTTGTCCCGGTCGGCTCGACCCCGGGTCGGCCCGGTGAGGCGCTGGCTGCCGTCAACCTGGATGCGGAGTCCCTGGCGCGGGAACTGGTCGCTGGGCCGCTGGCGGCTCACAGCATGGCGAAGGGCGTCGAGTGGTTCACCGGATGCGACCTTAGCGACCTTCACGGTCCGGCGAACCAGATGCTGTGTACCTGGGCGCGGGTGGGCAAGCTGCAGCTACCAGAGGTGACGCCGTGACGGTCCCGATTCCGCTGCTTAATGACCTAGCGAAGCTCACTCAGGCTGCGCTGTTCAATGCGCGTGACCTCCTTGGAGATGCCAGAAAGCTCGCGGATGCGGGAAGCTGGCCACGAGCGCACGCCCTCGCCGTCCTGGCACTCGAGGAGACCGGCAAGGCGGGTATCTGCGTTCAGGCCATGGGGCCGCTGAACCAGCGGACACCTGAGGAGTTCTGGAAGGCATTCAAGTCCCACGAGGAGAAGCTTGAGATCGCCCGCGGCGTACTCGAGGTCCTGATCCGGGAACCAGCCGGCCCGGTCGTCGAGACATACGAGCGGTTGCACAAGGCTTCCAAGTCCGATCACGTCCGCAAGATGGGCGGCTTGTACGTCAACTACGAGAACGGCCGCATCGCTGTGCCTGGCGGCATCACAGCCATAGAGGCCTTGACAATGATCGCCGACACCCAGCTCGTGCTCGACTTCCACATGCAGGCGTGGGGAGACCCCGAAGCGCCCGCCCGGTTGGTCGAGCGCCTGGCCGAAGCAGGCACCGACCTGGAGACGTTCATGGATCGCGTCCGGGAAGGTCTCAACGCTAACCCGGAGGCTACGCTCCGCCTCGCGCGGAACTTCATTCACGAGCAGATGAAACCCGCGCTTGAAGGGGCGTCGCGCAAGCCGGACGATGGCTGCGACGGCGAGCAGGATGATCAGACAAGCGGAGCAGCCGACTGACGTTCCGAGGCATTGGAAGCGGGCACACCTGTGAAATGCGGTGATGTCCTCTGCGATCAGCGCCAACAGCGCAACGCACCCGGTCGTTGTCCACCGGATCCACTGATCAGAGCCACCGGTCACCGCAGCTCCCCGAGGATCAGCTCTTCTGCGACCGCCCGCATGTATGTAAGCGGCGAGTCCCCCGCCAGCCCGGACCCGCAAACCTCCTTTGACCAGGCCGTTCCGCGGCAAAAGGTACAGGCCGATTTACGTTCGGCGACCCGATCAGACTCCGAAGGAGCCACGGCAGTGGCACAGCGGCTCGATGTGCGTACCTTCTGCGAGCACATTGCCGCCAATGTTTTGAGAGGCTACTTTCTAGGAGTAGGCCGTTACCAAACGTCAGCGGGTGGGCGATGGCACGCGGTTCGGGTTCCTCGGGTGGCTCATATTCGTACCGCCAGTGGGCTGCTGACGAGCGCGCAGCTCAGCAACGGAAGCGGCAAGCTGACAAGGATCGCATTGCCGCCGAGGCCGCAGCTCGCGATAAAGATGCCGCAGCCAGGACTGAGGCGATCGAGCAGCGGGTAGCCGGTCTGGGAAGCTTGCTGCGCACCTCCCTCACCCATGATCCTCGCATCAGCTTCGATTCCCTGAGGATCATCGCGACTGTCCCGGCGCTGGATCTCGGATCCCTTGCCAGCCCGGTTCCCGCGCCGCAGTGGGTGGACTTCGAGCCCAGGCCACCCGGCGCGCTGGGCCGGATGTTTGGCGGCAGCCAGCGGTACCAGGCTTTATGTGATGCTGCCGAGCACGCTTATGCCAGCGCCCAGGCCGACCATCAGCAGCGGGAAACAGCCAGGCTACACGCGGTCGCGGCGGCTCGTGCCGCCTGGAGCAACACGGCTTCCGAGGTAAGAGGCAGGGCCGACGCACACAACGCCCACGTCAGCGAGATGGCAGCCGGCTTCCGTGCACATGACCGGTTCGCGGTCAGCGAGTACGTGCAGATGGTGCTGGACAGGTCCCCGTACCCGGAAGGCTTCCCCGCCGTGCGGCATGCCGGGTACGTGCCCGAATCCTCGCTGCTGGCGGTCGAGTGGTTCCTGCCGACCTTCGACGTCATCCCCGAGAACAAGGCGTTCCGGCACGTTAAGACGCGCAAAGCGGTCGAGCCAGTCACAAGGCCCCCGGCGGAGTCACAGCGGCTCTACACCGCTGTGATCGCCCAGGTCGCGGTGCGCACGGTCCGGGAGGTGCTCGCAGTCACCCCGCCGGACATGGTCAGCACAGTCGTCTTCAACGGGCACGTCGACACCGTCGACCCGGCCACCGGCCGCAGGATCCAACCGCCGCTCATCTCCATGCGCGCCACACGGGACAAGTTCGACGAACTCGTGCTCACCGAGCCGCGATTCGATCCGGTCGCCTCCATTCAGCGACACTTCCACGCGGCCATCTCCCGGCATCCCGAGGAACTCAAGGCCATCGAGCCGGTGATGCCCTTCAGCAGGGCCGACCCCCGCGTCATCGAGGCCATCGACGTGATCTCCAGCCTCGACCAGCGGCCCAACCTCCTGGACCTCACCCCCAAAGCGTTCGAGTCGTTCATCCAGAACCTGTTCACCCAGATGGGCTACGACACCGACCAGTTCCGCTCCAGCGGCGACGGCGGCATCGACTGCATGGCCTTCAAGCGCGATCCCGTCGCCCCCATGAAAATCGCCGTCCAGGCCAAGCTCTACACAAAAACCGTCCAGCCGACCCACGTCCGCGACCTGTACGGCACGATGCAGCACGAAGGAGCCACCCTCGGCATCATGATCACCACATCCGGCTACGGCCCCGGCAGCGAGGACTTCGCCAACGGCAAACCATTGCACCTCATCGACGGACACGGCCTGATCTCGATCTGCCAGGAACATGGCATCCCCGCCCGCATACTCGGCATCGGCACACGCAAACGCAGATCCTGAACTGCCTGACGGGAACATCTGCCTAGCCCTCCCGTGGCCGTAGAGCTTTCGGAACCACGGCTGATCCAGATGAGGGTGGGACGCGGCCCATCCCGGAATCTGGCCATCGGAAGGTTCCCGTTGCAGCGGAAGACTACGAAGTTGTCGTGACCCCGAAAGCGCGGCGGTATCGGCGCCCGGCTGTTCGCGGCCAAGACGAGTTCGGGGAGTCCCAGGTTCGAAGAGCCAGTCCTGGTCTGGTCTCCGCAGGTGTGCTCCCGAACCACTTGAGAGTTTACGCTCATGCCTGTTGAGCGCTCGTCGCCTCCTCGGCGCTGGAGGCGCGCAGATTGCCGACGGTGCGTTTGCTGTCTATAGATGCTCCAGAGGTTTGTTCTGCGCGCGCAAGGCCGGAATAATCAGCCCGTGCTCAGTCCAGGCGCCGTGTCCGTCGGACGGCTGCCACTTGCAGGAGCTCACTCGATAATGCTGCTCGTGGATCCTCATCCGAGACCCTCGAAAGCCAGGTCGGTCGTTGTCGGGTTTTCACGCTTCCAGTGCGGAAGGCCTACGTCAGAACAGCTCGCGCGCTGGCGGTCGAAAATCGATAGTCCGCTGTCCTAGTACCGGCTACGGTGTCACGGCCAGGTGAGGCCTGGCCGAGGGAGGCCGAGTGGTTGACGTTTCGAAGCCTGAGATCGACCCGTCTTGGTGGCGAGACGTGGTGAATGCGGAAAGCCGGATGCTGTCGATCCCGTGGCTAATCCTTGAGGCTGCACGGGACGCGACCGATAAGCCGTCAGAGCCGGTGCTACGTGTGCTGTCAGTTGCAACCTCGGCCATGCTGAGGCCGAACAGGTGGAATGAGCCGTTCGAGCCCGTTGCGACCCTTGCTGGACGCCGCAGTTCACTGCCTTCGGACCTGGACGCGAACGATCTAGCCCTCCTGAGCCGGATCGCTCACCTCATGGACGACACCGACAACGCCCCGCTCAGGGCCAGAGTTTGTGATGTGAGTTGGTTCTACGGAAATCGAGCCGATGTTACGCTTCTCGATCGCGCAATCGCCGCATACATGGCCGTGCCCCTCACGCTTGATTCTTGGTACGCGGAAGGCCGCAACGCATGGGAGCGCGCACTTGAACTGGCCGTCCGCCGGGGCGAGGACGGTTATGAGCAGATCCAGGCCATGACCTCGGCCCTGCTCGATCGTCTGCGATCTGTTGAAGGCGCCAGTGGTTGCTTCGGGGTCCAGCTCTCAGAGATGATTCGTGACCGCCGGCTTGCGACAAAGGACGAAGCCAGCCAGCTGGCCATGCTCTGCGTTCAGCGAGCGAGCGATGCGCGAGAGAGCGCAAACTGGCACGTCGAGCAGGGGTGGGAGCAGCAGGCCACTCTGTGGTTTCGCAGCCTGAACCTCCGTGACGAAGCGAGCGCGGCGCAGGCGCGACTTGCGGAATCGTTCATCTCTGAGGCCGACGACCGACGGCGGGGGGTTGGCGGCCACGCGAGTACTGCGTCGCATTTCGTAGAACTAGCCCTGAAGACTCTGCTAGAAATCCCGCGTACCTACCGAACGACCCACACGCTGGATTACCGCATCGCCGACCTTCGCAGAGTCTTGGCCGAAGATCGCCAAGTACTGCTCGAACGCATGGTGCCGATGCGTGGGGAATCAGTCGATCTGACCGAGCAGGTAGCCGACGCGCGTAGGCGAGTACACGGGCGTGACAAGGTCGTGGCGTTGGGCGCTCTGGGGATGCTGTCTCCCCTCGCATCCTTTGAGGCGATAATGAGCCAGGCAAAGGCGGGGATCCAGGAGTTCCCTTTGTCGAGCCTATTCGGAAGCGAGACCTACAGCAACTCTGGCCAGAAAGTCTTTTCAAGGCCGGGCGCCGATATGGCACCGCCCTCTACGCCCGACGCGGAGCCCGACGAGATTTTGTGGTCGGCGATGGTTCGGGACCACGGGATTCTTACGAGTCTTGTCGTCCAAGGCCGCATCTTGCCGGCGCTGGAGCTCATCAGACTTCAACACCAGTTCTCGGCCGCTCTGCTTTTCGATCTCTGCCGGCACAGCCCTCTCATCCCGTCCGGACACGAGTGGACATGGGCACGCGGCCTCCTACATGGGCTGGACGGTGACTTTGTGTCGGCGGTGTGCGTTCTCGTTCCGCAGATGGAGCATGTAGTTCGTGTTCAGCTGAAGCAAGCTGGAGCCCACACTCTGGTGACGGACGAACGTGGCGTCGAAACGGAAAAGGGCCTGAGTGCCCTGCTCGATGACCAGAAGTCGATCGACGTGCTCGGTGTCGACTTGCGCTTTGAGTTGAAGGCGCTCTTTACAGCGAGCCAGGGTCCGAACCTCCGCAACGTCATTGCGCACGGCCTTGCCAGCGACGGACATCTTTTGGGCCACTCGGCTGTCTACGCCTGGTGGCTGGCCGTGAGGGTGGCAGTGCTCTCGTGGGCCACTACGCAAGATTTCGGTAACGCCGACGCGCACCCAATGGAAAACAGCGAGGGCCGCGAGGACGGTCCGGAGTCGTAGACGTCGTTGTAGTTGCGGCCTGACGGGCGGCACCTCGTATGGCGGGTAGGGGGCCCACAGACCTATCTGCGCCCCCGATGTGGCGATGCTCGGCCGTCCATACCGGCGGATCTGGCGCGGCGTCAAAGCACTCTTCTAGCCGCTGGGCGGATGCTGGCTTCAGGTGCTCGTGATGGCGAGAACGTAAGCGCGGGGGAATCGCGCCACGGTCACAACCACCCGGTCAGGATCGGTGGGAGATCTGGCCGTGATATTGAAGCCGCGCTGGTCGACAAGAGCGACGTCCATAAGGCTGCCAAACGAGTAGTCTCGCTGATCTTCGGGGCCAGCCAGGCCCTCAACAGAATCCGCCCAGACATCCACGACTGAGCCGTCCGTCAGCGTGACTAGCCAATGCTTTGGAGGGCCAGCGGCGAGATGCACGCGCCGAGCTTACCGAGCCGGTTAATTTTGCCGATGATGCTTCCGCTCATGCCGCGCATCGTATGTGTGCTTAGCCTGACGAACGCCGACGGGTGTTCAGGCCGCTGGTGGTTTGGCGCTGTGCCTGGCGGGCGCACGCTGAAGTGCCCGTGCGGACAGGGCTGTAAGCCAGGCGAAGCCGGTGATGATGCTGATGCGCTGGAACAGGCCGCCGAGATTAACAAGGCGGGGTGATTGACCGAATCCCGCGGCGGCCAGTGCCATGGTGGCCAGCATCGTTATGGCGGTCCCCGCGCTGTAGAGCCCGAACCCGCGCTGGCCGGCCCGCCACGACCGCCAGCCGCATGCGAGCGCAGCGGCGGGCAGGCCGAAGAACACCGGGACGGCCGCCAGATTGTGCGCCGCGCCAGCAGGGCTGGGCCGGATGAGTGCATCGGGTGTTCCCGGCGGGTAGCCGCTGACCGGGTCAGTCGTAAAGACCGCCGAGCCGATAAGCCCCGCGCCCGCGGCGCCGATCAGCGTCGGCGCTGCGCGGCTGCTGGCCACGGGGTCCCCCGCACGTGCTAGCCCGGCGGCACCGGCCAGGACCAACGTCCCCGCGACAGCGAAGTTCCCGGCCTGGATCAAGCCGCGTGATCCCAGCGCGAGAGAACTGACCGGGTGGCGCAGCGGCCGATAGCCGTCCCGGGCACCGCCCTCAAGCAGGAACACCGCGACGAAGACCGGGCCAGCAGCCACGCCGCAACGCAAAAGGCCGCGGATCCACGCCTGCGGCTCGCCGGGGTTACTGGCACTCTCCACCAGTGCAGCGTAACGGCCCAGGCACCGCGGACCACCACATGCTCTAGCCGCCGCCACTGTGGCAGCCGCCTGGTGAACTCGCGCCCCTCAGAATTACTATGCCGCTGCGAGCGCGCAACTTGCTGGAGTATCGGCTGGTTGTCATCAGCTGCGGATGCGCACGACGATCACTGACCTGGCAATGGTTGACCGCCGTCCAGTAGACGTTATGCGGCAGAGCGTCAAGCCGTAGCTGGCCAGCTGGGATCGAGCAGGGCATCCCAGCCAGGTGAAGCTCGCCCGCTTCCTGGCGCACGTGGACGCCATAGCCGGGCCGGTGCTGGCGACTGCGAGCGTCCCCGCTCCTGTGGAGGCGCAGCAAGCCAAGCCCCGCTGTACCCACCAGGATCTCGCCGCGAGTCAGGTCCCTGCCCAGAGCCGGGATCGTACGGCCTGGGCAAGGCGCCCGGCACCCCAAAAACGGAGATCAGGCGCTGCCTTGACCGTGAGCGCAACACGCGGGTCCGCTCGTGATTGGCCCTATCATGCGGCCCAGGTCCTGGGGGTTGGCGGCGCCCGTTCTAGTCGGCCCACTACGCGGTCATAACAGGACGTTCGGGGTAGATCGCTTTCCGTCGAGGCCTGCGATTTGAAAGGTACGGATTCGGCGTTCGGGGCAGCGTGGCGGTGTGTCGACTAGCGAATCCGGTCACGCTCTGTGATGGCCATGGGGTCTTCTTCGTGGTCGCCATCGGGCAGATCCGTATGGCCGCCAACAATCTCCGTCTTATGGACGATCATCCTGTCTCCTAGAGCAGGGTCTTTGTTGCTTGCTCGATCAGGGCAGGGTCGGTCAGTAATGGCCTCGTTTCTGCGTAAGGCTGATGGCGTTCGGGTACGTGCCCTGTGAGGCACCAGGCAATTAACTCGGCGAAGGCGGGATCGACCGCGATTGAGTCAGCCATCAGGCAGGTGGTGTCCTCACGGTGGGCGATGGCAAGGATGACCAAGTCGCACCAGGCCGCGACGCCGAGATCCACGACGAGATTTGGATCGGCTCCGTTCGCCCTGAGAGATGCCTCAAGCGTTGCAACCTCCGGGAGAGGGACGGACGCCAGTGGCGACGATCCCTCTTCCCACGCTCGGACCGTTTCCTCGCTTACGCCTGTCATCGCGGCCAGGTCTTCCTGGCTGAGGTCGGCGGACAGGCGGGCGCTGCGCAGTACGGCGCCAGCCACGATCCCCGGGTGATTTCTGTGCCTGACATGGCGGTGGTGCCTTGTCTCGCTGCTACCGCTGGCCGACGGGTCCATTCGGTTTCCTCGAGCTTCCATTCGGGGATCTCGCCTCAGTTCACCGAGTAGTGTCGTGACCGGCGCCGGAGTCATGAGGGCGGCCAGCCGACGAATCGTGGTAATGGCCGGTGGCGCGGACGCTGAGGTTATCGGTGTCAGCGTCGCGCTCTGGCATGTGTACATACAGCCCGCAGATAACGCGTGCCATAGCAGTAATTCGTGTCGGTGCTTCGTTGGACAGCCAACGCTTGCGCTCCTGCCGCATGGCAATCCGCACGAGCAGTAAGACGGCAGCCAGCACACCTAACGGAACCGTAATCGCGATGAATAAGCTGATAATCACGTGCGTGCCTTTCCAGATGGGTGGTGATACCGGCACTCGTGTTATGAGTGGTTCGGCATGCTCATGGAATCCCCGAACCAGGCCGGGCAGACCGTCCGCGGACTAGCCCCGCACTAGTCCGTTCGGTAGTCCCATCTGTCGGGCGGCCCAAGTCCCGCTTACGCTCGACAACGAAGCAGCAACGCAGCAACGCAGCAACCGATGAAAGAGATCGCCGATGACGAGCAAACGACCGCGGCTGCGGACGTTACGCGAGGAGCGCGGCTGGACGCAGCAGGAGGTCGCGGACCAGGTCGCGCGTCTTGCCTGGCTGCGGCACCGGGAGCGGGTTGGCGTCAACGCCGACATGGTCGCGAAGTGGGAGCGCGGTGAGAAGCGCCCGAGCCCTCGCTATCGGGACCTGCTGTGCCTG
>Ga0335074_10008243_pt1 | contig 14477 bp, 16 predicted proteins | sample Lox_Sample_23_FD_206715 | JGI IMG/M metagenome (GOLD analysis project Ga0335074, IMG submission 206715) | Soil microbial communities from Loxahatchee National Wildlife Refuge, Florida, United States - Lox_Sample_2.3 | ecosystem: Environmental > Terrestrial > Soil > Wetlands | place: USA...
CAGCGCGGATAAACCGAGCGCCGCCGAGCAGTTCGGTATAGCACTTCTCAAACACATCGAGTTGCTTGCGAGCTTGCCGGGACTCGGCGTGTCAGTGTCTGAGAGACCGGACGTTCGAAAGATCTTGCACACGCCGGGGCCGTCTATTATCGCGTGGACAAAGACCGAAGGCTGGTCGAGATATTGCACCTGTGGCACGGCTCAAGGCAGGAACCAATCTTCTAGGATTTTCGTAGGGGACGTGTGAAGGTGACAATCTCAGAGGGGCAGGCGCTAAGGTGTTTCAGCTTCCTACGACTCCCGCCAGCGGACTGCTTGCGCTCGCGTACAGCTTCTTCGGCATCCGGCCGGCCTGATACGCCAGGCGCCCGGCCTGCACGGCCAGTTTCATCGCTTCGGCCATTTTTTCGGACTCCTCGGCTGCGGCGATGGCGGTGTTCAGAAGCACGCCATCGAATCCCAGCTCCATCGCGATGGCCGCGTCGGATGCGGTGCCGACGCCCGCGTCCAAAATCAGCGGCACTTCGGTAATCGATTCGCGCAGAATCCGAAGATTGGTGGTGTTCTGGATGCCGAGACCCGATCCGATGGGCGCGCCCAGAGGCATCACCGCCGCGGCGCCCGCATCCACCAGCTTGCGCGCGTTCACCAGATCGTCGTTGGTATAAGGCAGCACCACAAAGCCTTCAACGGCCAGCACACGCGTGGCTTCCACTAAACCTTGATTGTCGGGGAACAGCGTCTTTTGATCGCCGATCACTTCCAGCTTCACCCAATTCGATAGCCCCACTTCGCGCGCCAGCCGCGCGGTGCGAATGGCTTCATCGGCGGTGTAACATCCGGCGGTGTTGGGGAGGATGAAGACTTTCGTGCGATCGATGTAATCGATCAGGGATTCCTTACTCTTGTCGGTGAGATTGACGCGCCTTACGGCTACCGTCACCACTTCGGCGCCGGACGCCTGGTGGCAACGCGCCATTTCCTGGAAGCTGCGGTATTTCCCCGTTCCTACGAACAGACGCGAATGAAATTCGCGATCCGCGATGCGAAGGAAGTCTTGCATGCCCTCATTCTATCGCAGGGTTTTGGGGGCGGCCATGTTTTTCCAAGATGCTTTTCCGCCCCTAAAACGTAAGAACAGCGCGGGCTTAGCGCGATTGAACGGTTTCCACGCCGTGCGTGCTCGTGCTCTTTTCGCCCGCCGAAGCGATATCTTCCGCGCCCGTGGACTTAAGGAGGTCCTTGGCGCGCGAGATCTCGTCGGAGGTATCGCAGTGAATCGAGAGCAGGACGCCGCCCGCTTTCACGCGGCCTTCGTAGCGCTTGGCTTCGTACTCCGGCATTCCCATGCCGACCAGGGCGCCGATGAGTCCGCCCACCGCTCCACCCGCGCCGAGGCCAGCCAGCGCGCCCATGATGGGACCAGCCGCGATGAACGGCCCGACACCCGGGATCGCGATTGCGCCGATTCCAGCCAATAGCCCCAGCGTGCCGCCGATCACGCCGCCCGTGATTCCGCCCGTCGTGGTGCCTTCCGGCGCCTTGGTGTTCTTTTCATGCGCGAATTGTTTGGTGCTCTGGTTATCGGGCAGCAGCACCGAAATATCGTTGTTCAAAAATCCCGCCGCGACAATCCGATCCACGGCGAGCTCCGCTTGCGGGACGCTCTTATAAATGCCGAATACGGCTGTGTTCTTTCCTGCCATTTTGATTCTCCTTGTTGGTTAAAAAAGCGATATAGATGTGATCCACGCCTTACACGTTTTGAAGCACCTTCGCGCCGCGCTCCATTTGATCCCCGGCCCGATGCGCTAAGTCTCTGGATTTGCCGGCCGCGTCTTCGGCCATCTTTCTAGTGGCGCCGGCTGCTTCGTTGATTTTGCTTTTGAGTTCCTGCGTGGCGTCGTTCAGCGCTTGCGCGCCGTTGTCCACTACTGTATTCCGAACTGCGTCCCAGGCTGCCTGAGGATCTGATACCGCGTCAGTCACGCGCTGGGAACCCGCGCGGAGCCCTTTGCCGAGCCGCGTTCTCAGTCCGTCGTCCATCACCACCATGGCGGCGGCCACGCCCACGCCCATTCCCGCTAGAAAAATCGAAAGACCTTTTTGCGCCATTGCTCACACCTCCCGTGATTAGAGGTAACGCGGGAGCTTGTGTTACAGAAAACCTCGCACGCTTGTGAGGTGACCCAATTGTGAGGGGAGTTATAACGATGCGCAAATTTTATGCGCGGCTATTTCGCCGGAGCGGATGGAATTTTCTTCGGGTACTCCGGACAAAGCGTCTCTGGTTTTCCGATCGCGGCATCGCGCGGGACGCCGAACTTTTTGGTCATCTCCTTTTTGGTCATGTCATGGACGAAGGGGTTCTTCTCGGGTAAGTAGTGCGGCGCAGTGGGCCCCACGCTGCCTTCGTACGCTGTCACGCAGGGCGGACCGATGGGAGCGAGAGGCGTGGCGCTCAACTCAAAACTTCTCGAAATGATCAGCGTGCACCACGCAGTCCTTTCACCGATCCCGGTGAACATAGGCAAGGCGCATAATCGCGGCACGAGCCCACAGCTCAGCTTCCTGAATCTTAGCGACGGATTACGGGCGAAAAGTGTCCCGTCGAGTTAGCGGACCTAGTATTCTAATAGGTGCGTGCTCCGCACACTGCTCTTGGCGCTGTCCCGGCAGCAGTGGCTTCGTCACTGGATGGAAACATCGCCGGCCGCCGACCGGCTGACGTCGCGCTTCGTGGCGGGCTCCACGCTGGAACGCGAAGTGGCCGTGTGCCAAAAGCTGAACGCCTCGGGTTATCTGGCCACGCTCGATCATTTGGGCGAAAGCGTAACCTCGCTGGAGGAGGCCGCGCGGTCGCGCGATGCCTATCTGGCGGCGCTGGATCAGATCGCCCGCTTGAACCTCCAAGCCACCGTATCGGTGAAGCTGACGCAAGTGGGGTTGGATTTTTCGGAAACGGCGTGCCAGGCCAATATGGAATGTCTGGTGTCGCGCGCAAAGTCGATAGGCCGGATGGTGGAAGTGGATATGGAATCGAGCCCGTATGTCGACCGCACGTTGGCCCTGGTTTCTCGTCTGCACGCCTCCCAAGCCAGTGTCCGCGCCGTAATCCAAGCGTATTTGTACCGCAGTGAAAGCGATGTTCACAATCTTTGCAAATTATCGATTCCCATCCGGCTGTGTAAGGGCGCGTACGCGGAGAAGGCCGATGTAGCGTTCGTGCATAAGAAGGACGTCGACGATAATTACGTTCGTTTGATGTTCGAATTATTCGATCATGGGACCTATCCGGCCATCGCCACACACGACGAGCACATTCTTAACCGGGCGATAGGATATATTCGGGAACGAAAGATCGCGCCGGATCGTTTCGAATTTCAGATGCTGTACGGCGTTGGCCGGGAGCTGCAACGCCGCTTGATCGCGGAAGGTTTTCGCCTCAGGCTCTATGTTCCGTACGGCGATGCGTGGTATCCCTATTTTATGAGGAGACTGGCGGAGCGGCCCGCGAACCTTTTATTTTTGGCCCGCAATCTGCTGAAGAACTGAACATGCGCCGATGAGATGAGGGACGACACAAGGATGGCGGAAACGGGAACCGGGAGCACGTGAGAGGAATCCAATGATCATGAAGTATTGGGGGTTTTTGCTTCTGAAACTGGCCGCCGGCGCTGTGGTTATGGCGCTGGTCTGGCGCGCCATCGTGTTTGGCTTCCGCGGCTCATTGGCCTCCGGATTCGAACAACGGCCGTTCGGCCACGATCTTGGCTTTACCACCGCCATGCTTGTGTACTTTCTAGCCTGCTTTGGTGTGCTCCATCTTATTATCTGGGACCAGCGTTATCGCTGCCGCACCTGTTTGCGCCGTCTCCGCATGCCGGTGAGCGCCGGCTCCTGGCCCAATATGTTGCTGTTCGGACAGCCTCGCATCGAATATATCTGTCTTTATGGGCACGGCACGTTGAGAGTGCCGGAGGTGCGCATCACCACCAAAAGCACGGATTGGGAAAGCCACGACGAGGATATCTGGAAGGAACTGGAAGCTCTCGAAGAGACCAAACGGTGAGTGGCTCCTTCCCCTGCCAATAGGAACAGGATTGCGCGTCTGGCTGCGGGCGCGGCAGTACTTGTAGTTCTAATTACAGTCAGCGCGTTCTTAATCCCGCCGTATGCCGCCAACTGGCGCTTGCAAAGCTATCTCAACGATTTAGCCGACGATCCAGCTACTACGAAAAAACCGCTCGGCGCTGTGCGAAGCGATGTCCTAAACGCCGCAGCCACGCTAGGATTGCCACTGCGCAGTGATGATGTCAACATCTCGCCGACGGAAAGCGGCGTCAGAATCAGCGTGCTTTACATCGTGCACGTCAACATCGCCGGCTACGCCATCGACTTGCATTTCCGGCCGCAAGCAGGAGGTTAGCGGTTTACGCGCTCGCTCCTGCCTGCGGCCAAGTCTCAGTAAGGCGTCTTACCAAACAAAATCTTACCAAACAAAAGATGTTATCGCGTCGTCGCCCAATCGGGAACCCCGGCCGGCTCGAATTCCTCCAGGCCGACGGAAACCACCTGGACGCGTTGCCCCTCGCGCAGTTGCTGCAGCAGGGCCTGGCGTCCGTTGTGGAAACGTACCGCGTCTCGATAGGTGTTTACTTCAGCGGTTATTTCGATGAACTGGACCTCCTCCACCTCCCCCACGCTTAATTCGCGCTGCAAGTTCTTAGGAATGTCCGAAAGAACCAGCCGGGAGCCAGGGGGAATGCAGACGGCGGGAACCCGTTTCTCGGCTTCCCACTTGGGGTTCCGTCCCAGGAACCAAGACTTCATCCGCGACCACACCGATCCTTCCGACGTTCCCGCCGAAATCACAGGAGTCAGGTCGGCCGGAGACGCCAACCCGAGCGACCCTGCACCGAACCGATGTACCACCAGATTTTCCCCATCGCTCGCTAACCGATTGGGATACGTATGCAGCGAATAGTCACACATCTTGTTGTTACTCCTGCGTCTGAGACGTTCCCAGCGCGCATTTCGGAGCGGCAAGTAACCGTGACTTCCGGGGGAATTGGCTGACTGCGGCTGACGCCTGAAAACAATAAAAACCCGCCTCAACCCAAAAGGACTGAGGCGGGATCGGATAGCCCTCGGAGGAGTGAGCTAGTTCCTTTAGTAGTTTCGCTCTTAACGCACTAACTTGCAACCCATTTTTCACATGGCCCCTTATGGCTAGTAGCGGGCGTTACGGTCTAAAACCGAAGCAAACCTTCCACTGCTCCGATGACAATACAGGCGATTGCAAACCCGACGATTCCATATTGAATCCAGAGCCGCGTGGCGCGAACGATGTCGATCCCGGTCTGATCGATCCAGACCGACCAATCTGGCAGGGATTGATCGGCGGCTGCGGGTTCTACTGCGGAATGCTCCCTGGTGTCACCAGGGGGAGTAGCCGCGCTTGGCGCCAACGGCGAGTCGCGAATGGGGTTCTCTAAGCCTTGCTCCAAACCGCTCCCATGTTGGGGGAAAAACCTAGAGCCGGCGAATAGTCAATTTAGCGCTTCCATACCGGTACAGTTGCATGCACGTACTATTGTCCGGGTGTACGAGGTCGAGAGGTCGAAGCCAAGGTGACGCGCCGCCACGAACCTTGTAGACTAACTAAGTAACTTCAATGGGAGGAGTTCGAATGCGAAATTGGATCGTAGGCTGCGCAACCGGCGCGGTGCTAGCCGCCGCCCTAACGGCCGGATTGCAGGCCCAAGATAAGGCTAAGCCGGGCGACGCCGCCAAGGGGAAGGATGTTTTCGATCAATGCTCGGTCTGCCATAACGCGGACAGCGATGAGGTCAAAGTGGGGCCGGGTCTCAAAGGGCTCTTCAAGATGGACAAGCTGGTCAACGGCAAGCCGGTGACCGAAGCCAACGTGCGCGAGATCATCAACACCGGCGGGAACGGCATGCCGTCCTACGCGGATCAATTGTCCGAACAGGACAAGAACGATGTCATCGCGTATTTGAAGACGCTCTAGGCGTTGCGCTAAAAGGCATTGCGCTAAAAAGCCCTGGCGCTCCTTCGTGCTACATTTAGTTCTGTAGGCGTCTCACGACACTTTTCCGGAAGGTCCCCATCGTCTAGCCCGGCCTAGGACACCGCCCTTTCACGGCGATAACAGGGGTTCGAATCCCCTTGGGGACGCCATACCAATCGATCATCCCGTGAGTGAACTTCAACCAAATCCTGACGCCAAGCCAGACGACCGTTGGACCAGCGATTCGGACGCTCGCCTGGCGGCGCGTCTCAAGCAGTTGCTCGAGATGCCTGGGATCAGCGACAAAGACCGCAAACTTGTGGAGCGGAATCTGAGCCGGCTGATTGAGGCGCAGACCACCCGGAGTGAGCCTTAAAACTTGGCTTAGGCTTCCGCGCTTTTCCCCAAGCGCCGATTGATAAAAATCCCTCCGATGACAAGCGCGGCGGTCACTCCCGCGAACGCGAGAAACCATCCCCAATACTCCACCGGATGCCGGATCACGCGGATGAAGTGCCGCCCATAAAGATCCGCGACGATCCCGATGGCGGAGTAGCGCACGGCGCGGCAAACGGATACGAGCACCAGATATTTGCTCAGGCGGTAACCGGAAGCGCCCGCAGCGGCGAAAACCATACTGGTGGGAAATGGGAAAGGGATTGCCGTGGACGCCATGAGCGTCCCCGTTCCGGATTGCTCGAAGAATTTCAGGAAAACGGAGCCTCGGCCGTGTCCGAATTTGCTGTGCAGATAAGCCGATCCCGCGCCGCGCCCGATTCGGAAGGTGATATACGCGCCGATCAACGAGCCGGCCGTTGCCGCCGCGGCGTACTCATACCACGGGCGGCGGTGACTGCCCGCCAAAATCGCGATCAGGATATCGGGGCCGCCGAAAGTAGGCAATGGTGAGCTATCCAGAACCGCGAGGAAGAACAGCCCCAGCGCCCCCAGATGGCGGAACATCGCGGTGACGGTTCTCCCGCGATGCGTTTTGGCCGCTTGGATGAGGATGTTCAATCGGAGTACGTTAGACGCTGATTACCGGACAAGGTGACCGCTGGATGATTCCATGCGCGTGCGTGCGCAAGCGGCCCAGTGTGTCGTGGATCGCGCCGCGGCCCAGCACGATCAAATCCGCGCCCTCCTGCCGCGCTTCCTCGGTGATGGTGGTGACAATTTCGCCCACCGCGATCCGCAGCGGCGCCGCCATGCCCAGCGGCCTGAGCCCGCCCCGCAGCTTGTTTTCGATGCGCGTGCGCGCCTCCGTCCGCAGCTCTTCCTGCAGCCTCTGTTCGCTTTCGAGCGAGAGCCAGTCGCTAATGGGCCGCACTACGTGGATGAACTGGAGGCTGGCGCCCAGCGCGCGGCTGAAGTCGGCGGCCCATTGCGCGATCGCGAGGCTCTTCTCGCTGCCATCCAGCGCGCACAAAATTTTGCGGGGCGTCTCTTGCGCGTGCTGTTTTTCGGCATGCGCCGCCGTCCACACGGGGCAATGCACGTCATGCAAAACCTTCGAGGCCACTGAACCGAGCAGCAGCCTGCGAAACAGGCTGTGACCATGCGTGGGGATCATCACCAGGTCGATCCGGTGATCGCGCGTGAATTCGGCGATCTTCTCGGCCGGATCGCCTAAAGCGGTCAGCCGCAGGGGCGCTGATTCCAGGCCCTCCATTGCCAGCTTGTCCAAGTGCTCCTGCAATGCCGTCTGCAGCGTAGCCGGGTCCGTTACGGCCATCGGGCCGACAATGCCCGGTGGCGAGACCCAAGCCGGGGGCACCACGCTCAGCACGGTAACCTTGGCGTGAAACTGGTTGGCCAGAGTGCGAACGTAGGGGATGGCGGCCGTTCCGGCGGCCGAAAAATCGAGCGGGAAGAGAATCTGTGCGATGGTGAGCATGCGCCTCCACAATCTTACTCAATCCGCCACTTGTGATAGTATGACTGCCGCGACAACTTGTGTCGCGCCGCCGCGGCCCAATGTCCGGCGGTACGAAAGGAGACCCCTTGTCTGGCCTCAAACAACCTCTACTTGGTATCCTAGCCACGGCGCTCGTCATGGCTATTTCGCTGGGCTTCATATCGTTGTTCGATTTCGCGAAATTTTCCGGACCCATTTCCACTTTTCTTCTTTGCCTCATTCCGATGGAGATCGTGATGGGCGTCACCTGGGGTATGAAGGAGCCGCGCTTCGCCGCCCAGCGCTCCCAGCCGGTACGCGGCATCCTGTACAGCCTGCTGGCGCTCATTGCCGGCGCTATCGTGGCGCTCGCGCACTGGACCGGTGTCGGACAGGCCATCACTCCTCCCACGCCGATGTTCACGCAGTGCATGATCGCGTCCGTCGTTATCATGTTCTGGATGGCGATCATGTGGGGCGGCTGGCCGTTCACGGCCCTCATCAAGAACCCTATTGGTGTGGGAGTGGCCATGATGGTAGCCTGCTACGCCATTAACTACATCTTCTTTCGAGTGTTCTTCAATTTCGATTTCTTGAAGGGCGCGCCGGTATACGTGGCCGCGCAGGATCCGCATGGGCCTTTCAGCGGCTGGAGTTGTATCGTCTTTTACGTCACCTCCATCACCGTCATGTTCGTGTCGCTGTGCTTCGACCTCTGGCCCTTTACGAAATTTCCCAGCCTGATGAAGCAGCCAACGCTCGGAATTGTGTGGACCATCGTCGCTTTGATCATCGGAGGCGGCGCCATCTACCTGGGCGTGGATGTCCTGAAGATGGACCAGGTGGATTTCATGGTCTCCGTTCCCATCCCGTTTCTCTTTGGAACTATCTTTATGCTGAATATGCTCCAGGGATCGGTATTCGCCAAGTTTACGCAGCCTCTCAAGGGAGTGCTGAATTTTATTGCCGCGGCGGTGCTAGGCAACGCCTTTGCCTTGATGTATCGGGCGCTCGCACCGGCGGTCAGCGGGAAGCTCGAAATGGGAGCGCCCTCGTACCAATCCGAAATCTGGCTCGCTTCGGCGTTGCTATCGGTGACCTTCCCGTTCCTGGTCGCTTACGCGGATTTCTTCACCATGTGGCCGCTGCAGCGCGTCGCGGCCGAGCGGGCCATGGAGACGGCCACCGGGCGCTAGCTTCGACCTCTTCACCAATGAGCGCCGTCACTCAGGCCCTGAGTGGTTTCACTCATTTGAGCTCCAATTCGGCCTCGCAACGCGGATTTTCCGTGGTTTTTCAATTGCTCCCGCCACCGTTACTGGCAGGAGGACATAATGGGACAAATCGTTGCCGCCATGGCGACCATGCACGCGCCGCAGCTTTTCACGCGGCCGCCCGAAGAAGACCCCAGGCAGCTGGACGCCGGCATCGCAGCCATGCGCCGCCTGGGGACGCTGCTCGATGAAACCAGGCCGGACGCTCTGATCGTTTTCGCCAGCGATCACATGGAGACGTTTTTTCTCAAGAGCGTCCCGACCTTCGCCATTATGTCGTGCGAAAACGCGACCGCGGCTTTCGCCGGACACTCCTACAATCCGCCCATTCATCAGGAACTCGCCGAAGCGCTGCTGGATCAATTGGTGGCTCGCGATTTCGATCTGGCCTATTCGCAGGAAGCCGATCTCGGCCACTCCTTCGCCGCGATTTTCGAATGGGTGATGGAAAATCGCGCCATCCCGGTTGTGCCGATCTTCATCAATACCTACCTGCCGCCGTTGCCCAGTGCGCGGCGTTGCGCGGCGCTCGGGAAAGCAATCGCGGAGATTATCGCAGGGCGGCCGGAGCGCGTGGCCGTGCTCGCGAGCGGCGGCATGTCGCACTATCCGGGCACCTGGAAATACTACAAACCGGCCTTTGATTTCGATCGCTGGTGCATCCATGAACTTGAAAACAGCCACAGCGATTCGTTCGTTAATCTCAGCGCCGAGCAGCTGGACGAGGTCGGCAATACGGAAATGCTGCCTTGGGCCGCGGTACTCGGCGCCATTGGGCCGCAACACATGGAGCTGGTCTCCTATCAGGAGACCACGCATCACGGGCATGGCGTCGCGATCTTTCATCCCGGCGAAAAGCCCAATGCCGATCCGGCGCGTCCGTACCAATTTCACAATCACCCGTACCACTTCTACAATCACCCTCCGCTCGCGGCATACAAGCTGAACAAGCTGCTCTACGATCTGCGGTTCAAGGCCAGCTTGCGGGCGCGGGCGTTCCAGGACATCACGCCGATTGCCGCCGAATACGGCCTGAGCCCGGAGCACACCGTGGCGCTTCAGGAAACCTTTTTGTTCCGGCATCTCCATGGCGACCAGCCAGGCCGGGACGCCGATCCGCTGGCGGCGGTTGGCGCGCATCCCATCGGCGCGCTGATGGCCGTCCATACGTTGCAGCAGGAGAAGCGCAAGCTCGATCCCGCACTGGTTTAAGGACCGGCTATCGGCCAAATCGATACCACGCGGCCGGCAGGAGCGCTCGCGGCGCGCGGAACACGCAGCCCATGGAGACAAACCAGGAGGGGCGTTGACCGGAGATGGTGTGTCCGGCCGAGACGTCGATTTGAGCATTTCGCCCCAGCCCGCGAAACAGGCCGCCATCCACGAAGGTATCGCTGCCTTCCGATCGATCGATCGTGGTATGAAACGTCTCCGCAAAGAGGGACACGCCGCGCCCGATGCTTCGCGCGCCCCAAAGACTTTCGCCCGAGCTGAGATATCGTCCTACGGGATCGGTCACCGCAGACATATTCGCGTTGGCCGCCAGGCTGAACTTGCCGGGGAGATCCTTGTAGGCTGCGAGAGTGAATGAAGGATCATGGCCGGCGCTGGTGAAGGCCGATCCCCATGCGGGCAACGATACGCCGCCGGTAATGGCGACTTCCGGCCGCGCGACGCCCTGCTTCAAAAATCTCCATTTGGCTCCTAAGATGTAATCGTTGGGACCCGTAATTGAGCCGCGGCTCCCACCGAATTCCTGCCTCTCCCACTCATACCCGTCGGTGGAGAAACGCAGTTCCAGCGTATCGGTGAGTCCGAAGCGCACCAGCGCCTGAGGTCCCGAAAAGGTTGCGAGCTTCGATCCTTCGTCGCGGGCGGATTCGAAAGTATAGCCTTGTTCCAATTGCAACACTCCCAACCCTACCGCTCCGCTGGTGGCGGTGAAGCCCGGCCGTTCGGTGGATAAGTCTCCTATTTCCTGCGCGGATACATCGGACACACTGGTACACACCAGTAGAAAACAGAAACATCGCATATTTTGCTCATCGGCGCGGAGCGCGGGAATATGGGCGTCCCGAAATATTCGCGAAAAGTTTGCCGCTTCCGATAAGCGGACTGGGAAGCGTATGAACTCACAAATGACGGTAGGCAGGAAACTGACCTTGATCGGGGCGCTCTTGATCGGGCTAACGATTGCCCTCGGCGTGGTTACACTCGTGGGCCTGAATAGCTATAAGGGAGTAGTCGCTTCGCTGGCCGATGACGCGCTCGCGGGTGTTGCGGCTTGTAGCAAAGTGGAGTCGGAGTTTCTGGAAATGCGCGGAGACATGTGGCGATATGTCGCCTCCGACGATCCTAGGGACGTCGATCGCATGGATCAGGAAGTCCAGCACCTGCGAAGCCGGATCGGTTCCGGGATGAAAGCGATACAGGCCGCCATTTTCACTGATGAGGAGCGGGACATTAATCGCAAGATCGATCCCGCTTTGGCCCGCTACGATGAGTTCTGGGCAAAAGTAGAGGCGCTCAGGCGGGGCGGCAAACAGGAGGAAGCTTCCGCGGAACTGGCGCAAGGCGCCCCCATCGTCGATGAAGTCAAGGATGCGATCGGCGCCGAGACCGATTACAACCGTAACAATGGTGTGAAGTACGCCGCCCAAGCCGCGGCCACGGGAGCGCGAATGAGATGGCTCACATGGTTGGTTCTGCTGCTTTCCGTTGCCTTGGGCAGCGGAACACTGTTCCTTGTCGTGCGAAGCCTGAACCGCGCTCTACGGCAGGCCATCACGGAATTGACCGAGGGCGCCGGACAAGTAGCCAGCGCGTCGGCGCAAGTGGCTTCTTCGAGCCAGGCGCTTGCACAAGGCTCGTCCGAACAGGCCGCCTCGCTCGAAGAAACAGCGTTATCGAGCACCGAGATCACTTCCATGACGCGGAAGAACGCTGAGAACTCAGCCATGGCGGCCAGCTTGATGACCGATGTCGATCACCGGGTCGCAGAAGGCAATCAAACCTTGCAACAGATGGTGCAATCCATGCAGGAGATCACCGGATCGAGCGACAAAATCTCGAAAATCATCAAGGTCATCGACGAGATCGCATTCCAGACCAATATTCTGGCTTTGAATGCCGCGGTGGAGGCCGCGCGCGCCGGTGAAGCAGGCATGGGATTCGCGGTGGTGGCGGATGAGGTTCGCAGTCTGGCTCAGCGGTCCGCGCAAGCTGCCAAGGATACCGCCTCCCTGATCGAAGAATCCATCGCAAAATCCAATGAAGGGGGCGCCAGGCTGGAGCGCGTCGGCGAGGTGATCCGCGCCATCACGGACAGCACCGTGAAGGTGAAGACGCTGGTGGATGAGGTCAACCTGGGCAGTCAGGAACAGGCGCGCGGCATCGAGCAGATCTCGAAAGCCATCGCGCAAATGGATCATGTGACGCAAAGCACCGCCGCCAGCGCCGAGGAGAGCGCCTCGGCCAGCCAGGAATTATCCGCGCAGGCCGAAGCCATGAAGCACGCTGTCGGCAAACTTTCTCAATTGGTGGACAGCGACGATGACACTCTCGTTCGAAGACCGCCCGCCGCAAAACAGTTGCGCGTAGCGCGAAAGCCGCTGCCCGAATCGAACGGTAACAGCCTGGCCGCTTTGCGTTCGGCGGTCGCGCCCGGCACATCCAAACTCCTGGCGAAGCCCGCGCCGCCCCATGAAGCGGAGTTCGCCCAGAGCTTCGAAGAAATGTAAAAGCGCGGTAACGTCCCCCGAGCGAAGATCGCCTCACCTGTAGCTGGGCCCGCAGCGCCCGCCTACCGGGGACATGACTAGAACCATCCGCGCCGCAATACCTGCTTGTTTCGCCCTCTTGCTGGCCTCCACGCCTATCTTCGCTCACCACTCCACCGCGCCGTACGACATGGAAAATCCAGTCACGCTGAAGGGCGTCGTGGAGCGCTTGGAATGGACCAATCCGCACGCCTACATTTATGTAAAGGTGAAGGATAGCAAGGGTGTGGAGCAGGAATGGGCGGTTGAAATCAATAGTCCGAATTACCTGAAGCACAACGGCTGGACCAGCAGCACCATCAAGCCCGGCGACATCATCACGTTCACCGGCGGCCCGGCCAAATCCGGCGCCCGAACCATGCGCTGCACCACCGTGGAACTCGCGAGCGGCGAGAAGCTGCGATCTTAGCCAATATGCCCATAAGATTGGTGATCGGCGCCGCGCTAGCGGTAATGGCGCTGGCGGCCCAAACCCCTCCCCAGCGAACCGCGCCGTCGGGATTTCCCCTCGGTCCCCCGGCGCACGTGGATAGCTTCACCGCCGAACCCGGCGCCATCCAACCCGGCCAGAGCGCGACGCTGCACTGGGCTGTGGTAAACGCCGACAATACTTCCATCGACAACGGCATCGGGATCGTGCCCACTCGCGGCAGCCGCGTGGTTACGCCCAAGGTCACCACCACCTACACGTTTTCGGCTTCGGGCCGCGGCGGTTCGGATATGCGATCGGTCACCGTCACGGTGGCGGGTACCGCGCCCGCGCCGCAGCCGGAACGCGCTGAGAACAAGGTCACGCCGGTCCCGCGCCTGTCCGATGGGAAACCCGATCTTTCGGGCGTCTATATCGGCGGTTTCGAAGTGCGGCCGATCGACAAAATCGAAATCAAGCCCGGCGCCGAGAGGTTTAAAATGACGGCCAAGGAACAGGAATTGGGGCCCGGCGTTTTGTGCGTACCTCCCGGTGTTCCCGCCGCCACCATGCAGCCCTATCCGTTGCAGATCGTCGAAAAGCCCGGCCTGGTGGTGATTCTGTATGAAGCCTATCACCTGTTCCGCGTGATTCCCACCGACGGCCGCGCCCATCCCGGCGATCCGGACCCCACCTGGATGGGCAATTCCGTTGGCCATTGGGAAGGCGACACCCTGGTGGTGGATGTCACCGGTTTCAACAATAAGACTGAGATCGCGGGCTACCATCACACCACCGCGTATCATGTGGTGGAACGTTATCGCCGGCCGGTATTCGACCGAATCGATTATGAAGCCACCATCGAAGATCCCAACGTGTTCGCCAAGCCGTGGCGGTATGCCGGCCCCTTGAAACTGCATCCGGAATGGGACCTGCAAGAGTACGTGTGCGAAGAGAACAATAAAGATTACAAAGAGCTGTTCGAGAAGAAATAGCCCTGCCGATCGCCCTCCCGCGCGGTCCGTGCAACGCCGTTTTTTACGGAAACGTCATTGTTGTGTTACGCTGCACACAAACCATGCCT